>Ga0181536_10001162_pt1 | contig 31141 bp, 29 predicted proteins | sample PEATcosm2014_Bin_41_FD_121105 | JGI IMG/M metagenome (GOLD analysis project Ga0181536, IMG submission 121105) | Peatland microbial communities from MTU Mesocosm Facility, Houghton, MI, USA - PEATcosm2014_Bin17_60_metaG | ecosystem: Environmental > Terrestrial > Soil > Wetlands > Peat | place...
GCTTCAATTTGGTATGGTTTCTTCATAGCGACTCTCCTTTTCTCGGCAAAAGAAAACTGCTCTTAGCCTATCAAGGCTGCGAGCGGGGAGTCGCTACTTTCTACGATCTACCGGACATTCCCTCAATAACGCCGGAGAGGTGATCGGGTTCTTCCTAAGCGGCACAGTCACGGAAGGCTTTCTGGACAACGGCGGAATTTTCACAAACCTTGACGCTTTTGGTTCGATGAATACGATGGCCCTGGGCATCAACAATGTTGGTCAGATCGTCGGCGTATATCAGGATAGCAATGGCTTCAACAACGGGTTTGTGTATTCCATCGCGACGGGCACATTTCAGACAGTTGACGATCCGAATGCCGTACTGGCCAATGGTGGCACGACCATCAACGGAATCAACGATAACGGACAGCTTGTCGGGTTCTACGGAGATGTCAACGGTAATACGATTGGCCTGGTGGCCAGCGCGGTACCCGAGCCAGGTTCGCTGGCGCTGGCGGGTTTGGGGGCTTTGCTGATGGTGATCGGCATGCGCCGCAAGGCCCCGTGGCGCGGCGCCGCGAGCGTAACTACTCGTACCTTAGCGCCACCATCGGATCCACTCTGGCGGCGATAAACGCAGGACGCAACGCCGCGAGCACAGCCACCAGCGCCACCAGGCCGCTGGCAGCGGCCAGCACCCAGGGGTTGGTCGCTTTCACGCCGTACAGAGCGCTCTGCAATTCGTGGCGGCCGACGAAGGCTAACGCCCAGCCCAGCGGAATGCCTAGAGCGGCTTGCATGGCGGCCTTCCTCAGCACCTGGCGATGCAAATCCGTGCCCCGCGCGCCCAGCGCCACGCGCAATCCAAATTCGCGCATACGCCGGCTGACCGCGTAAGAGGTCACGCCGAACAAGCCGCCGGCAGCCAGCACCAGCCCCAGCAGCGCCAGCGCGCCCGCAACTCCCGTCAGCACCGACTCTTGCTCGTGCGCGCTAAACATGTGCTGCCGCAGCGTGTGCATGTCCCTGATGATGAACACCGCATCGGCCCGGCGCGCCAGGGTCCGCACCGCGGCGGCCAACAAGCCCGGGTCTCCTGCGGACTCTACAAAGAAAGTCAGCTCATGTGTGGGCATTTGGGCGAACGGAAAATAGAAATACGGCCGAATGTCCTCCTGGAGATTGTTGGTGGGGCCGTCTTCCACCACTCCCACGATCTGGCGGTCCCGTCCGTCAATCCGAATCCATGCGCCCAGCGGATTCCGGCCGCTGAAGAACCGCCGCACGAAGGCTTCGCTCACCATGACTACCGGCGTCGCATCCGGCCCGTCCGACGAGCTGAAGCCGTGCCCCGTCACGATGCGCGCGCCGGTAGTCGAGAAATAGCTCGGGCTGACTTGGTCGTAAAAGAAGGACGTCTTGGGCTGGCCAGGCATCTCCAGGTCCACCGCCGCGCCTCCGCCGGAACCGCTGAGCAGCGCCCGCCGCGCGTACGCCACTCGCCGTACACCCGGCAAGCCTGCGAGTTGGCTTGCCAGGGTTTCGGCCCGCGTCGCGGCGGCCACCCTGCTGCCCCAATAACCCTCCACCAGCAGAATCTGCCGGCCGGGATCCATAGCCGGGCGTATAGCGGACACGTTCTGCAAGCTGCGCCAGAGCAATCCAGCCGAACACATCACGGCTGTGACAAAGGCCATTTGCCCGATCACCAGCGCCGTCAGCCACCGCGAGGGCCTGCCCCCGATGGATGTCTGAATGGACGGCAGAATCCTGTGCTTCCAGGCATCGCTCAGCGGGATCAAAGACGCAATGGCGGCCACCACCAGCAAGGCGGCGGCGCTGAACGCGAAAGTCCGGCCATCCAGCCGAACCCCGTAGTCGATGTACCTTTGGCCCGCATAGAGGACCGCCGGCAACACGTCGATCAGCCAGCTTGCCAGGACCAACCCGAGCGCTGTTCCCAACCCGCACAGCAGCAACGTCTCGCTGGTGTGCTGCCGTAGCAAGTCCGCGCGGCCGGCGCCCAGCGCCAGCCGGATGCCTGTCTCGCGGCGGCGCGCTTCATTGTCGACCAAGCGAAGGTTGGCTAGATTCGCGGCGGCCACCAGCAGCACCAGGAACAGCGGAGCCATGAGCAGAGCCGCGAAGACGACTCTCAACTCCGCGAATGGGAATACGGCAGCCTTGCGGCCGGGCGCCGGTTCCAGGCCGTCCTGCTCCAGTTGCCGCAAGGTGGCGTCCTCCTCCCGTTGCGCCTGCTCCACCGTGACGCCGGGCCGCAAGCGCGCCGCCACTTCGAAATCCGCCAGATGCTGGTCGAGACGGTCCTTGTACCCCAGCGAGCCGAAGAACGTCTTGGGCGGCACAAAGAGTTCCACCAGCAGGCCGCGGTGTGTCCCGGAGAAGCCCGGCGGCAGCACGCCCACAACGCGCAGCGAGGCATTGCCCACGGCCAGTGTTCGGCCCACGACATTCAAGCCGCCGCCCAACGCGGTCTTCCAATAGTGGTCGGTGATCACTACCAGGCCGTCGCTGCCGCCGCCATTGTGAAACACATCGCCCGCCGCCGCCTTCACCCCCAGCAGGTCGAAGTAGTTTTCCGAAACCCCTGCGGTGATTGGAAAATCGTCGCGGTCCGGCAGCCAGACCTTGGGACCCACTCGGCATTCCGCCAGCACGCCCTCCCAGGTGCGGGTGCGGCCGGCCAGCGCCTGGTATTCGGTCCATGTCAGGTCGGCGACGCGCTGCTCGCGGTCGCGCGCCGCAAGCCACTCCAGGCGCGTGGGTTCCCGCACCGGAAGAGCACGCAACAGACCCGCATCCAGCAGGCTGAAGCCCACGGTGCAGAAACCGATCGCCAGACCCAGGGACAACACGGCCAGCGCCGTAACTCCCGGCCGCCGGGACAGCGCCCGGACCGCCATGCGAAGATCGCGCAGAAGGGCGTCCATGGCTTGGCCGTCTCGCACGTCAAGGGCCGGTAGTGGGACAGGCCTCCTGGCCTGTCGAACCCACGAGCTTCGCTCGCGGGAAGAGCCGGCTAGAAGCCGGCTGCGGGCATGATTGCCCGCCCCACAGTGAAAATGCAGAAACTCGAGGGACAGGCCGCTTGGCCTGTCGTGGGCAGGCCCTCAATACTGTTATCTGAGACCTCAGTGTCCGGTTCTGGGAAGCGGGCGTGCGCTCTCGCTACAATGGCGTTTCATGCGACGCCGCTCGGCTGTGCGCGACACCCTCGAGTACTGGATGGCGCTGGCGGTGGTGGAATCGCTGGCATGGACGCCGCTGCCGGTGGCGAACTGGCTGGCCCGCAGATATGCGGGGCTGCTGGATCTGGCGCTGCCGCGCCTGCGCCGGGTGGCCCTGAGCAACCTGGCGATGGCCCTGCCGGAGCTCGACCGCCGCGCGCACCAGCGCATCGCCGACGGTGTGTTCCGCTCGATCGCCCGCCTGCTGGTCACCTTCGCGCGCTTTCCGCACATCCATCGCGGCAACATCGGCGACTGGATCCGCTATGAAGGCTTCGAGCATTTCGAAGAGGCCCGCAAACGCGGCCGCGGCGTCCTGTTTGCCACCGCGCACCTTGGCAATTGGGAGCTGAGCGCATTCGCGCATGCCTGGATGGCCGCGCCCATGTACGTCGTGATCCGCCCCCTCGACAATCCCAAAATCGACGCGCTGGTGGAGCGGCGCCGCATGCTCTCGGGCAACCGTCCGATCGCCAAGAAGGAGTATGCGCGCGGCATCCTGAAGGCCCTGCACGGCAACGAGGCCGTGGGCATCCTGGTGGACCAGAATGCGTCGCTCGAGGAAGGCACGTTTGTGGACTTCTTCGGCGTCCCGGCCTGCGCCGGAACCGGCTTCGCCAAACTGGCGGCGCACAGCGGCGCGGCCGTGATTCCCGGTTTCGCCCTATGGATCGAGAACGAGCGCAAGTATGTGCTGCGCTTCTATCCGCCCATCGAAATCGCGGATGACGCGGAGGCTGGCACGCGCGCGCTGCACCGCCAACTGGAAGCCGTGATCCGCGAGTACCCCGATCAGTGGCTCTGGATTCATCGCCGCTGGAAGACGCGTCCGCCGGGCGAAGATCCCTTGCAGGGCGGGTTTTAGACTAGAAACCGGGTGCCCTCTGGGCGCGCGAGAACCGAGAGACCCGGTGGCTTTCCGCAGCCGGTAGGGGGCGGAAGGGTGGGAGAAGGCGATGAGCTATAAGACCCACAGGCACGGCCAGGGGGAGTCGCACAGCGGCATAGTACCCGCGAAGCGGTCGCACGCAGGCCAGGGAGGGCCGAAGGAGATCGCGGAGGGAAGGCTGCCGACCAAGGAGAACGCGGCAGCGCCTAACCCGCACCGGACGCCAAGCCGGGACAGCGGGCCAAGCGGGCTGGACCGTGTACGTCAAGCAGCGCCGAGGGACAAGCCGTTACGGTTCACCGCCCTGCGGCATCACGTCCATATCGACCTGCTCCGGAGCCGCTACTACGACCTGAAAAGGCGGGCCGCGGCAGGAGTGGACGGGGTGACGTGGCAAGCCTATGGGAACGGCCTGGAGGAGCGGCTCGCCGACCTCCACGGGCGGATCCATCGCGGGGCCTATCGCGCGCCACCGTCGCGGAGAGACCAAGACGATGGGCGGAAACGTCCATGGGGCATCGCGGCATTGGAAGACAAGATCGTTCAAAGTGCAGTGGTGCAGGTGCTCGACCCGATCTGGGACGAGGACTTTCTGGATTTTCGTACGGGTTCCGGCCGGGGCGCAAACAGCACGACGCATTAGCCGCGCTCTACGGCGGGATCACCAGCCAGAAGTCGGGCGGTGGTGTACGACTATCGGTTCACCGATTACGCGGAACGGCGGCGGAGCGGCGCGTGGTGGCGGCGGGAGAAGAAGGCGACATATCTGCCGCCGATTTCACTACGCCGCTAGGCACAGCCACCATCCACCAGCCACCAACCACCAGACACGGCGAGCGACTAGCGGGACTAACGTCCCGCACTGGCGAGCTTCAGCTCGCCGTGAACGCCCCAGAGCTACGCGCCGGGCAGCCCTGCCGGCTGAAGCCGGCAGCGGCACGCTGAAGCGTGCGCCACGCGCGTGCGCCACGGGGCGATGTACTAGTGAATGGTTTCGCCGGCTTTCCGAGCGCTGCGCAATACCAACTCTTCCAAATCCAGGAGATGCTGAGGCTCGAAATGCTGCCGGGACCACTTGTTAGATGGCGCCAGCTCGATCCCGACGAAATAGCCGATCTCCCGGTAGACACAGTAACGCACAATACCGGACAGATTATCGCCGGGACAATGTACATCCACATGCGTACCTATGGACACCGGTATCTCGAATTGCAAGCACATCCCGGATGGCGAGATGTCCTCCAGCAAAGCGGTGGATTTACATGCGCGGCCGGCCGGTTCCTGCCAACAGACCTCTACCATATCGGCGCATAGCATCCGGATCTCAGCGCGTGGTCGCTGCATGTCTGTTCTATCGGCAGGAATGGCGGATGGCTTTAGCAGCGGGGCTAAAGCCCCGCGCGGACTAAAGTCCGCCCTCCATCACAGCGCGGTTTGCGCGGTGGGCGCGGTATCTTCCTGGTCTTCGTCGTCGGGAGGCGGCTCGGTCATGTGGTAGTAGTAGGTGACCGCGCCGCAGACCAGCGACAGGGCGATGATGAGGGAGATCCATTTTAGCGTGCGGGAATTCCACGCGCGCTGGCCCGCGACGGCGGCGGCCGTGGCCTTCACCGCGGCGAACGCGATGCCGGCGCCGAGGCACAACTTCCAATACCACGCCATCAGGTCGAGATGGTACTGCCCGCCAACCTGGCTCCAGACGGTGTAAGTGGCGATGAGGGCGATCAGGAACTCGATCGCGTAGAAGAGGCGGAGCACCTTACTAGGGTATCCTGAAAACAGATGCCCGCGCCGCTACTCTCCGTGATGGGCGCCGGCAAGTCGTTCGGCGCAGCCCCGCTGTTTTCCAACATCTCCATCCATATTTCCGAGGGCGAGCGGCTGGGATTGATCGGGCCGAACGGCTCGGGCAAATCGACGCTGCTGAAGATCATGGCCGGGATGCTGGAGCCCGACACGGGCACGCGGACGGTGCGCAAGCTGACGCGCATCGCTTACGTGCCGCAGGAGCCGGAGTTCGCGGCCGGCATGACGGCGGGTAGGGTGCTGGAAGCGGCGCTGCCCCAGCGTGGGACGCATGGGATGGATGACGCGGAGCGAGCGGCCGCAGTGAGCGTCACGTTGGGAAAAGCCGGCTTCGCCGACGGGAGCGCCACGGTGGAGTCGCTTTCCGGCGGATGGAAGCGGCGGCTTTCGATCGCGCGCGAGCTGATTCGGAATCCCGATGTGCTGCTGCTCGACGAGCCCACCAACCATCTGGACCTGGAAGGAATTCTGTGGTTGGAGAAGCTGGTGGAGGCCGCGCCATTCGCCACGGTGGTGGTGAGCCACGACCGCTATTTCCTCGAAAACGCCGCGACGGAGGTGGCCGAGATCAATCGCGCGTATCCGGATGGCATGTTCCGCGCGGAGGGCAATTATGCGGATTTTCTGGAGAAGCGCGAGGCTTTTCTGGAGGCGCAATCGGAGCAGCAGGCCGCGCTGGCCAACCGGGTGCGGCGCGAGGTGGAGTGGCTGCGGCGCGGTCCGAAGGCGCGCACGGGGAAGTCGAAGGCGCGCATCGATGCCGCGCATGAACTGATGGGCGAGTTGGCGGAAGTTTCGGCGCGCAACGCGAAGGCGGCCACGCGCATCGACTTCACGGCTTCCGGGCGCAAGACCAGGAAGCTGATCCGCGCGGAGGGCATCTCGAAGGGGCTGGGCGGCCGGCAGTTGTTTCGCGACCTGAGCTTTTCGCTTTCGCCGGGGATGCGGCTGGGGCTGGCCGGTCCGAACGGCAGCGGCAAGACCACGCTGTTGCGCGTGCTGAAAGGCGAGCTGGACGCCGACGCGGGGACCATCGAGCGCGCCGACGGGCTGCGCGTGGTGTATTTCGACCAGGGCCGCGACCAGCTCGATCCGGCCGCACCGCTGCGGGAGGGCCTGGGCGCGCACGGCGATAGCGTGATCTATCGGGACCGCGCGATGCACATCGCGGGTTGGGCGAAGCGCTTCCTGTTCCGGCCGGAGCAACTGGACACGCCGGTGGGCCGGTTTTCGGGCGGCGAGCGGGCGCGCATCGTCATTGCGCGGCTGATGCTGCAGCCGGCGGACGTGCTGCTGCTGGACGAGCCGACCAACGATCTGGATATCCCGACGCTGGAAGTGCTGGAGGAGAGCCTGACCGATTTTGCGGGCGCGCTGGTGCTGGTGACGCACGACCGCTACATGCTGGACCGTGTATCGACGGTGGTGCTGGGCCTCAATGGCGAGGGCGGCGCGGAGGTGTTCGCGGACTACTCGCAATGGGAGCAGGCACGCGCGGTGAAGCCGGCGCGGGTTCAGAAGGACAGGCCGGAGGCCTATCCCACGGCACCGAAGAAGAAGCTGGCGTATCTGGAGGCGCGCGAGTGGGAGCAGATGGAAGAAAGGATACTGGAGGCCGAGCAGTCGCTGGAGGCGGCGCGTGCGGCGATGCAGGCGCCTGAAGTGGTTTCCGATGCGTTCGCGTTACAGCAAAGATACGCGGAGATGCAGGCGGCGGAGGCGGAGGTGGCGAAGCTGTATGCGCGGTGGGCGGAGTTGGAGGGGAAGATGACATAGGCAGGAGTCAGGAGACAGAAGACAGAAGACAGAAGACAGAAGGCAGAAGGCAGGAGACAGAAGTCAGGAGACAGAATGATGCCCAGCGTTATAGCGGTTTTGTTTGGGGTGCTGCTGGCGGCGGCTGCTTATGGGCAGGAATATGATGGCGTCCTGGCGCACGGCGTGTGCTGGGCCTGGCTTCCGGCCTGGATGCCGCGCGGTACGTGGGAATTCGCGACGCGAAGATCGGCGCGATTTCCGAAGCTCCTCTCCAAGGCCGCGCGGTAGTAGACGCCTCCGGATTGGCGGTCGCGCCGGGCTTTATCGACCTGCATTCGCACGGGCAAACGCCGGAGAACTATCGCTTCAACGCCAGCGACGGGGTGACCACCGCGCTTGAAATGGAACTAGGAGTTGCGCCGGCGCCGGAATGGTATCGCGCGCGCGAGGGCCAGGCGCTGGCGAACTTCGGCGCCACATCCGGGCATATCCCCGCGCGCATTGCGGTGATGCACGATAGCGGCAAGCTGCTGCCGCGGGACTTCGGAGAATAGAGAAATTCCGGCTTGGGGTATACTGCCAAAAGAAGAGGCCAACTTCCATTTTGAAAAACGAAAGCAAGACCCGCTATGCTGCCGCCCTGGCACTGGCAATTGCTTTTCGACTTGCTCCGCCAGCGCAGGCCCAGGGTGGGCCGCCGTACTATACGAACGATCCGGGAACCCCAGGCAATCGGAACTGGGAAATCAATCTCGGATACATGCCGTTCTTATACAACGGCGCGTCAACGACTCACATGCCGGACGTTGACATCAATTACGGATTGGGCGATCGAATCCAACTGACTTTCGAGAACGCGTGGTTACGCGTGAAGAAGGGCGCGGACGCTGCAAAATATGGGCTGGGGCAAGATCAACTCGGCGTGAAATGGCGGTTTTACGAAAACAAACAGGCAGGCCTCGGAATATCCATCTTCCCGCAGGTCTCGATCAACAATCCCAATCAGTCGGTTCAACGAGGCATCACTCCGCCGGGCGCCAGCGTTATCATGCCCGTGGAATTTACAAAACACCTAGGGCCGATTGATGTTAACTGGGAAGTTGGCTACAACGCGGTTCATCTGGGGCCGGATGGGTGGCTTGCAGGTCTTGTGATCGGACACGATATGTCGAAGAATTTGGAGTTGGACGCCGAGTTCTACGGACTTGGAACGTTCGATAATTCGAACAACCAACAAACCCTAGGCGTGGGAGCACGCTACAAACTGCGCCCGCCATTCATTCTCCTGCTGATGGCTGGACGAAGCGTGGCGCCCGCGTACAAGGGCCAGCCTTTTTTCGTGGGCTATTTCGGTATGCAGTTCTTGCTTCCGCCGAAACCGTTCGAGTAATCCGCATAAGCGCGCGATGCCGCCGGGCACTTCCGCCACGCCGCGGATCACCGCCAACGGGGCGGGCGCCGATTATGGACGGGATGCTCGCAGGCGACCCGCTGGCCACGGTCCAGACTGGCATGAAACGTTGCGATGCTGGGCCGCTGAGGTCTGCTCGGCCTGTTGACTTTGGACAGTATTGATTTCGACGCAGGACTGGCGGTATACTGCGCCTGCATTGGATGGTGCGACGTGAGTCTTGCGTCCAGAAAAGCCGCCAGGGCCGTTCTCATTGGCATACTAGCCTACATCTTTGCTCTGATCTATGTGCCTGGAATCGGATTGCGGATCGTCGACGACAACCTCCGCTGGGTGAGCCTCGGTCTGGCAGCCGTGCTGGCCTTCTTTGCGTATCGCTTCCAGTAACGGTGCGCGCTTGGGGCCCACCCCGATAGCCGGGAGCAGACTGAAGCTGGATAACCTCGCTTCGCGCTGGCCGGGCACTCGGGCAAAGCTCGGGCGCCGGCGTTCAATTTGAAGCTGTACGGCGCGCCGTAGGTCAGCATCGGCCAAACTCTTCAACGGCTTCGTACAAAGCCACCACATTTTCGGTGGGGGTGTTCGATTGCAGGTTGTGGCAGGGCGCCACCACATAGCCCTTGCACTGGCGGAAGATGCGGATGTTCTCGCCGACCTCGCGGCGCACGTCTTCCCGGCTGCCGAACGGCAGGGTGTGCTGGTTGTCGACGCCGCCGTGGAACACGACGCCGGCCCCAAAGTCGCGAGCCAGCGCTTCGCGCTCCATGCCCTTCGCGCGCCACTGGATGGGGTTCAAGATATCGATGCCGATGCGCAGCAGGTCGGGGAGCACGGGCCGAATCGCGCCATCGTCGTGATGAAAGACCCGCTTTCCGGCCGCGTGCGCCATTTCGGCCACTTTGGCCAGCCGCGGCAGAATGAAGCGCCGGATCGCGCGGGGGCTCATGAGCAGCGATTCCTGCGTGCCTAAGTCCTCGGCGACGTAGACGAAGTCAAACAGGTCGCCGGCCGCCTCGATGCTGTGGCGCACGATCGCTTCGAACAAGGCGTGAATGCGTCCCATCAGCGCGTCGGCGAAATCCGGGTTGGCCATGATATCTTCAAGCGCGCGCTCGATGCCGCGCAGGCGGCAATAGAGGTAGAAAGGTTCGTAGGCCACGCCGAGCACGGGATACTCGGGATGATATTGAGCGCACTCGGTCCGCAGACCCGCGTAGTCGAAATCGCGCGGATCCGGCCAGGGACAGGAATCGATATCGGAGATGGTTTCGGCCTTCTCCAGAGGGGCTTTGGCGATCTCCTCATAGACGCCGAGGCCGTCGCCATATTCGATCGGGCGGGTTTCGATGCCGAACAGGCTGAACAGCGACGGCAGGTGCCAGGTATCTTCTTTCGCTCGGGGGTGGCGGGCCCCCAGAAAGACACATTTGTCGATACCAAGCAGCTTCCAGAGGGCGCGGTCGGAAGCGCAGGCGAGGTCGCGCTTGAGCCGGTCGGTGATTTCGGACGTGCCCCAGTAATCACAGGGGACACGATCGGGACGCTCGCCCCGGAAGAGTGCCATCCAGCGTTCGAGAGGTGTCATGGGTCAGCCAGTGGCATGCCAGCATATTGTAGTACAATCGGGTCGCAAATAACCGTTGCGAGACCGATCTCATGTTGTCCCGATCCCCTTTTACCGGAGTCTGTGAAGACCTTTTTTGCCTGGATATCCACGCTCAATCGTCTCATCGAATCGAAAGTCGTCAAGCGGGGCCACGCAGGAAGCGCCAGGTGCCGTCAACTGCTGGTGAATAACCCAGCGGCACGGGCACGGCGATCAGCCGAGCGGAGCCGCCTACCGGATGTGGCCTGTTACACTCGGTTGATGACTCACCGGGAGCGCATTCTTGCGGCGCTCGAACACCGCCAGCCGGATCGGGTCCCCAAGGACTTGGGGAGTTCCCGCGTAACCGGCATGGTCAAACCCGCTTATGAGACGCTCTGTGCTTACCTGGGTTTCGGCAAGCCGGGCGCCATTGTGGACCGCATGCAGCAGGTGGTCGCACTGGACGAAGAGGTCCTCCGCTATTTCGACGTGGACGTCCGCGCGATTTCCCAGAATCCTGCGGACCACGGCGGGGACGTCGAACTAGGCTCGGATCGCTACGCGGACGAGTGGGGCGTGGTGCGCCGAAAGCCCGCCGGTTGCCATTATTACGAACTGGAACGGAGCCCCCTGTGCGGAGAGATCGCGCCGCAGGACATAACCCGGCACGCATGGCCCGACCCCAGCGATCCCGGGCGCTGCCGTGGTCTGCGCGAACAGGCGCGCCGGCTGCGCGAAGAGACCGACTTCGCCGTCATGTACAACGCGCGCTTCCATCCCGTGCACCTGACCCAGTATTTGCGTGGCTTTCAGGATTGGTACTTGGACCTGGGGGCCGACCAGTATCTCTTCTCTTGCCTGATGGCCGCGGTCACCGAGATTCTGCTGGAATGGAACCGGCTTGCCCTGCGGGAGGTCGGCGACTTCATCGACCTGGTTTCTTTCGGCGACGACGTTGGGTTGCAGGATCGCGGGGTCTGTGCCCTGCCGGTCTACCGCCGCCTGATCCGTCCGGCGCATGAACGTTTCGTGCAGATGGTCCATGAGCACTCACGGGCCAGGATTTTCTATCACACGTGCGGTTCGGTCTGCGCCTACCTGCCGGACTTCATCGACATCGGCATCGATGCGCTGAACCCTGTACAGGTGACGGCCAAGAACATGCAACCGGAGAAGCTCAAGCGCGAATTCGGCGAGCGGATTTGCTTCTGGGGAGGCATCGATAGCCAGCACATCCTTCCAAACGGCACGCCTGGAGAAGTTCGCGCGGAAGTGAGCCGGATGTCGGAACTGATGGGCGCCAATGGCGGCTACGTAGTGGCGGCCGTCCACAATATCCAGCCGGACGTTCCGCCGGAGAACGTTTGCGCGCTGTTCGGCGCGGAGGTGAACAAGTGTGGATCGAGGGCATGAACAGAACCCGACCTGCGCCCACGGCCTGATTCCTATGCAACCGTTACCGTAACCTGCGCCGAAGTCGTAGTATTCCCAACCGTGTCCGCTGCCAAGGCTGTAATCGCATGCGCCCCGGGCGTCAATGCCGACGTGTCCAGCGTCGCCGCATAGGGACCCGGCGCACCCACGGTGGCAATCGCGCCCCCGTCCACCTGAAAGACGACATTCGCCAGCGTCATCCCCGCACCCGCGGCGGCATCCGCCGTTAACGCCACACCGGTTCCGGAAATCGTCGCACCATCCGCAGGAGCGGTCACCGACACCGTCGGCGCCGGATTGTTCACCGTCACTTGCACGGCGGCCGAGGTTGTCGTCGCCCCGAGGGAATCCGTTGCGACGGCCGTCAGTTGGTGTGGACCATTAGCCAATGTTGTGGTGTCCAGCGTGGCCGTATACGGGCTGGCCGCCGCGGGTGCGCCGAACGCATTGCCATCGATGGAGAACTGAACCGATGCAATCGTCAGTCCGATGTCCGGCGTTGCGGTCGCGGTAACCGCTACCGCCGTACCAGACACGGGTACGCCCGGATCGGTGACCGTGACCACCGGCGGCGTGGGCAATGGCGGAGTAACTGTAGTCACATTCCCGACATTTCCCGTGCTCCCCAACCGCACCTTCGCTCTCGTCCACGCGCCGGTCGCGCCCACGTAATCGCCCCTGCCGATATCGAAATCAAAATCGTCAAACGTCTGCGAGTAGAACGGCACTTCACCCTTGGGGTCGGTGATGCGCTGGCCGGTCATCGTCCCGTCGTGGCTCGCGTAATAAACCACGGTCAACGGCATCGGCGCGGCCATCGCGTCCGCCACTTTAACGACAAAAGCGGGCGTGGCGTCCACCCACCCGCGGTTGTGATACGCGCAGATGTTGGCCCGTCCGGCGTCGCGAAAGTAAACCTGCAGCACTTCGGCAGCCGTCTCTTCCCACGCCAGATCGGCCTTCGCCGGCGTGGCCCAATCGTTCAGGCTCTGGCCCGCTTGGAATCTTCCCGGGGCGTGGTCCGGGCTCAGCAAATCATGCCAGGCAATCTCGCCGAACTCCTTCCCGAGCGCCTTTTCCACCGTACGGACGTATGCCGCACTGTGGGCCACCAGCCAGGTACACATCAGTTGCAGTGCCTTGTGACGCCGCGCTACCGGACACTCCAGGATCTTGTCCCCCTTCTGCGCACCGTAGAACGCCGAAAAGCGCTGCCATAGAAACTGAATGCCGGGCTCGCCGAATTGCTCGTTGGGAGCGCCGGTTTCGTTCTCATGGGCTTGCGCCTCGCTGCGGAAGTTGTAGCGCAGTACCGGCAGGCTCATGTTCATAAGATCCGCATGGGCATCCGTATCCTGCGGGCATGCCCGGTCCTCGCCAAACAGCGCCCACGCCACTTCGCGCACCAGGAGCGCGTCGGCCACGTCGCGGATGATCACCCTCACCGGTCCGGCCGGTACCGGCAGCGCGTCAAATTCCAGCAGCGAATTCTGCACGTTCGGATTGGCGTGCTGCATCCCATACTGAACCAGGAACAAGGCCTTGGCCCGCCCGATCGCCTCGGCCCAGTTCGTCTGCCAGAAACTGCACCATGCCGGATCGTCGATATTGGCGAACTCCTCCGTCACGGTCATCATGTCATTGGCGATGAACGGAATACTCAACGGAGGCACGTAGAACTTGTCCGGATCCAGCACCGTCAGATCTCGCAGCGCGACGCCATCCACCCCGAACCTCGTCATCGCCGGGGAGGCTTTTCGCTCCAGCACCATCATGATTTCGGTCTGGATCACGATATCCTCCACGCGATCAGGATTCTTGATTTTCACCAACTCATCCATGGCCTTGATGGTGTCGCTTCGCATACACCCGACCATCCACTCGTCATCTTTGCCGATTACATCCTTGTTCGCGCCGGACTGCTTCTCGGAACCGACGTAGCAGACGCCCGTTTTTACCGAAAAGTGGTTTGCGGTCCTGGTGCTATGCCGGAACCGCGCGGGCAAGGCCACCTCTTGCTTGTATGCCGTGTTCAGGTATGGCGGAAAGTTGATATTGGCACTCTTGCTCTCGAACTTCTTCCGCTCCGCCTCTGAGGGAAATTTCCAGTACACCCAGTCATTTGGCGGCCACGGATCACCCGGGTCTTTGACGCTATTCAGCTTCATGACGCTGCTTCTCGAAGCCGTGCGCCAAACATCCCAGCTCTGCGCGTCGTTCGGATCGGTCTTCACCTGGATTAACGGGATAGGGTGCTTTATTGCTCCATCTAAGTCTTCCGCCATGGGGAGTGTGCCCAGGGCATTGGAGTCCGTGTCGTTGTCATAGAAGTTATACGGCATGACCACTGAACGCGGCAGGTGGATGCGTAACCCGTTTCTCGATCCGGTCAGCGCTTCCTGGCTTTCCGCCCCAAGCGCGGGAAAGATCTCGTCCGGCGGGTTCGCGAAGCCCACGACTTTGGCATACGGGGCCGTTTGATTCACCATGGTTGCCAGGTCCGGCTGCTGCTTCCACCACCAGCTCCCATCGGACAGGAGTTGCACCTCACCCACCTGGTGATCCGGAAAAAAGGCGTTGCACAGCGCCGGCAGCGACCCCACGGGCATGAGGTCCCGTACCCACACCTGCATATCGGATACGTCGGCGGCATACAGCCCGATCTTGCGGGGCTGGTTGGTCTTCCGGAATTTGGGCTTGTTGAGGACCGTCTCATACGTCAGCCACTCGAAACCGGTGTTGACATAGGCCGGACCGGCCTCCAACGGGTCTTCAGGCGCGACCACTACGGCCACAACTGGCGCTGTCTTCCAATAGATGTCACCGTTGATGTAGACCAGTTGGTGGTCCGGACCGTCGGGCGGAGGAAACTTCTTGATCACGACGTCGGCCTGGTTGTTTGACATCCAGGCCAAGGCTTTTTGGCGCTGTGTCGCAAAGATCTGGGGGGCAGTCACCGTGGAGAATACGAAGTTCGGGTCGAACAAGTTAGGGTCCGGCCCTATCAGGTCGGTCCCTTTTCTTAGCGGCCCGCTTAAACCTTTATCCATGGTAGTCCCCTAATCCGGATCCCCGGTCAATTCCTTCAACTTCTTCACGGTATCGTCTCCGGCGATTCCATTTACAGGTTTGATCCCGTAACTCGCCTGAAAGAGCTTGAGCGCCTGCGAAAGTGTAGGCGTCGCCCCGTTCGGCAGGGGGGCCATAAACCCTAAATTCGTGAGCCGGTCCACTTGTCCCTCCGGTGTGGTGACGGGCCGCAAGAAGCCCAGCTTGACCGTGTACTTGCGCTCCTTTAGGACCTCGGCGAGCTCCTTCTGGCCGAGAGTATAGTACAGCGTAATCACGGCTTCCTTGGCGTTAGGCGGAATCTGGCACGTCACCCAGTCGTTAGTGAGCGTTCCCGTCACTTCCTTCCCGTCGATCTCGATCTTGGGCCGGCATGCCGTCAGCTTCCCGCCCGTCAGCGGCATGCCCATCAGCACCTGGAACTTGAACTCCTTGGTGGGCAGCGTTCGCTTGAAAATGTGCGTCAGGCCGGTGTGCTTGTTGTCTTCCCACTTGACTTCCGGGTCCGGGATGGTGAGAATTTCTCCGGGCATCAGGACGTTGCGGTCCTTCCGCTCGGCCTTCATCTTGGAATTTGAGGGATCGTCCCAGACGGCGTCTGAGCGCACACGCGCTTCGTACGACAGGCTGTCCACGCAATCGCCTGGTTTGATATCAACTGGCTTAGACAATGGGTAATCTCCCTACTGGCTCTTTTCGAACTGCACGAAAGCCGCATCGATCTCCGGGAAGCTAATCTTGCAGTTGCCGCCCGGGGTGATCCCATCCACATGGGTCCGTCCATCGGCTTCAAGAAATCCCTGCGCCACGTCGCCATTCGGCAGCGCGATTTGAAACTTCTCGCCGGGCACTCCCTTGCCGCCCTCGTCCAACAACGCGATGTCGATGGACTGAGGCGGAGGCAATTGGGGTGCGGTGACAGCGCCGCTGCCGCTCGTATTGGCCCAACCCGACCACGTCGGATCGGTGCGTTTCGAGACCGTGAGGGAACTGGTAAACGACCAGAATGGCGCGAAGTCCGGAAAGCCGACGGTGCAATCGCCGAAGGGAATGCCATCGAAATAGGCGTAGCCGTCGTCGTCCAGATCGCCTTCCTTCCGGCTGTTGTCCGAAAAAATGATGATGTATTTGGCGCGGGGGATCGGCTTGTTATTCTCGTCCACCAGTTTGATCGCGATCCACGTGGTGACCACGCGCAGTCCACAGGGGAGAACGACCGTCTTATAACTATTAGCGGGGAACGACAAGAGTCTACCGCTGCTCCTCTCGGCGGCGGTCGGCCCATGCCTGCAAGCGACCCAGCTTCAATTCCGGATCGACCCGGTAGGCATAGAGGATGTTGAGAGCGTCTTTGGGCAGGGGTCCAGCGGTAAAGCCGCCCGCCGAGCCGCACACGATCTCAAAATAACGGGCGATGTCGCATTGGCGGTCCAGGCCGAACTCGCCGCATTGCGCGAGCCCGCGGTCGATTTCGGCCCGCAAAGCTTCCGCGCCGATCACGATACCCTTCTCTGCCAGAAAAGGCCCCAGATGGTCCCCCAGCCGCTGTTTGAATTGCTCCTCGACATACTGTTCAAAAACCGCCATCTGAGCATCGCGAATCGTCAGCATTGAGAAAGCATGGCACGCAGACGGGGCGTGTGTCAAATCGGCAATGGGCGACACCGTTGGAGAGTCAGCCGTGCGCCGGAACCGGCGTCATCAACGCCCTACAACAAGGTCCATGCCAACCGCAACTGAGCAATTTGTTGTAACGGGTCTCGCTCGTTCCCCCCGATGGTATCCGATATTCCTTCTGTAACGCAGGGTCGCTCGGCCGAGGCAGATGCCGGTCGAGTTGTACTGCCTTCCGCGAACTTGGAGGGATGAAGCAGGCGCCTTCACGGTCGCCAAACAATAACGTCGCCGAGTCGAGCGCGGAACGGTTCCTGTGCCAGTCCAACGGCGCCACACGTCATCTATCCGGATAGGGGAAGATCGCGACCCGCACCGTTATATAGGTTCAACTGAACAAGTCCCGCGGCGAAACGGCTTCTGAACAGGCTCGACAAGACGGATTTCGAATCTGCGGTGGGCCAGGCTCCCAGTGTTGGTATTCTAGGAGTTCGCGGAAGGAGCGGAGATCACTTATGTCGAAGATCGTCGTGATTGGCGGCACCGGCACGGTCGGTAGCCAGACTGTTCAGGAGTTACTGAAGCGCGGGGCCGAGGTGCGCGTGATGACCCGTTCGGCCAACCGGATTGCCTCACTGCCGAAGGGTGTCGAAGGCGTGACCGGTAGCATGGTGAAACCGGAGTCCCTACCGGCGGTCTTTGCGGGAGCCGGCAAGCTATTCCTGATCACGCCACTCGATCGCGATGAGACTGCGCAGGGGATTGACGCGGTGGATGCGGCGGTCACAGCGGGCATCCGGCGGATCGTCTATCTGAGCGTGCACCAGGCTGACAAGGCGCTCACGATTCCACACTTCGTCTCTAAACTTCCGATTGAGGGCGTCATTCGGGCAAGCGGCGTGGAGCACACGATCCTGCGGCCGAACAATTTCTATCAGAACGATCTTGCCGTGCTGGATGCCATCCGCGCGGGTGTCTATCCGCAGCCTTCGGGTAGCGTAGGCATGCACCGCGTGGACGTGCGCGACATCGCCGAAGCCGCCGCCATCGCCTTGACTGAACCCGGCCATTCCGGCAAGACCTATTCGCTGGTGGGTCCGCGGGCTTGGACGGGCGCGGAGATCTCCGGGATGTTGACGCGCCATCTCGGCAAGCCGGTGATCTACGTCGGAGACGATCTGAAAGCTTGGGCGGTGCAGATGCGCGCATTCATGCCGGGCTGGCTGGTGCGCGATCTGGAGATCATGTTCCAGCACTTCCTGAACGAAGGACTGCTGGCGACGCAGGCGGAGATCGAGGAGTTGACGGTCTTGCTGGGGCACGCTCCGCGCAGCTATGAGGCCTTCGTCAAAGAAGTCCTGCCGGTCTAAATGCCGGACGCCAGCTTGTAGGCAAGCAAGAGAAGTACTCCACCCGATGCGGTCTTCCGCGCAAACTGAATCAGAGCGTCGAACCGCCTTGCGGCACATGTGCCGCCTTTTCCTGTTTCTCCTGGTCCTCCAGGCAATATGGCGCCCAAGGAATGGCTTCCAGGCGGGCCGCTTCAATCGGCCTGCCGCAGACGATGCATTTACCATAGGCGCCATCTTCGATGCGGCGCAAGGCGTCCTGCACTTGGATCAGCGTCTGCGAAGCCAAGGTGTCCTCCTGGAGAGACTCGGCATGGCTTACGGAGGAAGTGGCGGCGTCAGCGACATCTCCGACTTCGGGTCCACCCGAAACGCGTGCTTCCGCTTCGAGGCGCGCCATCTCCGATTGAAGTTCGCGTCCCTTATCGCGCAAGCGCTGTTTGAAGCGTTCGATATTCATAGTAGTAATGATAACCCGGCGGGCACGAGCCAGTGCTTGATTGCGCCGATGGCGCTGATCGGCCCGGGCAGTTGTGATCCTGTGCGGGCGATCTGAGTCATGGAAGCCCAAACGTGCGAAAACTCATCACTTTCAAATCCCCTGAGTGTGCATACAACGGGTTGGCGCTTGCCTTACTGAACTGTTAAACAAGGAGAAACAAATCATGTCTCAAGACAACAAGTGTGCTCACCCGGCTTGCAAATGCTCCGCCCGGCCAGGGAGCAAGTATTGCAGTCAATATTGCGAAGATGCAACAACCGAGGTTTCGTGCAAATGCGGTCATCCCGATTGCTCGCTCCAGAGCGTCGCGTAACGGCGTAGACGTCAACTTGCGCCTGATGCTGTTTGGCGGTGCGGTGGTCCTGGCGCCGCGGCAATCGTAACTGCCGTTCAGCCAGTGACCACCTTTTATACAATTCCGTACACGCCCCGCAATTTGAATGTGAATCGAGAGGCTGGCTTCTCCCGCGCTACGCGCGGCTCACGGATCTCCCGTCGAAGTCGCTGATGCCGCCGGTCTCGCTGTGGCGATGTTCCGCCCTTCGTTGGAAGCGCGAGTCATGCCAGTCGGGAAAAGCGCCGGCTGGATTCCGGAAAGTCCACACCCATGGCACAACAAACCAGCAGTCCGAAAGCCGCCGACGGGAGCAGCGCGCTCCAATCGAAGTGAGCGGTAGGCGCCGGTCCGCTCCGGCCAAGCGCAGTCATCAGGGCTCCGGCAAGGACGCTGGCAGCGGCGGCCCACTGATATAGCCGAAGGCCTGCAAAGACCGAGGTTTGCGGCTCGCCCCGCCATGCTTCCTCCACGAACCGGCCGAGCCCGGTGAGGATAAAGTAGAGACCGGCGATCAGGTGCAACGGCGCATGTAGGAGCCACAAGCGCGTGATCGCCAGTGCAACGAAGACGTTACATAACACCGAGTAGATGGGCGTGGGATGGAGGGGCACGCCGGCCCACTTCGTCATCCGGCAGACGCGGGAGCGCGGATGCATATACCGAATCCCGATAGACTCGGGCGCAGGCCGCCCATGACAACAACCCTGCACCAGACAGCGCAATCGGCCCATCGCCTGCGCCCACGGTCCGCCGGCGGAGAACGCGGCCAACACCAACCACGGGCTGACTCCAAAGAAAGGAGCCAGGAGGGCGCCGAGGGTCCCACCTAGCAGGCCGCCGTAAAAGCCGAACGGCCGCAGCAACTGGGGCGAGCCCTCGATATACTGGGCCCATAGCGCCGCCATCACTACGGCCGCAAGGGCGGCAACGATTACGGGCAGCCGTCCTTGCGGACCGGCCAGCGTCACCGCGATCCAGAGTGCAAGAGCCGCTCCAATGGCGGCATAGATGCCGTGGTTGATCACGCGCACTGGGCCGAGTCTCCATTCGTGCCAGGAGTTGGCAATGCGCTCGCCTTGCCGCCGGATCGCCTGCCATAAAGCGGGCGCTTCCGCCACCAGCCAAACTGTGACCAATCCACCTGCCACGTCGGCGACCGGGTGCTGACCCGTGCCGACGCAACTCGCCGCCACGAGGGCAGCCCAGACACGGAATACCCACGCGAGCCTCGGCCAGCGGCTCGCGTAGACGCCCGCTGCCAGCACGGCCCAGATTATATGGAAGGATGGAAACGCGCCTGCGGGGTTGTCCAGTGTTCGTTCCCAAATCAACAGGCGGCCGAGTGCCGTATGCGGCGTGAACGCACGCTGCGGCGCGGTGAGCGGGAGGACCAGGTACAGCGGGAAGGCGACCAGCATAGCCCCGAGCGCCCGCACGCAAAACCGGCGGAGGTCGCCGGAGGTCCTGGCGAACAGCGGCGCGAGCGCAGTCGCGAGGTACGCGCTGAAGTAGAAGAGCTCCGACCATTCGACGACCGGCAGGCGTTGTTCGAGGGGCAGCCAGGCGGTGGTTGCGTCGGATGGCACGCCCAGTGCAATGACGGCTTCGTACAACACCAACCAGGGGCCGAGCACGAAGAGATAGCAGGCCAGGCGGTCGAACGATGAAGGCCGGGAAGCGCCGGCTTGGGGCAGCAGGCGGCGAGGCGCGCGGCCAAACCGTTCGGCCAGGTCATGGGTCTCATAACCGAGGACGAGCGCGGTGCAACCCAGTGCCACAATGGGGGAGACCAGCCAGAGCCCGCTGGCCGAGCCTACGGCGATGGACACGCCCGCACAGATCATCACGAAACCGACATAGATGGGATGCGGAAGCAGGCGGTAAATTCCCCGCTCCACGTAGTGCGGAGGAGGATACGCGTTCATCGGCAGGCCGCCGCCATATCTCCAAAGATGGAGCATGCCTAGGAGAAGGAGCGCGGCTCCAGTCGCGGCAATGGGGAGACCCAGTGACGGCGCGAGCTGCGGCAGGCCCACCATACCCGCGGTCGCCGCCGCCCATGCCGCCAGGGCAATGGGCAGCAGTAATGCGAATGCAGCGCCGTAGAGCCATTTCCCAAGGTGGCTCAAGGCCATTCGACCACCTCATGGATAGCCATCCCGATGGAATCGGGCTGTCCGGGCCGTCGCAACACCGCCCGACTGAGCCATTTCTGCTCCCGTACATTGAGCACTGCCGCCGGAAACAGCCGGTCAAGGTTGGGAAGCACGGCGAGCGCAGTAGCTCCCAGAGCGCCCTCCCGCAACACAGCGGAGGCGTCCAGGGTCAAGACGGTTTCGCCATCGGCCAACCTAATCTCGCGATCGCCGATGATTTGGGCAGCCACGGCCGCACCATTGTGATAAACGACCTGCCGGTTGTAGGGACCGCACCAATCGATCCAAACCAGCGCATCGGTCGCATTAATGAACCGGCCCCATCGCAGCCGGCTGATGGGCAGGCTCCAAGGTGGAAGCGAGAGCCGCAGGTGTTCCACATAACCCCACCCGCGGAAAGGCTCGCCCACGCCGATCCGAAGATGGGCGGCCGCCCGCGGCGCCACGCAGTCCCACGCGAGCGATCCGGTGGACGAGTCGAAGAGCATCTCCCGGATGGCTCCACCCAGTTCAAGCCAGCAGGCTTCGACGTTCCAGGCCCGAGACCTCCACTCGATGCTTCCTTCCCGCACCTGCGGGGGCGGCTGTTTGCGGAGAGAGAAGTGGCTCTGCGCCCGCTGGCCGCGGTGATACGTGAGGAGGTTGGTGTAATGAATGGTGGGCCCGCGCCAGCGGAGTTCGGCGGAATAGATAATCAGGGCATCGCCCTGCTCGGTGGTGCAGTCGGCATACCATTTCGAGAGTTCGAAGCCAGGCATCAGCGCTAATCCTGTCAGGCTCCGCCGCAGGCGAGCGCCATCGACCCCAGCAACATGGGGACCCGCGACATTTGTATGCGCTTGCCGGAGTTGAGACCGGGCCAGGCAAACAGGCACATCAGGGAGACCAGAGTCGCCACGGCCGCCAAAATGGCGATACGCCCGCGCACGAGCGCTACCAGGATCGCGGCCGAGGCAAGCATCAACGCCGCGCCGATTCGCGCCGCTCGACGGCCGCCGAGTATCGCCGCTATGGTTCGGATGCCGGCCTTGGTGTCGCCCTGCAACTCATCGGCATCCATCAAGACCTCGCGGCCGAGCACAAAGCAGGCCAGCACTGCATAGGAGAACCATGGAAAGTGCCTGCCTCCCACCTGCGCGCCGTAGTACAAAGGCAGGCAGCACAGGCCGGACACCCACGCGTCTTTGGTGAGTGGGTATCGCTGCGCCAGCGGCGAGTACAACAGAAGGACTGCGCCGGTGATTGCCAGGACCATCCTGCCCGAGCCGGCAATCGCCGCAAAAAGAGCGGTCGACAGGAGGAGGGCGGTTGCCAGCCATGCCGCGCTTTGCCTGGACAATGTTCCGTTGGCTATGGGACGTTGAACCCCGGCCACGCGATCCTTGTGGTAGTCGGCAATATCGTTGACGGCGAATCCAAACATCGCGAGCGTCGTCATACCCAGACCGGCGGCGACCCCGCTCAGTGTCAGCCTGCCCTGTCCCGCGATGGCCGCGGACGCGGCGAGCGTCCCGGCTATGAGGGATGACAATGGCCGGGTAGTTTCGAAGAGGGCCACATACCAATCCTTGCCGTATCCGCGATCGGCAGACAGCGGAGACTTCCGTTTTGTCATCCTGGTCCTGCAAAGATTGTACATCCTACCGCCTCCGTTGGAGGTTTTTGTTTCAATCTTTTGTTTGATCGCGAGAGACTCCCCGCCGGAAGCACTGTCTGGGTTCCATGGAAGCTCCTGTCATGGAACAAGGGAAAAGAGCCGAATCGTTTACACGAGAGAACAGCGATACTCCGAAGCGGGGATTGCAAGCGAGCCGTGAAAGCCGATGCGCGGTGATTACCGATAGGTGCTGGCCGTCCCTTGCCTGCAGACCTGAGCCGGCAAAAATGGCAAGGGAGGGAATGATTGGCCTACGCGCCGCCATCGGGCCATTGCTGCCGGTCAAAGGCTGGCCCCCGCGGCGGCCTTATCGTTCACTATCGGCCGCTACACAACGTGCAGGTACGGTGTCGTTTGATACAATGCGAAGGTCATTGAGAAGGGTCCCGAACTTCATGGGTCTGCGAAGATTGCGAGGCTGCGGATGCCTTGGGTGCTTGCCGTTCGGTGGGCTGTTCGGGCTGTTCCTACCCCTGATTCTGATCGGGGCATTGATTTATTTTCTGGTAAACCGCCAAAAAGCCAACCCCGGTCCGCCGGGCCATCCCCCGTCTCCGAATCCCTCGGGAGGTTTCTGTCCCCATTGCGGAAAGCCGATTGCAAGCGGCGCGCACTTCTGCGCAGGTTGCGGGCGGCAGATCGATTAGGTTCAGTCGGTGTGCGTTTTGGAATTCGCGCTGCCGGACGCTGGATGGGCAAGCGTAAATTGACGCACTCACGATCCGGCCACATTTCCCGAAGCTGGTTGATTTTTCCATCGCCCTCGGCTGAGGCCGACATGTTTCCAGCCCGATCCGCGGTCACGAGGAGACAGACTGGTTCGAGTGGGAAGAGCGGCGTCGGCCGGGACCGGTGTCGGACATGGAATCCACAGCCAGTTACAGGCAATATCGGCCTCGATTTGGCTCCGGAATCGGTGGCCGGGCCGAGCCTCAATTCGGCGTCGTGTGCTCACGAGGAAGCCCGGCTGCTCGTTGGGCGATATCCACTGGGGTGCTGTGGCCGTCGCCGATGTCACTTGGGGGAGCCGGTGCCGACCAGGGCATTCCGGGTGCCCAACGTCAACGCTTCAGTTCAGTTTTGCCCGCCTTGGGTAAAACGTGAGCTGCAGGCGAATGTTCGGCCCCTCTTTCTCGTGCCTATTTGGACACTGTGGAACCCGTTAGTCTGTTGTAGACCCACGCAAAGATTCCGCCGCCAATTAGGCCATCGAAAAACGCCCATATCAATCCTATTACGCTGCCGATAGGAGAGATCGTATAACCACGGTACAGCCTGCCGATGAGCCCCGGTCCCACTGTGGAGCCGTCAAATGCAATGATCCACCAGGTGAGGAAAAACAGTCCCAGTCCCCAGACTATGCCGCAAGTTAGCGCGAATGCTTTAATGTCGAGCTTCATGTGTAATGTCCCTCCCTATTTTAGCTCCGTCTTCCAGGTCTAATCCGATCGCCTTTCAGGGGATCAGCATCGAGCCTCCGGCTGCGAGAATAGAGGGATGGCCGAGTACCGTACCAGCGCGCACGCGGTTTTCGATGTCAAGTATCACCTGGTATGGATTACGAAGTAGCCCGGATGACAGTTTCTACAAGGCGCGTGCCGACGACCAGTGGACTTGGGGCGACGAAGCAAGTCGCGACAACTAAGCCGCCGCAGCGTGGGCGGACTCGATGTGCATCTCGCTCAGCACATCGCGAATGGCGGCAACCAGGTTCCTGATGTCCGCAGGGAAGATGTGTCCGATGGTGCCGATACGGAAACAATCGGCGCCGCTCACCTTGCCGGGATAGATGATGAATCCCCGTTCGCTCAGCCGCGCGTAGAAGCCGTTGAAGTCGAAGTTAGGGTGGGCCGGGTAGCGGAACGAAGTGATGATATGGCTCTGGTACTCGGGAATCAAGTACGGGTCGAATCCGAGCTCGCTCATCCCGGTCATGAGAGCATCGCGATTGGCGGCATACCGTGCGGCCCTGCCGGCCACGCCGCCCTCGTCGTCCAACTCATCCAAGGCTTGCCGGAACGCCAGCAATGCGTGGGTGGGCGGGGTGAACCGGAACTGCCCGTCCGACTCGAACCCTTTCCACTGGGAGACCAGGTCGAGGCTCAGGCTGCGGGCGCGCCCTTCTGCCTCGAGCAACGGACCCCGGCGGGCCAGCACCAGCCCGAAGCCGGGGACGCCTTCGATGCACTTGTTGGCCGACGATACCAGGAAGTCGATCGCGCATCGCCCCACGTCGAGTGGCAGCCCGCCAAAGCTACTCATGGCATCCACTATGAAGGCGCGCCCCAATTCTCGAACAAGAGGGCCGAGGGCAGCTACGGGGTTCCGGATGCCGGTGGAAGTCTCGCAATCGACGATGCCCACGTGGGTGATGGCGCAATCCGCCGCAAGCAACTCACAGACCCGCTGGGGATCGACCGGCCGCGTCTCCGGAAACTCCACGGCAACGGTGGCGATTTCATGGACGGAGCCGATCTTCGCCATCCTCCGGCCATAGGCTCCGTTGATCGCCACCAGAAGCTTGCCGTCCCGCGGAATCACCGACGAAATGACCGACTCGATGGCGAAGGTTCCCGAACCCTGCATCAGCACGGCCTCATAGGAACCATCCGCCACGCGGCCCAGTTCCAGCAAGCGCCGGCGAATGTCGCGCACCACGCCGAGAAACTCCGGGTCCCGCGAGCCCAGGTCGCGCAACATGGCTCCCTTGACGGAGCTGCTGGTGGTCAGCGGCCCGGGAGTGAAAAGTAGTTTCTGGGATTGCATCCGCTTTGTCCTTCCATGCCGTTCATCATGCTGTAAATAAGTTTTGGATAAGATAATCTGTTATGACATACCCGCGAGTGAAGCGGCCGCCTTATCGCGGCCCTCTGCAGGCTGCCATTCTTGACTGGGCCGGCACCACGGTCGACTATGGTTGCCAGGCGCCGACGGTCGTCCTCCACGAACTGTTCGCCGAGCGAGGCGTGCCCGTCAGCGTAGCTGAGATCCGGCGGCACATGGGCCTGCTGAAGAAAGACCAGATCCGTGCGATCTGCTCGAGTCCGCGCGTCCAGGCAGCATGGAGCGAACGGCATGGCCGCCCGCCGTCGGAACAGGACGTGATAGTCCTGTTTCAGGAGTTCATTCCGCGGCAGCTTGCCTGCCTGGACCGGCATTCCGAGCTGATACCGGGCATGGTCGAGACAGTCACCCGGCTGCGCGCGCGAGGGTTGAAGATCGGGACCACCACCGGATACACGCGACCTATGCTGGACATCGTCCTGCGGAACGCTATCGCGCAGGGCTACGCGCCCGACGCCACCGTTTGCCCCGACGAGGCCGGTGGCGGCCGGCCGCGGCCGTGGATGTGTTATCGGAATGCCATCCTGCTGCGGGTGGATGCGATGGAAGCCTGCGTCAAGATCGGCGACACGGTGAGCGATGTCCAGGAGGGGCTCAATGCCGGCGCCTGGACTATCGCGGTGGTCGAGACCGGAAACGAGGTCGGCCTCACGGAGCCGGAACTCCGCGCCCTCGGCGGCGAGGAGCGCCAGGCGCTGCTCCTGGAAGCGCGCGAGCGGCTGGCGGGCGCGGGGGCGCACTACGTGATCGACAGCATTGCCGATAGCGATGGCGTTCTGGACGATATCGAGTGCCGGTTGCACGACGGTGAGGCTCCCTAGAGTCCCCTCTCCAGCACGGCCAGGTTGCTCAGCAGGCCGTCCCAGTCAACGTAGCAGCCTTGCAGCCTGCGCTCGGCCGCGCCCGGCACGATCGCCGTCCGTCCGTGCAAGACGCGGCGATTGTTGAAGGCGGCCAGGTCACCGTTGCCGAGCTTGACACGATACTCGAACTCCGGACTGCGCAACAGCCGGGCGAACTTACGGTACGACCGGTAGAACTCCGGCAACTCCCGCGAAGAAATCTTCTGCGGCGCAATGGACCGGCTGTTGTAATGGACCGCCTCCAGGCGCCCGGCCGCATCCAGCTCCAGCAAACGCCGCTCGGTGCGCAACTCCGTGGAGCGATCCCGAAACAGAAACAGTGCGGGCACGCGCGTTAACGTTTCGAAAACCGCGGGATCCTCCGTTTTGAGCTTTGCGGCAACCGCGAAGCCATCTACGAACAGGCTCTCACCGCCCTCGTGGCTCGATTGCAGGCAGTGTAAGAGCTGTATACCGGGGACCGGGTCGCGATACGGATTATCCGTGTGCACACCGAGGCCCAGGCCGGAATAATGAGAAACCTGTGGGGCAGGTCCGTGGTCTGCGGCGGCCTCTCAAGGCCGCCTAGCCGCGCGATCAACGGGTTACCTGGGTTTTCGGCCGTGCGCGAGTCCTCCACGGCCCGCTAGGCCGACGTGGACTTGTCGCCGCTCTCTAAAGCACTGGTTCGAGTTCTTCTTCCTGTATCAGCGTAGCGTCTTCCAGTGTTTCTTCTTCGGCGGGCCCTTCCGCCAGCATCTCTGTCACATCGGGCTCCGCGGGCGTTGGTACTTCGACCGGCGCCGCGACAGGCTCCGGCCGCGGTTGGCGCGGCGCCTTGTGCGCTTTCGGGGGCGTTGGTGCTTCGACCGGCGCTGCGACAGGCTCAGGCTCCGGCTGCGATTTGCGCGGCGCCTTGTGCGCTTTCGGTTTCGCCTTACGCGGCGCGCGCGTGCGCATCACGTGCGGCTCGGTTACAGGCACACCCGCCGCCTCGCGCAACTCCTTGAAGGAGGCTTCCAGAAAGTCCACCATGCGCCCTCCGTCGGGCGCGGCCAGCGCGTCCGTCGTCAGCGCGAAGAAGAGTTTCTGATCGTAGCTTTCGATCGCCACGCTGATGCCCACATCCATGCCCGTGGGCACGTGCGGATAGCAGGCCACCATGCGCTTGCCGCAACAGTACAGCGGGAGTTGCGGCCCGGGCACATTCGTGCAGACCATGTGGAAGAGGGGGATGGGAGTATTGAGCCAGCTCAAATTGCCCGCCAGGAACGCCTGCACGGGCGGCGGCAGGAGGCCCAGCCAGGCAAGGCTCAAGCGCAACAATTCCGGCGTCCGGGCGCCCTTCATGGCCTGGGTCAGCTCTTGAATGTGCTTGAGGCGCTTGATCGGATCGCGTATGCCCAGCGGCAGGGTCACCAGCATCAAGGAAATCAGATTGCCAAAAGCGCCGATCGACTGTTCCGGTGGGCGCACGTTCACCGGCACCATGGGCCGGAAGAATCGGTTCTTCACGGTTTGCCCGTGCAGCTTGGTGTACCTGGCGACCGCGCCGGCGACTACCGTCAGCACTACGTCGTTCACCGTGCAGCCGGTGGCCGCGCGAATAGCGCGCGCTTCGGCGAAGGGGAACTCGGTCCAGAACACGCGCCGCTCGCCGGAGCAGGGCCGGTTGAAGGGCAAGTGCTCCACCGGCGACAGCAGTTCGGGCATCCGATCGACGACCCGTTCCAGCCCGACCGCCGCAGAATTATCGGTACGCAGCAGGGAGCCATAGCCCTTCAGGGCGTCGGCGACATCCGACAGCCGTTTGGGGATCTGCGCCAGACTATCCGTGAATGCGTCCACAAAAAGGCTGGCTGCGTCGGGGGGCTTGGGCGGCCGGTATGGCTTCCGTTTCGGCAACCGGTGCTCCTCGGGAGACGGGTCCATGATTACGTTCAGCAGCCCGATCCCGGCGACGCCATCCACGATGCAATGGTGCACCTTGCAAATCATGGCCGAGCGCCCGCCCTCCAGTCCATCGACTATGTACGTTTCCCAGAGCGGCTTATTGCGGTCTAGCAAGGGCGTGAAGATCCGGCCGGTCAGCTCGCACAACTGCTTGTCTGTGCCCGGCGGATCGAGCTTCACGTGGAAGATGTGGCGCCGGATGTCGAAGTCCGGATCGTACTGCCAGGTGGGATATCCGATGTTCAGGAACGGGAACATCACTTTTTCGCGATAGCGGGGGATCAAATCCAGCTTGGATTCGATGGTGGCGACGAAGTGCTCGAAGGGGATGACGCCTTCGAAAACGCACACGCCGCCGATGTGCAGGGGCATCTCCTTGCACTCGAAATTGAGAAATGCGGCATCCAGCGCTCCGAAGCGGGTGGGGAGTTTTGGAAGCGCCATAGAATTGCCTCCTTTGGGGGAATCAGTATATTAAGATTATATTGTCTAGTAATCCAAGGAGGGATGCAAGGGGGCGTGGCGCGGGCTTCAGCCTGCAGCGGGACTTCAGTCCCGCCTCCTCAACAACTTCCAGATTGGGTTTCTGGAGAATGCGCTGTGGCGAGCTTCACCTCGCCATGTTCGGATGGCCGCCAGACCGTGGGCTGAAGCCCACGGCTAGCGCGGACTGAAGCCCGCGCCCCGGCGAGCGATGCTCGCGCCCCGGCGAGCGAAGCTCGCCCAGGACAGGCCAGGAGGCCTGTCCTACAAGATTCGCAGGTCTTTGCTGGTGGGAGTCAACACCTCGCACCCGGTGGGGGTGACCACCACGGTGTCCTCGATCCGGATGCCGCCCAACCCTTCCAGATAAACGCCGGGCTCGATGGTGATCGCCATGCCTGCGGCGAGCGGCGTTTTGTCCTTCCTGCCGATGCGCGGCAGTTCGTGAATCTCGAGTCCCAGGCCGTGACCGGTGGAATGCACGAACGCGCGGTCCAGCTTGTAAGCCTTCAAAACGTTCCGCGCCTGCCGGTCCACGTGCGCGGCAGTGACCCCCGGCCGCACGGCGTCGATGGCAGCCAATTGCGCCTCCAGCACGGCGCGATATAAGCGCTTGACGCGGGCGCCGGGAACGCCCAGGAAGAACATGCGAGTCATGTCACTGGCGTATCCATCCCGGAACGCACCCATATCGATGAGCACCAGTTCCCGTGGTTTCATGGCCGCGCTGGTGGGGTGCGCGTGCGGCAGCGCCGATCGCTCGCCCGAGGCCACGATGGTCTCAAACGACGGCTTCTCGGCTCCCAAGCGGCGCATCCGGTAGTCGATTTCGGCGGCCAGATCCCGCTCGCGCACGCCGGGCCGGATGCGCCGCGCGGCCGACTCGAACGCTTTGGAATTGGTCTCGACGGAGCGGCGGATCAGCTCGATTTCGGATTCCGATTTCAACGCGCGATGCGCTTCCAGCCAGCCGGAAACCGGCTCCAGCGACGTATTCACCGGCATGTTGGCGCGCAGCACGTCGTAGCCGTCGTAGGACAAATGCGCACGCTCGAAGCCCAGCCGGCGGACACGCCTCGCGGCCACCACGGCTGCCACGGCCGGCACAATGGGACCTTTACATACCTGCGTGCGGCAGGAGACTTCGCGGCTGGATTGAATGGCGTAACGCGGATCGGTGAAGAAGATTCGCTCGCCGGGCAGCACCAGCACGGCCCCGTTGCTGCCGGTGAAGCCGGTCAAATAGCGGACATTGGCGGGCGAAGTGACCAGCATGGCGTCGAGCTCGCGGTTCTCGAGTCCGGCGCCAATCAGGCGGCGGCGCTCGGCGAACTCGTCATTCACCTGGGAGTTCCCGGGCCAGGAGCAAGGCGCGTTCGGACAGGGCATCCGCCTGCGCGTAGTCGGCGCGCTTCTCCGCTTCAGCGCACTGCGCCAGGAAGGAGTTGATGCGTTCCTCGAGGGCTTGATCGTGGCTCGATAAGTGTCCCTTGGCGCGGTTGATCCTCTCCTCAATCTCCTTCTTGCGCGTGTCGATGGCGCCCTGAATCTTCTTCTGTTCGTCGATGCCCATGATGGGCTGGATGGGCGCTTGCTCCTGCACGGCCGGAGCGGGCGGGGCCTCGGGTTCGGGCTCCGGCTCCGCCGGCTTCGGCGGACCGGCGGCGATGCGGCGCGGGGCGCGGGGAGCGGGCGGAGTTTCCGGCTTCTCGGGCGCGGGAGCCTGGGCCGTTACCTGTGGGATGGCATCCGGGTTGACCTCTTGATAGCCGGGAAGCGTCACGGCTGTCTGCGGAACGGAAAGCGGCTGGTCCGGTGCGGTTGGCTGGACGGCGGCAGGGCTGGGGGGCGGCGGCACAACTGCTTTCTTGCCGACGTGCAGGGTGCATCCCAACAGCGGCACGATCAGCACGATGAGCGCGCCGCGAAGGAACACAAACGAGCGCGATTCATGAAGTGGCGAACGCATCGGGGTGGAAACCTTGATTGTAGCATTCCGGATTTAGCCGCCGACAAGCAGCCACACAGGAACCACAGATGGACACAGAGGCACACAGATAAGAAGGCTCAGCCAGAACGCTGCGCTTGTGTGTTTTATCTGCGTTCATCTGCGTTCATCTGGTGCGCCAGGAGAAGCCTGGTCGATCTCGTGGGATGAAAGGAGCCCACCATGTGAATTATCCGTTCGACATGTAGCTATCGAGCGTCGTGCGGCGCAA
>Ga0181536_10001163_pt1 | contig 31133 bp, 32 predicted proteins | sample PEATcosm2014_Bin_41_FD_121105 | JGI IMG/M metagenome (GOLD analysis project Ga0181536, IMG submission 121105) | Peatland microbial communities from MTU Mesocosm Facility, Houghton, MI, USA - PEATcosm2014_Bin17_60_metaG | ecosystem: Environmental > Terrestrial > Soil > Wetlands > Peat | place...
ATATGATCACTGCAAAAGACACGAATGTCGCACCCGAGAAGGTGCAGCAAACCGGGGGGCACGAATCGGTCGCCCTCAGCCCGTTTCGCACGCTGGAGCGATTCGCCGATGAAGTCACGCGACTTTTTGACGACTTCGGCCTCGGACGCGGATTAGGCCGGGTACCGGTCTCCGGCGGATTCGTGACGTGGGCCCCCCGCGCCGATGTCACACAACATAACGACGAACTCGTGATCCGCGTGGACCTGCCCGGCATGGACAAGAACGATGTCAAGGTCAACATCGCCGAGGATGCGATCACGATCCATGGCGAGCGGCATCGCGCGCAGGAGGAGGAACGCGACGGGGTATACCGGACCGAACGTAATTACGGCTCCTTCTATAGAACAATCGTGCTGCCGGCGGGCACCGTCACCGACCAGGCGAAGGCCTCGTTCAAGAACGGCGTCCTCGAGATCCGGATGCCAGCCGCGCCCGGGGCGAAAGGCCGCCCGCTCGAGATCGCCGGATGAAATGCCGGGAGTGCCGGTGGCGAAATGTTGGTCAGGAAGTTTAGAAGTGGACGCTACCGACACACCCAGACGACATTGCCCGGCTCGGACACACGGGTAGGTGAGGCTCACGAGGCGAACCGTCTTGGTCCACCTATTGCTTGACAAGCTGAGAGGTGCTCCGCGTCGGCTTGGTTGAAGGCTGTACGCGAGCGGGTTTGGCAGCAACATAAGAATATTGTGGGGCGGGTTACCACTGGTCTTTGAGCGTATGAAGTTGAGCAATGACACATAGGAAAGGTTTGAAACAGAAAAGGGGGTTGAAAATGACCAAAAAAATCGAATCGCCGTTGGCGGAAAACGAGAGTGTAGCGGTTGCATTACTCGAATCGCCACTTCCTGAAGTCGAGAGTATCGAAGTCGCGATGGTGGAAGTCGAGCCTATGGAAGACGAATCGCCATTGCATGCCCAGATCGCGGTTCTGGCGTACTCCTATTGGGAAGCCCGCGGTTGTCAGGGCGGCTCTCCCGACGAGGACTGGTTCCGGGCAGAGCGGGAATTGCGCAGCCAAGGTGCCACGGAGAAGGCTTGAGCGGCAACGCTCCGGGGGTGTCGATGATTTCACCAAAGCATATTCTCTTACCCGTGGATTTCTCCGAACGCTCGCTGGACGCCGCTCGGGAGGCAGAGGTCCTGGCCCGTCACTTCCATTCCTGCGTTACGGTACTCCACGTTGCGGACCCGCACGAGAATGAGTTCGGCGGTTTCGAGCCCGGCGGGGTCAAGGCTCGTGAACTGGAGAAGGTACTGGCCCACGACTTTACCGGAGCTTCGATCTCGCGGATCGTGCGCGAGGGAGGCCCGGCAGAGGAGATCGTTGGGTTCGCCAGCGCAAGCCGCGTCGATCTCATCGTGATGGCTGGCCATGCATATCAGCCGTTCGAGAGCTTCCTCGTGGGCTCCGTAGCGGCGGATGTGCTGAGAAACGCCAACTGCCCCGTCTGGCTTTCGTTCCGGGCGGAGAAGGGGTTGCCGCCTATCTTTCGCAGAGTACTGTGCGCCGTGGATCTGGCTCCGAGGACGGAGAGCGTCATCAACTGGGCGGCAGAGTTCGCGGCGGCATTCACGGCCCAACTCTTCGTTCTGCACGTGTTCCGGAACCGGGAATCGGACCCACCGCCGGACGATCCTAACACGTGGCTCAGCCATGCGGAGCGTGAAGAGCTCGAAAAAGCCAGGCAAAAGCTCGGCGCCACGGCGCAGATCCTGTTTGCCGGCGGAAACATTCCCGAGGCCGTCTGCCGGCAGGCCGCAAAGCTCCACGCGGACCTTGTCGTCATCGGCCGGAGTCCCAAGGCAGGCGACGTCGGAACCACGCGCATAGCGGACTACATCCGTAAATCGCCTTGCCCTGTCGTAAGGATTTAGCGGTGGTTACTCACGTCATGTCCTGGAATGCAGATAAGAACCACAGATGGGCGGTAGTGCTGGCAGGCGGAGATGGCTTGCGACTACGGGAGGTGACGCGGCGAATCGCCGGCGACTCAAGACCGAAACAGTTCTGCCCATTCTTCGGAGGAAAAACGCTCCTGACCGAGACACGGGAGAGAATTGCGCCCCTCTTTCATGAAGAACAGACCATCTTCAGCCTGACTCGCGCTCACGAGAGATTCTATTGGGAGCAGCTTGCCGGTTCGGATGCCCGGCAGCAGGTAATACAGCCCCTGAACCGGGGCACTGCCGTTGCAATGGCCCTCTGCCTGGAGATCATCGCTCGCCAAGATGAAGACGCGTTGATCGCCTTCTTCCCGTCCGATCACCACTTCGTAGACTGTTCCGCGTTTCGCGAGACCGTGGACTATGCTCTACGGCTCATGGGGGAGTATCCGCAATCGGTACTTGTCCTGGGCGCGGAAGCGCAATATCCGGAAGTGGAATATGGCTGGATCCAGCCCGGCCGGACCTTGGTAGACTCGCCGGTCCATCCCCTGGAACGCGTGACGCGGTTCTGGGAGAAGCCTTCACTGCAACGTGCCGAGGTCCTGCACCGGCACGGCTGTATGTGGAACACGTTTGTCACGATGGGGCTGGCAGGGGTTTTCCTGGAGCTGTTCGGCACCACAATTCCTCAGCTTACGCGAACACTAGGAGCCTGCCTCACGGATGGCCGGCTCGAGCGTTTCTACGATGAGACCTCAACCGTTGATTTCTCCCGGGCCGTGCTTTCACGCGTCCCTGAGCGGCTCGTTGTCCTGCGCGATGCGAAGTCCGGCTGGATGGATCTGGGAAGCCCCCGTCGCATAACCGAAGTCTTAAATCTTAGCGGGATGCAACCGCCGTGGCTTGTCTCTGGCCGGAACGGCGTTAGCGGCGTCCATCACCTCGCGGGTGGCCATTAGGAGCACTTCATGCTGTCGATTCGCCGCGTTCTCGCGCCAGTTGATCGCTCGGAATACTCAATCCGGATGATTCCATACGCTCAGACCGTTGCCGCCAGATATCGCGCCGAACTCGTCCTGCTTCACGTTGAAAGGGACGAGGAGTTGAACAAGGCCAGCACGGATCCATTTGGAGACCTCAACGTGCGTCGGGTACTGTACGAAGGAGATCCGGCCGACGTAATCACCGGTTTCGCGAAATCGGGGAAAGTCGACCTGATCGTCATGCCGACCCATGGTCGCGGCGTATTTCGCCGCCTCCTAATCGGCTCTGTCACCGCAAAAGTACTTCACGATGTTGACTGCCCGGTCTTGACGGGCGTCCACATCGAGGAACAACTCCTTGTCGAATACGTGGAGCGGCACGACGTCCTTTGCGCTATCGACCTCGGCCCGGAAAGTCCCGGAACGCTTAGATGGGCGTCGCAACTCGCGGCCGATTGCCATACGCGCCTCGATGTTGTGCATGCCGTGCCAGCCCTCCCCGGGCACTCCGTTGTCTTGTCGAACGACTGGGGCGCTGAAGTGGCGAAGGTGGCGCGCCAGGAGGTTGACCGCGCGGTGTGCGCGGCGGGGATCGGCGCAGCCGGAGTTTTCGTCGAAGAAGGCGAACCGGCGAAGGCGGTGTGCTCCTTGGCAAGCAGACTCGGATCCGGCCTCCTCGTCATCGGACGGGGTCCGCGGGACCAAATGGGCGGTAGATTGACGGCGCACGCTTATGCGATCGTCCGTCAGTCGCCGTGTCCAGTTGTCAGCATTTGATTGCCGCAGCGAACGTGGAAAGAAGATGAAAATGCCCTCCACCCCGACACTTGACGCAAAGACGGCGTACTTCTCGATGGAAATCGCCCTGGATGAGGGAATACCGAGCTATAGCGGAGCTCTGGGTGTACTTGCGGGCGATACCCTGCGCGCCGCCGCTGATATGAGCGTTCCGATGGTCGGCGTGACACTCCTCTACAGAAAGGGCTACTTCCGGCAGAGCCTGGATGGTGCGGGTATTCAGACGGAGAGTCCCGAACAGTGGAACCCCTCCACGGAGCTGAAGTATCTCGGTCCCCTTTCCACCGTTACGATTGGGGGGCGGCAGGTTCGAGTTGCTGCCTGGCGCTATGAGATTCAAGGCATATCCGGTTATGTTGTACCTGTTTACATGTTGGATACCGATCTTCCGGGGAACGCCGAACAAGACAGACATCTGACGGACACCCTCTATGGCGGCGACGATGTCTACAGATTGTGCCAGGAAGTGGTGCTCGGGATCGGCGGATATTGCGCCCTCCGGGAATCAGGTTATTCCAACGTCGAAACTTACCACATGAACGAAGGGCACTCGGCCCTTTTGGGTCTGGCGCTGATCGAGGCGCGACTCGCGGTGGAATCGCGAACTACGGTGACGGAGGAGGACGTAACCGTCGTCCGGAAGCGCTGCGTGTTCACTACGCACACACCGGTTCCGGCCGGTCACGATCAGTTCTCCAGAAATCTTGTCGAACGTGTCCTCGGCGGAGACCGTGCACACCTGCTGGAGTCTGCCGGCTGTTATCACGAGGGTTCTTTAAACATGACGTACGCCGCTCTGAGGTGCTCGCACTATATCAACGGCGTGGCTATGCGTCATGGAGAGATATCCAGAGGGATGTTCCCCGGGTATCCGATCAGCGCAATTACGAATGGCGTTCATGCGGTATCCTGGACAGCGCCGCCGTTTCGGGATCTTTTCGACCGCCATCTCGCTCCCTGGAAACACGACAACCGCTATCTACGGTATGCGATCGGGATACCGTTTGACGAGCTGCGCCAGGCGCACCAGCAAGCAAAGGGCGCGTTACTTACGGCCTTGAAGAGTCGTGCCGGCGTACAACTCGACCCAAGCGTGTTCACGATCGGATTCGCCCGGCGCGCCGCAGTCTATAAACGCCCAGAACTCCTCTTCTGGGATATCGAACGCCTGAAGCGACTCGCAAGGCAAGTTGGCCCGCTGCAGATCGTCTATGGCGGGAAGGCCCACCCACGAGACTTCGGGGGCAAAACGACGATTCAGCATGTCTTTGCAGCCGGCTCTGCACTGAAAGGCGTAATTCCCGTCGCATACGTTGAGGATTACGACATGACTTGGGGGCGCCTCCTTACCAGCGGCGTCGATCTGTGGTTGAATACGCCTCAGCGTCCCGAAGAAGCGTCTGGAACAAGCGGCATGAAGGCCGCCTTGAACGGCGTTCCGAGCCTCAGTATCATGGACGGTTGGTGGATTGAGGGTTGCGTTGAGGGAGTGACTGGTTGGGCTATCGGCACCGATGGTCCTTCTGACCCGAACGCAGAAGCGTCCTCTCTGTACACGAAGCTTGAATCAGTCATCCTGCCGGCGTTTTATCAGCGGGACAACGAATACGCGAAAGTCATGCGCTACTGCATTGCGCTGAATGGCGCATTCTTCAATACTCAGCGCATGCTCTCGCAATGTATCAGCAATGCTTATGGCGTCGGATCCCGGGGCTGTTGGCCTACCAAAGTCGAGAACATTGAAGTCCACGGCGCTGCCACGCAGGCAGTTCCGGGCCCGTAGACAAGAGGCAAAGGAGGAGCATTGAAGTTCAGCGTTTTGGCGCTCGACTATGATGGCACGCTCGCACGCGATGGAATCCTCGACAAGCATGTAAAAGACGCCATTGGCGAAGTCCATGCGCGCGGAATTGCGGTCATCATCGTCACCGGGCGCATCCTCTCTGATCTCCAGCGGGTCGCAGGAGACCTTCACTTCACCGATGCCGTCGTCGCGGAGAATGGGGCGGTTTTAGCATTCCCAAATGGTCATTCCTGGCTGATCGGCCGTCCGCCAGAGCCCGTATTCCTCGATGAGCTCCGCCGCCGCGGTATTGCCTTCACCGCGGGCCAGTGCCTGTTGGAGACAGACGCTGTCTTGGCTCCCCAGATCTTGGCCGTCATCCGCGAACTCGAACTGCCGTTTGTTCTCGTATTTAACCGCAGCCGAGTGATGGTGCTCCCGCAGGGGATCAGCAAGGCTACCGGCCTTCGCCGTGCGCTCGCGGCGTTACGTCTTTCGACTCACAATGCGATCGGCGTTGGCGATGCGGAGAATGATCACGATCTGCTCGCCGCCTGCGAAATTGGCGTGGCAGTCAGTTGGGGCAGCCCCGCCCTGCAGCGGACGGCAGACGAAGTGATACATGGAGAAGGTCCGAGCGATCTTGCCCCGTACATTCGGCAGGCATCCAATATTACGCGGCTGCCTCCTGATTGGATGGGCAGGGACAAGATTGTAATGGGTACGACGAACGGCGGGGTACCATTGGGATTCACCGAACACGGCAGCAATGTCCTCGTAACGGGCGATCCGCAGTCCGGAAAATCGTGGGCCACCGGAGTTTTCTGCGAGCAACTCATGATACACGATTACTGTACTTGCGTGATCGATCCGGAGGGCGATTACGAGCAATTGGAAGCCTTACCCAGGGTGGCCGTCTTAGGAGGGGACGACCCACTACCATCCCTACCGGATTTAGCTCGTGTGCTGCGTCACCCGGATGTGAGCGTCGTGATCAACCTGTCCCGCGCCCCGTACGAAGAAAAGGTCAAGTATTTGATGACCCTTCTCCCCATGCTCGGGTCCCTCAGAAGACAAACTGGCCTCCCCCACCGAATCGTGATTGACGAGGCCCACTACTTTCTGCACGAATCGAATGTCAAAGAGCTGTTGGACCTTGGACTCGGTGCGTACACGCTCGTCACCTACCGCGCGTCCGATTTGAACCCCGATGTCCGTAAGGCCATGGAAATCGTGTGTGTAACTCGCACTGCCGCGCCGGAAGAGGCGCAGGCGATCGCGGCAATGTTCGGCGCTGGCAGTGCTGATCTGAGTTCCATCCTGCCAACTCTTAAGGATGGTGAAGCAACGGTCCTCTTGCCCAGTCCCGAACAAGGCGAGAAGAAGATCCAGCGTATTTCTTTGCTGCCCCGCCTGACGGGGCATGTTCGGCACAGGTCGAAGTATTTTGACGTGCCGATACCGGCCGGTAGTGAATTCGTGTTTACCGCGGATGGGAGGCCGGTGGGGCCGCGATGTCGAACATTCAGGGAATTCATCGCCGCGCTGGGGGATATACCCGGTGGGGTGCTGGACGGACATGCCCGCCGCGGGGATTTCTCGCGATGGATCGCGGATGTTTTCCACGATCATCCGCTTGCATCGGACCTGCGCAAGTTGGAACAGCGCTATCGCCTCGGATATGTGGAAAGCCTGTCCACAGAACTGGCGAGGGCGATTCGGGAGCGATACGAAGTCGAATCCGAACTGGTGCTGTAGAGATGAGGATTCAATGATGGGTGGGTCGTTCTGGAGATGGATCCGCCACCTCGGGGGCCCGGGGCTGATTCTACTCGGCGTTGCCGATAACACTCCCTTTGTTTCTGCACCTCCGGGAAGTGTGGATGTACTGGTCATCCTGCTTTCGGCGGCCAACCACGAATTGTGGGGCTACTACGCCTTGATGGCCACGGTCGGGGAGGTTGTCGGAGGGTACCTGACATACCGGCTGGCGGAAAAGGGCGGCCAGGAGACTTTGGAGAAAAAAGCGGGCAAATCGCTTGCCGGAAGGCTCTACCGGCAATTTGAGAAGCGTGGCCTCTTGATGCTGTTCGCGGGCTCTCTCCTTCCGCCGCCCTTCCCTTTCACCTCTCTCCTGATGACCGCCGGGGTCATGCAGTATCCGCAGAGGAGGTTCCTCTCTGTGTTGACGATTGGCCGCTCGTTGCGCTTTTTTGCTGTAGGCTTTTTAGGCAGGACCTACGGCCAAGAGGTGGCAGCTTTCTTCTCGCGGCACTACCAGCCGATGGTCTACGTTCTGATCACCCTGGTATTCACGGGCGGAATCGGTTTTCTGGTCTATTTCGCATTACGCCGCCGCACGGCGGAGAAGAAAAGCTAGAGGCGAGAGCCGTCGCAACGCGCTCCACCGGTTAACGCGCGTACGGGTACCCCTTGGCGAGCGTCCGTTCCAGCGCAGCGTCGTGACCGTAAATATCGTCATAAAAGCGCACCAGGCCGTCTTCCAATACGACAACCGTGCCATACAGGATTGCGACTGGAATCGGGTGAGCCAGTGGGACCCGTTGTGATACAGGATCGTTCATCGCCGCCGAATGCGGTCCGTCGTCCATCCTGGATCGTCGCGCAGAACCCAGGCAGCCAAATCGACAGGTTTCTCCAGTCGAATACAGCCGTGGCTAAAATCACGCCGTGACTCCGCAAACGATCCTATGACCGGAGTGTCATGCATATACACGTTGTAGCTGTTGGCAAAGACGAACTTGACGAGACCGAGCGCGTTATTTGGACCCGGCTTTTGCCGGATGAGCAGCTTTCCGGCCCGCAGTTGATCCAGTGTTTTGCCCGTATCGTTCCCGGTGTTCACCGCATTTCCTTGGCTATCGGTGAGCTCGAAATTCCCTATCGTCAGATAAGCCAACAGATATGCGGGGTCTTTACGGAGAAGGGGAATCATCTCAGATCGCACTATGGATTGCGGTACCTGCCAGTACGGGCGAAAGACAATGCCCGACATCGTGCTGCTGAACACTGGTGTCTTGTGGCCGTAGGACCTGCCCACCACGACCTTCATCGTCACGCCCACACTGAAATGCTTGTCGTATCCTCGAAGCTGGAATTCGGGGATATTCACCACGATGATCGGAGTTGGGCACTCGGCGGGCAGCCAGCGCCATCGCTTGAGCGTCCATTGCATCTGCTGAATCCGGCGCGATAAAGGGACATTCAGGTCGGCTAGCGTTTGCCGGTCAATTCTGCCGCTTGGATCCCGGCCGTGCCGGCGCTGGAAACTCCGCACTCCTTCAACAAGGGGTGCTTCGTAGACGACTGGATCGGGTGGGATCGTGACATCCGCCGGAAGATCTCCGAGCAGCCGGAGAAGGCGCGCCAGCCGCGGGACGCCCGAATAGCAATCGCCGCTCACGATTGCTTTCTTTGATGCCGGAGCCGGCGGTGGAAGTTGCTCTCCATCATCTTTCCCGGCGAGTTCCAGGTATGTTTGGAGCGCCTGAATCGTGCGGCGGTAACCGGGATAGGATGGCTCCACATTTGCCAGTGCAGTAGCGACGTCGTTCGCACGGGCGACATGATGTTGGAGGAGCTCCGCCAAATCGTACTTTTTGGATTGCACGTCAAACTCGAATGCCACACGCGTGGGATTCACTCTGCCTATATGTAGGTCAGAGATATACCTCATCGCACAGACTGTGAGGGCCAGAGCGAACTTCGCGGCGTCCTCCTCCAAGGGGCTCCGGATTGCCGGTTTGAGCTTGTCCAGCCGCGCGCGCCACCGGCTTCCATCGTAATCTTCCGGCGACAGCCCTTTCCGATCAGCACGCTGGAGCAGTGCGATGATTTGCCGCGCTTGCGCGGTCGGCTCCATTGCCCTCACCCACCAGAGTGAATATCCGTTCGATTCATAGAATTTCGCCACGTCGTTGGCGTAGTCCATGAAATCTGGCCATCGCAGGCCCGATCGGCCGCTGAGAATGGCGGTGCGGAGCCAGGCTAGTCCATCGGAACTGAGAGCGTCCGGAGATTGAGCCGAACAGACAGATGTGCCGACCGCACAAGAGACTGCGAGGATCACCAGGTGGATTGCATATAAACGATATCGCGGAGTCGCTAGTCTGGACATAGGCTAAGTTGAAAGTGATGACACCTATAGGAGCCGTGGCTGCGGAGGCAGGGTCACGCTCAAACTCGCGTCTGCACTAGCCTCTCCACCCGGGCCTTTGGCCGCCAACGTATAGGTGGTTGATTCTGCTGGTCCAATCTGTCGATGGCCGGAAGTCGCAACCACCCTGATGCCCTGGTCGATTTCAATCTGCGTCGCATCCCGCACTTGCCAGCGCAGTTCCGCCGTCTGGCCCTGTTCGATGCGGCTGGGATCGGTCATAAACAGTGCAATGGTTGGCGGGCTCGGCTTTGCAGGTTCAACGGCCGGAGCCTGCGGTGGCGGAGGCGCTGCGGCAACTGGCGCCTTCTTCTTGCAGCCGCCTGCGAATGTGAGTACGAGAATGCTGACTAATATGACCGTCTTCTGCTTTCGCCTCATAGACTTTCTTCGTGGCGATCCGGCAATAAATTCTTCGGCCCAATCGCGTCCGTTAGCCGTTACCCTGCCTTCTAGGAGAGACTCGCGCGCCAACAGGCGCCAGACGCGTAATCTCGCCGCGTACCAGCTCGGCCCAGCTTGGCGTTGCGGCCTTCTCGGCCAATCGCATTTCGCGTGTAACGGTGGCGAACCGCCCGTACTTAACGGTATAGATAAAGCTGGTCCCATCGTCTGACAAACGAACGTAGACCTGCTTCTCAAACAGACTATTCATGGCTTCCTTTCCTTTCGCGGCTATAAATGGGCGCGGGGTCCAAGACAGCAGACGCCGCGCCCAAGGCCAGAGGTTCTAAATGACCTCTGTGAGCAACTAAAGGACCGTAATGAAATCGTCCACTCGTCTGACGCCCGGTGCAGCCCAGGCGGCGTATTCGGCCGCGGAGCGCTCCGCCCAGGAGTTGACCGTGCCTCGGAGTGTCACGTTTCCGTCCGAGGTCTCGACCTTGATGTGGTTGGCGTCGGTCTCGGCGCTGCGCTTCAGCGCGTCTTCGATCTTGACCTTCACGTCAATGGCACTGACTCTTGGGGTTACGGCGATCGCGTTGAACACACCCTTGACACCCATCAGCGGTCGAACCACTCGCTCCGCCTCTTCGCGCTGATACTGCCACTCCGCCGTGCCCTCCAAAGTCACTATTCCGTTCGTAACCTTCACCTTGACGGTGTCGGGCACCGAGTAGTTCCAGTCGAGATGGTTCTTGGCGACACGTGCGATGTCCTCATCGGTTCGCGTTGCCGAAGAAGGCAGCTCGACCTTGATCTCGCTGGCGACGGCTTTGACGCTGGAAACGCGCAACGCATCACGCTCCGCGGCCCACTTTTCGTAGTAGCTGCCGACATGGCCGTCGAGTTCGACAACACCGCTCTTGACCGAGACACCGATCTCCTCGGCATGAATACTGGGATCCCAACGCAATTCTGCTTCTACGTCGCATTGCAATTGTGCATCGTTCTTCATAAGTAATCTCCTGATCTGGTTTGAACCTTCGCGTCGCCATCCACTTCGACAGGCAACACCAAGCCGTGTCCCGCGAGGTGACGCGAACATGGCGTATGTGTGCAATCCGAAGTCCGTGGAATAGACTCCGATTCGCGTAATCAGCTCAAGGGCGGAACGGCGGAAGAAATATTGCCTTGCGGATGTTGCATCGACACTCTTGATGCTGGGTTTTATGCAATGACGGTTGATCTCGCATGGCCAATTCGTGGGCTGGCGGCCGGGCTGATCATCGCAGCCCCGGTCGGCCCCGTGAACCTGCTCTGTATCCGGCGGACGATCGAGAAGGGCTGGAGATCGGGCATAGTTTCAGGGTTGGGCGCGGCGCTGGCAGATACGGTCTACGGCGCTATCGCCGTTTTCGGCATCAGCCTGGTAATTCAGTTTCTGATCAACGAAGAATTCTGGATCCGGTCGATCGGTGGGATCTTCCTAATGGGCATCGGAGTGGTGTACTACCGGAAGCCGCTACGGTCGCTTAAAGCAGGGGAGGACGGCTCGTCAGCCAATTCGGAGTTTGTCTCGGCGTTTCTGCTGAACGCGACGAACCCTACTACGGTTCTCTCCTTTTTGGCGGTCCTGGCCACACTCGGCATCGGGCGGCAATCATCGCGCTGGCAGACCGTGATCCTGGTGGCCGGCATATTCTGCGGGTCCATCATCTGGTGGACCATATTGGCGTGTACGGCGAGCCGTCTACGCGGCCGCATCGACGATCGCACTCTGGGTTGGATGAACCATCTGGCGGGAATGGCCATTGGCTGTTTCGGGCTCGCCAATGTACTTCTGAGCCGCGGCACGAGGCATTAGAGGTCCGCTTCTAACGGACCGTTCTGAGGTGCCGAAAATGTTGGACACCCCGCCCGAAGGTGGTCTCGTTCGGTTGCGACGCTTTGCGATCCCCTGTTAATTCGCTTGGTGGGAATGGCCTGCAACTTGCCTTCATGGAGCTCCGAAGCCTGAACATGGCTTCGCGTGGCGAATCCGAGTGTATTGATGAGGAGCCATCATGAAATCGATACCGCGACCGCAAGGCGAAAACGACAAAAAAAAACAGGAAGAGGCACGCCGCCAGGCGCGTTTCAGCTTCACGTTCCTGCTGGCGAGCTTGTTCTTTCTGTGGGTATTTCAAGAGTTGATTTTGAATCCGCTTGTCAACCGGACTACTGAGATCGCCTACAGCGACTTCAAAACGAAGCTAGCGGCGCATCAGATCGAAAACGTCATCATCGGGGACCGAAGCATCGAGGGTGTGATGAAAGGCAAGAAGCCGGATGGCTCCCCCGATAGCGTCCCATTCAACAGCGCTCTTATTCGGGAGAGCGACCCCGGCTTAGTCCAGGAGTTGCAGAACGCCGGCGTACCCTACCGTTTTCAACGCCCCCCAAATCCGATCGGTGGTTTCCTGTTGTCCTATGTCCTGCCGCTGCTGGTGCTGAGCGTCTTTTGGTACGCGGCTTACCGGCGGACCGGTGGGGCTGCTGGTGCTGGCGGATTTGGAATCTTTGGCGTGGGCAAAAGCAAAGCCATCGAAGTCAAGCCTGAAGATGTCAAGGTGTCCTATAAAGATGTCGGCGGAGCGGACGAGGCGACCGCGGAACTGCGCGAAATCATTCAGTTCCTCAAAGAGCCGGAGCAATTCGCGACCCTCGGCGGGCACATTCCGAAAGGTGTTCTCCTGGTAGGGCCCCCCGGCACGGGCAAGACGCTCATCGCCAAAGCGACTGCCGGAGAGGCTCACGTGGCCTTTTTCGAAACCAGCGGTTCGGAATTTGTTGAAATGTTCGTCGGGGTCGGGGCGGCCCGAGTTCGGGACCTCTTCGAGCAGGCCCGCCAATCGGCGCCTGCCATCGTATTCATCGATGAGATTGACGCCATCGGTCAAAGCCGCGGCGTCGCACGCCTTGGAACGAATGACGAGCGCGAGCAAACGCTGAATCAACTGCTGGCCGAGATCGACGGCTTCAAAACGGATGCCAGCGCGCCTGTGATTATTATGGCGGCGACGAACCGCCCCGAGGTGCTCGATCCGGCGCTTCTCCGTGCCGGCCGCTTTGATCGCCAGATCGCCATCGGCAATCCGGATCTGATCGGGCGAGTCCAAATCCTGAAGATCCACAGCCGGGGCCTCAAGCTCTCACCCGATTTCGACGTCGAACAGGCTGCTCGCATGACCGCGGGATTCAGCGGCGCCGATCTCGCAAACGCCATGAACGAGGCGGCGCTGCTGGCGGCGCGGCGGAAGGCGGCAGGTATCGCGCTCACAGATTTCGAAGAAGCCATTGAACGCGTCATTGCCGGATCCGAAAAGAAGAGCCGGGTCATGAACAAACAGGAGCGCACAACCGTTGCGTACCACGAATCGGGCCACGCCCTGGTTGCAGAACTGGTCCCACACGGGCAACCGGTTACCAAAATCAGTATCGTTCCCCATAGCCGCGGAGCCTTGGGGTACACCATGCAGACGCCGACTGAGGACCGGTATCTCCTGACGACCGAGGAACTGCAGGACCGAATCGCCGTTATGCTCGGCGGCCGAGCGGCCGAGCTGGTCGAGTTTCAGGCAATCAGCACTGGCGCCAGCGACGACATTCAACGCGCGACCGATTTGGCTCGCCGGATGATCACCGAATTCGGCATGAGCGACAAGCTTGGGTCGGTGCGTTATGCCGGTCAACAGTTGCAGTATTTGGGCAGTCCCGTCGAAGACACCAGCCAGCTTAGTCCGGGGACTCGCGAGCTTGTCGATAGAGAGGTGCAGCGCCTCGTAACCGAGCAGTACAACCGCGCTCAGGAAATCCTGAAGGCGCATCACCCTGCCCTGGAGGCGCTGGCGAAGCAACTTCTGGAACACGAAACCATCGACGCTAACACGATCAAGAAGGTTCTGGCCGGCATGGATGCTGAAAAGGAAGTAGTAGTGTCAGGCCGGTGATTGGCCATTGGCAGAGCGTCAGCAAAAGGAGGTTGTATGACAGGGACGATGAATCTTGGGCCGGTGGACATTTTCTGGGCGTTTATCATGTTGAGCTCACTCCAGCCGATAGTGAAGCAGCGGTGGACTCAGGCCTCAAGGCGCCTGCTGATTGCACGACTGGAGCGGAAACGCCGATCGCGGGTCATCCTGCTTGCGCACCGGCAAGAGACGATGAGCTTTCTTGGTTTCCCGCTCGCTCGATACATCGATGTCAATGATTCGGAGGAAGTCCTTCGCGCCATTCATCTGACCGACCCGAACGTTCCTATCGATATCGTGCTGCATACGCCGGGCGGCCTCGTGCTGGCCGCGACACAGATTGCGACCGCGATAAACCGGCGAAAGGGAAAGGTCACGGCGTTTGTTCCGCACTACGCCATGTCCGGCGGCACGCTGATCGCACTGGCCGCGGACGAAATTGTCATGAGCGAGCATGCTGTGATGGGGCCGGTTGACCCTCAACTCGGGCAATATCCGGCGGCATCCATTCTGAACGCGGTGGAGCAGAAATCAAAAGACCGGATTCACGATGAAACTCTGATCCTCGCCGACCAGGCCGTGAAAGCGATTCATCAAGTGCACGATACCGTGCGGGACCTGCTTCGCGCCAAGTACCCCGATTCGGTTGTGTCCAACCTGGCGACCACGCTCACCGAAGGAAGGTGGACCCACGATTTCCCCATCACCTTCGACTACGCCAAAGAGCTGGGACTACATGTAAAGTCCGACATGCCATCCGAGATCCTGGACCTGATGGCGCTGTATCCCCAGCCGGTGCGAAGCCTCCCCACAGTCGAGTACCTGCCGGGAAGGCGTGTCGCGGAAGGGGCAAGGGGGGCAACTGCATGGCAGGCATGATCCCGCTATCCGATGCGTCCCGGCGGCCGGACCGCTTCTCCGCCGTCACGACAACCATCATTGTGCTGAACATTTTCGTTTTCATCTTGGAACTGATTGGGGGAGACGGATTTGTAAAGCAATGGTCGGTAATTCCTGCCGATATCGTCGCGGGCCGGCACTGGATCACGATCTTGAGCGCGATGTTCATGCACGGCGGCTTTGTGCACATTCTGGGAAATATGGTGTTCCTATGGGCGTTTGGCCCGGAACTCGAGGATGCCATGGGACGGCTGCGCTATTTAACATTTTATCTTCTAAGCGGCATTGTGGCTTCGCTGGCGCAGATCGCAGCGATGCCCAGTTCCACGGTACCGAATTTGGGGGCCAGCGGCGCGATTGCCGGCGTAATGGGCGCTTTTCTGATCACATACCCCCGCGATCAGATCCGCACGGTACTCCTGTTGGGCATTTTTGTTCGTATCACGTTGATCCCTGCCGCGCTCCTCATCGTACTCTGGTTTCTCATTCAGCTTTTCAGCGGTGTCGGCGCGGTGGCGGACGTGCAGACAGGCGGCGTTGCCTACATGGCTCACGTCGGTGGCTTCATCTTTGGTGCCCTTACCGGGCGATTGTTTGAGCCGATGCGCACCGCTGGCTGGGAACGTTAACAACGGCTCGCGGTCGTTTGACGGCGCGACGGGAACTGCAGGCTATGGGTTATGGGCGTCCGAATTCCGTTTCAGGCGTCAACAATCTGCCTCTTAATGGCGTTCGCACAGAACGGCCTGGACGCACAAGAGCCGGCACGCCCAGGCGAGCCGTTGGAAGAAACACGGCGGAATCCCGTGGTTCCATGCTTGGAGCCACCACCGTTAGTGAGGTGGGACCAGTACCACGGCCCGCTCAAAAGGGTGGAGGGGCTCTTCGCCCGAAAGGTGGAGCGAAAGGCCGTCCGTGTACCGCGTTTCAAACCTGATACCTTGCTTTGCCCGCTGGAAACGAAAGGCAAGTTCACTCTGTTTCTTCATGACACCTTCGAACCCGTGTCTTTCCTCTCCGCCGGCTTCAATGCCGGCATGGATCAGGCTGCGGACCGCGATCCGGGGTTGGGGCTGGGCGCCGCCGGCTACGGAAGGCGCTTCGGGATCGATTTCGCCGCTGAAACCACATGGCGGTTCCTTAAGGACTTCGCTTATCCAACAGCATTCTCGGAAGACCCCCGCTATTATCGGCTGGGTCGCGGTAGCCGCGGAAAGCGGCTGTTTCATGCCGCGGCCCACTCCTTTGTGGCGTTCCGCGACAACGGCAAATACATGTTCAATTTTACGGAGTGGTTGGGAACCATGAGCGCTGCCGCCCTTGAAAACGCCTACCACCCCAGTGACGACCACACATTGGGCTCAATCATGAAGCAAACCGGCTACTCCGTAAGCGTGGACGTGGGTTTTGACATTCTCCGGGAGTTTTGGCCTGAGATCGCCCGAAAGCTGAAGATACCTTTTCGCGATTTGGCGGAAAAACAAGGGACAGAAGCGCATCACTGAATAGCTATACAACCCGATTGTGAAGGTGCCGCAAACAATTCCATTCCGTGTCCGCCCGATGCTTGCAACGCTTGTGCGCGAGCCTTTCGATACGCCCGGCTGGGTCTACGAGGAGAAGTACGACGGCTATCGAATCCTGGCATACAAGGAAGGAGCCGCCGTGACGCTGATGTCCCGCAATGCACACGATCGCACGGAGACATTCGCAGCGGTGGCCCGAGGCGTCGCTGCGCTTTCCTTCCGCACTTTGCTGCTCGACGGAGAAGTAGTCGTCTTCGATTCCCGCGGCGTTTCCCGCTTTCAGCTTCTGCAGAACTTGAAAGCGCAACCCCAATATACAGTGTTTGACTGCCTCTTTAAAGACGGTCGCGATCTTCGAGCAAAACCCCTCAGCGCCCGCCGTGCGGCTCTCGACCAAATTCTGCCCAGCTCAAGGCCCAACGCAACGGTCTTCACGTCCGCAATTCTCTCGTTGAACGGGCTGGCGGCGTTTGCCTTGGCCAGGCGCAAGGGCTTTGAAGGCGTCGTCGCGAAAGACGACTCAGCGCCGTACATCGAGGGGCGTTCGCGCAGATGGCTGAAATTCAAAGTACACCAGGAAGAGGAGTTCCTGATTATCGGCTATACCGCACCTGCGGGTTCCCGCAGGCACTTCGGCGCGCTTCTGCTCGGAGCATATGATCGCGGCCGGCTGTATTACGTCGGCAAAGTGGGTACGGGCTTCACCAAGGAGTCGCTTGCCAGTCTCTTCCGGGTCTTTCAGCCGCTTGTCGTAAGCCACGCGTTGGTCGCCAATCCTCCGCAAGAACGGAACGTCACGTGGCTAATGCCTCGCCTCATTGCTCAAATTGCGTTCGAGGAATTGACTGCCGATCACAAACTCCGCCAACCCGTCTTTCTCGGCCTGCGCGATGATAAGCGGCCGCGGGACGTCGTTATGCCGGAGCCAAAATGACGCTGGCACCCTCCATCACGCATCCCGAGAAGCTCTTCTGGCCGGCCGAAGGCTACACGAAGCTGGATCTGGCACGGTACTACGACGCCGTTTTTCCCAGGCTGCAAGCGTTCTTGCAAGACCGGTTGCTGGTGCTCGAACGCTGCCCGGATGGCATGCGCGGGGAATGCTTCTTTCAGAAAGAGGCTCCCAAAGGTCTGCCGCATGGCGTCCGAACGAAGCTGATTCATCATCATGACCGCACCGTGCATTACGTCGTTGGGGGCTCGCGCGAGACTCAGCTGGCAATGGTGAACCTGGGGTGCATTGCAGTCCATATCTGGGGCAGCCGCTCGGAACATCCACATCAACCCGACTGGGTTGTATTCGATCTGGATCCGGGTTCGGGCAAGTTCTCGGACGCAGCTCAGGCCGGTCAGCTCGTAAGAGCTGGGCTCGATGCCATCAACATCACCTCCTTTCCAAAGACCTCGGGCAGCCGTGGACTGCACGTCTTCGTGCCGATCCAGGTCGGACCCGATTACGATGAGGTTTTGTCCTTTGCAGAGGAGTTCGGCCGGCGCCTGGCAGCCGCCCACCCCGACACGCTAACGGTAGAGCAGCGCATCCAGTCACGCGGCGGTCGCGTGTACCTCGACCCATTCCGCAATGTCTTCGGCGGAACCGTGGTAGCGCCCTACTCCGTCCGCCGGCGCGAGAAAGCCCCCTTTTCGATGCCGCTCCGCTGGGCGGACGTGGAACCGTCTGTCATACCTTCCGGCTTCAATCTGGGGAACTACGAGAAGTGCCTCGCTGGTCCCGACCCGTGGCGCCAGTTCTTCGATTCGCGTCAGTCGCTCAAAAAGGCGGCGAAGGCGCTAAGCAGAATTTGAAATCGCTAGTCGCCGACCTCAGCACAAACGAGGTGACGAACTGTTGGACACCGAGACCAAACGTCGTGTCTAACGCTGGCCCAGTGAAGGCATTTTCTGGAAGCCCTCCAATCCTGTCAGCGGCCTTGCCCGTCAGCGATGTTTGGCTGGCGGCTTGCTTGGCGAACGAATGGAGGAATCGATGACTCCCACACAAAAAACGAAAAGCAGTGCCGAGTTCGAGGCCGGTAAGAAGGCCTTCCACGAAGCGCCGCAGAACGCGCAAACCCAGGTTACCGCCGCGGACCACAAGATGAAAAAGCTCCGCGCCGAAATGAAAACCCAGACGGCCGATTCCTGGAAGAAAACCATGGATCAGGTCGATGAAGTGACGAAGCAGCTCGATTCCGCGCGCAAACAGGCGCAGCAGATCATCGAGGCGCATCTGAAGGCTGTCCACGCGGATATCGAGGCGACCACCGCGGAGATGAAGCACGAGGGTGCCGCAGCGAAAACGGCCGCGGAGGCGATGCTCAAGGTGATGCACGACGAATACGACTCCGCCAAGCGCTCTCTCATCGCCGTTATGGATGCGGAACTCGCCGAATTGAAGACGCGCCTCGACGACGGAAAACACCAGGCGGCCGAGGTGAAAGCGGCCGTCAAGTCGGCCGTCGATGCGAAAATCGCGCACGCGCGCTCGAAGCACGAGGCGGCGCAGAAGCAGTTGGGGGCTCTCAAGCAAGCGAACACAGCAGCGTTCAACGAGGTTCACCGCGGAGTGCAATCGGCCATCGGCGAGGTCAAAACTGCACTGGAACATGCTCGCGCCGAGATCTCCAAGGCTTCGTAGAACAAAAGCGCCCGAAGGCGCTACACGCGAGAAGATCTGCAAATGACGGGACCCGAACTCGCCAACCCGGGGAGCCGGCCGCGTACCGGCATCCTGGTCCTCGCAATTGCCATAGCGGCGATCCTGCCGGCGGTGTGTTGGATGGCGAAACCATTCCTCACCGCCGGCATTCTGGCCGCAATTCTGGCTGTCGCTCTCGACCCACTGCACTCCCGCACCGTCCGCGTCGTGCGGCGCCCATCCTTCGCAGCCTTGATCACGACGTCCGTTGCTGTCGGACCAGGACTGATCGCTTTAATGCTCGGGGGCATGGCAGTAAACCGGGGGATCAAATCCGGAGTACTCGCGGAGATGCTGAAAACCAGCGAACGGCTAACCGGGCGCACTTCGTTCGACGTGCACACGATTCAAGGAGCCCTGCCTGAGCTCAACCGGGTCGCGGGAGGTTTGGTCACCTGCGCTTTTGCCGCGGTGTTCCTTTACGTTTTCCTGGTAAATGGGAAAGCCTGGATAACGCAGCTCATGTCGGCGCTGCCAATTGACGCGTCGGTGAGCGAGAGGATCCTCACGGCCATTCGCGACGCCGTCGTAGCGAACGTGGACGGCATTCTCGCCATGGCAGTCGCGGAAGCCATGCTGTTCGGAACCATTTTCCAGATTGCCGGGATCACATCAGCGGCGATGTGGGGCGCCTTAGCCGGCCTCTCTTCGATGATTCCCCTGCTGGGCGCTGCGGCGGTCTGGTTGCCTCTCACCATCAGATTTGCGATTCAGGGGTTCTGGATCAAGGCCGCTATGACCGGCATGGTCTGCCTGGCTGTCCAGCAGGTTGTAGCGCTGCTGCTAGTGCCCAGGCTGATCGGCACGCGGCTTCGCCAGTCGCCACTGCTGATTGCGCTTTCGATTTTGGGGGCAGCGAGTGCGTTCGGAGTGCTCGGCATCCTGGTCGGTCCCGTCATTATCTCGGTTTTGGGTGTGCTGGTGCAGGAGTTACGAATCCAACTCCAGAAGGATGCTCTTCCAGAGGCCAAGACACGCCAGTGAGTTCGGCGATCACTCCATGCGACGCCCTCAGTGACCAACTGTTGCACAGCAAGTTCAAAGGTGGACTCCAATGGCCTTCCACGCCGGCAGGCTGGAGAACTTTCCCCTCTTCGCAAGCAACACCTCTATGGGAACCCCGCCGACGGACGGTTTGGCCGCTCATTTGCACCCTAACTGCCGAGCGAGGCGCGATGCTTGCGCCGACATAACACCGCTTGCCAGAAAGGAACACAACCGTGGAAAAACTGATCGTAGTCATCTTCGACGACCAAACGAAGGCGTTCGCGGGATTCGAGGCCCTCCGGCAACTGGACCGGGATGGGGAGATCTCCCTGTACGAAGCGCAGATGATCCAGAAGGAAGCTGCTGGCACCATTCGCTACATCGACAACACCGACAAACTCGCCTTGCCGGTGATTGGCGGCAGCACCGCCGTGGGCGTGTTCATAGGACTTCTCGGCGGACCTCTCGGGGCGCTGATCGGCGGCATGGCAGCCGGATTAATTGGCTCTATTGCCGATCTGGAACACTCGGGCGTAACGGATGAGTTTCTCAATGACGTGAACACCGCGATGACAACGGGCAAGTTTGCCGTGGTCGCCGATGTTTCCGAAGATTGGGTCACTCCTCTGGACACGGAAATGGAGAAGATCGGGGGTGTGGTTTTCCGCCGGGCTCGTACCGAGATCAAGCGTATGCATCATGACCGCGATGTGGCCGCACATCAGGCCGAAATGGAGCAACTGAAGGCCGAGCGGGCGCAGGCACGCACGGACCGTCAGGCCAAGATCGACACCAGGATCGACGCTCTGCGCAAAAAGCTGGCGGATGCATTGGAGCGGGACCGGTGCAAGATGCTGTTTCAGGAGAGCCTCCGAAAGGCCAGGATTCAAGACCTCCAGGTGAAGGCCGATCAGTCGCAAGGAGACATCCGCCGGCGGCTGGAGACGCGGATCGCTGAACTTCGGCGCGAGTACGAGGAACGGGCCGCCGCAAATTGACCATTCGGCCAGTAACCTGCATTGCAGGCTTCGGCATTTCTGCGGAAAGGTGTGCCACTATGCAGAAACTTATCGTAATTATCTTTGACGGACGACGTAAGGCACGTGCAGGTCCAAAGCTCTCCGAGACTTGGATCGCGACGGCGAACTTTCGCTTTTCGAGGTGGCATTAGCCGTCAAGGGACCGAACGGCAGAGTGCGAGTCATCGAAAATCCTGACGATGTGAACTTTCCAGCGGTTGGTGTCGGCAGCTTGACCGGTAGCGTGCTGGGGGCGCTCGGTGGACCCATCGGCATCGTTGCCGGAGCGGCCGCCGGCGCATTGATCGGCTTCATCATCAATCTGGAACGGGCGGGGGTGGCCGACGACTTTGTCAACGACGTGTCTATGGCGATGGCGCCCGGCAAGTTCGCCGTGGTCGCCGACGTCATGGAGGACTCAACGACGCCTCTGGACGAGCGAATGGAGCCGCTCGGGGGCGTCGTTTTCCGACGAACTCGCAGCCAGGTCAGGAGCATTCACCACGATCGCGATGTCGCCGCACACCGCGCTGAGATGGAGCGACTCAAGGCCGAACGGGCCCAGGCCAAAGGCGAGCATCTCGACAAGATTGATGCCGCGCTCGACCGGCTGGGCAAAAAGCTAGAAATAGCGCGCCTGCGCGAGCGGTCCAATATCCTGCGGCGGGAAGAGGAACGAGACGCCCGCATTGGGGCCCTGCGAGCGAAAGCCGATCAGTCACAAGAAGGGATTCGGCAGCGGCTGGAGACGAGAATCGCCGAACTGCAGCGCGAGTATGAACACCAGGATACAGACGCCTCTTAGCCGAATCGCTGGATCCCGCCTCGCGGAGGCACACCTCGTATGAACGGCATCCTAAAACTCGCTTACAAGCTGCTGGTCAACGACAAGGCGAAGTTTACCGCCCTTCTGGTGGGGATCACGTTCGCGGTGTTCTTGATCATCCAGATGACCGCCATGTTCGCCGGAACTATGAAGCGCGCTTCAGCGACGGTGCTGAACCTCGGCGCCTTGGTATGGGTGATGGATCCGGCTGTCCAAACCGTGGCCAACACAATCGGCATGCCGGATTACGTCCTGGATGCCGTGCGGAGCATGCAGGGTGTGAGCTACGCGGTTCCGATCTACAGCGGGGGAGCCCTGTTAAAGCTGGCCGATGGGACCTACCAGGCAGCCACCGTGATCGGCTTGGACGATGCCACGCTCTTCGGCCGTCCTCAACTCATTCAAGGCAAGATCGAGGATATTTACGGCGAGAATGCCTTCATCGTCGTTAAGGATCCCGAGTTTCGTAAACTGCAAAATCCCGGCATTGGATCGGAGTTTCAGGTCAATGACCACCGCGGCGTGATCGTCGGGCTAGCCACGGTGCCCAGCAGCGGCCTCTTCGGCGTTCCAACCCTCTATACCACATACCAAAGAGCCCTGCAGTATCTTCCGAACCCGCGGTTCACGGTTTCTTACGTTCTGGTCGAGCCGCGGAGTCCGGCCAACATCCCCAACATCAAACGGCAGGTACAGGCGATCGGCTATTTGGCAGTGACCCGCGATGAGTTCGTCGATCGGATCACCAACTTCTACGTGTACCAGACCGGCATGGGAACCAATCTTTTGATCATGACGGCCATGAGCTTTATTGTGGGCCTCTCCATTTCCGGCCAGACCTTTTACACCTTCGTCCTGGAAAACCTCGATAAGTTCGGGGCTTTAAAGGCGATGGGCATGAAAAGCCGCGAGCTGATTTTCATGATTCTGTTCCAGACGAGCTTCACTGCATTGACCGGCTACGGCTTGGGGATCGGCATGTGCGCACTCTTGATCCGGCTCGCCAGGTTGAAACTTCCAGACTATGCCGCACTTATAACTTACTGGAACCTCAGCATTGCCTTCTCGCTGGTTGTAGTCATTGCGGCTGTTTCAAGCTATTTCGGCCTGCGAAAAGTGCTGCGGATAGAGCCATTCGAGATCTTTCGAGGTTGACTATGCCGGAGGTGGCCATTCAAGCAACTGGGATTACCAAGTGGTTTGGCGAAGGCGAGGCCAGAACGCAGGCGCTGCGCAGCGTCAGCCTGGAAGCGGCTTTTGGGGAGATTCTGTATATCGTGGGGCCTTCGGGGAGCGGCAAAACCACGTTATTAAGCGTGCTCTCCGGCATTCTCCGCCCCGATTCGGGGAGCGTTTCGGTAGAAGACTCCGAGATCTGGAACCTTGGTCACGATGCGCTCGCGGATTTTCGCTTGCACAAGATCGGGTTCGTTTTCCAGGACTACCATCTCTTCCCACGGCTGAGCACCGCTGAAAACGTCGCGGTTCCATTGATTTTACGGCGCAAACCATGGAGTCAGGCAATGACGCAAGCCCAAAAGTACCTGGAGGTTGTCGGACTGAAGGGCCGGGCTGAGCTGCCGCCAGTCAAGCTGAGCGGAGGAGAACAGCAACGCGTGGCAATCGCTCGTGCCATCGCCGGTGAACCCGACATTCTGATCATGGATGAGCCGACGGCGTCCCTGGACGGCGACACGGGCCGCACCATCGTCCAGTTCGTCAAGGAAAAGTTCCTCACGGAAAAACGGTTCATTTTGATCGTGACGCACGATCCACGCATAAACGAATTCGCCACCCGGATTCTCCACATGGAGGATGGACGCATCACCGGATCCGAAAACGGAGGTACCGAATGAAAAAGCTGATCTTCGTATTGTCCGCCCTCGGCCTGATTGCGGGCTGCGCGCTGGCTTACCTGTCCAGTGTTACGCAGCCTCCGCTGCCGCCGGCTTTCGCACCCGCCACTAACCCATATCCGAATGGAATTTATGCAAATGGCATCCTCGAAAGTGATCAGGCCAGCGGCGAGAATATCAACCTCTATCCGGAAGTAGCGGGGACCGTGATTCGGATTCCGGTATCGGAAGGCCAGCAGGTCAGCAAAGGGACGATTTTGCTCGAGCTCGACGACTCCATCCAGAAGGCCACGGTTGAACAACTACAATCCCAAGCACAGGCGGCGCATTCTTTGCTGGAGGAACTGAAAGCCCAACCCAGAAAGGAAACTCTCGATATCGCCGATGCTCAGGTCATGGCTGCGGAGGCCTCATGGAAAACTGCCCATGATGAAGTGGAGAAGCAGCAGGCGGCCTACAATCTCGACCCAAAATCAATCAGCAAAGATGCCTTGGATACCGCTACCAACGCCTTTGCGACGGCAGCCGCCAACCTGGACGTAGCCAGGAAACAGCGAGATCTTACGAAAGCTGGCGCGTGGGTCTATGACATCCACAACCAGGAACGCCAGTACACTGCGTTATATAATTCTTCCCGTTCGGCGGAGGCTCTGCTTTCCAAATATACGCTTCGGGCGCCCAAAGACGGCGTCGTCCTGGCCGTGAACCCCACGGTGGGGACATTCATCTCACCACAAGGCACGTACGATTCCTATACACAAGGAATGGCTCCCATCATCGTTCTGGGGAGTCCGCATACGCGGCTGAACGTGCGCTGCTACGTCGACGAGATTCTCATACCGCGTCTTCCCGAATGCTCGAGGTTGAAGGCGCAGATGTCGATTCGCGGATCGGGCGCGAAGATCCCGCTTGAGTTTGTCAGGATACAGCCGGTCGTTTCACCCAAGATTGAACTTTCCGACCAGCGGCTCGAGCGAGTGGATGTCCGGGTATTGCCGATCGTTTTCCGCGTCCCGAAATGCACGGAACTGTCGCTCTATCCGGGGCAGTTGGTGGATGTGTACATCGGTCAATAAGCCATGGTTACCAGGCGGCAAATCGGTCGGCTTTCCACAACAGGGGCAGGCCTTCTATGCTGTGCGATGCTCTTCACGGGTTGCGCCGTCAGCCCAAAATACAACCGGCCGGCAGTGCCGGTTCCAACTGCATACAAGGAAATGCCCGCGGGTGCGAGTCGAGATTGGAAGGCGGCACAACCAAGCGACCTTGCCTCCCGTGGCCCATGGTGGGCATGGTTCGGCGATTCTGAGCTCAACAGCCTCGAAAATCGGCTGAACGCCTCGAACTACGGCATCGCGGCGGCGGCGGCAAATGTGCGGGCTGCTCAAGCGATCGTACGGGCCGCACGGGCGCAATATTACCCCACAATCACCGCCGCTCCAGGGATCAGTTCCTCACGATTGGCGACTGCATTCGGACAGACCCTCGGTAGAACATTCGCCTCCTATTCATTCCCTTTGGATATTTCATGGGAACCCGATCTTTGGAATCGAATTCGCCAGACAGTCAGCGCAAATGCCGCTGCGGCACAGGCGAGTGTGGCCGATCTTGAGAACGTCCGGCTATCGGCCCAAGCCGAGCTCGCCGAGGATTATTTCCAGCTCCGCGAACAGGACTCGCTGAAGGAATTGTGGGATTCTGTCGTGATAGCCTACCAGCAATATGTCGCGCTGGTTCACGATCAATCGGTCTCCGGCCTTGCCTCCGATGAAGTCGTCGCACAGGCTGAAGCAAACCTGCATTCGGCTCTCGCCCAGGACGCGAATCTGGCCGTTGCCCGCGCCCAGTACGAACACGCGATCGCGGTTCTCGTCGGCGAGCCCGCGTCTACATTCAAGGTCTTGGAAGCTGAGTGGGAAGCGGATCCACCGTCCATGCCAGTCGGCGTTCCTTCGGAGCTCCTGGAGCGCCGACCGGACATCGCCAGCGCTGAACGCGCGGTCGCCCAGGCGAACGCCCAAATCGGTATCGCCCGGTCGGCGTTCTTCCCCACCATCCTGCTGAGCGGCTCCGCCGGTTTCGAAAGCCTCTCGATTTCGAGCTGGCTTCAATGGCCGGCACGCGTGTGGTCCCTGGGCCCGAGCTTGGCGGAAACGCTCTTCGATGCCGGGCAGCGGCGAGCGACCGTTCAGCAGTTCCAGGCAACTTATGATTTGACGGTTGCAAATTACCGCCAGACAGTGTTGACCGCCTTTCAAGAGGTCGAAGACTACCTGGCCGGTCTCAGAACCCTTGCCGGCGTGATCGAAGACCAGGATTCCTCAATCCAAGCGAGCCGAAGAGCCATGGAAGTGGCGGAGGTCCGGTACAACGCAGGCCTCGATCCGTACTTGAATGTGATCTCGGCTCGCATTTCATTGCTGGCCGCGCAGCAAGCCGGCGTCACTTTTCGAATGCAGCAAATGGTAGCCAGTGTGCAGTTGATTAAGGCGCTGGGCGGCGGGTGGGACTTCTCGGAAATTCCGTCGCCTAAGGAACTTGAAAGGAGAATCCCACGTGCCTCAAATGAAAGAAACTGAGCCGGTCCTGGGTGGCGGAACCGCCGTTCGCGTGGAACGCATCCTCTGTCCGGTCGATTTCTCGGACGTGTCGGCGGAGGCTTATCGTTATGCGCAGTCCATCGCTTGCCACTACTCCGCGAAGCTGGTTCTGCAGCATGTCGTCGAATTGTGGCAGCATCCATCCTGCTACTACCAGACCGAACTCGAGTACTACGAGCAGTTCCGGGAGACGCTCGTATCCAACGCGGAGGATCAGCTACGGCAGTTTGTGGACTTATGCGGTGGTGTCCAGCCGGAATGCGTAGTCGAGGAGAGTATGGCCGCCGATGCAATCCTCTGTCTGGCCCGGGCCCGCGCTACCAGCCTGATCGTGATGGGAACCCATGGCCGGCGCGGGTTTGACCACCTCATGCTGGGCTCGGTTGCGGAACGTGTTTTGCGGCACGCGCCCTGTCCCGTATTGGCCGTGCCCGCAAAGCGTCCCGACCAAAATGGCAAGAGCTCAGCGGCGGGGTCCGTTGACGTTCGGCGGATTCTCTGCTGTGTTGATTTCTCGGAGCACTCACAACGGGCTTTGCAGCATTCCGTGTCGGTGGCCAACGCGTACAGCGCCCAGTTAACCATTCTGCATGTACTTGAAAACATCTCCGATTCGGCCGACGTTGTAAAGGAAACGAACGCCGCGATGTACAAGCTCCAGCAATGGGTCGCTCCATCGGCCCTTGACCAGGCGAGCGTACACCTGGAGGTGCGCCTCGGAAAAGCGTACCGGCAAATCCTGGACCTAGCCGCGGAAACACAATCGGACTTGATAGTCACGGGAGTGCGGGGACGCAACTCACTGGACCTGGCGGTCTTCGGTTCTACCACTTATAGAGTCATACAACTGCACCTCGGCCCCGTGCTGACGGTACCGATCTAGCGTGCGGCTCTCGGAGCAACTGCAAGGGGGAATTCCACGTGTCTTCCATCGCGGAGACTGCATCAGCGACCGGCGGAGCAACCGCCACACGAATCGAGCGTGTTCTGTGTCCGGTCGATTTCTCAGAAGTCTCGGGGAAGGCCGACCGCTACGCACAGTCGATAGCTTGCCATTATGGCGCGAAGTTGATCTTGCAGCACGTGCTCGAATTGTGGCAACATCCCGAAGGCTATTTCGCGGCAAAGCCGGAATATTTCGATGAGTTTCGCGCCGCTCTCATATCCAACGCAAAGGCGCAGTTGCAGGAACTCGCCGACGTGTCCGACGCCGTTCAGCCGGAATGTGTCGTCGAAGAAGGCACAGCCGCGGATACAATTCTCTGTCTGGCCCGCACCCGCGCCGCCAGCCTGATCGTGATGGGAGCCCACGGCCGGCGCGGGTTTGACCACCTCATGCTGGGCTCGGTTACGGAGCGCGTCCTGCGGCACGCGCCCTGTCCCGTGTTGGCCATCCCCAGTAAACGTCCGGGCGAGAATGACAAAAGTGCTGAGTCTGACTACATCTGGCGGATTCTGTGCTGTGTTGATTTCTCGGAGCACTCACGGCGGGCTTTGGACCATGCGGTCTCCGTGGCCAGCGCCTACGGTGCCGATCTAACCGTCCTGCATGTCCTGGCCGACATTTCCGAGTGGGCGGATGTTGGAAAGGAAACGAACACTTGCCTGGGCAAGCTCCAAAAACTGGTTCCCTCATCGGCTCTTGACCCGGCGAGAGTACATTTGGAGGTGCGTCTCGGTAAACCATACCGGAAAATTCTGGACCTTGCCCCTAAAACACAATCGGACCTGATCGTCACGGGAGTGCGGGGGCGCAACTCACTGGACCTGGCGGTCTTCGGTTCTACCACTTATAGAGTCATACAACTCCACCCTGGCCCAGTGCTGGCCGTATCGATCTAACGGCTCGTTGTTCGGTCATCCTGAACTGGACGTGGGCACCGGTGCCGCGGAATACCCTTCACGCAGCCGGGATTGGCCGCTCATTCATGATCGCGAGTTTTCGCATCCGGTACATCAGCGTGGACCGCGCCATCCCCAGCCGTGCGGCCGCGCCATGCGGTCCGGCTACCACCCAGTTGGATTCCTTTATGGCCTTCAAAATATGCTCCCGTTCGCATTCCTTCAGCGTGACCGGTGTGGCCACGGTCCGCCGCCTCAGGAGTTCCGGTATGGGGCACTGTAGAACTCGACCGGCAGTCAGGATCACCGAGCGTTCCACGAAGTTTTGCAGCTCCCGGATGTTCCCCGGCCAATCGTAATCGAATAGCGCCTCCATGGCGTCTGACGGAATCGTCTCGATCTGTTTGTTCATGCGCTCTGAATACATCTTGACGAAGTACGCCACGAGCAAGGGAATGTCGTCGCGCCTTTCCCGCAAAGCCGGGACGCGAATCGGGAATACGCTGAGCCGGTAGTACAGATCGTTCCGAAACTGCTTCTCGGAAACGAGTTGGTCCAAATCCTGGTTCGTGGCGGCCACCACCCGCACGCTGACACGTTGAGTCATCGTGGAGCCGAGTCTCTCAAACTCCTGTTCTTGAAGGATTCGGAGCAGCTTCGCTTGGAGCGCCAGCGGCATATCGCCTATCTCATCCATAAACAGCGTGCCTTGGTGCGCGGCCTCGAAGCGGCCGATCTTCCGCGCCACGGCCCCGGTGAAAGCGCCCTTTTCATGTCCGAAGATCTCACTTTCGAGCAGTTCGTGCGGAATCGCGGCGCAGTTCATCTTTACGAAGGCGCCACGACGCCGGCTGCTGCGAGCATGGATCGCATGCGCGATCAATTCCTTCCCGGTCCCGGTCTCACCCTCAATCAGAACGGTGGAGTCGGTCGGCGCCACCGTCTGGATTTGATCCAGGACCTCCCGGAGAGCGGCGCTGTATCCTACGATGCCCTCGAAGCCATCTGTATTCGCCAGGTTGTCAGATGAGAGGAGCAATTCCGTCGAACCGGGCGACGTACAATCGTTCGCTGCCTTCCACGGCAGAACCGCGATTCGCGGGGGTCTGGCTAACGACTTGGTCACCCGTTCATTCAAGACGACGACTTGATTCATACCCATTTCTGATACCTCTTTCTCCAAATTCCGATCGCGAAGCCTTCCGCGGGAACCTTACGTGTTATCTCAGTTCTCGAAAATCAGAATAAGCGTTCGCGAGGGCGGATGTCGTGAGAATGAAGTCAGGTTTTGGTGGAAGAAGCGCGATGCGGGGTTATGGCGCGGCTGTGCGGGTCACGGACATGGCAATGGGACTGCCATGCTATCTTGGTTGATCCTGTTGAAAATAATTAAGTTGCTGGTCCACCGCGCCGGGGAAAGGCAACTCCGGGTTTAGGCGGATTTATCCGGAGGCCCGACACACCCCGCTTACCATTCGTATTCACGGGACGGCTCAGTATCCGCCGTCGCGCCCGTATTGCATCATCAAGCCCCAGCCGATGTCCGTATGAGTGATGATTCCCACCACCTTTTCCCCTCGGACCACCGGAAGTTGCTTTATGCGGCGTGCAGTCATGATGGCCCCCGCCTTGAGCACCTCTTCATCAGGGGATACGGTGACCACGTGTCTGGTCATGACCTCGCCAACAGGCACCCCTGTAATGCTGGTGATGCGGTCTTCCATAGACTCAGGCCGGAACATGTATTCCTCATGCTCCATCAGTTCGCTCTCGGTCGGAAGCAGCTTTCGGCTGAGATCGGCGTAAGTAACGATACCCGCAAGTCTCTGTTGCGCGTCCACGACCACGACGTCATTCAGGTGCCGTCGCAACATGAGCTGCAGAACGTCGCGCAACGGCGCCTTTGCATCGACAGCGACGACTCCGGGGCTCATCAGTTCACAGACTTTCATAACACCCACCTCCATGTCTTTGCTATTTCACACGCCAAGCACCGGGCAAGGGGCATCGCGAATGATAGCGTACGCATTTGTCGGCAAGCGTCCGGTGACGCCGCCGTGACCGCTGCGCCCAATGACGAGCAGGTCGGCCTGCACGTTTCGAGTCCGCTCAACGACGGCCTCGGGGACGGCGCCTATTTCAATGTGAATTTCTGCGCTGATTCCGTCGGCCCGAAGCAGTTGTTCAAGTTCGGCCTTTGCTCCGGCGATGACCTCGGCTCTCCACTCCGGCGAAAGGTAATAGTCTTCCGTCCGCGGATCCAGCGGGGCGACATGCATGACGCTCAATGGTGCTCCGAATTCCCAGGAGAGTTGGCTGGCCCAGCGGAGAACGTTGCTGCTGTGCGGCCTCAAGTCGATAGCAGCGGCGATATGATGGGGCATTGCCGAACGTGGCTTCTCCTCGCTGTGGACCGCGGTCCATACCGGACATTTCGCGTCGTGAAGAACCTTTGCTGTAACGGAGCCCAGAAGCAAACGCCGGAACGGGCCATACCCATGCGTAGGCATCATGATCAGATCAACGTGTTCCGACTCGGCGTAGTCCACAATCGTTCTGGCGGGGTCTCCTTCTCGCAGGACTTGCCGCGCTTCAGAGTGGCGCAATTCGCTACACCGGAATTGCTTCATCTTCTCCTCAGCTTCTTCCCGGTCGAAGCCGTGTACGACCGCCCTCTGGCCCGGAATCGCCGGCGCGTGTCAAGCACTTTGAGACACCCAGCATGGGAATTTACTGACTACCTTCCTTCGTTGTTTCGCCGGACGGCGCCGGCTTGTTGATCCATACCTCGGAGGGCAACAGCATCGGTTTG
>Ga0181536_10001167_pt1 | contig 31071 bp, 30 predicted proteins | sample PEATcosm2014_Bin_41_FD_121105 | JGI IMG/M metagenome (GOLD analysis project Ga0181536, IMG submission 121105) | Peatland microbial communities from MTU Mesocosm Facility, Houghton, MI, USA - PEATcosm2014_Bin17_60_metaG | ecosystem: Environmental > Terrestrial > Soil > Wetlands > Peat | place...
AGACGCCCGCCGGCGTTGGCTCGGCATGGACAGCGAGGCCGGTATGGCCCATGCCGCCGCCGCCGCCACCGGGACCAATGCCACCGGGACCAATGATCGTCACGAGTCGCCCGGTCTCCCGGTTCAACTGGCTGGCCAGAGCCGCCGGCACCTCGGGCACCGCGCCGTCGATCAGGATGAGATCGTACGGCGCGCCCGCCGGCCAACCCGCCGGCGGGGAACCGCTGACCAAGGTGACCGATGGCGCGGCGGCGGCCAGTGCCGTCTTCGCCAGATCCAGCAGCACCCCAGGTTCTTCGAGCGCGGTGACCTCGCAGCCGAGCGCGGCGAGCAGCGCGGCCGAATAGCCCGTGCCCGCGCCGGCGACCAGGACCTTCTCCCCGCGCGACGGCGCGGCCGCCTGCACCAGCCGGGCCAGCGTCATGGGTTGGAGCAGCACCCGTCCGCCACCCAACGGCACGTTCTGGTCGGCATAAGCCAGCGCGCGCAGCGCATCGGGCAGGAACCGCTCCCGCGGCAAATGCCGCATCGCGTCCAGGATGCGCGGGTCGGAAACCTTGGTGGGGCGGATCTGGCTGTCCACCATCCGGTTGCGCGCGTCAGTCAGGAAGGCGTCGTTCAGGACATTTTCGGTGGACGGGGCCATCATCGTTTCGTTCTGTCAGGGTCGCGGGCTTATACAGGGCTGGCGCGCCACTCGCAAAGTGGGACTTCCTGGGCTCGGCTTCCCGGGGGCGACTTTCCGGGCTGAACCAAGCGGCCGCTCTTGACCCGGTGCCCATGGCCGCACGATATACCGCGCGCCGACCCGGGGGTCCGGTGGCAGAGTGGTGATGCATCGGACTGCAAATCCGCGTATGCCGGTTCGATTCCGGCCCGGACCTCCAATCATTTCAAAGGCTTAATGGACCGGCCGAATTACGGCAGTTTCGCGCGGACCTCTTGCGGACCCACCATGACAATCTTGGCGATGCAGAACTGATGCCTTCCGGCTTCGTCACCCTCGGCCTAATCGCCCCTCGCGTCGCCGTCCTGGACGTGGCGTGTAACCGCTGTGACCGTCGCGGCAGGCTTCGCGTCGCCCGCCTGGTGGCAGAGCATGGCGCCGACCTGCCCATCCCGATGCTGCGACGGATCGTCGCGGCCGAGTGCCCCCGGATGCTGGCGGGCCACCTGCACGACGTGTGCGGGGTGCATTTTCCGGGGCTGTCAGGTTTGACATAGACACGCGCCGCGGTGGCGTCAGTCGCCGGCCGATCTCGCTGGCGCGACGCGATCGAGCAACGACCGAGCTACCCCCCTTTTTGCACAGACCAGCGACCGCCAGGGATGACGGTTGGGGGGAACGGGCGGGGACCACCCTCGAAACGATACTCCGCTCCCTGCCCCACGACCGTCCGGGCAATTTCATAACGATTAGCAATCGGTTTCCGATTTTTTTGGAATCCCGGTCATGTTTTTTTTGCAAGTGGCCCGGTGAATGGTGCTGGCGGAGCGCGAGATGCCTTGCCAGGGGAGCATCCGTTTCGTCGCGCACTGACGATCGCGCCGGCTCGCTCCGGAAGCCTCGCCACGCGCGGCCAGGCGTCCCGCGGCCACCAAAACCAGCACGGCACGGCGTATCGTCGATCGGCCGGGGTGGCGCCCATCCCGGCCAGACTGTCCATAATGTCGGCGGCTGGCCATGGCGCAGCCTCCGGGTGCGGACCGGCGTTTACTCGCGCCCGGGAATGCGATTGCGAAAACTCCCGGACTGAGGTCGCACGCATCCAAGTGCCTTTCGGCGTAGCTCTTGCATATGCCCACCGTTTCGGTAGCATCCTCCCAGGGAGGGCGTCATGCCGCGAACAACTATAGCCATGTTAATGCTCGCACTCATCGCGGTTGCGCCGTCCGCATGTGCACCTTCGCCAGATACAATTCAACCAGCAGTGATTCCGGCATCGACGTATGACGGGTATTCATGTAGTCAGCTACGAGGGCTCAAAGACAGGATCGCATTAGAGTTGGAAAGCGCGGTGTCCCGACAGCAGTCCGCCGCCACGAATGACATTTGGGGTGTGGTTTTAATTGGCCTTCCCGTGGCTTCAATGGGAGGCGGTAATCAGGCGCCCCAGATCGCCTCACTAAAAGGCCAACGGGCCACGGTGTCCGGGCTGCTCGCCCAGCGGAATTGCACCTGAAGGCCGCGAACGCGAACAACCGCGAATGAAAAACTTCCCAATTATATGCTTGACTGAACGGCGCCCCATTGAGTACCCAGATACCGCGTGACATGCCGGACGATGAGTCTGATGAGGTGAATTACCAGTTCGAGGGGTGCGAAAATGTGCCTGTCGCGATGGCGCGATTGGGCGCGCGCGTTCTCGGCCAGTTCACCACAGAGATCGGGCCGGAAGCGGCGGAAATGGCGGCCGAACGGATTTTCTGCGCGATGCGTGGATGGGAAGTTCGACAGCGTCGGCGAGAAGGTAGGCTCGGTTAATGAGCGGCCATAGTTGCTTCGACGTTTGGTTTAGCTCCCGAGAGGTCAGGACGTACTTCGGGGTGTCCCCCGATGTGAATGCATCCGCACGGAAGCGTTGTGGCACGAGGCACCATTCGGGCAATCCTGTCGTGCTTAGGGCGCTGCGGTCTGGATTTCGTGTGGTATGAAAATCCTGAACTGTCCCGTGGGCGACATCGTTGCGCCTTTCGGCGCAGGATCGTCCGCTTTTGATAATCGACGCCAGTTCCCCTTCCCGCTCCTGGTGAGGGCGCTTGACGAAATAGCGTCGGCCCGCGCGTTCTACTTCCGTGAGACGTTCCTTGAAATTCAGCTTCGCGCCATATCGGCGGCATGCCGTCTCGTCGAATTTCGATTTTTCGCTGAGCGCTGCGTAAAGTTCGGCCAGCCTGATTTCGAACTCTTCCCAGGTCGTCAAGGCTCTTCCAATTGCCTCATAGAGGGCGCGCGTCGAGCGATTGCCGCGCTCGGGGTAGGATGGACGCGCTGCTTGGTTTGTCATGGCTGAGTATCAGGGGAGTGATCGCGAGTGGGCGGAATCTTTGGTGGACTCGCTCTGGGAGTTGGCCACCATGCCGACGGAGGAAATCAGATCCCGGGCGGCGGCTTCGATGCGTCCCGAAGAATGTCCCGCATCACCTCGCCGGCTATCACCTGCGCGCTCCTGCTCTGAGGTCGCTGAAACGCACCGATGACCTGCGCGAACTGCTTGTCGATCTCAGACTTTGGCAGGGTGCCGTTTACAAGTAACATTCGGAGGATGATTGTGATCGCGGCATTTGCCGCCATGGCGTGGCCGAGAGCGTGCTCATCTATGGGGTGAGTTGGGAAAGTGCTCAATGTCTTGCTCCATGGACCGTTATTGCGGAACACGGGCGCTCTCAGCCATAGCAAGAGATACGGCCCGCGGATGGGGGTTCATTCGCGTCCACCGTAGGCCGGGGCTTTTGCGGAGCCCCGGCCAGCTACGGCTTGACAAAGTGATTAACGTACTGCTCGGGATTGTGCCAAGAGGTGCGCATGGAACGCGAACTGACCCCTGACGAAATTGAGCAACGAATGAATACCGCCGTGCGGCGGGCGTTAAATACGCCGCCGCAACCCAGGCCCGGGAAAGGCAAAAAGCCCAATTCTCAGGACGCTCATGTCAAATCAGCGCCCCGGAAGCCGCAGGATAAGCCGGCCGAATAGGGATCGTGGCGAAGGGTTGAGAAACGGTGGTCGCCAAGTGGGAACATTGGGTCGCTCTTGGGCTCGGCGCGTTGCTGGGCTCGCTGTTCGGCGTCCTGACAGGTTACGTCATGTATGCGCTCGGTCGCATCCCAGAGGCCATGAGCCTTAGCGGTTGGCTTTCCATTCGCTCAGACTCGGCGACAGGATGGTTCGCCTTTGGCGTGATTATCGGCGCAGCCGTCGTCTACACAGCGATTCTGATAAGGCGCTAGGACGGAGGCGATTATCGCTCACTCCAACGGGTGGCGCAGTCGCCAGCACAAGAAGGCTCTCGCCAGTTGGTTAGGTGTCTTCGGCTTGACTAATCCGCCGGTAGGTGAGGCGCTTGCCGGCGGCGCCAATGATGGCCAGTTCCGTGCGGCGATCGTCCTCGATCCCCAGCCTGGACCTGTTCGAGTATCTAAAGCTAAATTCGTCCAGATAGCGTTGCAGATGCTGTTCCCCGCAGTGCTGGTAGACGCCCGCCATTCCCCGCTTGAAGATGCCGAAGAACCCTTCGACAGAGTTGGTTGTCACGTCGCCGGGCAGCTCTCCGAGCCACCATCCCGGCCGAGGTCCGGGAGGCGCGGGCGGAGCATCGCGCGGCACGTCGAGAGTGGGCGCTCGCGGTCTACGTGGAAATTGCGCGCGACACGAATCAGCCGGCCATGGCGCGCGTCATCGCGGCCGACAAGTGGTTTGACCGAACCGAGGGCAAGCCGGTGCAGAGCACAAATGTGCGCTACCGGGCGCCAAGAACGCGGGCGATCAGGATGGACGCGTGCTGGCCGGAGGGGTTGGACGTGGCCGATAGCTGGAAAATGATGGCCCTGGTGGATCGGCTGGTCGAGCTGTCCGATCTGGCTGAGCTGCGCTACGGTGATTGCGCCGGGCAACATCGCGTGTTCATGTGGCGGGATCGTTAAGACAGCCTGTTTGGAGAGAATGTCATGGAAACCGCGAAGTCGATTAGTCTCGCCGCTATTCTGTGTCTGGGGTTCGCGATGCCGGGCCTGGCGCAGGATAGCTATGACAGCGGATACAGGCGCGGTTACGACGCCGGTTTCGCCGGCACATCCCCACCGGATGCTCTCTCTGATTACAGCAGGGGATTTCGAGCTGGCCTGGATGATTCAGCCGAAGATGAGTTTCAGCAAGAACGGCCGATCAACGAGCGATTGGCACCGCTCGGTTTTGGGCCGATGCTCGGTCGCTGAAACGCCAAACGCCGTTGCCGTGAGCCCAGTGGGAGCGACGTGCGCGCGCGGTTTACCGATCGATTGACAATTTGCCCTAACGCTACGCTGCTGCGGGATCGATGGGCGGACATTTTGTCCGGTTCGTGGATGAGCGGACATCATGTCCGGTTTGTAGCTGGGCGAGATTAGGTGAGCGAAGGGATCGCAAAACGGATTACCGCGGCGCCGATCGCGGAGCACGACGTATGGCGACGCCGTTCGTGCTAGGCTCCACGCGCGTGCGTTCTGAAATGGCCATAACTCCTATGGGCAACGGCCTGGTTGACGGGGTTCCGTGCCAAACTGGCCCAGATCGCTCGGCACACGCTGAAAAATGAGGCCAGCATGCAACCAAACAAAAAAAGAATGCCCCTCTCTCACGCTCTCGTCGTATCGGCGACCATTGTTGCGGCTTCCATCCTCGGCAGCAAACTTATCGCGCCCTATCAGGTTTCGACGGCGGGTATCATTGGGGGATACACCTTTGTCTGGCGCGTCAACACGATCACTGGCACTGTTCGCTTGTGCAAACCGGCATCGCGCGCCAGTCAGATTGCCGCAGCCAAGGCCGCGGGCTATTCTGAGGCTCAGATTGCCGCGTACCTCGAAGACAAGCCATCCGTCTACACCTGTGAATAGTCTTACTATCCCGTGGCACCGCATGCCGAGCACAACGGACGGCGAACCGTGTTTCCCGCTTCAGATACTCCCACACCGACAAACCCGACAGACACCGACAAATCGGGACTTGTCGGGCTGGGCAAACACCGACCTGACACCGACAGACACCGACACACCTCTTTAGAGGTGTCGGTTGTCGGGGTGGTCGGGGTGCCCCGTCCTGGGAAATGTCTGTCGCGAGTCGACTGGCGGATGTGCGAGCCAGACGAGACCATCCCGCGTCGCCACGATGGCACTTGCCAGCAAGCCCTCATACGCCCGCCGGAAGGCGGCGGTGCGGCTGTCCTTCTTCTCGGCCGTGGACAGGCGCCGGCTCTCGCATTCCTCGCGCCAACGGCCCTCGGGCACGCCACGCAGGTTCATCGGGAAGCCGGGTGCGGCCGGTAGAGGTTCACCGTCGGCGTGGATTAGATCGGCCAGAAAACCGCGCGCCTTGCGCTCCGAGGCGCTCAGTCGCGATTTGGCCTCGACCGGCCGCTCCAACTCCTCCACCAGGCAGGTCGTGATCGGATCGTTGTCCTGATCCGTGCCCAACTCCACCACGTGCAATCGAAAGCCCATTGTCGCACCGTCCGGATCGTCTTTCGCTGCTGTTACGGTCGCGGTTCGGCTTCCGCCATCCGCTTTCGCGATCTCGATCACCAGATCAGCGGCACCGATCAGGCTGCCGTGGCCACGTGGCGTGCTGCCGCTCGGGTTCTTGGTGCCATGGTGGATCACGGCAACATGCGCCCCGGTGCATTGCCGCATCGCGCCAACATTGGCGATGAAGCGCCCCATATCCTCTGGGCCGTTTTCGTCCCCGCCGGCCAGCATGCGCGCCAGCGTGTCCAGCACGATCAGCCGGGCATTGATGCGCGGATCCTGCGCGGCCTTGTTCACGCTTTCGAGGTCTCCGCCATTGTGCAAGAGGTCGACCGGTTGCGCGATCAGGTGGAACCGCGGCGCGGCACCGAATTCGTCACGGATTGCCCGCAATCGCCCCGCCAGCCCCGCCTCACCCTCGGCCGCGACGTAGAGAACTGAGCAAGCCTTGACCCGCCGGCCGAACACGTTGCGTCCCTGGGCGATCGCATAGGCGACGTGAAGCATGAGGAATGACTTTCCGCACTTAGGCGCTCCCCACCAGACAGACATTTCCGCGGGCGACATGAGGCCCTTCACGAAATAATCCCTCGGTTCCGCGTCGGTGATGTCCTCCATGGACAAGATACGCAGCCTCCCGAATTCCATCGGCGGCCGGATGGTCGTGCCACCGAGCGCGCGCATGATGGCTTCCGGGCTGGCGTCGTTCATGCCGCAACCCTCGCGGCGGCGTCGTTCCAGTCCTGACCGGCGGGCGCGGCATGTATCCATACCTCGCGTCCCTCCGCTGCCCAGCGAGCCGCACAGGACCGCGCGGCCGCTATGCCGGGTCCGTCACCATCGGCGAACACCGTCAGGCAATGGCTAGGCAACACCGGGAAAGCCTCGATCCCGCCGCGGCTGCCGGCGGCCCATACCGGTCTCCATCCAATAACCTGACTGACAGACAGCGCTGTCTCGATCCCCTCGGCCAGACCGAGTCCCTCACCGACCGGCTCATCCAGCCGGATCACACCCGCGGGCCCGAGCATCATCTTCGGTTTGTCCACAGCCGCCTTCCCCGAGCCGTCCGGCGCCAGGAAGGTGCGGTGCACGCCACATGGGCGGCCATTCATCGGATCAGTCATCTGAGCGATCATTGCGGGCAAGGCGCCGCCCCTGTGCGGACATGCCGGGTGGAACCGGATCACCGGCTCGTCGGGCAGACGCACGCCGCGGTGCTGCAGGTATGTCTCGGCAGGGGTGCCGCGCGGAGCGATGGCCTCGATCCAGATACGACGGGCGAGGTTCTGATTCTTTATCGAGGCATCGTCAGCGTGCCGCGCGACCGTTTCGGTTGTCCGACGTTCACAGAAAGCCTGCGGCCGATCCCCGGCCACGCCGCCGAGATGCTTTACGGCTTCCGGGAAGGTGAGCCGGAAGGTTTGCATGACCCAGGTGAACGCGTCACCATGCGCGCCGCAGCCGAAACAATGATAATGATCCTCGTAGACGTAGAAGCTCGCCGTGTTCTCAGCATGGAAGGGACAGCAAGCCGTCCAAAGCCGCCCCTGGCGCTTCACGGGCACAGTCTGGCCGATGATGTCGACGACGCTCACGACGGCCTTCAGGCGGTCGGCCTCGGCGCGGAGATCTGGCAAGTTATTCATTTCCCGCCACCCACGAGTTTGGCCCGAGCACGGGCGACATGTTCAGCGCTTGTCGCCAGCAACCGTGCCAATTCGTCATCGCTTGGTGCACGCCCGGTCTCGCGGGTGAGGCGATCAATAAGCCGGGAAATCGTGGCCACGCGGCCCCTCGGTGCGGTTGGACGGCGAGGGCGCAGCGCGCGCATCATCGCGGCACCAGCATCAGAATGCGCCGCGGGAACTGATCGCCACCGACCTGGCGCACCATGTTAGGGGTGATCTCCTCGTACCGGGCCAACAGCCTGAGAATGGTTGAGGTGCCATCGGTCTCGTTCGCGACCTCGACCAGGAATTCGGCCAACGCGCGCACGTTGAGCGAATGAAGGTGCATGACACGGCGCCGAAAATCGAGAGCGTGCACCATCGGTAATTGCGCGACGGAATCGGTGCAGGATTGAAGGGGTGGAGCCGATTGATCTATAGAGCGATTATCCAGCCCGCCCGGCTTGGTATTCGCCCCCGTGATCGTCGGCCCCCTCTCGCCGTCGGCGCGGGGGTTTAGCACTTCAGGCGGCGACGGTTTCGGCGGCGCGGCTCGAGAACGTGCGTTCGGCAAGCCATTCGTCGACATTGCGGCGACGATACAAAATGCGACGCGGCCCGACCCGCACGAAAGGTGGTCCGCCTCCTACGTTTCGCCACCGAAGCGTTGTTCGATCGTCCACGTGAAGCATTTCGCAAAGCTGGGCGTCCGTCAGAAATTCATCGCTGCTCGGGGTTGGCATGATCGATCCCTTCCGTGATCAACCCTCATGGGGCGTCGGAAGGGACAATAGGGAGAAAAAGGCACTGAACGAGGCCACGATGAACCATGTCGTAATTTGTGGCGGCCACAAAACGCTAATTGGTATTTTGTGTCCCCCCTTTGGCTTCCATGCGTTCAAGTGCCATTGCCACAGCCGCTGGTGTCAGTCCACGACGATTGCCGGCCGAGAAGCCCGTCGCCGTGTATCCAGCTTCTGTTAAAGCCATGGCGACAAAACGCATTGCTGGGCTGTTCTTGTGGTGTGTGCCAGAACCAACAATACGGCGGTAAGTCATATAAAGGAGACGCGCAAATAGTTGGTAGCCTTCGAGAGGTCCAAGACTTGGCGGTCTGGCGCCGTGGGGAAACTCTTCGTGCAACATCGCGAAGATGAGAGTCAGGCGCGCCGCACGTTCGGATTCCTGGCGTTGCCAGTCTGCCATCTCTGCCGCTGAACGGATGGATAGCAGAGCGGGAGGCGTTTCACTGTACTCCCGCGCCATGGCGATAAGGTGCGGCAATTCTCGCTGAAGGGTGCGCGCGGCCGCTCTCGCTTTCAGGAAAGGTTCGAGGGACGCGTCCAATCTTGGCTTATGCTCTCGCCAGTCACGAACTGAATTTAAAAACTCTGCGAGACCTTGGCATTCCGAAGGGTTCCGCCACGGTGTCGGTGCCCTCGCCTCCGTCAACAGCCTCTCGATGTCTGAAGCGGTAAACTCTCGCGCCGTCATCACGCTGTCCGCGCGAGCCGCACGACATTGGATGCCTCGGTGCACCTCTCGACGTTCGCAAGCACATGGGTAGCCCAGACATCCAGTGCGGCCTTGCGCTCATTAAGGAATTCGCTGCGCTGATATATCGCTGCGACACCAGTAATTGCACCCGTGACATGGTTGAGGATACGGTCGCATACATGCGGCGCGAATCCCATGGTAGCCAATGCCGTTACGCCAGCCCGGCGAAAATCGTGGAAACGCCAATCCGGCATAGTGATGCCCGCGTCGTCCAGAGCCGCCTCGATCTCCGCCTTCGCATAGTTGAATGCCGCGATAGGCCTGCCGTCCCGGCCGGCGAACACGAATGGATTGCCATTTACCTTCGGCATGGCACGCACGATCTCGCGGACCGGATCGGAGAGATGGATCACATGCGCGCGGCCGTTTTTCGCCCGGTCACCTGGCAGCGTCCAAACAGCAGGGTCCGCAAGGTTGTCCAACTCGGTCCACTGCATCGACGCCACTTCTGAGCGCCGCTGCAAGGTCAGCATCAGGACACGCACGAATCCCGCCAGGGTTGTGCCAAGTTCGTCACACGCCCGCCAAATCGCGCCCAGTTCCCCGGCATCCAGGACACGCTCGCGAGCCGCTTCTTTGCCGGGACGTTCGATCCCTCGCAGTGGGTTCCCGGTCACGTGCTGACGCTTCAACGCCCAACCATAGGCGGCCCTCCCGTAGGCCAGGGTTCGGTTCGCGGCAACGGTCCCCTTCGCGGCTTTAATCGCGTCCAGCGCCCTCACGGCCTCGGCCAGCGTTATCGAACCCGCCGCGCGGTCCTTCCATTTGGGAAGGTTGCGATCGAGGCAAGCGACTGCTTCACGAAGATACGACGGTCGCCGGTCTCCCTCTCTGGCATTTGACCACGCCGTCACCATTGCCCCAAACGTGTATTCGGCTTCGGCCTTTGCGGCTCGCGCCGCCTGTGCCGCGGCCTTGCGGGCTGCGAACGGGTCTGTGCCCCCGGCGGCTTCGCCCAACACCCCCTGCGCGGCCTTGCGCGCTTGCTCAACGGTCAGCACTCCGAACGTGCCGAGTGCGACCCGGCGCTTGCCGCCGGCCGCGGTGTACTGGGCCAGGAAGGTCTTGCCGCCGGTCGCGGTGACACGCAACCCGAAGCCTCGCAACGAACTGTCGAACACCAGCGCATCCTTTTTGCCGGGCGGACAGGTGATCGTCTCCACGGAACGTTGCGTCAGTTTGAACCCTCTGGCCATGTCGCCTCCGATATGCGTCCGATTTTTTTGCCCGTGTGTCGCGGACCCAATGCGGACCCTTGCGGACCCCCACCTTATGTCGGATTATGTCGGATAAGTCCGGGGATGTGCAAGGCAAATGTCGGTCTATGGCGAGTTATTTATGGGTCCGCGTCATGGCATGGCGCACTGTGTCAGGTCACAATCCGAGACTGCAAATCCGCGTATGCCGGTTCGATTCCGGCCCGGACCTCCAATCATTTGAACCGGTTACGGATTTCCTTATGCGGCGGCGGAATTCCGCGGAGCTGTCCCCGGCCCGCGAGGGCATCGCGGGCGCTTCGGGGCACGGGTCACGCCGGTCCCACCATGAACGCGCGACCGATGCCGGCGATTGGTTCCGCCCGATCGCCGTTCGTGAACCCCGCGCCCGTCAGGTGATGGCCCAGAGGGTGCGGGACGCCTTGCCGCGACCCGGGACAAGGTCGGCGTATCCATGGCCTCAGACAGGAACCCACCTGATCAACGAACGGATCGTACGCCTCCTTTGGGACAAGCACCGCGGAGCGGCTGGTGCGTATGTCTGTCGGCGAGTACTTCGACCTGACGAGTCCAGAGCAGCCCGGCTGGTCGCCAACCGGGTTCTTCCACCCTTTGCTCCCGCGCTCGCCATGGCGGCCGCCTTTTGTTGCCCAGGCGCAACACAATTTGTAAAACGCGTGGCAATGCCCGGCCCGCGCTTTCAGCATCTCGAGGTAAGAGAGTAACCAACGCCGCGGATGTGGCACGGATGTCACAGTTTCCTTCAGGGGGACCAAAAATGAAATTCCGGAAAGCTCTACTGGCCACCGCCATGATCACCTTGCCATTGGCCGCCGCCAACGCCCAGCCGGTGAGCGGACCCTATGTCAGTCTTGGTGGCGGGCTGAACATCATGCAGCAGGAGCCGATCACGTCCGTTAACGGTTTCGGCGTCAGCGGCGTGAACCTGCAAACGAACATCGGCGGCACTGGCGTGATGGCCCCCGGATGGGGGTTCGGCAACAACATCCGCGCCGAACTGGAGTTCGATTATCGCTACAACAGCCTGGACAAGCTGACCGTCCCGGGTGCCAGCCTCTCGGTCAACGGATCGGAGCAGAAGTTCGGCCCGATGGTGAACGTGCTGTATGACTTCAACGACTTCGCCGCCGTCGCGCCGTCGTTCGTGCCCTACGTCGGTTTGGGCGCGGGGTACCAGTGGGCCATGGAGAACGTCAGCTTTCGCGGGGTAAGCGGGACAAAAACCGCGGGGGCCTTCGCGTATCAGGCGATCCTTGGCGCCGCCATCCCGGTCGCCGCGGCGCCGGGCCTCGCGGTCACGGTCGAATACCGGTTTCTGGGCCTCGCCGGCGACAGAAGCTACGGGGGCACGAAGCTGGGCAACGATTTCAATCACAGCGTCCTGATCGGCGTCCGTTACGCCTTTGGCGCGGCCCCGGCGCCCGTCGCGGCCATGCCGATGCCGATGGCGGATATGGGCGCGAAGACCTTCCTCGTGTTCTTTGATTGGGACAAAGCGGATCTGACGGCGCGCGGCGAGGGGATCGTCAGGGACGCGGCGGCTTACTCGACCAAGACCCAGTACACCCGCATCGACGTGGACGGGAACGCCGACACCTCGGGCACCCCCGGCTACAACCAGGGCCTGTCGGAGCGCCGCGCGCACGTTGTCGCCGCCGAATTGGTGCGCGATGGCGTGCCGCAAAACGTGATTTCGATGCATGCCTACGGCGATACGAAGTTGCTGGTGCCCACCGGCCCGAACACGCGCGAGCCGCAGAACCGCCGCGTCGAAATCGTGTTTCACTGACCGATCACGCCAAATGGAGTGAGACAGGAGGCGCGGCAAACAGGAGGCCTTGGACCGGCGTGCACGCAGATTAAACCGTGGCGCCGTCTCCGCCGCGGCGTGACCGGCCCGTCCGAACCACCCGTCGCGGCGCGACGCCGGCTCCGGTCGCCCGGACGATTGCCGGCCAGGCCAAGGGACGACGATGACGGGGGGCGAGGGTCAACCTTCGAGCCGCCGGCCGGTATGCCACCGGCCAGCGGCGAACAAGGCCACGCAGGTTCCACCTCCGCCTCGACGGCTCGTATCACCCGGCTCATGCCGGTACCCCGCCGTCCCAACCGGTGCGGTGACCCGACCCGAGCGGCGGTCACAAGGCCCCAATGGTCAGCGGATCCCCTTGCCGTTGAGGTGCGGCCGGTACTTTTGATCGGTGCCCTGGATGTGGTTGATCAGCCAGGTCTTAAGGAATTGCAGCACATCCAAGGACAGCGTGGCGGTGGCCCCACCGGCGTACTTCTGCTGCACATCGAGCACCTGACGGGTCAGCGCATCATGCTCCTGCTTGTGCGCGATCCTGGCCGCATAGCCGGTCTCCGCGAAGAGCTTCTCCTCGCGGGCAAAATGCACTTTGGTGTAGTGCACCAGCCCGTCCAGAATGCGGCCCAGCGAGTCTTTGCCGTTCCCGGCGAGCATCGCGTCGTATAGTTCGTTCAACATGGCGACGAGCCGCTTATGGTCGTCGTCCAGCACGTCGACGCCGACGCTCAGCTTTTCCGTCCAGGTCATCAGTGACATTGGTGGTAATCCCTTTCAGGGGTGTTAATGACTCCGGCGATGGAACGCAGGCTCGCCTCAGACCGCGCGGTGCCACGGTGGTTGTTCGGGCCGCGTGCCCGGTTGTCCGCGAGCCGCTTCTTCCACCGCGAATGCCGCGCGCGAGGCGCCGCGCGCGCCGATGTCGCGGGGCATCGGCGCGAACGCGGCACCTGGCGCGACCGTGCCGCACGCAGGCCATGGATCAACCGGACGGCGATCGTCCGGCCCGCCTGGACGAGGTGGACCATGCTCTTCGTGACCCCGGGGATCCCTTGCCCGGTGCGGGCCGCGGCAACTGCATCCCAGTGCGGCGGCCGGACCTCGTCTGAGGCGTCATCTTCCCGAGTTCGATCGAATTCCTTGCCGGCATCTTCAGGCGGCCGCCCGCGCCGCCGCGCGTTCCAGCACGGATCGTAATGCGGCGGCGGACGTCTCATCCAACTCGAAGGCGACGCCCAGCAGCGCGCCGGAAACGTCACGGACGGTGAACGGCAAGGTGGCAGCCACCCCGTCAAGGGCGAGCGTGCCGCGGGTCCCTATCGGCACCGCCGCGGCGCCGCGAATTCTGGCTCCGCCTTCGGAGAGTTCGACCACGCTTGTATTCATCACGCCGTGTCCGGTCACGGTCGCTCGACACGGCAGGTCCACCTGGTACCGTTGGGTGTGGCGGCGATCGACCCCAGTGGTGGAGGTGCGGATGACCCGCACCACGGTACGTCTCAGCTCGGTCACCAGTTCCGCCAGACCGGCCGCGTCGATCTGGACGTCGGCGGCGCGCTGCCCGGTGTCCTGCGCTTCGGCCGAAACCTCGGTGATGCGGCCGTTGATCGCATTGGCCGCCTGCGCGGTCTGCGTGACATTGCGGGCGATTTCGGCCGTCGCCGTCCCCTGTTCCTCCACCGCCGCCGCGATCGAACTGGCGATCGCGTCAATCGCGGTGATGGTCCGCTCGATCTTGCCGACCGCGTCGACCGACGCCCCGGTGGCGGTGCGCACCTCGCTGATGTGACGGGTGATCTCCTCGGTAGACCGGGCGGTTTGATTGGCGAGCTGCTTCACTTCGCTTGCCACCACGGCGAAGCCCTTGCCGGCCTCCCCCGCGCGGGCGGCCTCGATGGTGGCATTCAACGCCAGCAGATTGGTCTTCGCGGCGATATCGCCAATCATCTCGGCCACCGCGCCGATCCGCTCCACCTTGTCGTTCAGTGCCTGGATCGTCGCGCGTGCCTGAGTGCCGGCGGCGACGGCCTGCCCAACCACCGTCGTGGATTGGCTCACCTGGCCGCTGATCTCCCGGATCGAGGCGGCGAGTTGTTCGGCGGCACTCGCCACCGTCTGAGCGTTGGCCACCGCCTGGTCCGCCGCCTCCGCGGCACTCTGGGCGGCGGATCCGGTCCGGGACGCCGACTCGCTCATGCTGGCGGCGGTCGCCGCCATCGCGGCGGTGCGATGGCCGATCTGCTCCAGCGCGGTGCCGGTCTCGGCCTCAATCCTGTCGGCCATTTCCCGCATGGCGGCACTCTTGTCCAGCTCGGCCTGGCGATGTTCCTCTTCCCGTTCGGCGGCGAGCCGGTTCTCGATCGCGTTGTGCTTGAACACCTCCACCGCGCGCGCCATGGCGCCGATCTCGTCGGCGCGATCCCGCGCCGGGACTTCGATCGACCGATCACCTTCGGCCAGGCGGCGCATCACCAATGTCATTCCGACCAGCGGCCGGCTGATCACGCGCGTTAAGATCAACCGGATGATCAGCAGCAGGATCAGCGTCCCCAGCAACGCCGCGCCGGCCATACCGGCCAGCATTCCTCGCAGCGCCGCGAAATCGGCCGCCGTGGACAGGCTGCTGGAGAACACGGCGAGCACCTGACCGTCGCTCAGCTTCATGCTCGCGCCGTGGCAGTCGCGGCACACCTTCTGGTCTGTCCCGGCGGTGACACCGAGGACGATGGGCAGGCTGTAGCGGTAGGCACCGTCGACGAACCGGCCAACCGGCCGGCCCGTGCGCAACGCCTCTTCATCGATCGCGTCGCGCGGAGGTTTGGTAACGGCGACCCGCTTTGGGGCGGCTTCGTCGGTGACGGATTCGATCTGGTTCGCCGCCGCGTCCGCCATGAACGCGGCCATTTGAGGGCTCCAGACACTCCAGAGCTTGCCGGGATAATCGGTGTTCCGGTGCTCGAACCAGCGATTGAAGACGGTGATCGCCACGTCATTTTTATCGCCCAGACGCTGCTCCATCGCACTTGACACCAAGGCGTTCAGCGACAGCAGTTCGCTCTCGGAGGCAACGCGCAGCTTGCCCTCGACCTTGCCGGTCTCGAACCACGCGACGAACGCGATCACGCACATGACGATCAGCAGCAGGCCCGCGCTGGTAATCAACATGAAGCGCGCCTGTAGTCCGAGGCTCTTCCGGCGGATGACCAATGCGACTTCCTTTGCCCGCGTGGCTCACCCCGATGTGGCCCGCCTGGCGATCATCGCCGCGAAAGCCTAATTTTCCGTTATCGGCGCGGCGCGAAAAGCCGATGGCTGTCGCGTGGTCGCGGGGCGGTGGCGGCGGTCAGGTCGCCGGCGGTCAGGTCTGGGCGGCAAACCCAGACGCGCGGCAAAGGCGGGGGCCGGCTTCGCGGCCAACTCTCCACGCTGCACCGTCACGACCTGAGCGAGGCGGTCCTCCGCGCCAACGTCGTGCCGCTCCAGGTGGCCCGGTCGAGCTGGTGCGCGACGGGAAAACCACCCTGTCGTGTGTCAATCACTTCGCTGGTTGGTGTAGGTACGCAACGTTATGGATGCTGTTAAAGAACCTGTCTTGTGCGATAATCTGATATTTCCTGCAATTCCGGCCGCTGGTCTTATCCTTCGGCGTTCCGGTCCGCTGGCGCGATGCATGGCCGAAGCCAACCGAGACAATCGTGCCCTACCCCCGGGCCGCGTGATGTCCCGCGATAAAGCCCTGTGAGGTGGCGCGGGCCAACCCGTGCTGGCTGAAGCCGCCCGCCGATTCGCCGCCGCAATAAAGACCGGGTATGACCTGACCGTTCAGATCCATCACCTGACAGTTCGCGTTGATGCGCAGACCCGCGCGGGTGTCGTGCAGCACCGGCGTCGCCCAGGCGGCATGGAAGGGCGGCGTGGCGATTTTGTGCAAGGGTTTGGGTTTGCCGAAGTCCTCGTCGACGCCGGAGTCGACGAACGAATTATAGCGTGCCACCGTCTGTTCCAGATTGCCCGTCGGCATCTTCACGCGCTGATACTTCATCACGATCCGTGTCGCGAGTTCGGCGAGCGTGTCGGCGCTGAAGAAGAAGCCGCCAATGATGTCCACGTTGGGCGGCGCCGGAACCCAGTTTTCGCGGGTCACCGCGTCCGAATCAAAGATCGCCCAGATCGGACCGCCGCCATTATGGCCGTCACCGATCCCGGCCATCGCCGCGTTCAGCCAATTGCGCGGATTGTAAACAACGTTCTTCGCGTTCAGGTAGCTGCCTGGGGTATACGGATTAATGGAGTTGTAGTTGTTGGTGGTAAACGCCAGGCCAGTCTCGTCATAGAACCGCTGTCCCAGCATGTTCACCATGATCGCGTCCTGCCAGTCACGGACCTGCAATCCGGTGGCCCGCGCCCGGTCGAATACGGAACTTCCAGGCATCCACCGAAGATTCTGATAGCCATACTGGCAGCCGATGGCGCCGGGCTTGGTGATGTTGAAGCCGAACTCGCCGGTCTGATTATAAAACCCCCATAGTGAGGCGCCGATCGCCATCGCCGCGAGCTCACCGCTGGCGTCCTGATCCGACCAGGGCATGCCGGCCAGGCCGCAATATTCCTCGGTCAGCCGCGGGTCGAACATGCGGCGGAAATTCACGTTCCCGGTCGAGCCGCCGGTGGCGATGATCACCGCCTCGCGGGCGCGAATATTGAGGGCGGTGCCGTTGTTTGCCACCGCGATACCAAACACGCGGCCCGCGTGCGGCGCCTCGCGATGCAGTGCGACCATTCGGTGCTCGAGCAGAATACGCACGCCCGCTTTCCGGGCCGCCGCCTCCAGCGGCCGCATCAGACCGTTGCCGGAGGACAACGTCGCCCGCACGGCGGGATCGGCCGGCTTGCCGGTCTGCACCATGGGCCAGTCCATGACGGCGCAGTGCATTTCTCGCGGCACCGAGTTGCCGACCGCGTTACCGCCCCTGGCGTCGGGCGCCTGGTCGACGAAGATCACCCCATGCGCCACCAGCCAATCATAAGTGGCGACATTATTGTCGGCGAACGCGCGAATAATTTCGCGATCGTTATAGCGGTAGTCGGGAAAGCCATTCGGTTCGACCACGGACCAATCGGTCAGGTCGCGAAACACCAGGTCCGGCGAGTCCTCGATGCCGTGCTGCTTTTGCGCGCTGGTGCCGCCACCCAGCGGTACATTGCCGCCGCTGGTGATCGCATGGCCGCCGATATGCTTCTCCGCCTCGACCACGATCACCGACGCACCGGCCTCACGCGCGATGATGGCCGCCGGCAGGCCCATGGCGCCGGCGCCGATCACCACGACATCCGCTTCGTGGCTCCATCTCGCCATGGCCCCTCCGCCAGCCGGTGCTCCCTGGGCCGCGGCGGAGTTCGGCGCGTTGATCGTGCCGGCGGCTACCATCGCACCCGCGACGGGCGCGCCCCGGACCAGGTCCCGGCGTGAAAGGTTTGCCTTGTGACCCATCTCATCTCCCCCGGGAATCCGACCCATTAAAATACTTCCGCCCCAGGCCGGGGGTCCAGGGGTTGCTCGACGGTTCGTGCGCCCCGGCATTGACCGGGGTACATGAGCGGCCGCATCGCTTTACCCGCGGATCGGTGACCGCGGGACAAGCACGAATCGTCCTGATCGCCCAGAACGGGGCACACCGCGCCGCGGTGTGGTGGCCGGCCCGGCAGCCAATGTCCTACGCCTTAAAAGCGGCCAGGCGCGGCCGGACGGACACGAAGCTTGTCGCCATACGGTCCATCAGTCGGCTTCGGAATGTACGACCACGCCCCGCCTGGTCGCGGCCGGGTTCGGGATGTCCAGGAAAAGAGCGCAAACAACCGCCGAAAGCACGCAAAGGAAGGCCAGCCCATACAGCCCTCCCGCATAGCTGTTGGTCAAGTCCTTCACCACGCCGACATACCAGGGACCAAAAAAGCCGCCCAGGTTGCCGATGGAATTAATCCACGCGATGGACGCCGCCGCCGCCGTGCCGGTCAGGAACATCGGCGGCATCGACCAGAACGGCCCCTTCGAGCCGTAGAACCCGAACGTGGCGATCGACAGACCAACCATCGCCCACCAGGAGCCAATGGTCATCCCCGCGATGATCAACCCGATCGCGGAAACCGCGCAGGCGCCAAGCAGGTTCCACCGCCGCTCATTCATGCGGTCGGACACGAAACCCCAGACCACCAGGCCAATCCCGCCGGAAATGTACGGGATCATCGTCAACCATCCGACGGTCATGTTGCTGGTGACGCCGATCGACTTGATGATCTGCGGGACGAAGAACAGGACGCCGAGACTGGCGACGACGATGCCGAAATAATTGAGCGCCAGCAGCAACACCTTCAGATCGAACAGCCCCTGCAGCACGCTGAATTTTCGCACCGCTTCCTTCGCCTGCCTCTCTGACGCCAGCTTCGCGCTGAGCCAGGCCTTCTCCTCCACCGTCAGAAATTTCGCCTGGGCCGGCTGATCGGTCAGCACGAACAGCGTGACGATGCCGATCAACACGGTCGGTACCCCCTCGGCGATGTACATGATTTGCCACCCCTTCAGTCCCCACAGGCCATCCAGGCCGAGCAGCGCCGTGGAAACCGGCGCGCCGGCGGCCACCGCGATCGGCAGTCCGATCAGAAAGCCGGAGACGATCCGCGCATGGTGGTAGGTGGGGAACCAGTAAGTGAAATAGAGCACGATGCCAGGGAAGAAGCCCGCTTCAGCGCTTCCCAGCAGGAAGCGGACCACGCCAAAGCTGGTTGGTCCGGTAACGGCGGCGGTCGCTCCGGCGAGCAGACCCCACGTGATCATGATGCGTGCGATCCAAATTCGCGCGCCCACTTTTTCCAGGACGACATTGCTTGGGACTTCAAAGATGAAATAGCCCCAGTAGAAAGTTCCGACCGCGAAACCGTAAACGGTCGCGGAGAGGCCGAGATCGCCACGCATGGTCAGAGCGGCGAAACTGCCGTTGATGCGGTCGATATAGGCGAGGAAATAGCTGAGAATCGCGAACGGCAGCAGACGGATATAAATCTTCCGCATGGCCGATTTCTCAATCACGTCGTCCATTAACGCCTCCCTGTGCGGTCCGCCATGGACGGAGACGCCGTCGATACGGACTCGGTTTATTGGTTTGCCGCCGCCGAATCGCCGCCGGGACCTTCCGGCCGGAGATTGAGGATAGCGCCGCGATGTAACACGCGCCGTTACATTAGCCCGCGGTTCGCGCGCCCGGCAACCCACGATATGATTTCAGCGGCAAGGCCTGTCCTGACAATGCGAACGTCCGGAGCGACGAGTCGCGACCGGCGCGCCGCACAGCTTTCCCGCGTTGATTCCGCCCGGTTTACGGCCGTTGAGGGTCTTCCCTTGCCCGGCCCCCGTTGATGGGCTCCCCGTCTCCCGCGTTTCACGTTACGATGTGGCGAACCTCGTCGAGTCGCGCATGCTCCCGCCGTCCCTCCCCCTTCGCGTTGGCATCGCCGGTGCCGGTCACTTCGGCCGCTACCATGCGCTGAAAGTCGCCGCGTCCGATCGCGCCCGGCTGGTGGGGATCTACGACCCGGATACCGAGCGGGCGAAAACCGTTGGCTGGGAAGCCGGCGCGCCCGACATGGCGTTCGAGGCGTTGCTGCCGGCGATCGACGCGCTGATCATCGCCGCTCCGGCCGAGGCGCATTTTCAATTGGCGGCCACTGCCCTGCGCGCCGGGAAACACGTGCTGGTCGAGAAGCCGATCGCCGCCGACCTCGCCCAGGCGGATGAGTTGGTATCGCTCGCGCGGACCACCGGTCTGGTGTTGCAGGTCGGCCATCTGGAACGGTTCTCCGCCGCGTATCGCGCCTTGTCGGCGCGCACCCGGTCGCCGCTGTATATCGAGGCGGTACGTATCGCCCCGTTCAAGGCCCGCGGCACGGATGTGTCCGTCATCCTCGATCTGATGATCCACGATCTCGATCTGGTGCTGGCGTTGGTCGACAGTCCGATCGAAGCGGTTGACGCGGTCGGTGCGCCGATCGCCAGCGCGTTCGAGGATATCGCCAACGCGCGGCTGCGCTTCGCCAATGGCGCCGTGGCGACGGTCACCGCCAGCCGGGTCTCGATCCGGACCGAGCGGCGGATGCGGATCTTCGCGCGTGACACTTACCTCGCCGCTGATTTCTCGACCCGCAAATTGACGGTCATCGGGCGTGGGATCGGCCAGCCGGTGCCGGGTGTCGCGGGATTCGGCATCGAGGATGCGTCGTGGGAAGATCACGACTCGCTCGCCGCCGAGCACGCGGCATTCTACGACTCGGTGCTGGATGGCGCGCCGGTGCTGGTCGGACCGGAGGCGGGGCGGCGCGCGTTGGCGGCGGCGCTGGCGGTGGCCCAGGCGATGGCCGAATCACGCGCCAGAATGATCGCGGGCGGACTGCTCGATCAGGTCCAGAACGGCGGCGGCGGCGGCGTCTGACGGCAACCCCTCGGGCGCGCGCAGCCTCGCGAGTTGGGCGGCGAACTCGGCGCGTTGCGCGGCGGCGCCCTCCGGGGTCAGGATTTTTTCCAGCGCGGCGGCGAGCTTTTCCGGGGTGGCGTCGCCCTGCAGCAATTCCGGCACGATCTCCCGCCCCGCGAGCAGGTTGAGGATCGAGGCGTATTTCACCAGCGCGAGCCGCCAGGCGATCCAGATGGTGATCGGATTGGCGCGGTAGGTGACCACCATCGGCACGCCGGCGAGCGCCAGTTCCAAAGTCGAGGTGCCGGACTTGGTCAGCGCGGCGGCGGCGGCGGCGAAGGCATCGTGCTTGTCGGCGGTCTCCGAAACCAGGATCGGCCGCCGCGTCCAGGTGCGGGTGGCTTCGGTCACGGCGGCCGCGACCGGTCCCGCCAGCGGGACGACCGGAACGACCGGGTCGCGCAATCGTTCCAGGGTCGCGCGCAGGATCGGCAACAGGCGGTTGATTTCGGTGCGGCGGCTGCCGGGCATCACGATCAGGATGCGCGCGTCCGGCGCGAGGCCGTGGCGGGCGCGAAACCGTGCCGCGTCACCCGTGTCGCAGCCACTTTCCAGCACGGGATGGCCGACGAACGTCGCGGGCAGGTTGTGACGGGCGAAGAACGCCGGCTCGAACGGCAGCAGGCAGAGCAGGCGTTCCCACAACCCCGGATAATGCTTCACCCGGCCCTCGCGCCACGCCCAGACCTGCGGTGCGACGTAATGCGCGCGCGGAATGCCCAGGGGCGCGATGGCGCGGAGGACGCGGAGGGTGAAGCCGGGGGAGTCGATGGTCACCACCACATCTGGCCGCTTCGCCGCGATGTCGTCGGCGGTTTCGCGGAGGCGGCGTTTCAGTTGGCGCAGCCGCGGCAGGACCTCCAGGAAGCCCATCAGGGACAGGTCGCTCATTGGGAACAGGCTGACGCAGCCTTCGGCCGCCATCGCGGTGCCGCCGATGCCGGCGAACGTGGCGTCGGGACGGCGGCGGCGAATGGCGCGCATGAGCCTGGCGCCGAGCTGGTCGCCGCTTTGCTCGCCGGCGATGAGGTAGATCAGCGGCATCGGGAGCAAGCGTCTGGACCTGGGAGAACGCGAGGGCTCCGCCCTCGAACCCGCCAGGGGGCTTTGCCCCCCTTGGTGGGGTCTCGGGGCGAAGCCCCGGGTCTTTCCAGGTTCGGACGATTGGCTCGCGGCATCGCGCGGCGATAGCCCATTGACCCCGAGCCTGTCATCCTGTCGGGTGCCGCGCCTGTTGGTCGAAGGGTTTTCGGATTCCATGTCTCGGCTTGTCGTTGTCTCCAACCGGGTCGCCCCCATCCAGGAGGGTGAGGCAACCACCGGCGGTCTGGCCGCGGGTGTGCTGGACGCATTGCGGCAGAAGGGTGGGCTGTGGTTGGGCTGGAGCGGCAACATCCGCGATATCCCCGAGCAGCAGCCGGAGCAGGCGGTCGGTGCGATCTCGTTGTTCACGATCGATTTGTCGCGCCAGGATTACGACCAGTATTACCGTGGGTTCGCCAACGGCACGCTGTGGCCGGTGTTGCATTATCAAATCGGTCTCGGACGGTTCGAGTGGCCGGAATACGAGGGCTATCGCCGGGTCAACGGGATGTTCGCCCAGGCGCTGGCGAAGCTGGTCAGGGCGGATGATCTGGTTTGGGTGCATGATTATCAGTTGCTCTATGTCGCCGAGGCGGCGCGCGCGGCGGGACTGACCAACCGGATCGGACTGTTTCTGCACACGCCGTTTCCGGCGCCGGGCGTGTTCATGACGATCCCATCGCACGCGGATTTGTTTCGCGCGGTGTGTCAGTACGATCTGTTGGGTTTCCAGACCGAAATCGACCGCGCGGCGTTCATCGATTATGCCGTGCGGCATGCCGGGGGCTCGTGGCACGGCGGCGTGTTGTCGATTTATGACCGTGCCGTGCGCCTCGGCGTCTATCCGATCGGCGTGCATGTGGATGAGGTGCGGGCGTCGGCCGAGCTGCCGCGCAACCGGCGGCAGGCGACGCGAATCAGGGCGGCTCTGCTGGACCGGTTGATTTTGAGTGTGGATCGGCTGGATTACTCGAAGGGCCTGCCGCAGCGGTTCATGGCGTTCGAGCGGTTCCTGGCGGAGTTTCCGGCGCATCACGGCTTGGTGACGTTCATGCAGATCGCGCCGCCGTCTCGGTCTGACATCGAAACCTATCAGGTCATTCGCCGGCAACTGGAGGGCGAAGCCGGGCGGATCAACGGAAGGTTCGCCGAGGTGGACTGGGTGCCGTTGCGGTATCTGAACAAAAGTTTCGAGCGCAACGTGCTGATGCCGCTCTACGCGGCGGCGCAGGCTTGTCTGGTGACGCCGCTGCGGGATGGGATGAACCTGGTGGCGAAGGAGTTCGTCGCGGCGCAGGATCCGGACGATCCCGGGGTGCTGATTTTGTCGGAGTTCGCGGGAGCGGCGCGGGAGTTGCGGGATGCGCTGCTGATCAATCCATACGATGAGGCGGGGGTCGCGGCGGCGATGGATCGCGCGCTGTTGATGCCGGTGGAAGAGCGGCAGGAGCGGCACCAGGCGATGCTGGCGGTGATGCGGGAGAACAGTCTGGAACGGTGGCGCGATCGGTTCGAGGCGGACTTAAGGGGGTAAGGGCGCGAGGCACCGCCACGCGCCCTCGGTTGAATTACGCCGCCAACTTCTCCGTCGCCCGACGCACCCGCGGCATCACCAGCCCACTCATCAGCTCCATCGACCGCAGCACCTTGCGGGTTTCCAGACCGCCGATCCGGGTCCAGCACAGCAGTTCGTTGAAGCCATATTCCTTGATCAGCGATGACAACTTCTCCGTGCAATGGTCGACATCGCCGCACACCATCAGCGGACTGTTCGCCAGATCGTCGAAGTTCAATGTTTCGGCGGTGCCACGAGTCTTGCTGTACAACTCGTAACTCTTGATCGGCGCCTGGCCCGCCGGCGGTGCGACGTATTTTGCGATCGTCCGGTAATACCACGTGCACGGCCCAGAGTAGTCCTTGCGCGCGCCATCCATCGTGTCGCCCGCGTAAACCTTGAGCAACAACGCGATCTTACCGCTCGCCGGATCCAGCCCCGCCTCCCGGCGTCCGGCGCGGTAATCCGCGATGCCGACCTTGGCGCCTTCCGGCGACAAGCCGAACGCGCCGGACATCAACACGTTGAACCCGTAACGGCCGGCGAGGCGGAACGTTTCGGCCGACAAGCAGGCCATGTAGATCGGCGGATGCGGTTGCTGCAACGGTTTCGGGCGCACCACCAGATCGTCGACCTGATAGTATTTGCCTTTGAAGGTCACGCGCTCCTCGGTCCAGCACTTGCGCACGAGGTTGATCGCCTCGTCGAACATGGCGCGCGATTCGCCCTGCTTGTCGGCGAGACCGAACCCGGCGTATTCGCCAGGCTGATAGCCGCGGCCGACACCCAGATCGAATCGAAACCGAGCGTCTCGGCCTCGTACATCAGTTCCATCTGTTCCTTGATGACTTCGTGTTCGGTCTTCCCGACAGGGTTCTCGAAAAGGTGCAGCATGCCGAGTTTCATGGCGATCTCTCCATTGACGTTCGCGGCGAACTGTCCCGCCCTATCGAGGTGATCGGTATCCGCGCCTGGGCAGCGATGGTGGCCGCCATAAAGATCGCGTCCTTGATGCAGACCAAACGATACTATATCGCAACAAGTAGCAGCGCCAGCCATCCACGAACAGGCGAAAAAAGTCGTACACTTTCCGCACTTTTCGCGGGCCATCAATCGAGGCCCATGAACCGGCCGTCCTAAGCATCGACACGCGCGCGCGATTGGCCGTGAAAATTGCAAAAGTCCGCCGCTGCCGCCGGCGCTCGTAGGCGATTGCCCTCAGGCGACGCGTTCAATGCCTTCGCATCATCGAAATTCGTCGTGACGTTAACAGTCTGTTAACCGTCGGATTGTAGACCAGTCCTGTCAGAAGTTCCTTAGCCGTTGGCCATCATAAGGAGAACGGAATGGAGAAGATGCTCATCTCACGCTGGCCGCGAGATCGCTGAGGTTCAGCCTCACGCGCGCGGACCATGACGTGCCGCGGCGGCGCGCCAGTCACCAGGAATTCGTCCAATATATCGCGACCGGACCGTTGCTGAAGGCAACTGCTTTGTGGCGGTGCGCGACACAGATCGTCCGGCTGTTGCTATCGAACCCCTGACGACCGTCAGGTTCGAGACGGAGCACAGTACATCGACGTTCGCCATGGCGTCCTGGCGATGGTGAACGGCGTACACGGGCTCGGCACGCTCTCCATCCGCGTCAACGCGGCGGGAAACGGCATCGCCAGATGCCGCGGCGATCCCAGCCGGATGTTCCTGTACTCCACACCATAAGTCCACTATCAATCGACAGGAAGTTACCGTGAAGAAGTCAATGATCTCCGTCCTTTTGGCCACTCTTGTCCTCGCGGGCCGCGGGTCAGAGCCAGGCCACAAGACGCTTGCCGCCCTTCGGGCTGAGTGCATCGCTGGCAAAATCGATTCCGGCGCGGCGGCGGGGCTCCATCCCCAGGTGTTCAGCGATGACGCCGCCGTTGAAGCGAGCATCGGCGCCTTATTGCTCGGCGCGGTGGACGCCGGCATGGCGATGCCAGCGAAAAACCAATCCCGATTTTATGCCCAGGGCTCGAATCGCGATCACTGATCCTGGGAGCGATGACGGGACGTAGTCCAGATCACGCACCTGGGTCTGAACAAAACGGCAAGCACAGAATCCTTCAAACCCCCGAATCCTTCAAACCCCCACGTACTTCGACGTCGGCCGGATCATCCGTCCCGTCTGCCTCTGCTCCAGCGCGTGCGCGATCCATCCCGCGCAGCGCCCGACCGCGAACACCGGCGTGAACGCCTCCCGCGGGAACCCAACCGCGTCGAGCAACAGGGCCGCCACGATCTCCACATTCGGCGGCAGCGTCCGGCCAGGTTTGACGCGTTCGATGACCGCCGCGACGCGCGCCTCGACGAGGGAAGCGAACGCCAGGCGGCCCGCCAGCGGACCCATCCGCGCCAATGCCAGCCGCATCGCCTCGGCCCGCGGATCGTTGCCGCGGAACACGCGATGGCCGAACCCCATCAACCGCTCTCCCGCGCGCAACTTCGCCTCCAGCCACGCGTCGAGGTCCGGTGCCGCCTGGGCTTCATCCAACATGTCCAGCGTCGGACCCGGCGCGCCACCATGCAGCGGCCCGGTGAACGCGCACCACGCCGCAAGCACCGCGGCTGCCAGTGTCGCACGCGTCGAAGCCACGATGCGCGCGGTGAAGCTGGAATTACTCAATCCGCTCTCCGCCATGACGGTGAAGTAGGTGTCGAGCGCGGCCACCATCGCCGGAGCGGCGGGTGCACCGTGCCACATCCGCGACAGATCGGCGGCGGTGGACAGCGCCGGATCGGGTGCGGTCAGCGCCACACCCTTCCGCTCCCGCAACAGTGCCGGCACGATCACCGTCATCGCCCCAACCAGGTCCGCGGGAGTCGCGGTGTCCGGCTGACAGGCCAACCCCAGACGCACGCCCTCGAACAACGACCTCCCACGAGCGCGGTCCAGCCACGCATCCAATCCGGCGAATGCCGCCACCCGCGCGGCGCCAAACGCCTCGGTCAGGCCGGCGCGGGTCAGCCCATCCCCCGAACGCCCCTGGGCGAACCCGTCCCATAGCAGAGCGATCGTGCCCTCGAACCCATGGTTGGCGACGAGATCCGGCAAATCGTGACCGCGCACCCACACCATGCCGCGCGCGGAATCGGTGTGACTGAGCACCGTTTCCGCGGCGATGACGCCTTCCAGTCCGCCCGACATGATCCCCTCCCCTTCGCCCGATTTGCATAGCCCGCACGCCCCGCTTGATCCAGGCCCGAACTCGCGCCAGAACCTGGACCGCCAGCGGACGTCAGCCAGGGATCAGACTGTGAACAAACCGAAACAAATGGCCGAGGGCCAGCGCGCCTACGAAGCAAGGCGGGCCGCGAAGGCGGGCCTGAGCCTGGACAAATGGCTCGCCGCCAAGGAGCGCGACCGGCTGGCCGAGGAAAAGGCCAAAGCCAAGGCCTTGGAAGCCACGAAGCCCGCCAAACCGCCGGGATTCTTCCGGCGGTTGCTGGACCGCGCCCACAAACCGCTGGGGTCCTGACGCATCCTCGCCGCGCACGCCGACTGGAGTATCGCTCCCCGCAAACGTTGGGCCGCGATCGCCCATCGGGACGGCGCCGGCTGGCGGCTGACGGTGCCGCGGCCCGTCGGTGACCCGGCGGCGTTCCTGGAGGTGCTGCGCGCCGAGGCCGGCGGCGCGGCGGTGGCGCTCGGCGTGGATCTGCCGATCGGCGTACCCCGAACCTATGCCGCGCAACGGCCGGAGCCGGGCTTCCTTCGCTTCCTGGAAACGATCCGCGGCTGGCCTGACTTCTTCCTGGTATGCGAGACGCTGACGGAGATTCGGCCGGATCGCCCGTTCTACCCCGCCCGCGGCATCAAGGGCATGACCCGCGCCTCCCATGCCCTCGCGCTCGGTCTGGGCTCCGCATCCGGCCTGTCGCGCGCCTGCGACCGCGCCACCGCCGAACGCCCGCCCGGCGCGCCGTTGTTCTGGACCCTCGGTGCCAACCAATCCGGCAAAGCGGCGATCGCGGCGTGGCGGGACATGCTGCTGCCGGCACTGGCCCGAGGGGAAAGCGTGCGGCTATGGCCATTCGAGGGCCCGTTCCGCGCGCTGCTGGCCCCCGGCACCGTCGCGATGGCGGAAACCTATCCGGCCGAGGCGTTGCGTCACCTCGGGATCAAACTGCGCGGCAGCAAGCGGCGGCGGGCCGACCGGGCCGCGGCGGCCGGGGCGTTGCTGGCGGCGATGGAACGGCTGGAAGTCGTGCCGGAGCCGGCGCTGATCGAGGCGGTGACCGGCGGCCTCGGCGCCGATCCCGCCGGCGAGGACCGCTTCGACTGTCTGCTGGGCGTGCTGTGCGTCATCAACGTGTTGGCGGGCAACCGGCCGGATACGACGCCGGACGATCCCTGGCTGACGACATGGGAGGGGTGGGTGCTCGGCCAGACCGCGCTGCCCGTGGTAGTCTCGGTGGATGACCCAGGAACTCCTCTTCGAACTTCGTGACGGTATCGGCTTCGTCACGCTGAACCGGCCCGCCGCCCGCAACGCGCTGACCTTCGCGATGTACGAACGCCTCGCCGAGATCAGCGCCGATCCCGGCGGCGCGCGGGCGCTGATCATCACCGGCGCGGGCAACAAGGCGTTCGCCGCCGGCACCGACATCGGGCAGTTCCGCGACTTCCGCACCGCCGAGGACGCGATCGCGTACGAGGCGAAACTGGATCGCGTGCTCGGCGCGCTGGAGCGTTGCCCGATCCCAACCATCACCGCCGTCGCCGGCGCGTGCACGGGTGGGGGAGCCGGCATCGCGGCGGCCTGCGATCTGCGGATTGCCGCCGGCAACGCGCGGTTTGGCTTTCCCATCGCGCGGACGCTGGGGAATTGCCTGTCGATAGCCAACGTGGCGCGGCTGTCGGCGCTGATCGGCCCGGCGCGCGTGACCGAAATGATTTTCACCGCGCGGCTGTTGAATGCCCAGGAAGCACTGGCGGCGGGATTGGTTTCCGAGGTGGTGGAAGATCAGCCCGCGCTGATGCTCCGTGCCGAGGCCCTGGCGCGCCAGGTCGCCGGCAACGCGCCGCTGACGTTACGCGCGACCAAGGAAGCCCTGCGCCGGTTGCGGGAGGACTTGCCGCCGGACGAGGATCTGATCCGGCTGTGTTACACAAGTGACGACTTTCGCGAGGGGATGGAGGCGTTTCTTGGCAAGCGCGCGCCGGTGTGGACGGGGCGGTAGCGGCCAGGCCGGGCAGCGTCCATCCGGCTTGCGCCTCACGATACCGATCCGCGCGGCGAGACAACAACGCCGCCACGTTTTGTCCGGTGGGCCGTTGCCGGGGAAACCGCATGCCTGGTTCCCAATCCTCGCGTCGCACGCGGGTGCTCCCGGAAGGGCTTGTCACCGCGGCCCAGGTCGGCGACCCTTGGGTCAAGAGCAACTGGATGGAAACGGACGGTCAGCATGGACTGGGACAAAGCGTTCGCGGGCGTGAAAGTCATCGACCTGACCGGCGGGGTCGCGGGTCCGTCCTGCGCCATGATGCTGGCGCAGCACGGTGCGGACGTGATCAAGGTGGAGACCCCGCATGCGGGGGGCGATTGGTCACGCATCCTCGGGCGCACGTATGAGGATCATTCCGCGTTTTCGGTCTACGGCACTCTGGGCAAGCGCAGCGTCGCGGTCGATCTGAAGACGCCGGAGGGCCAGGCGATTCTCTGGCGTCTGATCCATGGCGCGGACGTGTTCATGGAAGGGCTCCGCCCAGGGACCATGAAGCGCTACGGTTTTGGGTATGACGCGGTGAGCGCGAAGGAGCCCGGGCTTCTGTATTATTCCATTTCCGGCTTTGGCCAGACCGGACCGTTGGCGGAGCGCCCGGCGATGGACCCGGTGCTGCAGGCGTTCATCGGCATCGTCAACGAGAATCGCGGCGACCGCGACAACCATCCGCATCGTATCGCGATCTCGCTGATCGATATGTTCACGGGGCTGCTCGGGTTTCAGGCCATTTCGACGTCGTTGCATGTCCAGGCCCGGCAGAAGGTGAAACAAGGCCGGTATCTGGAAGCGAGCCTGATGCAGGGCGGGGCGATGCTGTCGGTCATCCGCATGATCGCGCAATACCTCGAGCGCGGCGCGGCGACGCGGACCAGCATGCCGAACGGCGTGTTCGACACCGCCGACGGGCAGTTGAACGTCACGATGGTGCGCCCGACCGACTGGCCGCCGTTCTGCGAGGTGATCGAACGCGCCGATTTGCTGGAGGATCCGCGGTTCTCGACACAAGCCGCGCGTGGCAAGAACCTCGATGAACTCTACGGTGTGGTGCGCCCCGTGTTCAAGGCGAAATCGACCGAGTGGCTGGCGAAGCGGTTCACCGAACGCAACATCATGAACTACCGGGTGAACAGCTATGAAGAATTCCTGAGGGAGGAACAGGTCGCGGCGACCGGGATCATTTCGTGGCTGGACCAGCCGGGCTTCCCGGAACCGGTGCCGATGCCGAACATTCCGGGTTTGCCATCGTTTGAGAACGGCACCAAACGCGCCCACGCGCCGCGACTGGGCGAACATACGCGGGAGGTGTTGCGCGAGCACGGCTATGGTGAGGCGGAGATCGCGGCGCTGATCGATAAAAAGGTGGTGGCCGGACCGTAGAGCCGCCACCATCCATCACGCGATAATCGCGATCCTGGTTTCAATCGCATCATAATCCGCGCGTAGCCGGCCCCCGGAACTGTCGAGCAATCCCGCCGCCAGCAAAGCCTGAACATCAGCATGCACATTGCTGTAATCGCGCCCCAGAGCCTTTGACAAAGCGCGGATACTGCCAACATCGTGCTGCCGTACATAGCGCAGCAGTTCCATCCGCCTCGTGGTCATCAGGCGAGCCAGCGCATCCCAACTCTCGAACGCCAGATGGCGTTCACGGAAGCTCTCGCCGTGTTCCGCGCGGTGCCATGCGTCGATGAAGCGGCGGGATGCGTCGTCTTCCACATCCCCACCGACGGTGATTTTCACGTCGCTCATTTGCTACCTCGTAAGGCCCGCACATCGGACCAGAAATCGGCCATCAATCGTTCCATACTGGAAATGCCGATGCGGTTTGACACCAAAGCCCATCATGGCCCGCGCGAGGCGTTCCAACTGGCGTCGTACAATGTTGGATCAGATGGCCCGGTCGAGCCGGGCCATGACGGGACAGGGGATCCCGCCATCGTCATAATCGATGCGCTCGTGAAGGAGCAGTTCGGCCTTCATCACTTATAATGGCATTAAGCACCATATGGTGTCAATCGCCATTCCCCGCGGACAGCAGTTCTCATTTTGACCTGACGCGTTTGTCCTGACCACCGGAATGCCGTTTTTCACGAAACACTCATGGCCCGAGCGGTGGCGGCCGGCTGAAGGCCAAGGTTCCAAGAAGGTCGTCC
>Ga0181536_10001169_pt1 | contig 31046 bp, 26 predicted proteins | sample PEATcosm2014_Bin_41_FD_121105 | JGI IMG/M metagenome (GOLD analysis project Ga0181536, IMG submission 121105) | Peatland microbial communities from MTU Mesocosm Facility, Houghton, MI, USA - PEATcosm2014_Bin17_60_metaG | ecosystem: Environmental > Terrestrial > Soil > Wetlands > Peat | place...
ACGTGCGCGCCGGCATGGACCAAGCGATCGCCCGCGGCCTGGCTTACGCTCCTTATTCCGATTTGATCTGGTGCGAAACCTCCAAACCCGATCTTGCCCAGGCGCGCCGCTTTGCCCTTGCGATTCACGAGAAGTTCCCGGGCAAGCTATTGGCCTACAACTGTTCTCCGTCCTTCAATTGGCAGGCCAAACTGAGTCCGGCCGCCATGAAGAGCTGGCGCGAGGATCTGGCCGCCATGGGCTATCGCTTTCAGTTCATCACGCTCGCCGGCTGGCACGCGCTGAACTTGTCCATGTTCGAACTGGCTTCGGCGTACAGCGCCAACGGCATGTTGGGATATTCGCAGCTGCAACAGCGCGAATTCGGGCAGGAAGCGGCCGGCTATCGGGCGGCCAAACACCAAGCGTTCGTCGGCACCGGCTATTTCGATGCTGTGCAGACCGTCATCAGCGGCGGGGAACATTCCACCGGCGCCATGGCGGGCAGCACCGAAGCGGAGCAGTTCACGGCGAGCCGCGAGCCTACCGCGGCGCCGAAGCGCGTCGTCGCCTGACGACCGTATGAGCGCCGTGGCCGCGCACGACACCGTATCCGCAAAAGACCATGCGGGGACCATCGCCGAGCATTTTCGCGCTTACAACGAAGAGTTCGGACGCATCACGCGGCGCGCGGCGCTCAATTTCCTCGCCGAGGACTGGCAGTCCTCGCAGCAAGACGCGGTGGCGCGCATCGAGCTTTACGAGCAGCGGGTCACGCGTTGCGTCGCCGCCGTCGCCGGCGAGCTGCGGAGCCGGCGCACCGATGTAGCGCTCTGGTCGGAGATCAAGCGCGCTTACGAAATGCTTGTGGCGCGGCGGCCCGACAGCGATTTCTATCGCACGTTCTTAAATTCTGTCAGCCGCGAGTTGTTCGGCACGGTCGGCGTCAACACGGAGGTCGAATTCTGTGCGACCAATGTGGGGCGTGCGTCCGGAGCGGTGCCGCTGCGCGTCTACCGCATCGGCGGATCATTGCCGTCGGGCGTGCGGGAAATAATCGCCGATATGCCATTCGGCGCTGCCATCAACGATCAGGATGCGGCGGTCCATCGCATCAGTGCGGAAATCGGCCGCTACTTCGAATCGGGTCGGCAAAGCGGCGCACCGGAATCCATCGAGTTGATCGAGCCCGTGTTCTATCGGGGCATGCATGCATTCGCGGTGGGACGTCTCATCGGCGACAGCGCCATTACGCCGCTCGTCATCGCATTCACGAACTCAGCGCGAGGCGTCCAGGTCGACGCCGTCATGATGTCGCGCGCCGATGTGGGCTCGCTGTTCGGCTATGCGCGATCCTATTTCCACGTCGACCTGCCGGTGGTCAGCGCTGCCATCACATTGCTGCGCTCATTCATGCCGCGCAAGCCGATCGATGAGTTGTACACGGTGCTCGGCCGTGCCAAGCAGGGCAAGACGGAGCGCTATTTCGCTCTGCAACGGCACTTGAACACCTCCATCGACAGTTTCGTCCACGCGCCCGGTGAACGCGGATTGGTCATGATCGTGTTTACCCTGCCCTCGCACGATCTGGTGTTCAAAGTGATTCGCGACCATTTTGGCGCCCCGAAAACCTGCACACGTGCCGACGTCATCGAGCGGTATCACTTCGTATTCCGCCACGACCGCGCCGGCCGTCTGGTCGACGCCCAGGAATTCCGCCGTTTGCGTCTGCCGCGGCCGCGCTTCATGCCCACGCTCGCGGAAGAACTGCTGCGCGATGCCGGCCAGAGTTGCCGCATCGAGGGCGAGGATCTGATCGTCGAGCATTGCTACATCGAACGGCGCTTGCGGCCGCTCCATTTATTCTTGCGCGAGGCAGAACCCGCGGCCGCCGAGGCTGCCATCATCGATTACGGGAACGCCCTGCGCGATCTCGCTGCCAGCAATGTATTTCCGGGGGATCTTCTCCTCAAGAACTTCGGAGTGACCAGCCATCGGCGCGTCATCTTCTACGACTACGACGAGCTGTGTCTGCTCACGGACTGCGTGTTTCGCGACTTGCCGCAGCCTAGCTGCGAGGAAGAGGAGACCAGTGCCGAGCCCTGGTTTCACTGCGGGCCGCACGACGTCTTCCCCGAGCAATGGCTTCCGTTCCTGTCAATTCCACCCGCGTTACGCGAAGTGTTCTTGACGCACCATTCAGAGCTGTTGACGGCGGCGTGGTGGCGCTCGCAACAAGCCCAGTCGATGGAGGCTCACCCGTTCAGGCTGCCCGGATCGGCAACGCAACAGGAAATGCATCGAACGGGTCAGCAGGGCTCACCGAGCCTTGCAGCATTGCATCGGTGAAATGGTTGTTAGCGCTCATGGCTGAGCACGACGAACGATCGCGGCGCCATATCGACAATTCGGTTTCGCTTGACGGCTTCCTGCTCCAAGGGGAGGTTCGGACGCGCGGTGTCGAATGCCACCTTCCAACCGGCATGGTACAACTGATAGGAAATTCGAAATGCCACGGGCTCGTGGTGCGCATTCAGGAGCAAGAGAAAATCTTTATCCTGAACGGGCTGCCCTTCGCTGTCGCGGATTTCCGGCGCCATGCCGTTGAGAAACATGCCGAGCGTGCGCATCCATCCGCCACCCTCCCAATCCCTCGCATCCATGCGTTTGCCGTCCGCGCGATACCAAACGATGTTCTTGTCGGGATGGATCGCGTCCGGATCGTCATCGTAAAACGCATAGCGATGCAGGTTCGGATGCTGTTTGCGGTAACGAATCACGCGTTGCGCGAAATGGAGGAAGTTCGACCGCCGCTCGTCCAGGTCCCAGTGGCACCACGATAGCTCGGAGTCTTGGCAATAGCCGTTGTTGTTGCCTTCCTGGGTGCGGCTCAACTCATCGCCGCCGGAAATCATGGGAACGCCCTGCGCCAGCATCAACGCGCACCATAGATTTCTCTTTAGCCGCTCGCGCAACTCGATGATGGCCGGGTCGTCCGTGGGACCTTCCGCACCGCAGTTCCACGTGTGATTGTCATCCGCGCCATCGCGGTTGCCCTCGCCGTTGGCGGCGTTGTGTTTTTGTTCATAGCTCACGAGATCCTGAAGCGTGAAGCCGTCGTGAGCCGTGACGAAATTGATGCTGGCCGAGGGCGCGCGGCGCGTCGTTTCATAAAGATCGGCACTGCCGGCGAGCCGGGTGGCGATCTCCGAATGCTGCCCCATGTCGCCCTTCCAGTACTTGCGAACGGAATCGCGGTATTTGCCGTTCCATTCCATCCAATTGGGCGGAAAATTACCGACCTGGTATCCGCCGTCACCCAGATCCCAGGGTTCGGCGATCAGCTTGATGGGCGCGAGAGTCGGGTCCTGATAAATCGTGTCGAAGAAGGCGCCGAACTGATCGAAGTCTTTGAGTTCCCGCGCCAGCGCTGAGGCAAGGTCGAAGCGAAACCCATCCACGTGCATTTCCGTGACCCAGTACCTGAGGCTGTCCATCAGCAACTGAATGGGGTGCGGGTGCATCATGTTGAGCGTGTTGCCGCACCCGGTGAAATCCATGTAGTGACGGGCGTCGCCGGGAACCACCCGGTAATACGCCAGGTTGTCGATACCGCGAAACGACAGCGTCGGACCGGCGTGATTGCCTTCTGCCGTATGATTGTAAACCACGTCCAGAATCACCTGGATCCCGGCGTTGTGCAGGTCCTTGACCATCTGTTTGAATTCGCGGACCCCGTCGCCCGGCACTTCGGGATTGCTTGCGTACCTGGGCTCGGGCGCGAAAAATCCGAGGGTGTTGTATCCCCAATAATTGCGTAAGTTTTGGTCCAGTAGATGACGATCATTCAGGAAGTAATGCACCGGCATCAGTTCGACCGCCGTGACTCCCAGCTGCTGCAGGTGCTTGATGACGGGTTCCGAGGCCATGCCCGCATACGTGCCGCGCAGCGCCTCGGGCACCTCCGGATGGAGCATGGTCATGCCGCGCACATGAGCCTCGTAGATGAGGGTGTCATGTGCCTCATAGGCGGGACGGTTCTCGCCGCTCCAATCGAATGTCGTGTCGACCACCGCGGCCAAGGGAGCGAACGGTGCGCTATCGCGATCATCGAACGCTAGATCGCCTTTCGGATCGCCCAGCTTGTAAGCGAACAGTTCGTCCGCCCACTCGAGCGGGCGACCGATGACCTTCGCATAAGGATCGAGCAACAACTTGTTGGGATTGAAGCGCAAACCCGATTCAGGCTCATAGGGTCCGTGGACGCGATATCCGTAGAGCTGCCCGGGAGTCACGCCCGGAAGATAAATATGCCACACGCCACAGGTCCGTTCGCGTATGTGAATGCGCTGTTCGTTGGTTCCGGCGCTATCGAACAAACACAACTCCACGCATTCGGAGGCATCGGAAAACAGTGAAAAATTGACGCCGCGACCGTCGTAAGTCGCCCCTCTCGGAAAGGGCGACCCGGCGGCAAACCTGGCCTCGACCGGCCTGGCCGCGGCGCCATGATGGGATGGCTCGTGTTGAGCGGGCGATGTGGTCACTTAGGATCGATTGCCGGCGTTCGCGGCATCCTTGGCCGGCCACACCCAGTTCCTGATCTCGGGCATGTCCTCACCGTACTTGTCGATGTAATGCTTATGTTCGATCAGCTTGTCCTGCAGCTGCTGCTTCAGATACACGCCCTGGCTGCCGGTTTGCGGCAGGCGATCGATGGTATCGATCACGAGATGGAAGCGGTCGAGATCGTTCAGGACCGTCATGTCGAAGGCCGTCGTGATGGTGCCTTCCTCTTTGTAGCCCCGCACGTGCAGGTTCGCGTGGTTGTGGCGCCTATAGGTAAGTCGGTGAATCAGCCACGGGTACGCGTGAAACGCGAAGATCACCGGTTTGTCGCGGGTGAACAGCGAATCGAAATCGTCGTCGCGCAAGCCGTGCGGGTGCTCGCTGCGCGGCTGCAGCTTCATGAGATCGACCACGTTGACGACGCGAATTTTCAGCTGCGGAAGATATTGGCGCATGATGGACACGGCCGCCAACGTTTCCAGAGTCGGCACGTCGCCGGCGCACGCCATGACCACGTCCGGCTCGCCCTGTTGGTCGTTGCTCGCCCACTGCCAGATTCCGATCCCTTCGCTGCAATGTTTCACCGCGGCATCCATCGACAACCATTGCGGCGCCGGGTGCTTTCCGGCAATCACGACGTTCACGTAATGCCGGCTGCGCAGGCAGTGATCCATCACCGAGAGCAGGCAATTCGCGTCCGGCGGCAGGTACACGCGGACGATTTCCGCCTTCTTGTTGACGACATGGTCGATGAAGCCCGGATCCTGATGCGTGAACCCATTGTGATCCTGACGCCATACGTGGGAACTCAACAGGTAATTGAGCGATGCGATCTTGACGCGCCAGGGTAATCCGGACGTCACCTTCAGCCATTTTGCATGCTGATTGAACATGGAATCGACGATGTGGATGAACGCCTCGTAGCAATTGAAAAGACCATGCCGGCCGGTGAGCAAATATCCTTCCAGCCAGCCTTCGCACTGGTGCTCGCTCAGCATTTCCATCACTTGGCCGGTGCGCGCCAAATACTGATCGTTGACTTCAGTGGCCGCCTCCCACTGCCGATTCGTGCATTGGAACACCGCTTCGAGACCGTTGGAGACCGTTTCATCCGGCCCGAAGATGCGGAAGTTGCGTTGCTCTGAGTTCAAGTTCGCGACATCGCGCAGAAACGGCGCCAGTACGCGGGTGTCGCCGATGCCGGAGGTGCCGGGTGCGAGCACGTCGACGCCATACTCAGTGAAGTCCGGCATGCGCAAATCTCGCAGCAATTTACCGCCGTTGGCGTGCGGGTTGGCGCCCATCCGCCGGTCGCCGGTGGGGGCAAGCGCGGCCAGTTCCGGCTTCAGCCGCCCGCCGGAATCGAAGATCTCCTCCGGCCGATAGCTGCGCAGCCACGTTTCCAACTGCGCGAGATGCTCGGGGTTCGTGGCAGGATCCGTGATCGGTACCTGATGGGCACGGAACGTCCCCTCAATGGGCACGCCGTCGACCATCTTCGGACCGGTCCAGCCCTTCGGGGAGCCGAACACGATCATGGGCCAGCGCGGCCGCTCGGCAATTCCGCCGGTGCGCGCAGCGGCTTGAATGCGTTTGATCTCATCGATGACGGTATCGAGGGTCGAGGCCATGGCCTCATGCATGACGGCCGGTTCGTGGCCCACCACGTAATGCGGCGTCCAGCCGTAGCCGCGCAACAGCTGATCCAGTTCTTCACGGGAAATACGCGCGAGTATCGTCGGATTCGCGATTTTATAGCCGTTCAGATGCAGTATCGGCAGCACGGCGCCATCCGTCGCGGCATTCAGAAATTTGTTGGAGTGCCACGATGTGGCAAGCGGCCCGGTCTCCGCCTCGCCGTCACCGATCACGCACGCCACCACGAGACTCGGATTGTCGAATACCGCGCCGAACGCGTGGCTCAGCGAGTAACCGAGTTCGCCGCCCTCGTGGATGGACCCGGGACATTCGGCCGACGCATGGCTGGGAATCCCGCCGGGGAATGAAAATTGGGTGAACAGCCGTTTGAGTCCGGCTTCATCCTGTCCCACGTTGGTATAGATCTCGCTGTAGGTGCCCTCGAGATAGGTGCCGCTCACCACAGCCGGTCCACCATGACCCGGACCGGACATGTAGATCATGTCCAAATCGTATTTCTTGATCGCCCGGTTGAGATGCGTATACAAAAAATTTTGGCCGGGCGTAGTGCCCCAATGGCCGAGCAGCATGCGTTTGATATGAGCCACCGCCAACGGCTCACGGAGCAGCGGATTGTCGCAAAGATAAATCTGCCCCACCGACAGATAATTCGCGGCTCGCCAATAGGCGTCGATTGCCCGCAAAACGTCAGGCTCGAGCGTTTTCTGTCTTGTTGTGGGTTGCGTCATGAGTCAATCCTTGGTCGTATCCCATCCAAGCACGCATATCGTCGAGCTGGCGATCACGGACTCCTCATCGGTGCGTATGACACGCACGGCGACGGATCCCGTATCGGCCGACACCAACGGTGCGCTTTTCGCATTGCGCGCCTCGCTCAATTCAATTCCCAAAAATCCCATGCGCTCGCAAATGCGGGCTCGTATGGTCGCTGCGTTCTCGCCGATGCCGCCGGCAAACACCAGCGTGTCGATCCCGCCGAGGGCCGCGGCAAACGCGCCGATCCATTTCTTGATTTGGTAGCAGAACAACGCCACCGCTTCGGCTGCGCGCACATCGTCGGCTTCCCGCGCGAGCAGGTCGCGAATGTCGGAGCTGGTTTCCGACACCCCCAGCAATCCCGATTCCTGGGTGACCATATTTTGATAGGCCGCGACGTCCATGGCTTCGGTCGCGGCCAGGAAACTGATGACACCCGGATCCAGGTCGCCCGTGCGCGTGCTCATCACCACTCCCGCCGTCGGCGTAAACCCCATGCTGGTGTCGATGCACTTGCCGTCGCGTACCGCGGCAAGGCTGGCGCCGTTGCCGAGATGCGCCAGAATCACGCGGCCTCGGGCCGCGGCTGGATCGCCGAGGCGTACGAGCTGCGCCATCAGATAGGTATACGACAAGCCGTGAAAACCGTAGCGCTGCACGCCCTTCGCCTCGTAGCGGCGCGGGATGGGCAGAAGCGTGGCGACGCGCGGCATGCTTCGGTGGAACGCCGTGTCGAAGCATGCCACCTGCGGCAGCTCAGGATGCAAGCGGCTCACGCTCTCCATCAGTTCGATCTCGCGGGGAAGATGTTCCGGGTCATACGGCGTAATCCGCTTCAGCTCGGCCAATAGCTCGGGGGTGACCCGCTCCGGATTGGAATGCTGCATGCCATGCACTACACGGTGCCCGACCGCTCCGACCTTGGCGAACAACGGATGCGATGCAAGCCAATCCATGAGGTAGATCACGGCCGTCCGATGATCGGCAGCGTCCATCTTGATCTGCGTCCGTGATGTCGTACCGCGCTGCGGCTCATCCACCGTCAGCGTGGTGTCGCTCAAACCGATGCGGTCTATTTTTCCGCCGAGCACTTGCCTCGAGGCATCATCGGCATCGTAGAACGCAAAGCGGATGCTTGAAGAACCCCCATTGATCGTGAGCACATTGCGCATCCGCGAAGTCTGCCACAGTGTTCATGACAAGTTATGCGTAGAGGCGCCTAAGGGTGTAGGACAAATACCTACGTACGCCCACGGGTTGTACGCGACCGCAGCGCCCATCAGACTACGCGGCACATTATCCGCTGGGAAAATTGCATGACCTATTATCATTCCGTTGTTTGGATCGATCATCACAAGGCCACGGCCTGGCAGTTCACGTCAACCGATGAACAGCACAAGGTCGTTCATGCGCACGACCAGCACCAGAAAGTGCATAGCCGTAAGAGCACGCACGGCGATCCGAAGCATACGGCTGATGCCAAGTTTTTCGAGGAAGTGGCCCAGGCGCTCGCCGGTACACACGAGATTTTGATTATCGGGCCTGCCCAAACCAAACAGGAATTCGCCGCGTTCCTGAAAGAGAAACATGCACCGCTCGGCAAGGGCATCGTAGCGGTTGAAAACGCCGATCATCCCAGCGATGCAGAAGTACTCGCCTACGCGCGGCGGCATTTCAAGGCGCTCGATCGAATGTTCACGCCGGGCGCTGCCGCACCCGGCGCCGCCACATCCGACGCCTCGCCGGCGTCTTAACAAGGGCACCGGCAGACCCGGCCGGCGCGCCTCAAGGCCGCAGCGCCAGAAGCCAGGCCGAGCACAGCAGCAGTAGTGCGATGGACCCCGCAGCCATCTGGAATGCGGCGCCGCGTGCGCGCGGCAACCCAGCGCGAGCGAACGCCCAACCCAGTGCAGTTCCGGCCAAAAATCCCAGCAAATGACCCAACACATCGACGTGTTCGTTACCAGCGCCCAACAGCGCCAGCAGACACACGCCGGCGAACAGCGGTGCCCAACGATACAGCCGACGATCGCGCAGATTGAGCCGTTGGCCCCATCCGAATCCGGCAAGCATGCCAAGCCCGGCGAATACCGCCGTAGACGCTCCCACGGCACGGTGCCACGGTGGTGACACCCACATGTCGATGGTATTGCCCGCGGCACCCGCCAGCAGAATGCCGAGCCACGCGAAACCCGGACCGAACATGCGGCCTGCGAGCACGCCGATGCCGACGCCGAACAGAAGATTGCCGAGCAGATGCTCTTGATCCAAGTGCAACGTCAACGCAGTGAATGCGCGCCACCACTGCGCGGCCGCACCGGGGGTCGATTGCAGTGCGCCGGCGTCGAACCAATCGACATCGAACAACTGGATCCCGGCGCAATAAGCCACCAAGATGAGCACGACGGCATAGACGGCGGCGCCCACGGCACTACCGGCAAACGGAACGACCGTTGCCGGCACTTCGCGCCGCGGGGTTCGCTCGGCCGCGTAGCGCATCAGCTCATCGTTCGCGGTGTCCGCCGCGGTGGGCGCAACCAGAAGCACCCAGGCGCCGCCCGATTCGATGCGATCGTACGCAATTCCCTTGGCGTCCAGCACCAAGCCGAATTCGAGGCCTTCCGCCTTCGAACCCCGAAACACGGTCACCGCCGGGGAATGCGCATGCCCGGGACTCTCGCTTTGCGTTTCATCTTGCACTGGCTCGGCATCCTGGGGCCACTGCCGCTACAATTCAACATCAGCGCTCATATCGACCAGGAGAAAACCCACATGTTCAAGAAGGCCCTCGTCATTTCTGCCGTCGGATTGTCTATTTCCGCGGCAACGCTCGCCGCCGACGCCGGGCGTCACTATGTGCCGGCCCCCGCGCCAACGGGCAGTGGGCCTGCAGCGCCGTTCAGCGAGGGTGTCATGGTGGGAGGAACCTTCTACGTCGCGGGGCACATTGGCATGGATCCGGCAACGCAAAAGGCCGCGGCCAGTGTCGACACCGAAGCGCATCTCGTTATGGATGCGGTGAAACAGACGCTGAGCGATGGCGGGTTATCGATGGACGATCTCGTGTCGGTGACCGTGTACTGCACGGACTTGAGTCTCTATGACTCCTTCAATGCCGTGTATCGCAGCTATTTCCACGGCCCGTATCCCGCCCGCGCCTTCATCGGCATCAATCAACTGGTGCGCGGCGCGCACTTCGAAATCGCGGGTGTCGCCGTCAAGTCGCGCGGGGCTGCTCGGTGAGCATCCGGTAAATCTTCAGCACCTTCGGAACATAGGCCATGGTTTCGGTGAACGGCGGTATCTGACCGCCGTTCCGATCCACCGCGTCTTCTCCGGCGTTGTACGCAGCTAACGCAAGCCGGACGTTTTGGCCGAACCGGTCCATCAGAAATTTCAGGTAACGTGCGCCGGCGTGTATGTTTTCTTTGGGATCGTACGGATTCGATACGCCGAAGCGGGAGGCGGTGGCGGGCATGAGCTGCATCAATCCGACGGCGCCGCGCTTCGACACGGCGCGGCAATTGAATCCGGATTCCACGACGATCACGGCGCGCAATAAGTTGGGTTCGACAGCCGCCGATACCGCCGCCTTTTCGATGATGGAATCATACTGGGCAGCTCTCGCGAGCATCGTCGCACTATAGTGTTCGCCGCTCCGGGTGAAGTCCTGCGGCGACAGCACCAATAACTTGTAACGGTTGCTGTCGGGTACGTCGGTATAATGCTTGACGCCGTCCGCATCCACATACATATAGATGCGCGAATGAGCGCCGGCGCCGGCAGCGGCCAGCAGGGATGCAAACAACAGAGCGGATTTGAGTCCCATATTGTTAAACGGTTTCCTGTAGGGACAGGTTAGCGCGATCCGCCGCCGCACGCTGGGACCTACATCACTCAATCGACATCGGTCTCCAGCGGCTCGATCAGCTTTTCATCATTGTTGCGCGGCGAATTGACCCGGGAACTGACCGCATAGGCTACCATGCGGTCCGCAGCGTAGGCGGTCAGAGCGGCAGCGGCCTCGGTTGGGCCGGCCGACAACCACGCCTCCCGCATCTCACGGGTGAGGATCGCCGGCATGCGCCCCTTGGTGTTGTGAATGCCGGCCATCAGGGCATTGGCCGGCATGGTAATGATGGCGCATGATTCTACAACGGTGTCCGCATCCGCGGGGGAGCGCTCCCAAAGACCGGCAAACCCGAAGACATCTTGGTCCTCGACGTGAATGTAGAACGGCGTCTTCGTGCCGTCGGCATTCACATGCCATTCGTAGAAGCCCAAGGCCGGCACGATGCAGCGTTGAGCGCGCGCCCATGGACCGCGGTAGCTCGCGCTCGACTGCAGCGTCTCGATGCGCGCATTGAATGTGCTGTATTTGCCGGGTTTACCGTGTGCGAAGAAAGGCACGAGACCCCAACGCAGCAAGGCGGCCATCGGCCGGCCGTCGAGCCACCGAATGACGGGCACGGTCTGCGAAGGCGCTGCATTGAAGTTGGCGGGAAAGCGCCATTCGGTTCGCACGAGGTTAAACTCGCGCTCGATGGAGGCTTCATCCGGACTTACATAGCGGCCGCACATCGTATTATTGTAACGTGCCTCTAAAATCAAAATGGAAATCTCCGCGCCCTCGTGTCCGAATCCCCCGATTGGAAACAAAAATACCGCGACTCGCTTCTGGAAATGGAAAGCGAGGAACAGCGCTGGCGGCAAATCGAGCAGGCGTTGCGCCGTTTGGTCGGCCGCCTGTGCGCTGCAGGCATGGGCGTGGACCCGCAGCTCGACGACGAGTTGGTCGCGCTTGCGGCGGCGAACCGCCGCAACGCCGATGCTGCGGAACTGGAGAAGTTGGCCGAATCTCTGACGACCGCGGTGGTCGCCGTCGATGCCGTGTCACCGGTACCGACCATCGTCATGGCGTCCCCCGCCGTGAAACGCTGGGAGTCGAGCTGCGTTGCAGCGGGCAAGATTCTTCAACGCGTGCAGTCCCTGGGGCCGGAGCATGCGGCTGCCAAGGAATTGATCGCGCGATTGGCAAAGGCCAATTCCGACGCCGAGCTCGCCGCCATCCTCGAGAAGACCGCAGAGATGATCCGAACCCACGGCGATGCGCTCGCGCGCGACCGACTCCAAGCGGCGGCCGTGCTTGCGGGCGTCACCACTCGTCTCGAAGAAATGGCGGGCTATCTGACCGCCTCGGGCGATGAAGCGCGTTCACGCTTTACCGATACGGCAGCCGTCAACGAGAACGTCATGTCGCAGGTGCGTGAGCTGACGGCCGAAGTCAACAGTGCCACCGAACTTCGCGCGTTGCAGACCTCCGTGACCGCCCGCCTCGAGATGGTGACGCAACAGGTGCTGGATTTTCGATCGCGCGAGGAGAAACGCCTGTTGGAGCAAACGGGGCGAGCCGAGCGCATGCGGACCCGGATCGATGATCTGGAACGCGAAACGCAGGATCTTCGTTCGAAACTCGACCGGGAAAAATATGGCGCCAGGCACGACCCATTGACTCTCGTGGGCAATCGTAAATCGTTCGACGAGCGCTTCGCCCAAGCCATGGCAGTGCGTTCACAGAACGCCGTACCGGTAGCCGTGCTGCTGTGGGATCTGGATGACTTCAAAATGATCAACGACACCTACGGCCATCGGGCCGGCGACCGCGTGCTCAAGAGCGTAGCGACGTGCTTCGTATCGGGGTTGCGCGCCGAGGACTTCGTTGCACGCATCGGCGGCGAGGAATTCGTCATGTTACTGACGGGCCTGCCCTTCGCAAAAGTCCAGCAAATCGCGGACCAGCTGCGCCGGAGCGTTGAAGCGCTGCGGTTTCATTTCAGAGGCACGCCGATTCAGGTAACCGCCTCCTGCGGCCTTACCGACCTGCGCCAGGGAGATTCGGGCAACGCGGCCTTCGACCGCGCGGATGCCGCCCTCTACCAAGCCAAAAACGGCGGGAAAAACCTCTGCGTTGGGGCCTGAACACCGGCTAACGGAGATTTAACGTGGTTAGGCGGAATTCTGCACGGATTTTTCGGGCCTCACCCCCTAGAATCTCCCTCCGACCCCCCTCATGGCTGCTGGCAATCATGAGCGATGGCGAATTTGTGCAATGCAGCATTTAGGAATTCTGTAAGCCATGAGCGTTCCGAAAACAGTCCTGAGGGAAGCACTCCCAGAATCGGCTATCGCGATACCCCGCGGCCAGGTCGCCGCGTACGCCGCTGACCGTCGCGCACTTGGGCTGCGAGCCTGGATGCTCACGGCCGTGCTGTTCCTGATTCCGCTCGTCACATATTGGCCGGCGACTTTTCACGATTACGGTCTGCGCGACGATTACTCCAATCTGCGCGAGGCGCACGAGGAACCGGGAACGGTCGTGAAGTTTTGCGCGTCGCACGCCCGGCCGATCTACGGTTGGCTGCTGCAAGCGACCTATGGCCAGACCAGCAGCGTACAAAACCTGCAATGGATGCGCTTTTCCGCCTCGCTGCTGCTGGGTGCGATCGCCTTGGTCATGTTCCGCGGATTACGAGCCTTAGGCTGGTCTTTCAACGCCAGCTTGTGCTTTGCGATCCTGTTGGAGTTGGTTCCGTCCGCGCAGGTCATTGCGGGGTGGGCGGTTGGTTGGCCCTATGCCGCCACCGCGTTGCCCGCGATCGCCGCCTTCTTCACCGTGGAAGGCGCCGTGGCGGTTGGAGTCAGCGCCGGCGTCGGCCGGAGCGTGGGCCAGTGGCTGATGGCGCTGGGTCTCATGGTGGTCAGCGCGCTCATTTATCAGCCGAGCGCCTTGTTCTACGTCGTGCCGTTGGCCGGCGCGCTGATTGCACAACGGCGCCGCGGGCTAACGCACACCACGCGCTGGCTCGGCGTCCATTTGGGGTTCGTCGTGGCCGCCTTGGGATTCGCCTATTGCACCATGTCCGCGCTGTATGCCAGCGGTGTGTTCGTCAAATCGGGACGGATCGCATTCGAGCAACACTGGGGCGAAAAAATCGCGTGGTTCGTGCAAGAAACCCTGCCCAATGGGCTCAGCCTGTTGGTCTTGAACGACAACAATCAGCGCGACCACTGGTTGTATGTGGGTTGCGCCGTCCTCGTGGGCGTACTTCTGCTGGCGGGCCTCATCATGGAATGGCGGCGCCATGGACACGCGCGCGGCATCGTATGGGCCGTCGGGCTATTCGGTCTGCCGGTCTTTGCCGCGGGGATCAGCTTGCTGGCCTCGGAACGCTACGCGACCTATCGCACCATTCTCGCGATGACCGCCGTGCTGCTGTGTTTCTTGGTCGCCTCCGTGCGGGCACTGACCGAGCGGTGGGGAGCGCCCGGCCGCCGGTTACTCGCGACCGCGGTGATAGCGCTCGCAGTTTTCGTTGCCCAACATCACGTCTATGCACTGATCGCGGTCCCTCAAGGAAATGAGTGGCAACTGATCGTCAACGGGGCGAAGCAAGTGCATCTGAATGCGCCGGCCCGCCCGCGAATATTCGCGATCGTATCGTCGCCGAAGGACATTTCGACGGCGAGCATCTACCACGACGAGTTCGGCTCGTTGTCGTCGAATTCCGATTGGGTGCCCAAAGAGATGTTCAAACGAGCGATGCACGATTTACATTCCGACGTCCCCAATCTCGAATCGCGCTACGAATTCTCTGAAGGCTACAGGCTACCCTCCGGCCAGCATTTCGACGTCATCATCGACATGCATCAGCTGCGCCGCCTACACACGGACAATTGACGCGCCCCGCCTCTACACGCCGAGAAAGTCGCTGATTCGGCCGCGTGCGATGGCGGCGCGCACTGCCAGCGGCCATGCTGCATGCAGTGCGATCGGTTTTATTCCCGTAATCGGCATGTCAAAATCGCCGGAAGGATCGAGCAGTCGTTTCGCGATCTGCGCGCCCATCGTCGTCGCCATGGCAAGACCTCGGCCGTTGTAACCCAGGCATGCGATGAGACCCCGGACCGGCTCGTGAATGTGAGGATACTGATCCCGGGTCATCGCCAGGCGACCGCCCCAGGCGTGCGTCCACGCGACGCCGCGCAATCCCGGCCAGAGCTTTTCTGCGTAGGCCAACAAATGCAACAGGGGCGCGGTGGATGCAATCTCATGCTGGGGACCGCGGCCGCCGATCAGCAAACGCTGGCCGCTATCGACGCGGTAATAAACGGTGATGGCACCGCTTTCGTAAAGCACCGAGCGGCTCGGCATGATGGCTCGCGCAAGCGCCTCCGGCAGCGCCGCCGTCGCAGCCATGGCGCCGAACACCGGCACGACGGAGCGCCGCAGCCCCGGCCAAAGATCGTCGGTGTAGCCGTTGGTTGCCAGCACGACGTGCGCGGCCGTCGCCTCCCCTAAGTTCGTTCGCACCTTCCAATCCACACCTTCGCGCATCAGACTCAAGGCGCGCGTCCCGCCATGCACGGCCGCGCCCGCGCTCAAGGCAGCGCGCGCCAGACCCCGCGCGTAACTCAACGGATTCAGATCGCCGCCGCGCCGATCCAGCATCGCGGCCGCGTAACGATCGGTACCGGTTGCAGCCGCAAGCGCACTACCCGTGAGAAGCTCCACCGGCGCGTTGCGGCGGCTCAATTGCTCCACCGAGCGTCGTATGCTCGCGGCGTGCTTCGCGCGGACGGCGGCGCGCAGCGTGCCGTTCTGGCGTGCGTCGCATGCAATGTTGTGCCGTTTGACGAGGTCGAATACGAACGCCGGCGCCGCTCCCGCGAGTGCATTCATCCGGCTTCCCAAATCCACGCCGAAATCGCGCTCGACCACATCCGGATCGAATTTCAAGCCCGGGTTGACCTGGCCGCCGTTGCGGCCCGACGCACCATATCCCGGATCTTCGGCCTCAAGCACGACAACCTTCGCACCCCGCTGCGCGAGGTGCAGGGCCGTCGACAATCCGGTAATCCCAGCACCGACGACGATGACGTCGCTGCGGATGTCGCCATCGAGCGGCGGTGTGGGTACGGCGGGCTCCGCAGTGACTCGGTATAGATTCGGCATGACTATTTTTGCATTCTAGCCTGCCAGATCCAAGCGACAAGCGGAAATCCCATCCTCGCAAACGGCGTGGCCGAACGAGACATCGAAAGTATTACACTTGAACTCGACGGTTCGCAAACGTGTAGCGTTAGGGCCCGTCACAACAAAACAAGGTGCAGCATGCAATATCAAGGTTTGGGCAGTCTGATCATTCTGATCGCCGATGTCTGGGCGATCGTGAACATCTTTCAAAGTTCTGCGGATACGGGACGCAAAGTGCTTTGGACCGTTCTGGTCATCCTGCTGCCCTTGTTCGGGTTCATACTCTGGTACTTTCTCGGTCCAAAGACCGGAAGAGGCTAGGAGCCTACCGATCGGGAGTGCCTGAATGCGCCGCCGCCAACGTGAACGACACCAACTGAGCCGGACGAGTTGGCTGCGTGCGAGCGTATTGGGAGCCAACGACGGGATCGTATCGACGTCGAGCTTGATCGTCGGCGTCGCTGCAGGCCAAGCAAGCCACGCGACGATCTTGCTGAGCGGAATTGCGGGCCTGGTGGCCGGCGCCATGTCGATGGCAACCGGTGAATACGTCTCGGTGCACTCGCAGGCGGACACGGAAGCCGCAGCCCTGGCTCAGGAACGCGCCGAACTGGAGGATGACTTCGTGGGCGAAAGCCGTGAATTGACCGACATCTATGTGCATCGTGGACTCGAGTTGGCGCTTGCCAAGCAGGTGGCGGAACAGCTCATGCGACACGATGCCCTGGCGGCCCACGCCCGTGACGAACTCGGCCTTTCGGCTCAAACGGCGGCGCGGCCCATCCAAGCCGCGCTGGCATCCGCGGGCAGCTTCGCGGCCGGTGCGATCATCCCGTTGTTGGTCGCCGCAACAACGGTCCCTCGCTACCTCATTGGTTTCACGGTCGCGGCGTCGTTGCTGTGTTTATTGTTCTTGGGCGGCGTCTCCGCCAAAGCGGGCGGCGCCGATGTGATGACGGGTGCCTTGCGGGTTGCGTCGTGGAGCGCGCTCGCCATGGCGGTGACCGCCGCCGTCGGCGCATCATTAGGAACTATCATATGACAACGATTTCCCCGCTCAACCGCAGAATCGTCCTAGCCGCGCGTCCGCAAGGCAAACCGACGTTGGATTCGTTTCGCTTGGAACACGCGCCCATTCCTGATCTCAAGCACGGTGAGATATTGCTTCGCACTCTCTGGCTCTCCCTCGATCCCTACATGCGCGGGCGCATGAGCGACGGACCGTCCTATGCCGAGCCGGTCGGTATCGGCGCCGTCATGATCGGCGGCACCGTGGCGCGGGTGGAGCGATCGCTGAATCCCGCGTATCAAGTCGGCGACCTGGTAGTGGCCATGAGCGGCTGGCAGGAATACGCCATTACAAACGGCAGCGATGCGGTGAAGCTGCCGGCGGATGCCGTCCATCCCTCCTATGCCCTCGGGGTGATGGGGATGCCGGGATTCACCGCTTATATCGGATTGCTCGACTACGGCAAGCCCCAGCCCGGAGAAACCGTGGTCGTCGCCGCGGCAACGGGCGCGGTCGGGTCGGTGGTGGGCCAGATCGCCAAAATCAAAGGTTGCCATGTCGTCGGCATCGCAGGCGGCGCCGAAAAATGCGACTGGGCAGTCAAACAACTCGGTTTCGATGCGTGCTTGGACCATCGCTCCACGGCGCTCGACGCGGATCTCGCCGCCGCCTGTCCGAAGGGCATCGATGTGTACTTCGAGAACGTCGGCGGGAAGGTGTTTCGCGCCGTCGCGCCCTTGATGAACGCGCATGCGCGCATTCCCGTGTGCGGCCTCATCTCGCTCTACAACGATACGGCCAAGCCCACGGACGGCGAGCCCGTGCAGGCATTCATGCGCACCGTGCTCATCAAACGACTCACGATTCGCGGCTTCATCGTTTCCGATACCTACGCCCAACGAAGCGCAGAGATTCTTGGCGCGATGGGTTCTTGGCTGCGCGAAGGCAAGATCAAATATCGTGAAGACGTCGTGCGCGGCCTGGAGAATGCGCCCGGTGCGTTTCTGGGCCTCTTGGAGGGCCGCAACTTCGGCAAGCTCATCGTCGACGTCGGCGGGGCGCAGACTTGAATCGCGGCGCGGCGCGGGCGGAGGCCGCTCTCATGCGCGTTGCACAAATGGCCGAGGCCGATCGCTTGACGATCGCGGCCGGAACGCCGGGCATCGATCTGATGGACAACGCCGGCACTGCGGTCGTGCGCGAAATCGTCCAGCGTTGGCGCGTTTGCCGCGTCTGCGTGCTGTGCGGACCGGGCAACAATGGCGGCGACGGCTTCGTCGTGGCCCGCGAGCTCGCCGCCGCCGGCTGGCCGGTACGTGTCGCGCTGCTTGGACACAGAGATCGCTTGACCGGCGAGGCGAAATATCATGCAGCGCACTGGAGCGGCCCGGTTGAGCCGCTCGCGCCGGCGGCCGTGGCGGACGCGGAATTGGTGGTCGATGCCATATTTGGTGCCGGCCTCAGTCGAGCGTTGGATGACAATGTGGTGCAGACACTCGCCGCGGCTGCGGAGCGCCAAGTGCCGCTGCTGGCGGTCGACGTGCCGAGCGGCGTCATGGGGGATACCGGCGAGGCGCTCGGCGCCGTGGCCGCCGAGTGCACGGTGACATTCGCACGCAAGAAGCCCGGTCATGTCTTGCTGCCGGGGCGTGATCTATGCGGCGATATCGTGGTCGCGGATATCGGCACGCCGCCGGCGGTGTTCGATGCCATCCCGGTCGACACGTGGGAGAACCATCCCTCATTGTGGCGCCGCGAGATGCCGCGGCCCATGGCCGCGGACAACAAATACAGCCGCGGGCACGCGTTGCTGTGCGGCGGCCATCCCATGACCGGCGCCGCTCGGATGGCCGCGCGCGCAGCGGCGCGTGCCGGGGCGGGCTTGACCAGCATTGCAGTTCCTGAAGTCGCGCTGCCCATCTACGCCGGCGCGCTCACCAGCATCATGGTGCACCCGATCTCGCGGCCGGAGGATTTTTCGCGTCTGCTCGCGGACTCTCGCTACACGGCGCTGTTGATCGGCCCCGGCGCCGGGGTCAATGAGACGACTCGCGGGCGGGCGCTCGCCATGTTGGCGACGCGACGCGCAGTGCTGCTCGACGCCGACGCGATCAGCGTGTTCGCGGACCGCCCCGAAGCGCTGGCCGCAGCGATCAAGGGGCCGTGCATCCTCACGCCGCATGAAGGCGAGTTCGCCCGGCTGTTCGATATCAAAGGGGACAAGCTGACGCGAGCGCGGGCGGCAGCGCGGACGAGCGGCGCCATCATCGTGTTGAAGGGACGCGACACCGTGGTAGCGGCACCGGACGGTCGCGCCATCGTGAACACCAACGCGCCGGCAAGCTTGGCAACGGCCGGCTCGGGCGACGTGTTGGGCGGCATGATGTTAGGTCTGTTGGCGCAGGGCATGGATGCCTTTCTCGCGGCGGCTGCGGGGGTGTGGCTGCACGGCGCGGCGGCCGCCCAATTCGGCCCCGGGCTCTTGGCCGAAGATCTTCCCGACCTGCTTCCCGGCGTGCTGCGGCGACTCGACTCTTAGGAGCCTAGAGCCGCGTGGGCGCTTGGTTCCCCCGAGTCACGTTCCATTCGCTGGCTGTCGTCGTCAGCATTCTCACCTATGTCCTGACCACTCGTGCGGAGCGCGAGCGCCGGCCGCCGGCCATTGCGATTGCATGGGTCTTCGGGATGATCGCCCTGCCCTACTTGGTGTTACCGATGTACATCTTCTTCGGCCGCAGAAAATTGCCGCGCAAGAGTTCCCGCTGGTCGGGTAAACGATCGCACGCGCAGCACTGGGCCGAAGATCTCATCGATAGTTTCGGTCTGCCGCCGGCTGCCCACTCTCGCGTTCGGTTTCATCAAGACGGCCGCGAATCGCATGCCGGACTGATAGCGACGATGAACAGCGCCAATCGGCGGCTGGATATGTGCACCTATATTCTGGGCGCGGATGCCATCGGCCGTGAAGTCACGGATTTGATAATCGCCTGCGTCAGGCGCGGCGTGCGCGTGCGATTCCTGATCGACGGCGTGGGAGCATTGCAACTGCCGCGGTCCTGGTTCCGGCGCTTGAACGCCGCCGGCGTCGAAACCGCTGTTTTCAGCCCCTTGCTGGCACGCAAGACACAGGGCCCGCGGAACTTGCGCAATCACCGTAAATGGGCGTTGGCCGACGGTGAGCGCCTCTGGGCCGGCGGTAGGAATCTAGCGGCCGAGTATTTCATGGGCAGCGCGGATGCTGCGCCCTGGTCCGACCTATCGTTCGAACTGGCAGGGCCGTCCGCCGCCGCGGTCGCGCTGCAGTTCGAAGCCGACTGGGAAGAGGCCGGCGGTGCGCCCGCCGAAGCCATACCCGTGTCGGAACAGCAATATGCACACAGCCGGACGCAATTTCTCCCCAGCGGACCCGACCAAATGGAAGATACGGTTCATGCCTTGCTCATCGATGCATGTTTTCAGGCGACCGAGCGCATGCTGGTGGTCACGCCCTATTTCGTGCCCGACGTGAGTTTGGAGACCGCGATACGCCTGGCAGCTCGCCGGGGCGTGAAAATCGATCTCTGTATCCCGAATAAGTCGAACCATTTCCTGGCGGATTTCGTGCGTAATCGCGCCCTGCGTGCCCTATCCGACGCGGGAGTATCCGTCCACCTTCTGCCCCACATGAATCATGCCAAGGCCGTGGTGTTCGATGACAGCATTGCCCTGTGCGGTTCATGCAATCTCGACTCGCGCAGCCTCTTGCTCAATTACGAATCGGCTGTGGTTTTCTACGATGCCCCGGAAATCGAATGGCTGGCGGGCTGGATATCTGCGCTGATCCCCGCCGCGACATCGTTCGACCCACGGGCCCCTGGTCTGTGGCGAGACGTGTGTGAAGGATTGCTGCTGACCGTCGCGTATCAGCTATAGGCCGCGCACCAACTGTAATCTCTTGGAAACAATTCGTAGGATAGCGCCTACGCAGGATTATTGATTCGGTGCAGGTCGCCCATAGTATCCTTGGGTGGTTTCTCAAAGTTCGACACGCGTTGCAGGTGATGGGTGGAGTTCAAGGATTATTACAAGGTGATGGGAGTGGCGCGCGACGCCACCGAAGCCCAAATCAAGCAAGCTTATCGCAAGCTGGCACGCAAATATCACCCTGACGTAAGCAAGGAAAAGGACGCCGAGGCGCGGTTCAAGGAACTCGGCGAAGCCTACGAAGTGCTGAAAAGCCCGGAAAAGCGCGCCGCGTACGACCAACTGGGTCAAGGCCCGCGTCCCGGCGAGAACTTCACGCCCCCGCCGGATTGGGGCGCGGGCTTCGAATTCAGCGGCGCCGGCAACGCGGATTACAGCGATTTTTTCGAGTCGCTGTTCGGCGCCGCCGGCGGCCGCGGGCGGCGCTCGCAGCGCGGTTTCGATACCGGACGGGGCGGGGCCGAGCGCGGCCAGGATCACCACGCCAAAATCATGTTGGATCTGGAAGCGTCGCTGCACGGCGGCCCGCGGACGTTTACCCTGCGGGTTCCCGAAATCGATGCGCAAGGCCGATTGGTATCGAAAGACCGCGTGCTCAACGTGCAAGTGCCGAAGGGCATTTTGCCCGGTCAAACCATACGGTTGGCGGCCCAAGGCGCGAGCGCGGGCGCTGAAGGAACGGCGGGCGACCTGTTCATCGAAGTGGAATTTCAACCGCACGCCCTCTATCGCGTGGACGGCCGCGACTTGTACCTGGAATTACCGGTGGCGCCCTGGGAAGCCGCGCTCGGCGCCACCGTCAAGACGCCCACCCCCGGGGGCGCGGTCGATTTGAAAATTCCGGTCGGCTCGCATGCCGGAACCAAATTGAGATTGAAAGGCAGAGGCATTCCGGCATCCACGCCCGGCGATTTCTACGTCGTGCTGCAGATCGCTCTGCCCGCTGCCAGTGACGAGCAAGCGAAAGCTGCCTATCGCGCGATGGCCGACGCGCTTCCCTTCAATCCTCGCGCCAGTCTCGGAGTGTAAGCCGCCATGGAATCCGATCAACAGGGCTCGCTGTCCGGAGAGATTTTCGAAGAATATGCCGTACTCAGCGTCGATGAACTGAGTCGCCTTTGCGCGGTCGACAGGACATACATCGTCGAACTCGTTGAAGAAGGCGTACTCAATATCGTAGAACTCGACGCCGGCGTCGTTCAAGTCGATGCCTCGGTGTGGCGCTTTCCCGGTTCCGCGTTACGGCGCGCCCGCACGGCGCTGCGCCTGCAGCGAGACTTGGAGATCAATCTTCCCGGTGTCGCGCTGGCCTTGGAACTGCTGGAGGAGCTCGAGGAATTACGCCGCGAACTTAAGGTTGGACGTTAATGATCGATGCCATGGAATCGGACGCCTTCGTATTCTTCGGCGCCACGGGAGACTTGGCTCACAAAAAAATCTTTCCGGCTCTCTATGCCATGGTGCATTCGGGAGCGTTGAACATTCCCATCATCGGCATGGCACGCGCCGGCTGGACCCTGGAGAAGCTTCGCGACCGCGCGCGCGAAAGCATTCAAGACTCCGGTGATTTCGAACCGGAGTGTTTCGCCAAGTTATCCGCGCTGCTGCACTATGTCGACGGCGATTATGCGGATCCGAAAACGTATTCGCAGCTGAAGCAAGAGTTGGGGTTCGCGAGACGCCCCATCCATTACCTTGCCATTCCCCCGAGCTTGTTCGCGAGCGTCGTGCAAGGCCTCGCAAAATCCGGATGCGCGGATAACGCGCGAGTCATCGTCGAGAAACCCTTCGGCCGCGATCTGGCGAGCGCGCAGGCACTGGATACCACCCTGCATGAAGTTTTCGACGAGGCGTCGATCTTTCGCATCGATCACTACCTGGGCAAGGAAGCGGTGCAAAACCTGTTGTACTTCCGCTTCGCCAATACGTTCCTCGAGCCGATCTGGAATCGCAATTACGTCAGGGACGTGCAGATCACCATGGCCGAGCAATTCGGCGTGCAGGGCCGGGGCGGGTTCTATGAAGAAGTCGGCGCCATCCGCGACGTCGTTCAGAATCATCTACTCCAGGTAATTGCCTTGCTGGCGATGGATGCCCCCGCAGGCCACGAGCCCCAAGCCATGCAGAACGAAAAGCTGCGCTTGTTCCGCGCGATGCGGCCGCTTGACCCGAAGGACGTGGTCCGCGGGCAATTTCGCGGGTATCGGGACGAAAAAGGCGTGGCCGAGGATTCGCAGGTGGAGACCTTTGCGGCGCTGCGGCTGCACATCGATACGTGGCGCTGGGCGGACGTGCCGTTCTATATCCGCGCGGGTAAATGCCTCCCCATTTCTGCCACTGAAGTGATCGTCAATCTCAAGCGGCCTCCGCTTGAGATTTTCGATGCCAGAACCACGATGCCGACCAATTATTTTCGATTGCGCTTGAGTCCGGAGGTCGTGATCGGCGCGGGCGCGCTGGTCAAGCGCAACGGCGAAGACATGCGCGGCGAGGCCGTGGAACTGATCGCGCGGCATCATTCGCAAACCGAAAAATCGCCCTACGAGCGCTTGCTCGGCGATGCCATCCGCGGCGACACGTCGTTGTTCACGCAGGATGACAGCGTCGAAGCCGCGTGGCGCGTGGTCGATCCGGTACTGCGGGACCCTCTCCCCGTGGTGGAATACGAGCCCGGCTCATGGGGTCCCGAAGTCGCCGCCGACATCGTGGATGGCGATGAAGTTTGGCACAATCCGAATATCGAACAGTCGCAGCCGTGCTGAGCGAGCCCGTACCCGCCGACGAGATCGTGTTTTTGTTGGATGTCGACAACACGTTGCTGGACAACGATCGCTTCGGCGCGGACTTGGGCGAGCGCTTGGAACAGTTTTTCGGCAAAGCCGAGCGTGAGCGGTACTGGCAGATATTTGCCGACCGGCGCGAACAGTTGGGGCTGGCGGATTATCTCGGTAGCCTGCAATCTTTTCGCAACGGACTCGATGACGATCCAAAATTGCTCGGCATGTCGGCGTATCTGCTGGAATACCCGTTTTCAGGCCTAGTCTACCCCGGGGCCCTGGACGCGATCGCCCATTTGGGATCGTTCGGCAGGTCGGTCGTACTATCGGACGGTGATGTCGTATTCCAACCGCGTAAAATCCAACGCGCCGGCATCTGGGATGCCGTGGCCGGCCGCGTGCTCGTTTACCTGCACAAGGAAAAGGTGCTGAATCACGTGCAGCTGCGCTACCCGGCTGCGCACTATGTGATGGTGGACGACAAGCCGAATCTCCTGGCGGCGATGAAAGTGATTCTTGGGGCCAGGCTGACGACGGTATTCGTGCGTCAGGGGCACTACGCGTTGGCCGCGCAGTCGTACGATCTGTGGCCGCCGCCCGACCGGGTGATCGAGCGGATCAGCGATTTGATCACTCTCAACTTATCCGACTTTCAGGTGCGATCATGAAACCCACTCAAACGCTTCACGATTTGGGGCAAAGCCTCTGGCTCGACAACATCACACGCGAAATTCTCGACAACGGAACCTTGCGTCGCTACGTGGCCGAATTGTCGGTGACCGGTTTGACATCCAATCCGACCATTTTCGACGAAGCCATCGGCAACGGCTCGGCGTACGATGCCGGAATTCAACAGAAATCCCACGCGGGCCTGATCGGCGAAACCCTGTTTCTCGAACTGGCGCTCGAGGACCTGCGCCGCGCCGCCGACGTGTTTCGCCCGGCGTATGATCGCACCGGCGGCACGGATGGCTGGGTATCCATGGAAGTCTCGCCGCTTCTGGCGAGTAACACCCAGGCGACGATCGAGTCGGCATCGTACATCCATAAGCTCGCCGACCGTCCGAATCTCTATGTAAAAATTCCGGGCACCGCGCAAGGTGTGCCCGCGATCGAGGCAGCCATATTCGCCGGCGTGCCGGTCAACGTCACGCTGCTCTTCTCGCGGGAACAATACCTGGCCGTCGCGAGCGCCTATATGCGCGGCCTGGAACGACGCCTCGCAGCGGGCTTGGACCTGCGCATCGGTTCGGTAGCCTCCCTATTCGTGAGCCGCTGGGACCGTGCCGTGAGCGAGAAAGTGCCCCCGGAGCTGCGCAATCGGTTGGGTGTCGCCGTCGCCCTGCAAACCTATCGCGCGCATTGCGAACTTCTGGAAACGAAGCGCTGGCGCGATCTCGCTGCCGCCGGCGCGCTGAAGCAGCGTATGCTATGGGCCAGCACCGGCGTCAAGGATCCGAAGGCCCCCGCGGATCTTTACGTCACGGCCTTGGCAGCACCGGAGACCATCGATACGATGCCCGAAAAAACTCTCCTGGCATTCGCGGAACACGGGATCGTGAAGTCGGTAATGCCCAAGGACGGCGGTGACGCCGAGAAGGTACTCGAGAGCTTTGCCGAGGCGGGCGTCGATGTCGACGAACTTGCTGCGAAACTGCAGGTCGAAGGCGCGCAGTCCTTCGTCAATTCATGGGCTGAACTCATGCAGCGCATTGCCGAGAAGAGCGCGGCGCTGGCGGCATCATGAGTTCGCGAATCAATCCGCTGGCAGGTCAGCCCGCTCCCGCGGATCGGCTGGTGAATATTCCGCGGCTCATCACCGCGTACTACAGCGGGCGACCCGACCCGAGTGAAGCGGCGCAGCGTGTGGCGTTCGGCACTTCCGGTCACCGCGGTTCATCGTTCGACCTGAGCTTCAACGAAGCGCATGTACTCGCGATCACGCAGGCCATTTGCACCTACCGCAAGCAGCATGATATCGACGGGCCCCTGTTCATCGGATTCGACACCCATGCGCTGTCCGCACCGGCGTTCGCCACCGCCCTCGAAGTACTGGCGGGCAATGGAGTCGAGGTCATGATTGCGGCGGACGACGAATACACGCCGACACCCGCCATCTCACACGCCATCCTCACGTATAACCGCGGGCGCAGCACGGGATTGGCCGACGGCATCGTCATCACCCCGTCGCACAATCCACCCGACAGCGGCGGCTTCAAGTACAACCCGCCCGACGGAGGACCCGCCGACACCCAGGTCACATCGTGGATGGAGGGCAGGGCGAATGAACTCATGCGTGCAGGCTTGAATGGAGTGGCGCGCATGGAATACGCGAAAGCGCGCAGCGCTGCCACGACCCACTCGCATGATTACGTCGAATCCTATGTCAACGACCTGGGCAACGTGATCGACATGGAGGTCATACGCGGTTCGAAGGTCCGGCTGGGAGTCGATCCCCTGGGAGGCGCCGGCGTGCATTACTGGGCGCGCATCGCCGACCGCTACAAGCTGGATCTGCGGGTGGTCAACGACGAGGTCGATCCGACGTTCCGCTTCATGACGCTGGATTGGGACGGGAAAATACGCATGGATCCCTCGTCCGCCTATGCCATGCATCGGCTGATTGCCCTCAAGGACAGCTATGATGTCGCGTTCGCCTGCGACACGGATCACGACCGGCACGGCATCGTGACGGCAACCGCCGGCCTCATGCCGCCCAATCATTATTTGTCGGTGGCCGTCGACTATCTATTTCGGCATCGCACGGGATGGAGGGCGGATGCCGCCGTCGGCAAAACCGTCGTCAGCAGCGCCATGATCGATCGAGTAACCGCCCGCTTGGGTAGGCGGCTGTACGAAGTACCGGTGGGATTCAAATGGTACGTGGCCGGCCTGTTGGACGGCAGCTTGGGATTCGGCGGCGAAGAAAGCGCCGGCGCGTCGTTCAGCCGATTCGACGGCAGCGCCTGGAGTACCGACAAGGATGGCATCGCGGCCGCGCTGTTATCAGCCGAAATCACCGCACGGACCGGACGCGACCCCGGTCAAGCCTACCGCGAGCTGACGCGCGATCTCGGTGAACCGTTTGCCAATCGAGTCGATGCCCCCGCAACCCCGGCGCAAAAGAAAAAACTCGGGTTACTCGACCGCACACAGATTCGGAGCACGGAACTCGCCGGCGAGAAAATCGAGCAGGTGCTGACGCATGCGCCCGGCAACAATGCGCCCATCGGCGGCGTCAAGGTCATGTCCAAGAACGGCTGGTTCGCGGCGCGTCCGTCGGGCACCGAGGATATCTATAAGATCTATGCCGAGAGCTTTCGGGACGAAGCGCACTTGCAGCGACTCTTGACCGACGCCCAAACCGTCGTGGATACCGCACTCGGGGAAGCTTGACCTCAGCGGCCGAAACCGATTACGGCGCGCCGGCACCGACGAGCGGCGTGTCGGGACAGCCCAGCAACCAGCCCAACAACGAGCCCGTGCCGAGCGCCACGGCGAAGCGGCTGTTGCCGTGGCTGGTTGCGGTCGGGTTCTTCATGGAATCGCTCGACACCACCATTCTGAACACGGCGGTTCCCACCATCGCGCACGCCCTCAACGTGGCGCCGCTCAGCATGAAGGCGGTGCTCGCCAGTTATACGTTGAGCCTCGCTGTTTTCATTCCCATCAGCGGCTGGATGGCCAACCGGTTCGGAACTCGTCGCGTCTTTGCCGCCGCGATCGGCACTTTCACGTTTGGCTCGTTTCTCTGCGGCATCTCCACCGATATTCACTTGCTGGTCGCGTGCCGGATTCTGCAAGGTTGCGGCGGCGCGATGATGCTGCCCGTAGGCCGGCTCACCATGGTTCGCACGTTCGCGAAGTCGGAACTCATCCGCGCCATGAGTTTCGTCTCCATACCCGGTCTGATCGGGCCGATGCTGGGGCCGCTGTTGGGCGGCATCATCATCAATTACTTTCATTGGAGCATCATTTTCTTCGTCAACATTCCGATTGGGCTGGTCGGCCTGTACATGGTGTACCGGCACCTGCCGAATTATCGCGAGCGCACGAATTACCCGTTGGATATCGTAGGATGGATATTGTTCGGCTCGGGAATCTCGCTGCTGTCCTACGTCCTCGAGGTGTTCGGCGAGCACACCTTGAGCGGACGCGAAATAGCGGGATTGCTCGCTATCTCGTTCGCTCTTCTCGGTGCGTACGGCTTGCACTCGACCCGCACGCTGCACCCGCTGCTGCGTCTCGGCCTGTTGCGGATTCGGACCTTTCGCGTGGCAATCACCGGCAACCTGTGCACGCGGATAGGCATCGGCGGCCTGCCCTTCCTCCTGCCGCTGCTGTACCAGGTGGGCCTGGGATACACGGCGATTCAATCGGGACTGATGATCATGCCGCAGGCGCTTGCCGCCATGAGCTTGAAACTGGTTCTGCCGCACATCTTGAGAAAATTCGGCTACCGCCAAGTACTGATTTCGAACACCGTCATGCTGGGCGTGATGCTGATGCTGTTCTCGACCATCGACGTCGGCACGCCTGCGTGGCTCATCGCGCTGATGGCTTTCATCTACGGCTTTTTCACCTCGACCCAGTATACGAGCATGAACACGCTGGCCTATGCCGATGTGAACGGCGATGAGGCCAGCGGCGCCAGCACCATCGCCAGCACCGTGCAGCAACTGGCGGTGAGTTTTGGAGTCGCGGCAGCCTCCCTGACCGCCGCAATGTTCCTTCCCGATCATCCGCGCGCCGGGGCGCCGGAAATGATCCACGGTGTGCATCTGGCGCTGCGAATTCTTGGGCTCCTGACCATCGGCACGACCGTCGTGCTCAGTGAACTCCAGCCGAACGACGGCGCTGCCGTCAGCAGCCAGAAAATTGCCGTTCCGGCCCAGCCTTAAGATTCGTCGCCGTCGAGCCTTGCGGATTATTCTTTCTTGATCTCGTGCCCGCCGAATTGATTGCGCATGGCCGCGAGCAGCTTATCGACGAACGAGTCGGTATCCCGCGACCGAAGTCGTTCCAGCAAGGATGCCGTGATCGCGACGGCGGGTACGCCCAATTCAATGGCTTCCGCGACGGTCCATCGCCCCTCGCCGGAGTCCGCCACGTAGGGCGCGATGCCTTGCAAGGTGGGATTTTTTTCCAGGGCATTGGCGGTCAAGTCCAACAGCCACGAACGCACAACGCTGCCATAACGCCAGATTTCCGCTACCTGATGTAGATCGAGTTCGAACTCGCGCTTGTGCTGCAAGATGGAAAAACCTTCGGCGTAGGCTTGCATGAGTCCGTATTCGATGCCGTTGTGGATCATTTTGCTGTAATGGCCCGAGCCTACCGCACCGACGTGACCCCAGCCCCTGTCCGGCGTCGGGGCAAGCGTCTCGAAAATCGGACGGAGGCGATCGACCACGGCTTTGTCGCCGCCGATCATCAGGCTGTAGCCTTCAGCCAAACCCCAGACGCCGCCGCTCGTGCCGGAATCGACGTAATTGATCCGGCGCTTTGCCGCCGCAGCGGCGCGCCGCTGCGTGTCTCGATAATTCGAGTTGCCGCCGTCGATGATGGAATCGCCCGCCGCCAGCAGCGGCGTCAATGCATCGATGGTGCTGTCCGTCACCGCCCCAGCCGGGACCATCAACCAGACGACCCGAGGCGCCTTCAGCTTCGCGACCAACGCCTCGAGTGAAGCCGCGGATTGCGCACCCTTCTCCTCGATCACCTTGCGTGCCGCTTCCGCCGGATCGAAACCGACGACCTCGTGGCCGCCGCGCAGCAATCGCTGCGCCATATTGGCGCCCATGCGACCCAAACCAATCATCGCGATTTGCATAGTTTACAGCCCTGACCGCGCGTACACTTTTTACGGCCGAGTATAGATCCGCATGCCCTACAGCGCCCGCGAAATCACTTCTTTCATGATTTCGTTGGTGCCGCCGTAAATGCGCTGCACCCGCGCGTCGGCAAACATACGGCACACCAGATATTCGTTCATGTAACCATAACCGCCGTGCAATTGAACGCACTCGTCGAGCACGTCCTGCTGCATGTCGGTGACCCAGTACTTGGCCATCGAGGCCGTGACCGTGTCGAGCGTACGACTCAAACACTTGGTGATGCAGTCATCGACGAACACGCGTGCGATACGTGTTTTGGTCGCAATCTCGGCGAGCTTGAATTTCGTGTTTTGGAATTCGGCGATCGTCTTGCCGAACGCCTTGCGCTCTTTGGTGTATTTGATGGTTTCGGCAACGCCGCCTTCCATGGCGGCGACAGCGGCCACGGCGATCAGGAGCCGCTCATAGGGGAGATCCGCCATCAACTGATAGAACCCCTGGCCCTCGACGCCACCCAATAAATTGATCGCCGGCACGCGTACATTGTCGAAGAACAATTCAGAGGTGTCTTGCGCCTTCAAACCCATTTTGTCGAGGATGCGACCGACGCGGTAACCTTCCAAGTCCTTGGTTTCCACCATGATGATGGACGTGCCCTTGGCGCCTTCGCCGGGACGCGTCTTGACCACCAGGGCAATCAAATCCGCCAAGTAGCCGTTGGTGATGAAGATTTTCGAGCCGTTGATGAGGTAATCGTCGCCGTCGCGGACGGCTCGGGTCTTCAAACCCTGCAGGTCCGAGCCGGCGGCCGGCTCGGTCATGCCGATCGCGCCGATAAGTTCGCCGCGCGCCATGCGCGGCAGCAAGCGCCTTTTTTGCTCTTCGGTGCCGTGATTCACCAAGTAGTGCGCACAGATACTGTGCACGCCTTGTCCGAACCCGCTCAAACCACGACGGCACAATTCCTCGTACAGCACGACTTCGTGACGGAAGTCGCCGCCCACGCCGCCGTAGTCCGCAGACACGTCCGTGCACAACAGCCCCATCGCGCCGGCCTTCCGCCAAATCTCTTTGCCGACGTTCTGTTGTTTGCGCCATTCGGCGTCGTAGGGGACCATTTCGGCCTCCACGAAACGCGCTGCAGCGTCGCGGAATATCGCAAGCTCGTCATCCACCCATGGGGACACGTACGGCTGCGCGATCGCCGCGTTCATTTACGCCTCCGTCTTCACGGGTGCGGCCTCCGCGGGAACGCCGTGGCCTTCGGCCGTTTCGACGACCCCGGGCGCATTTGCCCGGCGTTGCTGCTTGGCATCCTGACGAGCCTTTCTAGCAGCTTCTTTCTGTTTCTTCGCGTGACGATAATTCGGCTTAGCCAACTTGAATCTCCTCGAAGTAGCCTGTGGTTTTGATCTTACTCTGCCTGCACTGAAACGCGTACCGATAAGCGATGACGGCCGCCG
>Ga0181536_10001172_pt1 | contig 31012 bp, 26 predicted proteins | sample PEATcosm2014_Bin_41_FD_121105 | JGI IMG/M metagenome (GOLD analysis project Ga0181536, IMG submission 121105) | Peatland microbial communities from MTU Mesocosm Facility, Houghton, MI, USA - PEATcosm2014_Bin17_60_metaG | ecosystem: Environmental > Terrestrial > Soil > Wetlands > Peat | place...
CGGGTAGATGTCCATCATCGTCGACTGCGACAACGGCACCAGCGCGGCGCCGAAGACACCTTGCAGCACGCGAAACGCCACCATCTGCGGCAGCGACTGCGCCGCGCCGCACATCATCGACGCGACGGTGAAGCCGATCAGGCAGGTAATGAACAAATACTTGCGGCCGAACCGCGCCGCCAGCCAGCCGACCGGCGCCGTCATGATCGCCGCCGCCGTGATGTACGAGGTCAGGACCCAGGTGATCTCATCCATCGTCGCCGACAGGCTGCCCTGCATATACGGCAACGCGACATTGGCGATGGTCTGATCCAACGCCTGCATCAACGTGGCACCCACCGTGCACAGCGTGATAATCAGCCTGTGCGGCACCTGATCCTGGGCCATCCGCGCGCCGGGGATCAGAACAGTTCGCGCCAGGTCCGGTTATGGCCGGTGTCGATATCGGCGACCACGCTCATGCCGGCGCGAAACTCCGGGTCGTCCGATTTGCGCTCGCAGGCGATGCGCACCGGGATCCGCTGCACCACCTTCACCCAGTTGCCGGAGGTGTTCTGCGCCGGCAGCACCGAAAACTCCGAGCCGCTGTTGGGCGCGATGCTTTCGACCGAGCAATTCCAGTGCCGCCCAGGATAGGTGTCGACGGTAACGGTGACCGGATCGCCGGGCTTCACGAAGGTCAACTCGGTTTCCTTGGGGTTGGCCTCGATCCAGGTCCGCTCGGTCGAGACGAGGCCGAAGGCGGCGGTCGAGGCCGCCAAATACATACCCTTCTGCACCGTTTCCACCATCGTCACGACGCCGTCGAACGGCGCGTAGATCACGGTGTGGTCAAGCTCGCGCTGCGCCTCGTCCAACTTCGCTTTCGCCTGCACGTAGTCGGACATGGTACGGACATCGACCTCGGGATCGCCGCCCAGTTTGGCGAGCTGCACGGCGGCGGCGAGTTTCAGCGCCTCGACCGTCTGCCGGTCGGTCGCCAGCGCGAACCGCGCGTTGTCGTATTCCGCCCGGGTGACGCCGCCGCTCTGCACCAGACTACCCAACCGGTCGGTGTTCACCTGATCGAGCGCGACCTGCGACTGTTTGACGTCCACGTCCCGCAGCATCCGCTTATAGTCCAGCTTCATCGCGTTCAGCCCGGAGACGATGCCGCCGAGATTGGCCTTCGCCCCCATCACGGCGAGTTGGAACGGTTCCGGATCGAGCCGCAGCAGCACGTCGCCTTTGCTGACACGCTGGCCCTCGCGCACCGGGACCTGCAGCACGATGCCGGAGACGTCGGTGGAGAGCGCCTCCTTCGCCGAGCGGACATAGGCATTGTCGATCGAGACGACCCGCCCGCCGGTGATCCAGAACACCAGGGACCCGACGATGACGATCGCGATGCCGCCCAACATAAGCAATGGCCGCAGCAAGCGGCGAAGGTCGCGGCGCCGGGTCGTAGCCGTGGTGATCCGATCGCCCACGCGTGGGGTGTCGGTCGCGGTGGCCTGGGACATCAGACGACCTCCCTGGCTTCGGGTTCGCGCGTGTCCTGGTGGGCCTTGGCGGCGCCGGGGCCCGCTGGCGGACGGGGTTCAGGCGCGCGGCGGGTGGGGTGGGAGTCGCGGGTCAGTGTGGCTTTCATCCGCGCGAGTGCCTCAATCATGATCGTTAGACTGTCTTCCGCGACCCCGTGCGTGGCCATCGCGGCCATTTCGGAGCGTTGCTGGCTGATTTCCCGCAGTACCAGATGCGCGGGCAATAACAAGTGCAGGCGCCAGATGCGCCGGTCGCGCGGATCCGGCCGCCGCTCGACCATGCCGCGGCCTTCGAGCCGGTCGATCAGGCGGGCCACGGTGATCGGTTCCACTTCCAGGAACTCGGCGAGCTCTTTTTGCGTGATGCCCGGCTGGCGCTCCAGCCAGATCAGGATGCCCCACTGCGCCCGGGTCATGCCATGGGCGCGCGCCCGCTTGTCGGCGTCGACCCGCAACAGGCGCGCCACGTCGTTCAGCAGAAACAGCAAATCGCGTTCGAAGTCGGCCAACCGAGTCCTCCCTGAGGCGTGCTGATTATAAGCGACGTTATGATGTCGTGGCCATGGCTGGTTCCATGCGCGGCACGCGACTCCGCCGCGCGTGGCTGCTATATCGGCGGCGCCGGAGGATTTCGAACGATGCATCGCGGCCTGACTCGACGCGGTTTGCTCAGGCTCGCGGCGTTACCCGCGCTCGGGCCGGCCCAGGGGGCCCCGATCGGGCTCATGATCGGGTCCATGATCGGGCCGGCGATCGGGGCCACCTTGGGTCAGGCCGTGACGGAAAAGCTTCTCGTGTTCGTGCCTCAGGCGATGCCGGCGAGCCTCGATCCGATCGCCACCCCCGGCTTCGCCACGCGGACCGCGGCGATGGCGGTGTTCGAAACCCTCTACGGCACCGACGCCCAGCTCAACCCGATGCCGCAGATGGTCGCCGGCCACAGAATGGAAGATTCCGGCAAACGCTGGGTGTTTCAGCTGCGATCTGGGCTTTTGTTCCACGATGGCACCCCGGTCACCGCGCGGGACTGCGTGGCGTCGCTGCGCCGTTGGATGCGCGCGGACCGGGTCGGCCAGGCGCTGGCCGCGCGGCTGGAGGCGCTGGAGGCGACCGCCGGCGACACGCTGACCTTGCGCCTGACCCGGCCGCTGCTCCGGGTCCCGGCCATGCTGGCGAAGAGTCAGTTGAGCCCGCCGCTGATCATGCCCGAACGCTTCGCCGGCACCGGCGCCGATACCCCGGTCGAGGCGCTGATCGGCAGCGGACCGTTCCGCCTCGCCGGCCTCCGCTGGCGGCCGGGCGATGACCTCGATCTGATCCGCTTCGCGCCGTACCAGCCCAGATTGGAGGCGTCGAGTTTCACGGCGGGACGGCGGGTGGCGCTGCTCGACCGAGTGCTGTGGCGAACCCCGGACGATCCGCTCCAGGCGTTGCGGGACGGCGCGGCGGACTGGGTGGAGTTGTTGCCGCCGGACCTCGCGGACGACGCGTTGGGCGATCCCGGTCTCACCACCGGCCGGCTGGATGAAGTCGGGAATTACGCACTGCTGCGGCTCAACACGCGACGCGGCCCGACCGCCAATCAGGCGGTGCGGCAGGCGATCCTCGCGGGGATCGACCAGACCGCGGTCATGGAGACGGTGTTCGGCGCGGGCAGCGGCAAGTTCATCACGCCGGTCGGGCTGTTCTCGCCCGGTTCGGAGTTCGTCAGCACGGCCGGGAGCGAGCGGATCGGGGCCAAAAAGTCGCCGCGCGCGATCCGGGCCATGCTGGCGGACGCGGGCTACCAGGGGGAGCCGCTGGTGGTGTTGAATCCGGTCGACGACCTGGTGCACACGCGGCTGACCGGCGCGGTGATCGACGAACTGAAGCAAATCGGCCTGACGGTCGCGGAGCGGCCACTGGACCGGCCGGCGTTCGCGGCGTGGCGTGCTCACGTTCAGGGCGCGGCTCAGGGCGCGCCCGCGGCGGAGACCTCGCATGCGGGCGACGCGGCGGCGGATCACGACGGCTGGTCCGCGCTGTGCGATTCCGTGCCCGGGGCGGACCATTTCGATCCCTTGGCGATTTCCGCCGGGCCCGCGCCATCCGGGGGACTTTGGCCGGGCTGGCTGGACGACCCGGCAGCGGCGCGGTCGCGCGATGCGTGGATCGATACCACCGATCTGGGCGCGAGCCGCGCCATCGCCGCGCAATTGCAGCTGCGGGTGTTCACGACCGCCAATTTCGTGCCATTAGGGCAATGGCGTCCCACGGCCGCGTGGCGGACGATCGTGACCGGTCAGCAAAAAGGATCCTTTCCGGTGTTCTGGGACATCGCGCGACCTTGATTTCCAGTCCGCTCACGTGGCTCGCGGTCGCGGGCGGCGGCGCGCTCGGCAGCCTGGCGCGGTTCTGGCTGACCGGCGCGGTGACGGCGCTGACCGGCCCGCGATTCCCCTATGGCACGTTGCTGATCAACATCCTGGGGTCGTTCGTGATCGGCGGCGTCGCCGGCCTCACCCTGACGCCGGCGCGGCTGGCGATGCACCCGGACGTGCGGATCTTTCTGATGGTGGGGATCTGCGGCGGCTTCACGACATTTTCGGCGTTCAGCCTGCAGACGCTGGAGTTGTTGCAGGCGGGTTATCCGATCCCGGCGCTGCTATACGTCGCCGGCTCGGTCCTGCTGTGCCTGTTGTTCGTTTGGTTCGGCTGGTGGTTGGGCCGGCTATAACCGGCGCGCGGACCGCATGACGCACGGCGTTCCCGTTCCGGCCGCGCCCCCCGGCGTGCCGGGAGATGGGCCGGACGCGGCACGCGCGAGGACCGTCGGATGACCGGCGGGCGGTTCGCCGATCCGTTCGCGCCACCCGGACGTCCAGGTATCAGTCGACCCGGATCGCGGTCGCCTCGGGTCCCTTGGCACCCTGGACGACATCCATCCAGATGGTCTGACCTTCCGCCAACTGGGTGACCCCGGCGCGCTGCAGAGCGGAGGCGTGCACGAACACGTCCTTGCCGCCCTCAAGCGGCGCCACGAAGCCGAACCCTTTGGTGGCGTTGTACCATTTCACGGTGCCTTGCATTTCCACCGACGGTCCCGTGGGCGGGCCGCGCCTGGGGGCGCCACCGGCGCCCATGCCCATACCGCCGCCGCCGCCGCCACTGGGCGGTGCACCCGGAGCCCGGGCCGGAGCGCCACGCGGGGTCGCGGTGCTCTCATCGACCGAAATGACTTCGGACACCTGCCGCCCCTTCTGCCCCTGACCAATCCTGACGCGCAACGAGGCCCCTGGGCTGACGGCGGCGAAGCCCGCGGCATTCAGGGTGTTGGCGTGCAGAAACGCATCGCCCGACCCATCGGACAAGGCAACGAAGCCGAAGCCTTTTTCCGGGTTGAACCACTTGACCGTCGCATCGTGCTCCGGTCCAAATCCGGCCGAGGACGGCCAGGATTGCACAGGTCGCGGCAGATCCCCTGGAGGCGCGCGATCGAAGGCGAAATCGTCATCGAAGCCGCGGCGCCGGGGCGGGCGTCCACGTCCGCGGTTGTTCATATTCAAGAGACCGTCGTCCTCATGACCAAAAGCGTTGCACGCGCTGAACCAAAAATACCGGCAGCCTGACCAGTCAGGCACCAGCATAGCGGGCACCTTACACCGGACCCAGGGCGGAAACAACCATGACAATGCGTGCCGCGACCCGATCGCGCTCACAATTCGGTCATGATTCGCGCTCGGCGCGAAACCGGGGGGCGGCCCATATCGTGTCATGACCGCGAGAGTGAAGGGAACCGGGGGCGGGCGGCTCGGCCGCTTCATCCGGTTCCGCCCGCCGCCGCGCCGGATGGCCTGGGCCGGCGGGGCGACAGATCAACATTTCACGCGGCCGGAATGACCTGCGTCGCGGTCCGCCGGTCCCCGGCTGAGCCTGAACCGTGTTCGGGGGAGGAATGGATGGCCTGGACCGCGTTGACCTCCGCGAGGTCTTCACCACGGAGGACGGTGGAGCAACCAAAAAATGCCTTGACGCACATTTTAGTTAGAAATACTAACTGATGCGTCAGACACCCCAGGCGAGGCGGCCCCTTCATGGACACTCAACCGGTATTCGGCCCCGCGGACCTCATCGCCGTCATGGTCGGCGACATGGCCAAGGCGATCTCCGAGCGGAGCGGCGAGACGCGGCAGCAGGCGCTCAGCCGCTACCAGGCCGCCGTCCGGATGATCATGAGCTTCCTGCCGCGCGACGTGATCGAGGCGATTCTCGCCGGTCATTGCGTGATGTTCCATGAGGTGATGACCGACAGCGTCCGGGAAACCCTGCGCGGCGAGCCAGACACGACGCGGCGCGGCACCCGGAGCAACCTCGTCGCGTTGAACAGGGTGTTGAGCGGCAATCTCGACCGGTTGGCGCGCAGTCAATCGCGCCCCGTGGAGGGGCAGCGCGAGGAACCGGAGGCGGGCGCCGAGGCGGAGATGGCCGAGCGGGCGCCTCCGGCGGCGGCGGACGCACCGGCGCGGGCGGTTCCGGTGCGAACGCCGGTGGCGGAGACGCGGACAGAAGCGCTCCAGGCGCGGGCCGCGCCGGTTCCGGCGCCGGTGGCGGAGGCGCGGACGCCGGCCGTTCCGGTGCGAACGCCGGTGGCGGACACGCGGACCTCCGCGGTTCCGGCGCCGGGCGTTCCGGTTGACACGTCGGCGACAGACACGCGGACGACCGCGGCCCAATCGCCGGGCGTGCCGGCGCTGACGCCGGTGGCGGATGCGCGGACAGCAGCGGGCCGGACGCAGGCCGTTCCGGTGCGAACGCCAGTGGAAGACACGCGGACCGCCGCCGCGCGGACGCCAGTCACCACGGTGCGGCCGCCGGCGACGGACACGCAAACTCCCGCCGCGCGACCGCAAGCCGTCCCGGTTCAGGCGGACACGCGGACCGCCGCGACCGACGCGCGGGACGTCCCGATGCCGGCGGCGGACGGGCCGCCTGCCGCGGTGCGGGCGGAGGTTGCCCCGACGCCGGCGGCGGAACCGCGGGATGTTCCCGTCCAGGGTGAGTCGAAGCCGGTTGCCGTGCCCCCCGCCGGCACCATCAATTTTTATCCCTCGATCCCCGAGGCGATCGCCGCCTGCAAGGTGAACCCCGAAGCGATGGCCGCTCTCGAAGCCGGCGATGCCGCGGGTTTCGCGCGCGCGATGGGGGTCGAACAGCCGAGCGATGGGTTCCTCACGGCCGCGGCCACTCCGGGGAGCCCGTTTGATCGCGAGGCGGCGGGTCCGTGGCCGGCCGGCCGGACCTCGGGCACACCGAAAACCTGACCCGCCGCGGCGGGGCGTTGCCGCCGGCGGGATCGGTCGGGCGGCGTCGGTTCCGCGGCGGGCCGGGGCCGTTCGCGGCGGCACGAGGCAGGCGACGAGCGGTTGATCGCGATCAGCGGCCCCGGAACGCCCGGTCCGGATTCCGAGCCAGCCGCGTCCATCCGCGGTCCATTTCGCCAACCGCGAGATCGCGCGAGCCATCGTGGTTTCAGTGCCGGCATCGAGAAAGTATTCAACCGCGGATGAACGCGGATAAACGCCGATAAGCACAGATGGTAAAATCGACTGGTACCAACGAAGGCGCTGACAAAGGGGCCAGGCAACGGGCGAGGTTTCCCCGGCCGCTCGTTCCGGATTCCGAATCATCTGCGTTCATCCGCGTTCATCCGCGTTCATCCGCGGTTGAATCCTTCCTTGCCTGACTACCGCATGAGCCACGGCCAGTTCGGCATCGGCGAAGGCAAATTTAACCGCGGACGAACGCGGATGGTTCGGGGCAGGGTTCGACCCGCCCCGGGGGGCGGCATGACGGATAATTCAGCGCCCATGGGGTCAGGCCCGAGCATAACGGCGGCGAGGCGATTTGGCGTCGGCCGGATCGTATCCTGGTGCCTCCGCGGCCTGGCCGGGCCACGACGGGGAAAGAGGGATCTCGCGTTCCCGGCCAGCCTGAAACTCTGGCGCCGATCGGAACCGGCGCGAGTTGACGGGCGAGAGTTACGCCGCCCCGGCGAGCGGGCGGCACGCGGTTGGTCACGCCGCCGCGTCCGGATCGTCCGCCAGCGCCGTGTCGCGCGAACCGTCGAGCGACGGCGCGTCGGCGGCGAAAGCCCCCCCGGTGGAGGTGCCAAGCTCACGCAGCTTGCCGCCGATCGCGCGGGTGCGCAGACGCGCCCGCTCGATGGTGCCGCTGAAGGCGCCGGCCTGGCGCGACAGACGCTCCAGCACCTCGTCCATCTTCAGCATCTCGACCCGCGTCACGCCCAGCAGGTCGCGAATTTCATCGGCCTTGTCCTCCAGCGCCAGGGTGACAAAGCCCAGGTGAATGGTGCGCAACAGGGCGGGGAACAGGGTCGGGCCCATGACCAGGACCCGATGCTCGCGGCCGATCGTGTCGATCAGGCCGGGAATGCGGGCGATCTCAGCGTGCAGCGCGTCGGTCGGCAGGTACAGCACGGCGAATTCCACGGTCACGGGCGGGAAGATGTACTTGCTGGCGATCTTGCGGGCCTCGTCCCGCACCCGCCGTTCCAGGCCGCGCAACGCGGCGCGTTCGGCGTCCTGATCGCCGGCGGCGGAGGCGGCGATCAGGCGTTCGTGATCCTCCATGGGGAATTTCGCGTCGACCGGCAACACCGGCCGGCGGGTCCCGCGCATCGGCATGATGATGGCGAACTCCACCATCTCGTCGCTGTCCGGACGCACCTTGTGGTTGGCGAGCCAGGCATCCGGCGGCAGGATGTCATCGAGCAACGAGCGGATTTGCGTTTCCGCCCAGCCGCCGCGGGTCTTCACGTTGCTGAACAGGCGCTTGATGTCGCCGATGCCGGCGGCGACGGTGCTGACCTCGCCGATCGCCTTCTGCACGGCGGCGAACTGATCGATCACCCGGTTGAAGCTTTCCGACATCTGCTTTTCGACGGCGGCGTGCAGTTGTTCGTTCACCGTGTGGCGGATGGCGGCCAGGCTGGCGTCGTTGCTCTCGCGCAGGTCGCGCAGGCGGACTTCCAGCGCGGTGCGGATTTGCTCGATCCCGGTGTCGAACGCGCCCCGGGAGGCGGCGACGCCGACGGCGGCCTGGGTCGCGGCGGTGTGGATGGCGGCGCGGGTGGCCTCGGCCTCGAGGCGCGAGCCGTGCAGCGCCTGTTCGGCGAGGACGCGCACCGCCGCGATCGAACGGCTCTGCCGCGCGGCGACCACCGCGGCGACGATCGCCGCGTAGGCGGCGAGGCCGGCGAGCAGGAGCGTGAGATCAGGCATCGGCGTGGGGTTCCCGATTCGGGACCGGCAGTATCGCCCGGTTCGAGCCGGTCCGCATAACGTCGCGCCCGATCACGCGATTTTCGCGGCGGCGCGGTCAGACGGCCCTCGGCTTCGGCCGGGCCAGAGGTTGCTCCGCGGGCGACGCATACTCCACACCGGGCATCGCCCGATCGAGCCGCCAACGCGCGAGCCTGACGCCGCGAGGGTTGCATGCCTGCCGGCCACGTTTGATCCAGATCAAAGCCAAGCCAGACACCTCGTGCGCTTGGTCGTCCCACCGGCGAGCCGGATTCGGGCGTTTTTCGCGATCCGGGGGGCTCGCCATTCAAACGAGGTGGAGCCCATGCCTGTCGCTGGCGCGACCAACAGTTTCCGCGGAACCATGGGCGGCGCGGAGCACTTTATCATGGTCCAGGCACCAGCCGGTGCCGGTCTGGAGGCGCAGATCGCGCATGTCGAGGACCGCTACGCCGAGGCGCGCGCGGCACTCGGCCTGTCGCCGGAAAGCGCGGTGTTCCGCCGCGTCTACCTCAGCGATGCACCCAACCAGGTGGCGCGGCTGAAGGATTCGCGGTTGGTCGATGACGCGGAGGCCGGACCGGTCGCGGTATCGATCGTGCAGCAGCCACCATTGCCGGGCGCCAAGCTGGCTTTGCTGGCGTACCACCTGGAAGACGCCGGGCCGGTCGGGAAACGGCAACTCTCGCCCAACCATCTGCTGGTAGAAAAGAACGGCACGCGCCATTTGTGGAGCACCAGACTGTGCACCGGCGCGACCAACGAGCCCACCTCCACCGCGGATCAGACGCGCGACGTGTTCGCCGGCCTGACCGGCGCCCTGACGGGTCTGGGTGGCACGTTACGAGACAACTGCGTGCGTACCTGGATCTACGTCAAGGATGTGGACGTGTTCTACCAGGACATGGTCGCCAGCCGAATTGCGGTGTTCCGGCAACACGGCATGACCCGCGACACGCACTATTTGGCCAGCACCGGCATCGAGGGTTCCTGCGCGCACCGCTACGACACGGTGCTGATGGATGCGTGCTCGAACCTCGATCTGGCGCCGGATCAGGTCAGCTACCTGAACGACTTCGACCGGTTGTGCGCGACCAAGGACTACAACGTCACGTTCGAGCGGGGCACGCGCATCGGTTACGCCGACCGGTCGCACCACTTCATCTCCGGCACCGCCAGTATCGACAACGCCGGGCGTGTGCTGCACCCGGGCGACGTGCTGCGCCAGCTTGGCCGTGCGCTGGACAACGTCGATGCGCTGCTGCGCTCAGGCGGCGCGGCCCTCGCCGACATGACCCATCTGCTGGTCTATCTGCGCGACCCTTCCGATTTCGACCGGGTCAATGCCTGCGTCCGCGAGCGCTTCCCGGCCCTGCCGGTGCTGATCCTGCGCGGCGCGGTCTGCCGGCCCGATTGGCTGATCGAGGTCGAAGGGATTGGCATCACCCACGCGGATGCCCCGCATCTGCCGATGTTCTGACCACGAAAGGATCTCATCATGTCCGATGCCGCCGCGCCGCTCGCCATGCCGAATGCGGCCCAGAGCGCGATGCCGGATGCGGCCCCGCTCGCCATGCCGGATGCAGCCCCGCTCGCGATGCTCGACGAAGCCGCCATCGCCGCCGCCGAGCTACGGCACGATCCGTACGACTTCGCCTTCGTCGAGCATGCCCTGCCGCCGGCGCTGAAGGATCAGGTGCTCGCCGACGCGCCGGTCATCCCCGATCGCGGCAGCTATGCGCTGCCGGACCTGCGTTATGGACCCGGGTTCGCCGCCGTCGTGCGCGACCTGCTCAGCGTGCGGTTCCGTCAACTGGTCGAGCGCAAGTTCGACCTGGACCTGAGCGCCTGCCCACCGGCCATCGTGATGATGGGCAACACCACCGGGCACTACAACGAGGGCTACGCTCATCCGGACTCGAAACATAAGATCGTCACGGTCCTGCTCGGGTTCAGCCGCGAATGGCCGTATGAGAAAGGCCGGCTGCGGGTATTGCGCAGCGCCGACCGCGACGATTACGCGTTCGAGTTCGCCCCCGAGTTCGGCCGCATGCTGATGTTCCGCGTCTGTGACCATTCCTGGCACGGCTTCCTGCCACAGAAGGGCCAGCGGATGAGTTTGCAGCTCTGTTATGTCGACTCCGAGTGGTATGTGCGCAAGGAGTACTGGCGGCACAGCGTCAGCGCCTATGCCAAGTCGGTGCCGTTGTTGCGTAAAATCATCGACTACGCGCCGCGCCGGCTGACCCGGGCCGAATGATGACCTACCCGCCAGTGCCCTCCCCTGGGCAGATCGCCGATCACTTCATCGGCGCGGTCAACCGGTCGGAACGCGCGGATTGGCCGTTTCGCCATTGGCGGCTGCGGGACGTGTTCCCCGAAGCATTATGCACGGCGATCCTGCTGCTGCCGATCGCGCCACCGGCTCTGGGCCGCACCGACGGGACGCGCGCGAGCTATAACAGTCAACGCAGCTTCATCACGCCGGCACTGCGCGAGGCGTTCCCGGTCTGCGCGGCGCTGGCGGAGGCATTGCAGCGCCCCGAGGTGGCGCGAACCATGGCCTCGACCTGCGACATCGACGTGGCGGGCGGCTTTCTGCGCATGGAATACATGCAGGACCTGGACGGTGCCTGGCTGGAACCGCACCGCGATATTCCGGAGAAACTGTTCTCCATGGTGGTGTATCTGTTCACCGGCCCGCACGCGAAGGACTGGGGCACGGATATCTACGACGCGGAGCGGCGCTGGGTCGCCCGGTCGCCCGGCGCGTTCAACTCCGGGGTGATTTTCGTCGCCGGTCCGGACACCTGGCACGGCTTCGATCCGCGGCCGATCGTCGGGGTGCGCCGGCTGTTGGAAATCAACTACGTCCGCGCCGACTGGCGCGATCGCGAGCAACTGGCGATCCCGGAGCAACCGATCCGGCTGGCGTAGGCCGTCAACCGCGCGCCACGATGGCCGCGCCATGATGCCGTGGCCGACGAAGCCGGACGGTTCCCGCGCCTACTCCGCCGGCGAGGCCGCGAGTTCCGGCAACATCGGCATCAACGCCTTCAAATCCCGTTCCGCCACGCAAACGAGGTAGCGCCGCGACGGATCCGATGCCCCGTCGGTCTGCACGATCTGGCCGTCCCGCCCCAACGGCAGCGGGGTCAGGCCGAGGTCCGCGTAGACCTTCAACAGTTCTGGGCCGACCCACCAGAACGCCGGGTCCAGCCCCTCCTGCCGGGCCAGATCGCGCAGCCGCCAAACGGCGGAAATCCTGTCGCCCTCGGCGCCGGCCGGGTCGCCCAAGCCGAGCAGGACGCGGCCGACGCGGCGGAATGGGAGGCCGGCGCGGTCGGTCTCGCCGGTGACCATGCCGTCGGCATGGACCGGCGGGATGGCGCCCATCATGAACAACCGGCGCGCCGCCGACGCATCCCACGGCAAGGCGCGCACCCGGCCGGGCCGCACCAGCAGCCAGATCGCGACCGATCCAAGCAGCACCGCGAGCGCCACGGCGAAGCGCACCGGGTTCGGCAATTCCGGCGACATCACCACAGCCCACCAGGCGTTGTTGCTGAGCAGGACGGTCTGGTGGCGGGCCAGCGCCAGCGCCAGCACGCAGATCACCAGGACGATCAGGGACATCGCGGTCGAGGCCTCGAACGGACCGCTCAGCAAGGAGGCGCGGCGATAGAAACAGGAGCGAAACGGCAGCAGCAATCCGGCGCTGAGCAGCAGCACGACGACCACCCAGACCTCGTTGTCCTGCGTGGCGGCGAACCCGGCGCCCACGAGCAGCAGCAGGATCGTCAGCCCCCAGGCCAGATTGACCCGGTGCGACAGGGCCAGTGCCATGATCACCAAACCGGCGCCGATCAGCGACGAGACGTATTGTCCGGCCTGAATGGCGATATCCGCGAACTCCGGATCCAGCCAGGAGTAGTCGGTACTGGGCGCCAGCACCCCCAGCATCAGCAGCATCGCGCCACACAAGGCGACCACGGCGGTGGCGGTGGCGACGGCGAAGTCCGGCTCGCTCCAGGGCGTGACCGGGCGGGCTTCGGCGCGGCCGAGGCCGGCGGTGCGCAACAGGCCGCCGCCGCGCAACAGGATTTCGTTGCCGGCGAACAGGCCGCCGGCCAGGAACAGGGGGATCACGTAGTAGTACAGGCGGAACACCAGGATCGCGCCGATGATCGGCGGCGCGTCGACGTACGACTCGAGCCCGAACAGCATGGCGGTGTCGAACACGCCGAGGCCGCCTGGCAGGTTGGCGGCGAGCCCGGCGGTGTAGGAGGCGACATAGACCCCCAGGAAGATCGTCCAGGTGAGGCCGGGCACGGGCGGCAGCAGCGCGAAGAAGATGGTGGCGGTCACCGCGACATCCACGGTGGCCAGCGCGACCTGCAGCAGCGCCATCGGCCAGCTGGGCAGATCGATGCGATGCCCGCGCAATTGGAACGAACCCACGGCGCGCGACAGGGCCAGATAGGCGATGACGATGCCCCACAGCAGCACGCCCACGGCATGCAGCGCGATCGGCGGCAAATGCTGGCCGAAGAATGGAATGGTGGTGGGTTCCAGGAACAGGATCGCGCCCCCGAGCACGAGGCCGCCCAACCCGAAGGTCAGGGTGCAAAACGCGACGGTCTTGCCGATTTGCAGCGGCGTCAGGCCCCAATGGGCATACAGCCGGTAACGCACTGCCGCCCCGGACACCGCCGCGAAGCCCAGATTATGCGCCAGCGCGTAGGCGCAGAACGAGGCGAACGCGACCCGCCCATAGGACACCTTATGGCCCGCGTAGATCGTGCCCAACCGGTCGTAGAAGGTGAGGATGAAATACGACAGAACGGTCCAGGAAAACGCGAAGATCAGCGCCGCCCGCGGGATCGCCCGCAGCGCGACGGCGATATCGCGCAGCCTGAGCTCGCGGAACTCCCGCTGCACCACGTACATCGCGCCAACCAGCAGAACCACGCCGAGCAGCGCCGGCAGTTGGCTCAAGTGCCGTTTCAGGCCTTTGCGCTGCCTTGGCTCATGGTGGCTATCCGGCATCTGTCAGATGGTCGCCGCCACGCGATCGAGGGGGGCGCGATCGAGGCTCCGGCGGATCAGGGCGATCGTTGGCGCGATGCCGTACAGCGCGGTGAAGCCGCCGAACCGCGGCCCCTCGGCCTGACCCAGCAGCACCTGATACAGACAGCCGAACCAGGCGCGCAGTTCGGGGAACGGATGGCGTTTGCCCACCTCGAACACCGCGTTCTGGATCGCCTCGGCGGGCGTGTCCGGCGGCAGCGTCGCCAGGGTGGCGGCGAGATCCGCCAGCGCCGCGCGCTCGAACGGTTCCGGGTCGCGGAACTGTTTCTTGACCCGGACGAAGTCGTGATAATAGGCGATCGCGTGCTCGACGAGGCGGGCCAGCAGCGGTTCGCGCTCGGGCGTGGCGTCCGGGTTGTAGCGGCGGATGAAGCCCCACAGGATGTCCGGCGTGTCGGCGTTGGCGACGCTGGCGAGGTTCAGCAGCATCGCGAACGAGATCGGGCTGCCGGCGTGGTTCGGCAACAGGCCGAAATGGATATGCCACGCGGGGTTGCTCCGCTGTTCCGGCTCGGGTTGGGTTCGCGCCTTGTCGATGTTGGCGATATACTCGTCGACCGCGCGCGGAATCACGTCGAAATACAGCCGCTTGGCGCGTTGCGGCTGGTTGTACATGAACTGGCCGAGCGATTCGGCGGGCGCGTAGCGCAGCCACTCGTCGACCGACAGGCCGTTGCCCTTGGATTTGCTGATCTTCTGGCCGGCGTCGTCGAGGAACAGTTCGTAGGTGAAGGTTTCCGGCGGCGGCGCGCCGAGCACACGGCACAGCCGGCTCGACAGGCGGACACTGTCGATCAGATCCTTGCCGGACATTTCGTAGTCCACACCCAACGCATACCACCGCATGGCCCAATCGGCCTTCCACTGCAGCTTACAGTGGCCGCCTTTCACCGAGGTCTCGAACGCCGCGCCGCTGTCCGGGTCGCGCCAGGTCACGGTGCCGGCTTCCGGGTCGATCCGCTGCATCGGCACCTGCATGACGATGCCGGTCTTCGGATGGATCGGCAGGATGGGGGAATACGACGCGCGCCGCTCGGGGCCGAGGGTCGGCAGGATCACCTCGAGCACCTTGTCGTGGCATTCCAGCACGCGGATCAGCGCCGCGTCGAAACGGCCGGAGGCGTAGTACTCGGTGGACGAGGCGAACTCATACTCGAAGCCGAACGAATCCAGGAACGCCCGCAGCCGCGCGTTGTTATGCGCGCCGAAACTGGCGTGGCTGCCGAACGGATCGGGAATGCGGGTCAGCGGCTGGCCGAGGTATTGGCGCAGCATGTCCTGGTTCGGCACGTTGTCCGGCACCTTGCGCAGCCCGTCCATGTCGTCGCTGAAGGCGAGCAGTTTCGACCGCAGCCCGGTCATGACCGTGAAGGCGTGCCGCACCCATGAGGTGCGCGCGACCTCCCCGAACGTGCCGATATGCGGCAGGCCGGAGGGGCCGTAGCCGGTCTCGAACAGCGCCTCTCGCCGTCCCGAGGCTTCGAGGCGGCGGGCGACCTTGGCGGCTTCCTCGAACGGCCAGGCCTTCGGGTACTGGGCGATATTGTTGCGTACTGTATCCGACATCGCGGTGAAGCTATGGAGCGGGGGCCGGAAGGTCAATGTGGTGTCCGGATCGTGTCCGGATCGCCGGCGTCCAGGTGGCGCGTGGCGCGTTAGTCTGTTGTTCATACCTATGTGTTACCGTGCATCGGGCGAGATTACGATGGACCGGCGGGCCGGGGACCGATAGTTTATGGACATGGAAGCCGTATCGTTCGACACGCTGAAGCTGGCCCAGAGGCTCGAGTCCGCCGGGCTGACCGCCGGCGTGTCCGCGGGCGTGTCCGAAGCGTTGGCCGACGTGCTGGCGACGACCGCGCTGGCGACCAAGGCGGATGTCACGGCATCGGAAGCCGCGATTCGCGCCGACTTGCGGGCATCCGAGAGCACGGCGCGAAAGGACACGCAGACGCTGGAGACCTCGATCCGGCGCGACATGAAGGACATGGAGACCTCGCTCCGGACCGACATGAAGGAGATGGAGACGTCGATCGGGACCGACATGAAGGAGATGGAGACCTCGATCCGGCATGACATGAAGGAGATGGAGACGTCGATCCGGCATGACATGCGGACGTCGGAAGCGGCGATCCGGACGGACATGAAGGCGTCTGAGGCAGCGATCCGGGCCGACCTGAAGGCGTTCGAGATCGGCGTGGACGGTCGCTTCAAGGCACTGGAGGCCGCGATGCACGCCGGCTTCGACCTGGTCCGGCGCGACATGGAAATCCTCCGGCGCGACTTCGCGGTCAGATTTGGCGGTATGCTCGTGGTCGCGGTCAGCATCATTCTGGCCGCGATGCGCTATATGCCGCCCCGGCTGTAAGCCCACCGGCGGACCGCGCCAGGCGCGGTTTCGCCCTGGCGGCGGCGCGGCGTATCCTGCGCTCCACCAGGAGGATCAGCCATGCCGAGAATTCCCCTCGTCACCGAAGCGACGATGACCGCGGAACAACGCCAGGTGCACGATGCGATGCTGAACGGCCCACGCAAATCGGCGCCGGTCGGGCCGCTCGCCATCGCCATGCACCGGCCGGAACTGGCCCAGGCGATGTCGGAGTTGGGATTGGTGCTGCGGTTCGGGTCGAGGTTCGCGCCGCGGTTGCGCGAGTTCACCATCCTGTTCACCGGGCGTTACTGGGATTGTCAGTTCGAGTGGGCCTCGCACGAGGCGGAAGCCCGTAAGGCCGGGTTGTCGGATGCGTCGATCGAAACCTTGCGCATTGGCGGAACGCGGTTCGCCGCCGCCGACGAGCAGGCGATCCATGATTACGGGAGCGAATTGTTGACCCGGCACTTCGCCGCCGACGCCACGTATCAGCGCGTGCTGGCGCTGTTCGGCGTCGCCGGTGTCGTCGAGTTGACCGCGTTGATCGGTTACTACGGCCTGGTCGCGCTGACGCTGAACGCGGCGGAGTTCGAGGTCCCGGCCGGCATGACCCCGCCGTTGCCGCCGCGCGCATGACGGAAGCGGCGCTGTCCCGTCAGGTCGAGGCGGAGCTGGCTCTGTTCGCCTATCCGTTGCAGGACTGGGTCAGGCCGGTGCGCGGACCCGATGGCGCGGCTGTGCATAACGTCGTCATTGTCGGCGGCGGTCAGGCCGGTCTGGCGATCGCGTTTGGTCTGCGCCAGGAACGGATTTCCGGCGTCGTGGTGCTGGATGAAAACCCCGAGGGTCTGGAGGGGCCGTGGATCACCTACGCACGGATGATCACCCTGCGCACCTTGAAGTTTCTCACCGGTCCGGATCTTGGCGTGCCCTCGCTGACGTTTCGGCGCTGGCACGCGGCGGTGTACGGAGCGGCCGCCTGGGATGATCTCGCGCGGATCGATAAGGCGGACTGGATGCGGTATCTGGTCTGGTTTCGCGGAACCCTGAACCTTCCGGTTCGCAACAATGTTCGGCTGACACGGATCGAACCCGCCGGGACGCTCTGGGCGTTGCATCTGGAAACGCCGGATGGACCCGAGGTCGCGCTGACAAGGGAGGTCGTGCTGGCCACCGGGTTGGAAGGCGCCGGCGCGCGGCGGGTGCCGGAGTTCGTGCGCGACGGCCTGCCGCGCGCGGTCTGGGCGCATACCGCCGACCGGCTGGATTTTTCCCGGTTGCGCGGCCAGCTTGTGGCGGTGATCGGCGGCGGAGCCTCGGCAAACGACAACGCCGCGACGGCGCTGGAACAGGGCGCCGCGCGGGTCGACATGTTCATCCGGCGCGACACGATCCCCATGGTCAATCCGTTCCGGGCGCTGGAATCGTCCGGGTTCTGGCGCAACTTTCCGGATCTGGACGATGCCACGCGGTGGCGGTTCATGCACCGGCTGTTGTCGTTTCCGATGCCGCCACCTCAGGATTCCGTCGATCGGGTGATGCGGCACGCGAATGTCTCGGTGCATTACGCGACACCGGTGCTCGATGCCGTGCCCGGCATTCGGCTGCGCACGCCATCCGGCTGGTGCGATACCGATTTTCTGATCCTGGGCACCGGATTCGGTGTCGATCTCGCGGACCGGCCCGAGCTTTCCGAAATCGCCGATCACATCGCCACCTGGGCGGATCGTTACGCCGCGCCGGCGGATCGGCGGAACGGAACGCCGAGATGGGCCGCCACCCTTATGTCGGCCCCGGCTTCGAACTGCTGGAGAAAACGCCGGGCACGATGCCGGGACCGCGGCGCATCCGGATGTTCGACGGCGGGTCGATGGTCAGCACTGGGCCGATCGCCACCGGGCTCAACGGGATGCCGTTTGGATTGCCGCGCCTGATCACGCATATGTCATGCGATTTCCTGCGCGATCAGGCGGGCGGGTTGCTGGAAGAGTTCGAAACCTACGATGAGCCGGACGCCTGGGAAGCGGTGCGGACCGGCGGGGATGGAGCACCATGAAAATCAAAACCGTCGACGTCAAAGTGCTGAAAGTTCCGCTCGACCAGCCATACACGGCGGGCGGCCGCGCGGTCGGCGCCAACTGGCACGTGATGGCCGAAGTCACCACCGAGGACGGCGTCACCGGCTTCGGCTACATCGTCGCGCTGAACCAAATGTTCATCGGCACCGTGGCCGCCGCCACCCGTGAACTGGCGCCGTTGCTGACCGGCATGAGCGTGGCGGAGCCCGAGGCCGCCTGGAAGAAAATGGCCCGCGCGGGTGACTGGGTGGGGCCGGGCGGATTGTTGCATTATGCGATCGCGCCGCTGGACATCGCGATCTGGGATGCGTTTGGCAAGACTTTGGGACAGCCGGTGTCGCGTTTGTTGGGTGGCGCGCGCGACCGGCTGCCGGTCTACGCCAGCGATGGATTTTGGTACAGCCTCAGTTTGGACGAACTCGCGGCCTCGGCGCGGCGCGCGTTCGACGCCGGCTTCCGCGCGGTGAAGTTGCGGGTGGGGAACGAGAAGCACCCGGACGGCGAGGTCGCCCGCGTGCGCGCAGTGCGCGATGCCGTGGGTCCAGGGGTCTCGATCATGGTGGACGCGACCGAGACCTGGACCGTCACGCGCGCGATCCGAACCAGCAAGGCGTTGCAAGATGCCGGGGTCGTCTGGATCGAGGACCCGGTGTCGCACACCGACATCGCCGGCATGGCGCGGGTCACCGCCGCGCTGGACGTGCTGGTGGCGACCGGCGAGCATCTGTATCAGATCGCCGATTTTGCCCGGCTGCTGGAGGCGCGCGGCACCGGCATCGCGCTGATCGATCTGGGGCGGATCGGCGGGGTCACGCCATGGCGGCACGTCGCCTCGCTGGCGCATGGGTTCGGCGTGCCGGTCGGCGGCCATGTGTTGCCGGAGATCCATGTGCATTTGCTGACCGCGGTGCCGAACGCCCAGGTGGTGGAGTATGTGCCGCGGTCGGCGGCGTTGCTGCGGACGATGCCGGCGATCAGCGATGGCGCCTTGATCGTTCCGCCCGGCGGTGGTTTCGGGCTCGAACTGGATCCGGACGCGGTGCGGCGGTGCACGGCTTGACCGGCGGCGAGCGTCTCGCGAAGATTTCGCCAACCAGAGGGAGGCCGTCGTGAGCGAAGACCGAAAAGCCAGGATCCGGCAGGAGTTCATCGATGCCCGCGGCTACTGGAGCCGCGGCTGGGAGCCGTTGCTGGATCTCGCCCCGGACTATTTCGAAGCCTATGCGAAACTGTCCTCGGTGCCATGGAAGACCGGCACGCTGTCGCCCAAGGTGAAGGAGTTGCTGTATATCGCGATCGACGCGTCGATGACCCATATGTATGAGCCGGGATTGCGCGTGCATATCCGCAACGCCTTGCGGCACGGCGCCACCCGCGATGAGATCATGGAAGTGTATCAATTGACGTCTTCGATCGGTGTGCACGCGGTGACCATGGGCGTGCCGGTGTTGCTCGATGTCATGCGGCAGACCGGTCAACCGGACGTGACCGGACAGAAGCTGACCGCGCGGCAGGAGAAGCTGAAAGCCGATTTCATCGCGCATCGCGGTTACTGGTCGCCGATGTGGGATGGCGTGCTGGCGTTGTCGCCGGATTACTTTGAGGCCTATGGCGAGTTTTCCTCGGTGCCGTGGAAGACTGGCACGCTGGAGCCGAAGATTCGCGAAATGGTGTATATCGCCGTCGACGCCGCCGGGACGCATCTTTACGAACCCGGCACGCGCATTCACATGGAGAACGCGCTGAAACTCGGCGCGACGCCGGCGGAAATCATGGAAGTTCTCGCGCTGGTCAGCGTGCTTGGCGTTCACACCATTTCCATGGGGTTGCCGGTGCTGCTGGATGAACTGAAGAAGGCCGAGACACGGGGGACGTGACATCGGATCCGGCGCCGACGGCCCCCCCTGTCATTGCACCCCCTGTCATTGCGAGCGAAGCGAAGCAATCTCCATCCGTGGGGACACGGAGATTGCGTCTTCGCTCCGCTCCTCGCGATGACAAATGGCCGTACCCGCTTAACCCGGCCTCAGACCAGCCGCACCCGCGTGCCGCACAGCATCAACGCGCCATCCACCTCCGCCACGTCCTTCTGCCGGGCCGCGAAACGCGCCCGTTCGTGCCGCGGGATTTTCACGTCGATACCGCCCAGACCCTCGCCGCGGCCATCCGTTGCTTTAGCGAAACGCAACCCGCCGAGGTCGAGATCGATTGTCGGCACCCCGGCCGCATCGCGCACCGGACGGCGCAGGATCTCGGCCCAGCGACCCGCGAGGCGCACAGGATCGGCGGATTGCAGTTCCGCCGCCGTGATCCGGTCCTCGGCCTCCACGCCATGCGCACCGCTCCAGCGCGGACCGGCGGGGTGGTACGGACCGTCCCAGGCGCCGCCATGGGAACAATTGATTTCCAGCAGCGCCCCGCCGGTATCGCGCGGATGCAGTTGCAGCCCGCGATATTCGCCCGGGTAATCCAGATCGTTGGCGACACGAACGCCGACCGTGGGCAAATGCGCCAGCCACGGTTCGATGGCGTCACAATCCAGGATCACCATATAGCCGCCCTCGCCACCCCGCCGCTCCAGATAGCGGCCCGCCGCGGTGCCGTCCCGGGTCGCCGTCACCACCTCGAGGAACGAATTGCCGATCGGCATCAGCGCATTGACCAGACCGTATTTCTCGACATTCGAGTCGACGAAACTGACCATCGTGCCGAGCACGGTGCAGAGCGTCGACACCACCGGCTCCAAATGCGGCGCGACCAGGCAGATCTGGCGCAGACGTAAGGTCATCGTGTTCCCTCCGGCGAATGACCCTGGCAGACTGCGCGAAACGGAAGGAAACGCCAATGACCTCGATCCCGCTCCCCTCTGCCCTGAACATGCAAGGCAAACGCGCGCTGGTGACCGGCGCGGCCAGCGGCATCGGCAAAGCCACCGCGCTGGTGCTGGCGCAACTGGGCGCCGACCTGCTGTTGGTGGACCGCGCGCCGCTGGACGCCGCGGCCGCCGACGTCCAGGCCCTCGGCGTCGCGTGCGACGTCAGCGAGGGCGACCTGACCGACGACAGCTTCCTCGCCAGCCTGTTCGCCGGTGCCAGGCTGCACGCGATGGCGCATTGCGCCGCGATCCTCGAAGGCCGCGACTGGCGCAATGACCGGGCCTGGCGCGAGCGGTTCCATCGCGTCATGGACATCAACGTCCGCGTGCCATTGGAAATCACCATGCGCGCCATCGACCACATGGCGGAGCACGGCGGCGGCCATATCGCTCTGGTCGGATCGGTGGCGGGCAAGACCGGCGGCACCTCGCTCAATACGCCTCCGGATTATTCCGCTTCCAAGGGCGCGGTGCACGCGCTGGTGAAATGGACGTCTCGACAGGGCGTCGGCCGCGGCGTCATGGTCAACGCCGTCGCGCCCGGCCCGGTCGAAACGCCGATGACAAGAGGCTCCAACCTGGGGCCAAATCTGCCCTTGCGCCGCATGGGCCGCGCCGACGAACTGGCTTGGCCGATCGCGTTCCTGTGCACTCCGGCGGCGAGTTATCTGTCCGGCGCCGTCGTCGATGTCAACGGCGGCGCCTTCGTCGGATAGATCAAACCTTCACCGGTGCCTTCGACTCCGCCAGATGATCGAACCGCCGCCGATAGGTGCCCAGCCCCTGGGTCTGCGAGCGCAGATCGATGATCAGATCGTGCAGTTCGGCTTCCGGCACCAGCGCCACGACATCGTCCCAGCCGGGCCAGCCCTCTCGCTCGCCATAGCCGAGGATCTGACCGCGCCGTCCGGTCAGCAACCGTTGCGCCCGCGGCGTCAAATCGTTGGGTACCGAGATCGTCACGTGATCGATCGGTTCCAGCAGCACCGGATCGGCCTTCGCCAGCCCCTCGCGCATCGCGATCTGCGTCGCGGTGCGGAACGCCATGTCGGAGCTGTCGACGGCATGAAACCCGCCATCGACCAGCGTGACCGAGATGTCGACGACCGGATAACCGAACGGCCCCTTTTTCGCCGCTTCCTCCGCCGCCTCGCCGACGACGGGAATGAAGTTGCGCGGCACCGCGCCACCAACCACCTTATCGACGAACAGGAAGCCGGCCCCGCGTTCCCTGGGCGCGATGTCGATCTTCACGTCGGCGAACTGACCGTGGCCGCCGGTTTGCCGTTTCAACCGGCCATGTTCGTGCACCGAACCGCGGATCGTTTCGCGATACGCGATCGACGGCCGCCGCGTCGTCATCTTCAGATTGTAGTTCTTCGCCATGTGCTCGATGGCGTTCAGCAGGTGCATCTCGCCCTGGCCATGCATCACCGTCTCGCCGGTTTCGTGATCCTGCGTCACGGTGAGCGACGGGTCTTCCTCGGCCAGTTTGCGTAACGCATCCGATAGCCGGACATCGTCCTTGCGATCGGCCGTGGTCACCGCCAGGGCATAGACCGGCGTCGGCGCCGGCGGGAACGGCAATTGCTCGGGGATGACGCCGGGGGAGATCGTCGCTCCGGTCGCCACGCCATCCAACCGTCCCAGCGCCACCACGTCGCCGGCGACGCAGGCGGGAGATTTCGACAGTTCGCCGTTGACGAAGTGATAGATCCCACCCAGGCGAGTGCCGCCAAGCGTGACGCCGTCCTTGATCTCGCCACGCCAGACGCGGGCATACGACAGCTTGCCGGTGTGGCCCGCGTATTCGGTGCGGAACACCTGCGCCAACGGCGGTCCCTCGGCCTCGATCCCCTTGCGGTCGCAGGTCTCGGCCGCCGTGGGCGTCTCATGGCGCAACGCTTTCCACAACCGGCGCACGCCATGACTGGCCTCGCCGGCACCGAGCATGACCTCGATCACCGCGCCCGCCAGCAGGTCCTTGCGCATGTCGAGGTAGAGTTCCTCCGGTGTCGGCCTTATATCCTCCAGCACCTTTTCCAGCAGCGCATCGTCCCGATCGGCCAACGTCTCGACCAGCCGGCCGCGTTCGGCGGCTTCCTCGGCGACGACGGAATCCGGGATCCGGATCAGTTCCGAGGCCTGGCCTTTGCGATAGCGATACGCCCGCTCGCTCATCAGGTCGACATAACCGCCGATGCGGCCGGCTTCCATGATCGGCATCTGCCGCAACACCAGCGGCGAGCCGGCGTAGCCCTGCAGCGAGTCGATCACATCGCCGACCGGCCCATCGAACGTGTCGATTTTGTTGATCAGCACGATGTGCGGCACCAGTTCGCTCGCGAGCGCGCGCAGCAACGGCGCGATGGTGGTCGCGCGCGCCGGATCGGGCTCGCACACCACGATGGCGATATCCACCATCGCCAGCGCCGCATGCACCTCACGGGCGAACTCGATGGAACCGGGACAATCCAGGATAGACCACGCCTCATCCAAATAGCTGCAATGTCCCACGCGGATCGATGTGGTCGCGGGCCGGTTGCGCGGATCGGCGGGACGTTTGACGGCGGCCCCGGCCGCTTCCATCAACGCGTCGAACAGCGTCGATTTACCGCTCCCTTGCGGTCCCACGAGGGCCACGGATCGAGGATTGTCGCCGTTTCTGCTTCTGGACATGGCCGCACCTCCTTCGTTCGTCGAAGGCGCTGCCCAGGTTCACGTCCCAACTTCTGGGCACCCGGAGCGCCGGCCGAGGAGTTTAGCCGCAATTCGACCGTACGCGAGTCCCCATCGCGACCCCGTTCCTGGGCCGATTCAGGCGGGATCCAGCTGGCTGGTCGTTTCAAGCCGAGTTGTAATTTTCGTCAGCGCCCGATTGAACGCGATCAATTCGGTGCGGCTGAGGTCCGCGAACAGCACGGCTTCCAGCCGCATGGCCAGGGGCACGATTTTCGCATGGATGGCCACGCCTTTTCGCGTGAGCCGCAACAGCCGGCCACGCCCGTCGCGCGGATCCTGGCGTTGGCTCGCCAACCCCTTGGCGACCAGACTTTGCGTGACACGACTGACTTTGACCTTATCCATCGCGGTCTGTTGCCCCACGGCCGTCGGCGACAGTGTGCCATGTTCCGCGATGATGGTCAGCGCGCGGCATTCCGGTACCGACAGGTTCAAAGACTCTTCATAATGCTGGGAAAATACGCGGTAGACCGCTTCGCTCACAGAGGCCAATCTGAATGGCAGAAAGGACGCGAGACGAAACTCCGCCACCGCGACGGGGTGATTCCGGGAGGGCATGAATAACCCCTTTCAAGGGTGGGCGTCCCGTATAGTATCGTTTTCGGTAAAATCAAGTCGGATTTAAGGAGGCCACGACGATGCCAGAAATGCTCGACTATTGCTCCGGCTTCGGCAACGAGTACGCGACGGAAGCGATCCCGGGCGCGCTTCCGGTCGGCCAGAACTCACCGCAAAACCCAGCTTTTGGCCTGTACACCGAGCAATTATCGGGCACGCCGTTCACCGTGCCCCGGCGGGAAGCACGGCGCGTTTGGATGTACCGCATACGACCGTGTGCAGTGCATCCCCCTTACCAGCGGCTCGAGCCGCGACTTTTGTGCGGTGAACTGGCGGAACCCACGCCGAACCGGCTGCGCTGGGACCCCTTGCCGATGCCAGAAATACCGACGGATTTTCTGGATGGCTTCGTGACGATGCTGTCAAACTCCGAGACGGCGGGGGTTAATGGCGTCACAATTCACCAGTATCACGCGAACCGCGACATGCAGCGTATATTCTGGAACGCGGACGGCGAGTTATTGATCGTCCCACAACTTGGCCGACTGGCGATCGATACCGAACTTGGCCGGATGGAAATCGCGCCCCGTGAAATCGCCGTGATTCCACGTGGCATCCGCTTCCGCGTCGCGCTGCCGGATGGCCAGGCGGCCGGCTACATTTGCGAAAATCACGGCGCCCAGCTGCGGTTGCCCGATCTCGGCCCGATCGGCGCCAACGGTCTGGCCAATCCGCGCGATTTCCTGACACCGGTCGCCTGGTACGAAGACCGCGACGAAACAGTGGAAATTGTGCAAAAATTCATGGGCCAGCTCTGGCGCACGACCATCGACCACTCGCCGCTCGACGTGGTCGCATGGCACGGCAATCTGGCACCTTATAAATATGACCTGACACGCTTCAACACGATGGGCACGGTCAGTTTCGATCATCCCGATCCGTCGATCTTCACCGTGCTGACCTCGCCCACCGAGTCGCCCGGTGTCGCCAATGTCGATTTCGTCTGCATCGCGTCGCGCTGGATGGTGGCCGAGCACACCTTCCGGCCGCCCTGGTTCCATCGCAACATCATGAACGAGTGCATGGGCCTGATCCACGGCACCTATGACGCCAAACAGGGCGGCTTCGAGCCGGGCGGCCTGTCGCTGCACGGCATGATGGCGGCGCACGGTCCGGACAAGGCGAGCAGCGATCGGGCCATGCGCGAGGAACTCGTGCCGCGCAAGATCGACGGCTCGATGGCGATCATGTTCGAAACGCGGCAGGTTTTACGGCCGACGCGGCATGCGCTATCGGTCCCGCGGTTGCAGGCCGGCTATGATTCCGTCTGGAGTGACCTCGGCCGGACTTTCACGGGAGGACGCCAATGATCGACGAAACCCACGACCCCGGCCGCACCAGTTGGGTGGCGTCCGCCAACGGCCACAAGACGTTTCCCATGCAAAATCTTCCGCACGGCGTGTTCAGCCCCGAAGGCGGCACCGCCCGCGGCGGCGTCGCCATCGGCGAGCAAATCTTCGACATCAGCGCCGCGCTGGAACTTGGCCTGTTCTCCGGCGTCGCGCTTGAGGCAGCCCAGTCGGCGAGTGGCCGCGCGTTGAACGCGTGGTTGGAAGCGGGGGCGGTGGCGTGGCGGGCGCTCAGGCACCGTGTCGCGGAATTGCTCGACGCGAACGGCGCCGAGGCCGGGTCGCTCCAGGCCGTCGCCGGCCGGCTGCTGCATGACGCCGCGCGCTGCACGATGCATCTGCCCGCGCGGGTCGGCGACTTCACGGATTTCTTCGCGGGCATTCATCACGCCCATACCGCCGGCATGATCAACCGGCCGGACAATCCGCTGATGCCCAACTATAAATATGTACCGGTCGCGTACCATAGCCGCGCCTCCTCGGTCCGGCCCTCGGGCGGCACGGTTCGCCGCCCCAACGGGCAACGCAAACCGCCGGAACAGGCCGCTCCGGATTTCGGTCCCTGCCGTAACCTCGACTACGAACTTGAACTGGGCGTGTGGATCGGACCGGGCAACGCACTCGGCACGCCGATCCCGATCGCCGAAGCGTCCCAGCACGTCGCCGGTTTCTGCCTGTTGAACGACTGGTCCGCGCGCGACATCCAAAGTTGGGAATCGCAACCTCTGGGTCCGTTCCTGGCGAAAAGCCTGGCGACGTTCGTCTCGCCCTGGATCGTCACGACGGACGCTCTGGCGCCGTTCCGCATGGCGCAGCCGCCGCGGCCCGCCGGCGATCCGGCGCCGTTGCCGTACCTGAACGATCCCGCCGATCAGGCGAACGGCTGCTACAACATCGACTTCGAGGTGTCGTTGCTGACGCCGAAGCTGCGCGCGGCGGGCGCGCGGCCACATGTGCTGTCGCGCTCGAACGCCAGCGCGCTGTACTGGACCGTGGCGCAGATGGTGGCGCACCACAGTTCGAACGGCTGCGACCTGCGGCCGGGCGATCTGTTCGGCAGCGGCACCGTGTCGGGAACCGAACCCGGCTCGGCCGGGTGCCTGCTGGAAATGACCCGCGGCGGCCGCGATCCCGTGACGCTGGCGAATGGCGAGACACGCACCTATTTGCAAAACGGCGACGAGGTCATCTTCCATGGCCAGGCCCACCGCGCCGGTTACGCCTCGATCGGGTTTGGCGCGTGCCGGGGAACGGTGACCGAGGCGTTGCCTCTGGCCTGATCGTGACAGCACGGCCGCATTGCGTGCATCATGGCCGCCCGCCGCGTAAACGGGAGACTGGCGAGATGGATCTGATCGTTCGTAACGCGCGCCTTTCCAGCGCACCCGAGGCGGAGCCGGTCGATATCGGCGTCGCGGACGGCAAGATTGTCGCGGTGCAACCCGGCCTGCGCGTCGCGGCCCCGTCGTTCAACGCGGCCGGCCGCCTGACCTGCGCCGGGCTGGTGGAGACCCACATCCATCTGGAGAAGTCGCGCATCGTCGACCGTTGCGCGCCCGAGACGGGCCGCCTGCCCATGGCGATGGAGCGCGTCTCGGCGGTCAAGCACACCTTCACGGTCGAGGACGCCTACCAGCGCGGCGCGCGAACGCTGGAGGGCTGTGTTAAATTCGGCGCCACGCGGATGCGGCCGCACATCGAACTCGACGGCGGCGTCGAACTGCGCACTTTCGAGGCGGTGTCCGCCCTGAAGCGCGATTACGCCTGGGCGATCGACCTCGAACTATGCGTATTCCCGCAGGAAGGATTGACCAACAATCCGCGCGCCGACGCACTGCTGGTCGAGGCGCTGAAACGCGGCGCCCGCGTCATCGGCGCCGCGCCCAATTTCGACCCTGACCACGCGGGGCAAATCCATCGCGTGTTCGATCTCGCGCGCGAGTACGATGTCGATATCGATATGCATCTCGATTCCGGCAACTCGCCCGAGCAGCTGGACATTCATCTGGTTTGCGAACTGACCGAAAAATACAAGCTTGGCGGCCGGGTCGCGATCGGCCACGGGTGCAAATATTCGACGATGCAAGTGGACGCGTTCCACGCGCTGGCCACGCGCATCGCCGATGCCGGAGTCGCGGTCACCACGCTGCCGGCGACCGATCTGTTCATGCAAGGCCGCGACCAAACCGACAATGTCCGCCGCGGCGTCGTCGATGTGAACGCGCTGGTGGAGCATGGCGTCAACTGCTCGATCTCCACCAACAATGTGCTCAATCCGTTCACCCCGCTGGGCGATTGCTCGCTGATCCGCATGGCGAATCTGCAAGCCAATGTCTGTCAGATCGGTCATCCGCACCGGTTGCGGGAGTGCTTCGCCATGCTGACCGAACGCTCCGCCCGGCTGATGAATTTAAGGGATTACGGCATCGCGGTCGGCAATCCCGCCGATATCGTGGTGATCGACGCGATCACCCCCGAACAGGCGGTGGCGGAAAACGCCGCGCCGCTCGTTGTCTTCAAACGCGGCGTGCGCACCGTCACCTGGGCGCGCCCCGAACTGCACCATCCCGGCTGACAGAACAGAGGAAACCCCCCATGAAGATCACCAGCTTCGAGGCGACGACTCTCGCCATTCCGGAAGACGACCCGCTGGCCAACATGCCGGAAGAAGCCGGCCGCAAGCGCCCGGTGATCACGTTGCGTCTGCGCACCGACAGCGGCATCGAGGGGATCGGGATTTCGTTCTATGGCGGCAAGATGACCGGCACTCTGCGCAAGGCGGTCGAGGAACTCGCCGAACTCACCATCGGCATGGACCCGCTGCGGATCGAGGCGGTGACCGCGAAACTGCGCGCCGGCACCGGCGATGCCTGCGGGCCGGGCGGCATTTTCACCCTCGCCGCCGCGGCGATCGACATCGCGCTGTGGGACATCAAGGGCAAGGCGCTGGACCAGCCGCTATGGAAGCTGCTCGGCGGGCATCGCGACCGGGTGGCGACCTATGCCTCCGGCTCGCTGCGCCGCGGCCTGACCGATGGCCAGGCGCAACGAGCCGCGCGGATCCTGGTGCAGAAGGGTTTCAAGGAAATGAAGACCCAGATGGCGCTGCCCGGCCATCCGGCGCCGGCGGACGAGGTGCGCCGCGTCCGCGTGGTGCGCGAAGCGATCGGTCCGGACATTAAATTGATGTGCGACATCAACCAGCGCTGGCGGCCGGAGCAGGCGATCGATATCGGCTCGCGCGTCGAGGACGTCGGGCTGTTCTGGCTGGAGGACGTGACGGCGGCGGACGATTACCAGGGTCTGGCGCGGGTCACGGCGGCGCTGAAAACGCCGATCGCGGGCGGGGAATATTTGTACGGGATCGCACCGTTCCGGCAAATGATCCAGAACCACTCGGTCGACATCGTGATGATCGACATCATCCGCGCCGGCGGGGTGACGCAGTGGATGAAGATCGCCGGCATGGCGGAGGCGTTCAATCTGCCGGTGGTCAGCCACGTGATGCCGGAGATCCTGCTGCACCTTGTCGCCGCGATCCCGAACGGGCTGACGGTCGAGTACATGCCCTGGATGCTGGCACTGTACGAGGAAACCCCGGCGATCGAGAACGGCATGCTGGTGCTGCCGGAGAAGCCTGGGCTGGGGCTGAAGTTCGACGAAAAGGCGGTGGCGGCGTTCAAGGTGGGGTAGGACGGCGCGCAGCAGGCTCGCCGCCCGCCACGGAGATTGCTATCGATAGCAATAGCAATCTCCCCCGGAACTCTGCGCCATGGCGACCGAACAACTGCTTTTGCGATTGCCCGAGGAGCTGGTGCGGCGTTTTCGGCGCGCGTGCCCAGTCGGGAGCGCAGCCTGTTTGTGCAACATTTGCTGGAACAGGCGTTGCCGCGCGGGGACAGTGACGACGACCCGCTCTACCGGGCGGCGTTGGACGTCGAGCGGAATGCCCAACTCAATGCCGAGATGGCGGAGTGGGAAACGGCCACGCTGGAAGATGGGCTGATCGAGCCGGGGGTTCCGGCTTCCCGGCGATGAGTGATGCCGGTGCCGACGGCCAAACGCCGCGACGGGGTTCGGTCTGGTGGGTTGACCTGGTCCCAACGGAGATACGCGAACACCGTCCGGCGGTGGTCTTAAGCGCGGACGGACTAAACCGGGTACGGCGGACGGTCGTGGTGGTACCGTTATCGACCGGGCCGGCCCCTCGCCCGCCCATTATTGTGGCTGTGCCTTCGGCGGGCGAGGACTCGGTCGCCGTGTGCGATCAAACACGCGCGGTTGACAGGACGCGATTACGGCGATTGGTGGGGGTGCTGCCGCGCGCCGACCTGCGGGCGATGGAGGACAGCGTGCGCGCGGTGTTGGCGCTGTAACGGCAGTGTCCGGCGGGTTGCCGCAGGTGACAGGGCAGGTGTGCACGCGTAACATCAATCGTGTCTGTGATGACAGGCAAATGGCTGCGGTCCTTTGGGGAGACTCCGGACAGGATGGCACGGGCCGGTCACAAATCTGGAAAACGCAAGACGTCCGTGACTGAACAGGGCTCTGTTCGAGCTTCTGAAGACAATCGCGGCGATCACGTTGAATCGGCCACTCGAACGGATGTGTCGATATCGAATGGCTTCCGGGCGGCGTCAAAGCCCATCTGGTCGATGGTCGCGTTGCCGGATGGGCAACGTGTACTTTCTGGCCACGGCAATGGCAAAATGATTCTGTCGGACTTAGCGACCGGCGTGCCGCTACGGACGTTCGACGCAGGCCCACAGTCGGGTGTACACGCCATCGCCCTCTTGCCCGACGGACGGACCGCCTTGCTGGGCGCCCTCAACAGCGGTACGTACCTGTGGGACCTAGGTGTCGGCACACGCCTCAACCTGGTAGGCAGCGATGGGGACCATGCTACCTCGCTGCGAATATTGCCCGGGCACCGACTGGTATTAGGGCCTGTCGTCATTCGCGATGAAGGCTGCGGTGCGGTTCTCATCCTGGCCGTTTATCCGATGAACAGGCTGTTTGTGGGCAGTTGCGGAGGTTGAGGCGACGGGTGTCAGTCAGGTTCGA
>Ga0181536_10001176_pt1 | contig 30964 bp, 24 predicted proteins | sample PEATcosm2014_Bin_41_FD_121105 | JGI IMG/M metagenome (GOLD analysis project Ga0181536, IMG submission 121105) | Peatland microbial communities from MTU Mesocosm Facility, Houghton, MI, USA - PEATcosm2014_Bin17_60_metaG | ecosystem: Environmental > Terrestrial > Soil > Wetlands > Peat | place...
ATCTTGCGGGGACGTGAAGCCACGCCGATGGAGGACTAAATGAGTTTGATGACGACCACGTCACAGACGGTCGGGCCATTTTTCAAGATTGGCCTCGAGTGGCTAAACCGTGACAACCTGGTTGGCGAAGGTGTCTCCGGCGAGCGCGTTACCATTCAGGGGCGAGTTTTCGACGGTGACGGAGTTCCGGTGCCGGATGCGATTCTGGAAATCTGGCAGGCCAATGCTCACGGGAAATATGACCATCCCGAAGACACGCAGAACAAGCCTCTGGAGCCTGGTTTCAAAGGATATGGTCGCGTGCCGGTGAGCGCTGAGGGCGTGTTTCGTTTTGTCACAATCAAACCCGGCCCGGTGCCCGGACCGAATGGAAAGGAACAGGCGCCCCACCTGGCGATTTCAATCTTCATGCGCGGACTCCTGAAGCGACTGGTCACCAGGATGTACTTCCCCGACGACACGAGGAACGCTGACGATTCAATCCTCAATCTGGTGGAACCGGCGCGTCGACCGACTTTAATCGCAAAGAAAACGGCTGGCAGTCCCGGTACGCTGGAATGGAATGTTGTTTTGCAAGGACCGGACGAAACGGTATTCTTCGACGTGGGATTGTGACCGACCTGCTGTAACCGACTTGGTGTACCCGAACTTCGTGTAAACCGACTTCGATGGCCTTGCTCGATCCACTCTTCGGCTCAGCGGCAATGGCCGAAGTCTTCTCCGACGCCGCACGCATCCAGCGCATGCTGGACTTCGAGGCCGCGCTCGCGCGAGCTGAAGCCCGCCGTGGTGTAGTCCCCGCAGTCGCAGCCCCAGCGATCGCTTCAAAGTGCAAGGCGGGACTGATCGACGCAAACGCGCTCGCCACTGCGACCTCCGCTTCGCTTAATCCCGCGATACCGCTGGTCAAGCAGCTCACCGCGCTGGTCGCGAAAGACGATCCCGAGGCAGCGCGGTTCGTTCACTGGGGCGCAACCAGCCAGGATGCGAACGATACCGGCCTCGTGCTGCAGATGCGGGACGCTCTCGACATCCTTGAAGCGGATCTGGATGCCCTGCGCACTGGCCTAACCGAAATGGCTAGGAAGCACCGTTCCACGCCAATCGCTGGCCGCACGCTCATGCAGCATGCTCTGCCTACGACTTTCGGTGTCAAGGTTGCCGGGTGGCTGGACGCCATGAATCGCCACCGCGACCGCTTCGCGGAAACCAGGGCACGTGTGCTGGTCTTGCAGTTTGGCGGCGCAGTTGGAACGTTCGCGGCTCTGCGGGAAAAGGGATTGCTGGTAGCGGAGGCGTTGGCTGCAGAACTTCATCTCGGGCTTCCCACCATGCCTTGGCATGCCCAGCGCGACCGGGTGGCGGAAGCAGCCACTACGCTTGGCCTTTGTACCGGCACACTAGGCAAGATCGCTCGCGACATTTCTCTCCACATGCAAACCGAGATCGCGGAAGTGTTCGAACCCTCGGGCGAGGGACGCGGGGGTTCCTCGACGATGCCGCACAAGCGCAACCCGGTCACTGCCGCGGTAGTCTTATCGGCAGCGACGCGGGTTCCCGGCCTCGTCAGTACCATGCTGAGCGCGATGGTACAGGAGGATGAGCGCGGCCTCGGCGATTGGCACGCTGAATGGGAGACGCTTCCGGAAATCTTCCGTCTGACCGCCGGAGCGCTTCATCAAATGGCGACGATTGTCCCGCATCTCGAAGTCGACGCGGCCCGCATGAGACGCAATCTGGACGCAACCCAAGGGCTGATTTATGCCGAAGCTGTCACCATGGCGATGGCAGCTCACATCGGAAAATCTGCCGCTCATACATTGGTGGAAATAGCGGGTCGGCAGGCGCGCGAATCGGGAAAGCATTTTCACGAGGTGCTGGCTCAAAACCCAGCTGTAACCGAGCGTCTGAGTTCAGCGGAACTGGATCGCCTGTTCGCTCCGGAGAACTACCTGGGCGTCGCCGAAGTGTTGGTGGATCAAGTCATCGATGCCAGTCACAAGCGTTGATAGTCATCACTAGAAAGTGCACGGCTAGAAAGGGCAAGCCATGCCGTTTGTCGAGGTCGGAGAACTGCGGACACATTACGCGCTCACGGGCGACAAAGAGCCCGTGCTGGTATTCTCCAATTCTCTTGGCACCGATTTTTCCATGTGGGATCCGCAAGTGCCGGAACTGCAATCACGCTTCCGCATCCTGCGTTACGACACTCGTGGGCACGGACAGTCTTCAGTAACGCCGGTCGACTACACTATCGAGCAGTTGGGCCGCGATGTCCTGGGTCTGTTGGATTCGCTTCACCTCGACCGTGTGCATTTCTGCGGGCTTTCAATGGGCGGCATGATCGGCATGTGGCTGGGAATTCACGAGCCCGAACGCCTGCATCGTCTGGTGCTCTCGAACACTGCGGCTCGCATCGGCACAAAAGAGTTGTGGAACGCGCGCATCGCAACCGTACGCAAGGATGGAATGAGGTCCGTAGCCGCTGCGGTCATTGAGCGCTGGTTTACCCCAGAGTTTCGCGCGTCTTTTCCGGAAAAGGTTGCCCGCGCGCAGCGCATGCTCGAGAACTCGCCGCCAGAGGGCTATGCCGCTTCCTGCGCTGCAATCCGCGATATGGATCAGCGCGAAGCGGTTGCGCAGATCAAGACACCGACGCTCGTGATCTACGGCGGGAGGGACCCGGTCACACCTGCCTCCGAGGCTCATTTCCTCACCGAGCAAATCCGGGGAGCTGTAGAAGTTGAGCTCGCCGCAGCTCACCTCTCGAATGTGGAGCAGCCCGGCGCGTTCACTGCGGCAGTGAGTTCTTTCCTTTGAGGCGACGCACTATGGACGATATCAATGGATGACACCAAACGCTACCAGCATGGCATGAAAATCCGGCGAGCTGTCCTGGGAGATGAACACGTGGACCGAGTCGTGGCCACGACCACGGACTTCAACCGCGATTTCCAGGACTTCATCACCCGCAACGCTTGGGGCGAGATATGGACGCGCCCCGGCCTTCCGCGCCATACTCGCAGCCTGCTGACACTAGCGATGATGGTTGCTTTGAATCGTGGGGAGGAATTCCGGATGCACGTAAAAGCCGCCTTTAACAACGGCGTCACCCGCGACCAGATCAAGGAAGTCCTGCTTCAATCCGCCGTCTATTGCGGCGTGCCGGCGGCGAACTCTGCTTTTCATATCGCCGCCGACGTTTTTGAAGAAATGGACGGCACACCTAAGACAAATTCCAAGAAGCGGAGGAGACGGTCATGACTGAGGTACAACTTCTCATCGGTGACCTTGATGCCGCAGCAGCAAGTGCGGCAACCTTTGTCCGGCAGAACCCGATCTCGGGTGAAGTTGCCACACGCGCCGCAGCTGCTGGCGCCGACGACGCCATCGCAGCCGCCGAAGCCGCCGCTGAGGCCTTCCCTGCCTGGTCCGCGCTCGGCCCGCACGAACGGCGCAAGAAGCTCTTGCGCGCCGCTGACTTGCTCGAAGCCCGTACGCCCGATTTTATTTCCGTCATGATGGAGGAGATCGGCGCCACCGCCGGATGGGCCGGTTTCAACGTTTACCTCGCGGCCCAAATGCTGCGCGAAGCGGCGGCGATGACAACCCAAGTCTCCGGCGAAGTCATCCCCTCCGAGATTCCCGGGAGTCTGGCCTTTTCCATTCGACAGCCCGTGGGCGTTGTGCTCGGCATTGCGCCCTGGAACGCTCCCGTCATTCTCGGTGTGCGTGCGATTGCTGTGCCGCTGGCCTGCGGAAATACAGTCGTTCTGAAGGCGTCGGAAGTCTGTCCTGCGACCCATCGTCTGATTGGAACCGTCCTCCGCGAAGCGGGGCTGGGTCACGGAGTGGTTAACATCTTGACTCACGATGCTGCCAGCGCATCGACGATTGTCGAAACCCTGATCGCGCACCGCGCCGTGCGCCGCATAAACTTCACCGGTTCCACGCGTGTGGGAAGGATTCTTGCCATTACTGCGGCGAAGCATCTAAAGCCGATTCTCCTCGAACTGGGAGGCAAAGCTCCCCTCATCATTCTCGACGATGCCGACCTCGATGCCGCCGTTGATGCTGCTGCCTTCGGAGCATTCATGAACCAGGGCCAGATCTGTATGTCCACCGAGCGCATCATCATCGATGAAAAAGTGGCGGACGGCTTCGCACAGAAATTCGTCGCCAAAGTGAAGACTCTGCCTTGCGGCGATCCACGGAAAGGTGATGTCGTGCTCGGCGCTGTCGTCGGCATGTCCACGGTAGATCGTGTGCGCGCCCTCGTGAAAGACGCCGTGTCTCGCGGCGCGAAGGTTCTTCTAACCGGCGAAGCGCAGGGCACGATCATGCCAGCCGTGATCGTCGACCATGTCACTCCCGAAATGCAGATTTTCCGCGAAGAGTCCTTCGGGCCGTCGGTTTCCATCACCCGCTTCAAAACCGTCGAAGAAGCAATCAGCCTGGCGAACGACACCGAGTACGGACTTTCGGCTGCGGTCTTTGGCCGCGACATTGCTCGCGCCGTAGAGGTTGCCAAGCGCATCGACTCAGGAATGTGCCACGTGAACGGACCGACCGTGCATGACGAAGCGCAGATGCCGTTTGGAGGCGTGAAGGCCAGCGGCTATGGCCGTTTTGGAGGAAAAGCGGCAGTGAACGAATTCACCGAGCTGCGCTGGATCACCATCCAGACTACTCCTCGGCATTATCCTTTCTAGAGTTTTGGGTTTTCAATTCAGTGCCGATTTCATTGCGAACCCAAGTCGGAATCGTCGGCGCGGGGCCAGCCGGTCTCGTGCTCTCTCACCTTTTGTATCTGCAGGGGATCGACTCCGTTGTAGTCGAGAATCGCAGCCGCCAATATTCAGAGCAGCGCGTCCGCGCTGGCGTGCTGGAGCAAGGAACCGTTGACCTGCTCACAGAAATGGGAGTTGGCGAGCGGATGAAAAACGAAGGCTTGATCCACCATGGAATCGAGTTGCGCTTCGGAGGCCGCGGTCATCGTATTGATTTTCAGGATCTCACAGGGGGAAAAGGAATCACGATTTACGCGCAGCACGAGGTTCTGAAAGACCTGAACAACGCTCGCGTCGCGGCCGGCGGCCAAGTCTTTTTTGAGGTTGAAAATGTCAGCGCGCGTGACTTCGATAGCTCCAAGCCGAAGATCCAATATCAGAAAGATGGGAACGCCTGCGAATTGGCCTGCGACTTCATTGCCGGATGCGACGGCTTTCACGGCATCTGCCGCCCCAGCATTCCATCAGGAGTGCTCACCGAGTATGTGCGGGGGTATCCCTTCGGATGGCTTGGCATCCTCGCCGAAGCACCTCCGTCTTCGGACGAGCTGATTTATACCTACCATGATCGGGGCTTTGCGCTGCTCAGTATGCGAACGCCACACATCAGCCGCTTATACCTGCAATGCAAGCCCGATGAAAACATCGATCTCTGGAGTGACGAGAAGATCTGGCAGGAACTTCAAATCCGTCTGGCTTCGAATGGATGGAAACTTACCGAAGGCCAGATTTTGCAAAAAGGCGTGACCGGCATGCGCAGTTTCGTAGTCGAGCCCATGCAATACGGCAATCTCTTCCTGGCTGGGGACTCGGCCCACATCGTTCCGCCGACTGGAGCGAAAGGATTGAACCTCGCGGTCGCCGATGTTCAGATACTTGCGCGAGGCCTGAAGTATTTTTATGCCACTGGAAGTCGCGAGATGCTCGACAACTATTCTGAGGTCTGCTTGCGGCGCGTCTGGAAAGTGCAACGGTTCTCCTGGTGGATGACTTCCATGCTCCATCGCTTTCCGGATGAAAGTCCCTTCGACCAGCGCCGCCAACTCGCCGAACTCGATTATGTGACCAGTTCTCGATCTGCAGCCCAGGCCCTCGCAGAAAACTACGTTGGGCTTCCGATGGAGTGAACGCGCAAAAGGCCGGGCCCCCCCTCCCCCCTATTTTTCGCAAAGTATTGCGCTTAAAGGAGTTACATTCAAAGTATTCATAACAAAGGAGTTAGTTGTGAGTCGGCCTGCAGGATTCAGTTAGAATCAATGACTTACGGATTGTAAGTCATCTAAAGTCTTGATTTCAAATAACTTCGTGGAGAATCATGCCTACAGCCACTCCGGACTATAGCTGATGTTTATTATAACGCGTGGTGTCAACTGCTCGGCTGATTTGGTAGTAGCGCAGCTTGCGGCGCGGCTGAGGCCGCGCCCTTTCAAAGCGAACTCAAACCGAGCCACTACCCTTGATTTGGTATTGGTTTCTCCTCGGCTAGGCGCTCGCTCGCACTCGCTCCGTCACCAACGATCGGACGACCTCCGCGATCTTGTATTCATTCGGCAGCAGATAGCTCTCGAGAGGCTCGCTGTAGGGCACCGGTGCATCAAAAGCGGTCACCATGACTATCGGCGCGCGCAGATGTTCAAAACCTTTCTCCGCCACCTCAGCGGCAATAACCGCCGCGGCTGACGAATGGCGCGGAGCCTGATCGACTAACACCAGCCTCGCTGTCTTCTTCACCGACTTGATGATGGTGTCCACATCCAAAGGCGCCAGCGTTCGCGGGTCGATCACTTCCGCGCTGATTCCTTCACGCGCAAGTTGCTCGGCTGCGGCCAGCGATTTCTTGACCATCCATCCGGTGGCAACGATCGTAACGTCGCTGCCGGCGCGCTTGATGTCGGCAACACCGAAGGGCACGATGTACTCGCCCTCGGGCACCTCGCCGGTATCGAGCGTCAGCATGTAGTGGTGAAGATACACGACCGGATTGTCATCGCGAATGGCCGCTGCCATCAGTCCCTTGGCATCGGCGGGCGTGGACGGAAGCGCCACCTTCAGTCCTGGAATCCCCATCATCGTGTGATAGAGGCAATTGGAGTGCTGGCCACCCCAGCCAGCGGCGAATCCGTAACCGGCTTTCAGCACGAGCGGAACTTTCACCTGTCCTCCCGACATGTAGCGCAGGCGGGGAGCCTCGTTGAGCACCTGATCCATGGCCACCAGCATGAACTCGCTCATCCAAAGCTCGACGATAGGACGCAACCCCGTAATAGCGGCGCCCACGGCAGCGCCAATCTCAGCAGTTTCGGAAATGGGCGCCAGGCGAACGCGGTTCTTGCCGAACATCTTCAGCATGGGATCGCGCTCGGTCATGGCCATATTCTGACCGTAGAAAACTACGTCGGCATCGCGCTGCATTTCTTCGGCAATCGCGACGGCCATCGCTTCTCCGTACATCATTTCCTTGGGCATTGGAATTGGACCTCCTAAGCGTAAACGTACTAGGCGTAAACATGGTTGGTGGCTTCTGCGGGCGCGGGGTGCGGACTGGCGAGGGCAAACTCGACAGCCGCGTCCATTTCCGCGCGCGCGCTGTCATCAAGCCGCTGGAGTTCTCCCTCCGTGAGTATGCCCTCACTCAGCAAATGTCCACGGAAGCGCGGAATTGGATCTCTCTCTTTAGCCGCCCGGTACTCCGCTTTGTTTCCGTACACTCCGATGGCTTCATGTTCGGGAAACTGCGTGGGCACGGGAGGCACGGTGATGGCGTTGCCGTGCGCACTGAGCCGGTAGAACTTCGACTCGATGAGACTGGGGCCGAGTCCGGCACGAGCCCGTTCCGCGGCCTTAGCAACAACCTCATAGACCAGCAGCGGATCCGTACCATCCACGGTCACGCCTGGGATGCTGAACGCAGCCGCTTTCTGCGAAAGCGGATCGCCAGCTTGCGCATTGGCGTCCTCTAAGCTGACGTGTGTGTACGCCTGGTATTCGTTGTTTTCCAGGATGAAAACGACGGGCAGTTTCCAGACGGCCGCCAGGTTGAGCGTCTCAAAGAACGCTCCTTGCTTGCTCGCCCCATCTCCGAAGAAGCAGTAGACGATCTGTCCGGTGTTCTTGACCTGAGCCGTCAGAGCGGCGCCCGCGGCATGGGCAATACTTTGAGCGACGATGGCCGATGTGCCGGGGAAGTAGTGTTCGGGATCGGCAAGATGCATGGAGCCGCCAAAACCCTTACACAGCCCGTCTTTCCGGCCATAGAGTTCGGCCATCATTTTTTTTGGAGACGTGCCGAGCACGATGGGCTGAGCATGGCAACGATAGCTGGGCATCGCCAAGTCCGTGGCATTGCGCGTGGCGAGCGCTCCTACAATCGAAGCTTCCGCGCCGTCGGCAAGATGGGTGTGGCCGCGCATGGCTCCGGGATGTTCGAGGAAAGTGCGCTTGACGTGCTCTTCGAATTCGCGAATCCGTGTCATCTGGATGTAGATCCAGATCAACCGGTCTTTCCCGAGAATGTTCTTATCTGACATCTCATCACTCCTTTTTTGTAGAGCCGGGCGTACCGCCCGGCCCGACGGGCGAGAACGCCCGTCGCTCCATCGGATGATTCGTCACGGTACTAGATCACCCGGCTGCCCAATATGACATAAAGGTCCGCCGACTGGAACCTGGACACTTTCACCGGCAACAATTTTAAGCAGCACGCCCGCAATCGGAGACTCCAATTCGTAGCTCACCTTCTCCGTTTCCAACTCCACGACTGCCTCGCCCACTTGCACAAAGTCTCCCTCGCTCTTGAGCCAGCGCAACACGCTGGCTTTCGTCGTGGGAATCCCGCCGGTCTTCGGGACTTTCAACGTCGTAAGAATGACAATGCCTCCGCCGTGGCCACTTTTAAATCTGCCGATTGCGTCAATGGACTTCGCGATCCACCGTCGCCCAAAACTGTTTGCGCATTGCTTTGCGGTCGAACTTCCCTGCCGGTGTCTTGGGAATTTCGGCCACGAACTCCACCGACTTAGGAGACTTCACGCCTCCCAGTTTGGCCTTGCAGTGAGCGATGATCTGACTCTCGGTGAGCAATTCTCCGTGCTTCACGTCTTTCTTCAGAACGACGAGGGCTTTAACGGCCTCTCCCCACTTGTCATCTGGCACGCCGATGACGGCGCACTCCAGAACCTGCGGCAGCGCCATGATGCCGGCCTCGACCTCCCCGCAATAAACGTTAAAGCCGCCACTGATAATCATGTCTTTCTTGCGGTCCACGATGTAAACGTATCCATGCTCGTCGATGTATCCGACATCGCCGGTGTGATGCCAGCCATGGCTGCGGATTTCAGCGGAGGCTTGCGGCAGGTTGTGGTATCCGGCCGTAACGAGCGTGCCGCGGGCTACGATTTCTCCGGGCTGGTGGGGAGGAAGGATGTGGCCGGCATCGTCCATGATGGCGAGACGAACCGCCGCCGTCGGCCTCCCACAACTGCGCAGACGTTCCGGATGATCGCCGGATGCGGCCGCGGCCACAGTGCGCGCATCGAGGAACGTGAGCAGCATGGGCGCTTCGGTTTGGCCATAGGACTGGCACATGCAAGGGCCGAAGATTTCCACGCCTTTCTTGAGTTTGTCGGGCGACACGGGAGAACCCGCCAGCAGAAAAACGCGCAGGCTCGAGTAGCTGAACTTACTCACGTCCGGATGGGCAAGCAGTGAGTAGAACGCGGTTGGAGGAAGGAACAGGTGGGTCACGCGATACTGCTCAATCGCCTGCAACACCCGCGCTGCGTCGAATCCGGGCAAGATGACGTTCGTCCCACCTAAGGCGAACATGGTGAAGGCGACGACGCCCGCAGCATGTGAAAGTGGGGCGGTGCAGAGGCAGACAGGATCGGCGTCGTCGCTTTTCCAGTAACGGGTAGCCATCTCGGTCATCGTGCCCCAGGCAAGGTTGGTGACGCGCACGCCGCGCGCGGGCCCGGTCGTCCCGCCGGTGGGCACGAGTCCCATCATCTGATCGAGATTGCCGTGGGCATCGGCCCAGTCGAGGTCATTCTCGTTCTCATTCTCATTGCGTGCGTTTCCCAGCTCCATGAAGTCTGCCAGTGAAGGATGCACGCCATCCGGGCCGTCGATACAAACTAGATGCCGCAGCGAGGGAACGCGCTGGCGGATCTCTTCGACCTGCTCCCTAAAACTGCTGTGATAGAAGAGCCACGCCGTCTCGGAGTAGTTCAGGAATTCCACGTTGGCGTCGGCGGCATTGCGAAAGTTGATGGGGACCCAGGCGGCCCCGGCGCGCAGGATGCCCAACATGCAAAACAGAACTGCCGCATGATTGTGGGAGTAGATAGCGGCGCGCTGTTCCCGGCCGACGCCGCGGGCCCACATCCCACGGGCGATGCGCTCGCTGAAGGCGCGCGCTTCAGCGTAGGAATAGCGAGCGTCTCCATCGAGGATCGCGATCTGGTCGCCGCGGAGATCCGCGCTCTTGTCGAAGTAATCGATCGCTCGCATCGTCTCCTGCTTGCCGCCCGGCGGACGGGCGAGACGCCCGTCCCTCCACGATTACGACAACAGCTTTGCCTGGGAAAGACCGTGCGTTTCCAAGACGCCGAGGATTTCACGATGGCCAAAGGCCTGTGCCGCCGAGGCGAATCCCACCATGCGGGGAGCAGCGTGAACCAGGTTGTGGGCCGCGAACGCCTGAATGAGTGCGGTCTGGCGATAGCAGCACGTGCCAAAGACCGCACACTGCACGGAGTCCGTGCTGCCCCGGCCGACGATCACATCAATCGTGCGATGCTCACGCGGGTTCTCCCGCGGCGGTGTGCCGCCCGTTACAGCATTTGCCATCTCACCAAGTCGTCGTTCTTGTTCGGCAGCGGGCAAAGGTCGAATCTGCTCCTCGAAGAGTTTCTCGGTCGCGGCCACGCCTTCCATAATCTGCCGGTCGAGCAGTCCGCCAAACGACCGCACGTTGGCCACCTGCGGATGATCCTTATACCAGACTGGATGCGGGAAGCCTCCCCACGCTAAAGCGAGCTGAGTTTGGATGCTGCCGGGCACGACCACGTCATAGCGGGTTGCGCGCGGCCAGGGCTTGTACGCGTTCTGCTCGAGATAATAAGCGTCGGTTTGGATGACGGCGAAGATCGTTTGGGTCGAGCCGAGGGTTGGATTGCCTTTGAACATAGTGAGCACCTCCAGCGTGTCGACGCCGCGGTGGCTCTCCAGGCACATCCGAATCGCGGAGTCGCTCACCGCCGACATAAACGCGGTGGCGGGAGCGGCAAGCAACCCGCGCTCGGCGAACTTGCAGCCCCATTTCTCCGCCACTGCGCGCACCCACGCCTGTTCCCCGCCTATGTCCAGATAGTGGCAGCCCGCATTCAGCGCAGCTTCGATCACCCGAGGACCGTTGTAGATAAAGGGCCCCGCCGTATTGCAGACGACCTTCGCGCCGGCAAAAAGCTGCGTGAGTTCTTCGAGCGAGCCCTTCGTCTCGACAATTTCATGGTTGGCAGTTTCGATGCCGGGCACATGCTTCATAACGTCTTCAAGCCGCTCACGGCTGCGGCCGGCGGCAATTAACGGCACATTGTATTCACGAAGAAATTCCGCTATCAGGCGACCCGAAAAACCATTGGCGCCGTAAACTACCACCGGCTTCTTGTCGCTCATTCTCTGCCCTCTCTGTGCCCTCGCTGTAGCCTCGCGCTGGAATCGTCCCAGAGATCCCCGATAGCGGCAGCTACTTCCAAGTCGAAGCCGAATCAGGTATTCTTTCGGGACCGAGGGCTAATTCTAGGCAAAAGTAACTTTTTGGCTAGTAGGCACGTTTCGGTAACCTGATACCTGCTGGGGACTGTCCGGTTGAGGACTATCAGTTGAGGACTATCCATGGATCACTCCAATTGCCCTGTTAAGCTAACGGCTTCCATCATCGGCGGGAAGTGGAAACCGTCGCTCCTGTTCCATCTCGAAGGCCGAACCCGGCGGTTCTGCGAACTGCAACGGCTTATCCCCGGGTTGACCAAGAAAATGCTGACCCAGCACCTGCGGGAATTGGAGCGCGACGGCATTGTTCGGCGGAAAGTGTTTGCCGAGGTACCGCCTCGCGTCGAGTACTCGCTCACTCGCCACGGAGAAAGCCTGAAACCGATTCTGAAGCTGATGTCGGCATGGGGAACCAGGCATCGGGCCCGCTATGGGTTGACAACGGCGCACCCGCAAAAGAACGCAACACGTTCCAACCTTGTAGAGACCGGCGCGCCACCGATTTCGCAGCTGCCGCGCCTCGCCCTCGTAGGCGAAGAAATCGGGGATCGCAAAGCGTCGATATGAGTTCGCATCCCAAAGCTCTGCTGTCGCGCTGCGACGATGTCTTCCTGCTCGACGGCGTGCGCACTCCCTTCGTGGAGTACAACACGGCTCTTGGACTAGTGTCTCCCACCGACCTTGGGATCAAAGCGGCTCGAGAGATCTTCCGACGAAGCAGTGTGCCGCCTGCCGACGTGGACATCGTAGTGGCGGGAAACATGGCCCAGGCCTCCTTCGATGCTTATGTACTGCCCAGGCACATCGGGCTTTACTCTGGAGTCCCCATCGAGGTGCCCGCACACCTGGTGCAACGCGTCTGCGGCACCGGCGTCGAGGCCATTCTTCAGGCCGCCGACAATATCAAGCTGGCGAAGGCCAACTTGGCGCTGGTTGTTGGAACCGAATCCATGTCACGCAATCCGATCGCCGCCTACACTCACCGCGGCGGATTCCGCATGGGCGACGTGGAATTCAAGGATTTCCTGTGGGAGGCGCTCCTCGATACTTGTCCGAATGAAACCATGGGCGGAACCGCCGAGAATTTGGCGAAACAGTATGGGATCACCCGCGACGATGTAGACGCCTTCGCCGCCGAGAGCTTCGCGCGCGCAATTGCGGCACAAAAGACCTGTTTTCTGAGCGGTGAGATCGCACCACTGACGAGTGAGGTGTTCGAACTTACCGGGTATTCACCGCGAGGAATCAGGCTGCCACGCGGAGTCGAGAAGCTGAGCGAGGATACTCATATCCGGCCCTCGCCGTTGGAAGTGCTGTCCAAGCTGAAGCCAGCATTTGGCGGAGTGCAGACCGGGGGCAACAGTTCTGGAATCGTGGACGGCGCGGCAGCGACGCTCGTTGCTTCGAGCACCTATCTCCAGCAGCACAAGAGAGAACCCTTGGCACGAGTAGTGGCCGGAGCAGCGGTGGGCGTCCGCCCGGAGATCATGGGCATTGCGCCGGTACCGGCAATTCAGGCGCTGCTGGACTTGGCTGGCCTGAGCCTGCAGCAAATCGATCGTTTCGAAATCAACGAGGCCTTCGGTGCGCAGGTTCTCGCCTGCCAGCGCGAACTTGGCCTGGACCGCAACAAGCTCAACGTCAACGGAGGCGCAATCGCTATTGGCCATCCGCTCGGCGCGACTGGAGTGCGACTTGCAATCACGGCAGCTCGGGAGTTGAAGCGCTCGAACTTGCGCTACGGCGTTGCCTCGGCCTGCATCGGAGGCGGACAAGGCATCGCCTTGCTGGTCGAGAACACTGCGGCTGTGAACTAGAAATGTGAGAAAAGGGCTTCGCCCCGCTCCCACACGGCTGTCGGCTTAGTCTCGTCGCGCCGAGGTCGCGTAAATCCCGCCCAGAAATACATCTCCGATTTCCTGGGCCAGGACTTTCGCGTCGCCATCGACGTGCGGGTTGTACCAGGTGTAGATCCAGTTCATCATTCCGAACAGGGACAGCGCAGCCACGCGGGAGTTGAACTGCAGACCCTTGGCTGCCTTCAGCGCGTCGACCAAGTCGGCGCAACAGTGATAGTACTGTCGCTTGAGACTGGCGATGTCCGCGCCCAGCTCTTCCTTGAGCACATCGTCCTCGTGCGAGAGCACCTTCATCGATTTCGGGTTGGCGAGAAAGTATTCGAGATGAGCGAGAATGAAGACCCGAACGCGCCGCTCCGGATCGCTCTCCTCTTTTAGACGTTCGCGGACGAGGTCCATTACAGAGAGAAAGAGATGCCTCTGGATGACGTAGAGCAATTTCTCCTTGGACTCGAAGTAGTAATAAAGGCCGGCCAAGGACATCCCGCTTGCTCGGGACAAGTCGCGGATAGAAGCGCCCTCATATCCTTTTTCGTAGAAAATTGCGGTCGCATGTTCTAGGATTTTCGCTAGTTGGCGGTCGTAGCGGCTGTCGGAGCTGGCAGGGGTGGAGTCGGGCGTAGGCGAAGCAGGAGTCATTTGCAGGTTGTTAATTTTCGAGCGAACGTTCGTTACAACGGGCTTCATCTTACTAATCATCCTTATTCTATGGCAACAACATGTAACCGGGGCGACCGAGGTCTTGGTTCTTAGGCGCGCCGATCTCTGACCGGTTAGGGGCCACATGCAAGGAACCATGATGCATTATCCGCTGACGCTCTCTCACAGCCTGGAGCGCGCGGGCAAGTTTTTTCCGAATGCTGAGATCGTTTCGCGACGGCCGGATCATTCCCTCCATCGTTACACGTATGCCGACCTTTACCGGCGAGCGCGTGCTCTTGCTGAAGCTATGCAAAAAGCGGGGTTGCAGCGCGGCGATCGCGTGGCAACTCTGATGTGGAACCATCACGTGCATCTGGAAGCCTACTTCGGCATCCCGATCTCGGGTGGTGTGTTGCACACGCTGAACCTGAGGCTGGCGCCGTCAGAGATTGCCTACATCGCCAATCACGCGCAGGATCGATTCCTGATTGTCGATGACGTTCTGCTGCCCTTGTACGAGAAGATTCGAGACTCGGTCCGATTTGAGCGCGTCATTGTGGTCGGCTGGTCAGGCTGCACAACGCCAGGGCTCGAAGGTCATTTCGACGACTACGAGGATTTCCTGAGCACTGCATCCGGCAGTTTTCGGTATCCCGATCTCGACGAAAACGAAGCCGCCTGCATGTGTTACACGTCGGGCACCACTGGAGTTCCAAAGGGAGTCGTGTACACGCACCGCTCCGTGATGCTGCACTCGTTTCTGCTCACTACCGTGGACAACTTCGGCATCTGTAACGCCGACACTGTGTTGCCGATTGTTTCCATGTTTCACGTCAACGGCTGGGGACTGTCGTACGCCGCAACGCTGGTGGGAGCGAAACAGGTTCTGCCCGGTCCGCACCTCAAGCCGGAGAGCCTGTTGGAGCTTTGTGAAAAAGAACGCGTGACCGTTGCCGCGGGCGTGCCCACGGTCTGGCACAGCATTCTGGAGTACCTGGACCATAATCCCGGCAGATGGAAGCTGTTGCCCATGCGAGTTCTCATTGGCGGCGCAGCGCCGTCACTCGCACTCATTCACAGATTGCGGCAGCATGGATGGAGCCTGGAGCAAGGCTGGGGGTTGACTGAGAGCAGTCCACAGGCAACCACAAGCCAACTCAAAGCGCACATGCAGAATTGGCCTGAAGAAAAAAAATGCGAAATGAAGGCGCAGGCCGGAATCCCGGTTCCGTTCGTAGAGAGAAGAGTCGTCAGCGAGCAGGGCGAAGGTCGAGTGGACGAAGGTCGATGGGGAGAAGTTCCGTGGGACGGCGAAACCATGGGAGAAGTACAACTGCGCGGGCCCTGGGTCGCCGCCAGCTACCACAACCTGCCGGCGGAAAACGACAAATGGACCGAAGACGGATGGTTTCGCACCAGCGATGTCGGAACGGTGAGTGCCGAAGGCTATCTGAGAATCGTGGACCGTACGAAAGACCTGATTAAGTCTGGCGGCGAGTGGATCAGTTCCGTCGACCTGGAAAACGCTCTTGTTGCGCATCCGGAAATTCGCGAAGCGGCGGTAATCGCCGTTGCCCATCCCAAGTGGCAGGAACGTCCTGTGGCTGTGATCGTGGCGCAGAATGGTGTGACGTTGTCTCCTGAAGCGTTGCGCGACTTCCTGTCGCCGAAGTTCGCCAAGTGGCAGTTGCCAGATGCTTTTGTGTTCGTGCAGGAATTGCCGCATACGTCCACGGGGAAACTGCTGAAGGCAGAACTGAGGCGCCGTTTCCAGGATTGGAAGTGGGAAGGCTAGGAATCGGCTCACAAAGGATGTGTTCGGGTGTTGATCCCGCTTGTGTAGGGACACCGGGCTTCGCCCCGTCCAAGCGTGGCAGAGCCTCGTTTCCCACGGTCCGGCGCCGGCGGCTACTTCGCTTGCAGCGATTCCAGGTACTTATTCAGATTCGCTATGCGTTGCTGCACGACCTCCTCGTGGCCACCACTCATTTTCCAAAACACCGGACCCCATACCGGCATTTCCTGATCGCCGTGAGGCACCAGATTGGCTTGCCCGCGCAAAATGCTGGTTACCTTGTCCGACGGATACTTCCCGCCGTTGCGCTTGGCCAGGGTCGTTAAATCGGCGGGCGCCGCTTTGAGCGAGGCTGCGGCCGGGCCATCGCCTTTCGCGTCCTTACCGTGGCAGGAGGCGCAGTAGCTAACGAACATTTCCTTGCCGGATGCGGGCGAAGTCTGCGGCGCCGTACCATGCTTGACTTCAGTGCTTGCTTCCTGTGCTGTGGCAACCGTCGCGCTGGCAAAAGCCAGCGTCACCAGACAAGCAAAACATCGTATGCGCATGAATTCCTCCTGTGGTCGACCGCGGGTTCTGTTTCACAACGGCATCCTCGCGCGACCATGCTTGAAGTACAGAACTTTAGCACTCTAGCCGCTCATGATCGAACGGCCAGCGTGTGATGCCCTCTCAAAACGAAAACTTCAACGAGAACTGCAACTGCCGCGGGTTGAACATCGTTCTCGGCTTGCCGAACGTCGGATTCGGTGAATCAGGAATCGTGACCGGTGAGAGCCCATCAGCGAGCCAGACCAGCGGGTTCCCGGCTGCCTGCTGCGGGGCGCAAGACACCGATGCAGCGCCCTGCTGGATAGCAAGGGACGTCGCGTCATTGTAGTGCTGGGGAATGGCGGGACTGGCTCCGCAGAACGCCGGGGAGCCGTACACCGAACTGACTTCGTCCACGTTCGGGTGGTTGAGCAGGTTGAACGCGTCGACACTAAAGTCGAGCAACTTGCTCTCGCCCAGCTTGAAATTCCGCGACAGGCGCAGATCCCAGGAATACAAAGGGGCACCGATGTAGGTGTTTCGGCTTACGGTCGTCGAGCAATTCACAACGGAAGTGCAGGTCCCGGTGACGGGCGGGCCACCGACGCGATCCGTGCTCAGACCGGCAACATCGCCAAACGTATTTTGCCCGGCGAACAAGGTGAAGGGACGTCCGGACTGGAGGGTGATGATGCTGCTGAGTTCGAAGTTGCGCAGAACACTATGCTCGGGTGCGGTCGCGGTGAAGTTCGTGACCAGGTGGTGACGAAGATCCTGATTGGAGTTGGCGCGCTCCGCAGCATAGTCGAACTGGTTGGGCGGCAGGTTGATAAAGGTCGTGAAATTCCCGTTGTCGATGGTGTGTGACCACGTGTAGTTGGCGGTCATCCGGAGATACTTCACGCGCTCCGTCACGGTCGCCGTCAGGCCGTGGTAAACCGCGTTGGCAACGTCGTTGTTGTAATCGAGAAGTCCGGAGCTCAGAGTCGGCGACGAAATCGGCGGCGGGAGCCCGGCGGTCGGTGTGCCAAACTCCAGCCCGCTGGGATTGAACGGAAGGAGAGGATTGGGGTTCGGAGCACTGGGATTCACTCCATTGAAGGGACCTAGATAACTGAAAAACGGGCCCAGGTCAAATGGCCCAAGAATGGGTGTTCCGCCGCACGGAGTGAGCGAGCCGCTCGGATCGAGTAGCCCTTGGGCATAGTAGGGGTTGTTGGGCTTGGCCGTGCCGTACGGGCACGGGACATTGATGTTATTACCTCGGACCAGCTTGTGCGCACCCACGAAGAGATATCCCAGTTCGATCGTGAAACCCTTCCCGACCTGGCGATCGATCTGGAGGCTCGCTTGCTCGGCATACGGGAGTCTGGCGTTGCGCTGGATGCCGCCTGCACCAACTCCGCATGCTCCTGTTGGTCCCTCCGACCCGAGCGTGCATGGTCCTGTAAGAGTTACCGGCAAGTAGGGACTCCCCGAAAGGAAGCCGGTGGCGATCTCCGCCAGAACGTCTGGGGGCGTTCCGGGATAACCCGGAAGAGCGCCAAGTCCCCAGCCGCCAGTTGATGCCGTATTGTTAATCATCGGCGCTACCACTCCCGAGGTAAATCCGTTTAGGGCGCAATTCGGGTCCGCGCCCGGAGGATTGCAAAGGTAGCCGGAAAGCGTCTTCTGGTTTCCGGTGGTGAAAAAGAAAGTCAGGTTATTGCGATCGAAGAATGTTCCGAACCCGCCGCGGATTACCGTCTTAGAGTCCGGCGAGTAGGCAAATCCAATTCGCGGCTGGAATGCCCGGTAGTCCGGGTTGATCGTGCCACTTAGGCCGGTTTCGAAATCCCACCGCAAGCCGTAGTTGAGTGTCAGCGTGGGTGTGGCTCGCCATTGATCCTGCGCAAAGAAGCCCCAGTAGGCGTGGTTTAGGCTGTAGCCATAGTTTCCATAGAGGTTCGTCGGGAATGCGTTCGGCCACCCGCTGTTGAATCCGCTGCCCGTTGGTGCTGGAGGAACGTAGCCGTTTGTGAAACCGGTTCTCGGCAGGGCAACTCCCCAGTACATAAACGCTAAGCCGTCAGCACCGGGCGCCAGAGGGCACGACGACCCGTCCAGAGTTCCCGGAGTACCAGTCAGTTCGCCCTCTACGAAGTTGGCAAACGTAAATAAGCACCCCTGATTCGGAAACAGCAGTCTTTCCGGCGTGAACCCTGGATAGTTGTTGTAGCTCCAAACATAATTCCCGTCGAATCCAAACTTGGCGACGTGATTGCCTTTGACCCAGGAGAGGGAGTCGGAGTATTGTGCCCGGCTCTCGTAGATCGCGTCATAGGTTCCGAAGTTGTGTCCAAAACTCAAGTCGTTGACCACGTCCAGGTCCGGTTGGCCGGTCGCTCCTGGGAAGTTGTAGTGGCGTCTTGAATACTGTCCCAGTACGGTGTTGACCAGGTTCGGTCTTAATACCGAATTCAGCGTACCCACCAGCGATTGGTCGCGGATGAAAAGATTACGCGCTCCACTCGGGGTACCGATACCGCCGCCATCTTCGGTGTTGCCGATCAGTTCTCCCAGATCGCGCGCATCTTCCACGGTGTAGCGTAGGGCGAAGCGATTATTGGTGGAGATCTGATGATCGAGTCTCGCAAACCCGTAGTCGTTGTCGACCGTCTTCAGAACCCCCTGCAGATAGGACAAGGGCGAGCCGGTGCAGTTTGCCGGCTTAAGATTGCAGCCCTCGGGCGAGAGGCCCAGGTATTCCTTGGCCTGATCGATGTTCGCAATACTTGTGCCCAGATCCGGGGCGTAGGTGGGAGAAGCACCGCGTCGTCTCCCCTCATAGTTTAAGAAGAAGAATGTCTTGTCCTTCTTGATCGGGCCGCCGAGCGCACCGCCAAACTGATTCTCGCGCAATGCGTCGGGTAAGGGCGCCGGCTGCAGCAGGGAGCGTGCATCGGTGGCGCTATTCTGCAGGTAGTCGTACACCGAACCGTGAATCTGGTTGGTGCCAGACTTGGTCACGATGTTGACAATGCCGCCGAGCGCTCTGCCATATTCCGCTCCAAAACTGTTGTTCACGACGCGAAATTCCTGCACGGAATCCTGCGGGGGCGTGGCGCGCTGCACACCGCTAATCGTGTTGACGAAATCGGCGCCGTCGACCGTAATCTCATTGCTGAACGAGCGCATGCCGCCGAAAGAGATTTGCGTGATCTCGAACTCGGTGAAGGTTGTTCCCAGACTGGTTCGGCTGGTTGCGACGCTGGGCGCAAGCAGAGCGAAGTCGGTGAAAAGCCGGCTGTTGATAGGCAGATCTGTGATCTGCTTCGTATCGATGACCTGGCTCACCTCGGAGCGGGTCGTCTCCACGGCTGGGGCCTCGGTACTAACGACAACCTCTTCCTTGACTCCAGCCACCTTCAGAGTCAGGTTGAGCGTGGCGGTTTGACCAACTGTCAACTCCACGCCGGTGCGCGTGTATTTCCCGAAGCCGGAGGAGCTCACTGTGAGTTCGTAGCGCCCTGGCGGCAGGCCGGGCACCGCGTAGAACCCGGCTTCGCTCGACACTGCGGTGAAGGTCTGGTTGGTGTCCAGCGAGCGGACCGTGATCGTGGCCTTGGCGATGGTTCGCCCTGCCTCATCCGTGACGGTTCCATTCAGCAAGGCATAGCCAATCGTGGCTTGCGCTGTTGCGTATTGAGTTATCCCCAAGGCTAGGAACAGGCCACAGAAGCAGACAGATAACCTACGTGATTTCATAGACCTCCTGTCATTCGAGCGAACGTACGTTCGATTCAAGGGCCGAAACGGCTCTTGCTCCACAGAGTTTACGTTTGAGCTACCTCACAACCGGATCCTTGGCCGCTACCCCACTCTCACTCGCCGCAGGCCACTCTCATCGATTACCTCAGGCACTATGCGCCAGTGGCACGGACTTGCCCCACACTTCCTGCGCTGTTTCGGCTACCAAGCGCAGCTTTGCTTCCTGGTCCGCAACCGTCACGGCATTGCCTTCAATGGTGGAGGCAAAACCACATTGCGGGCTGAGGGCCAACCTCGCCAGCGGAATAAAGGCGGAGGCAGCTTCAATCCGCTTCTTGAGTTCATCCTTGCTCTCCAAGTTTGGCTTCTTGGAACTCACCAGACCGAGTACGACCGTGCGGTCTGCAGGTACCTGCCGCAGCGGTTCGAAACCACCGGAACGCTCGTCGTCGTACTCCAGCAAGAATCTCTGGAACTTTGTATTGCGAAACACTTTTGTGATGGGGCCGTAATCGCCGGCGGCGTAGAACTTGCTCTGGTTATTTCCGCGGCAGAGGTGCAGCCCGAAGGTGATGCCGGGATGATCGCCGATTACTGCATTATCCATTTCGATCGACAAATCCAGCAGCCGGTCGGGATCGTTGCCGCGCTGTCGGTACCCTTCCCGCAAATCCGGATCCAGTAGCGCAGTGTACTGCGGTGAGTCGATCTGAATGTAAGTGCAGCCCAGGCGAATCAACTCTTCCACTTCATCGCGCAGTATATCCACCAAATCGGCGAGGTAGGCGTCGACGGTCGCATAAGCCCCGGCGGATTTCCGGCTGTCGTAATAAGCCGCGGCCTGCTGCGCGCTAATCATAGTGGTTTTGGCCGGATGCCTGGTGCGCGCGCGCACGTAGGTAAATTCCTCGGCGCAGAGCGGCCGTTTGCGACGCAGTTTGGAAACGACTACCGGGCGCGGTAAAACCAATTCTTCGCCCTTCTCGTTTCGGAAAGGAATGGCCCAGCCGCCGTATTTGTCGAAGCCTTCGACGGCGTCAATCAAGTGTCCGTAGAAAGCGTAGCGGCGCACTTCGCCATCGGTGATCGCTTCAATGCCGGCGCGAATCTGCAGGTCGATACATTCGTCGACCGCGCGGTCTTCCACTTGCTTAAACGCGGCATCCGCAAGCTTGCCCGCAGCGAATTGGTCGCGGGCTTCCTTCAGATACGCGGGACGCAAGAGACTTCCAACTACATCGCTGCGATACACGGCAACCTCCACGCATCGTCGAAACAACTTGGTTCGACGGCCTCACCTCGCCGTGGTTCACGAGGGCAACGAAGCGGGCAACACTGTATCGAAGTCCTGGCCAGACCACAAGTGAAAATTATTGTTCTTGCAAATGGTATGTTGCGAGATAGTTGGTTACTTTTCCGTGCCCTTACTCGGTTACTATGAAGTGCCTTTTACGAAGTGATGCTGGACAAGAGTATGATGACGCTCCAACCGGCAGCTTCGGCGCGAGGCAGGAGCCGATATGAATCCGAACATCAAAGCCACTGTCGTGGGAAGCTATCCGGTGCCCTCGTGGCTGGTGGGCAATACTTCGCGGCTGGTTCTTCGAGACGCGGTGATGGCGGTGCTGAAGATCCAGGAGCTCGCCGGCCTGGACCTGGTGACCGACGGTGAACTCATGCGCTTCGATCCGAGCCATCCGGAGACGAACGGGATGGTGGACTATTTCGTCGCGCAAATGGAAGGAATCCGCAGCCATTTTGCGCTTTCCGATTTCGACCGTTTTCGCGCGGATCGGGCATCGTCGGCTCGCCTGCTGACCGCAGGCATGGTGGCCGGCAAAATTAGCGAAGGCACGCTAAATCTGCCTCGCGACTACGAATTTGTAGCCCCGCTCACGAAGGTGCCTCTGAAATTTACTTGCACCGGCCCCCACATGCTGTCGCGCATGGTGACGAACTGCTACTACAGAGACATTCCCGAATTGGCCATGGATCTGGCCGCGGTGCTGCGCCGCCAGCTGGAATCGATTGAAGCCGATGCCGTTCAGCTCGATGAAGCCTGCATTGCCGGCTACCCGCAGGATTCATCCTGGGCCGCGGAAGCGATCAACCATGTCTTGGACGGCATCCTGAACGAGCGCGCTGTGCACATCTGCTTCGGCAACTACGGGGGACAGCCGGTGCTCCGCGGCTTTTGGCGCGATCTGGTTCCATTCCTCAATTCGCTGCATGCCGATCATCTCGTGCTTGAGTTTGCGCGGCGCGGCTATGACGAACTTGACGTCTTCACCGATCTGGACCCGAAGATTGCACTCGGCATCGGCTTGATCGATATCAAGGACAACGAAGTGGAAACACCCGACCTCGTGGCCTCGCGGATCGAGCGCGTGGTGAAGACATTAGGGACGGAACGATTACGTTATGTCCATCCCGACTGCGGGTTTTGGATGCTGCAACGTAGCGTGGCGGATCGCAAGATGCGAGCGCTGGTCGAAGGAAGAAATCTGTTTGAGGGCAGGGCGTAAAGGTCGTGTCCTGGAATGCGCGAGAAGATTTGGGTGTCATCTTGGCCGCGAGCGCAGCCGATGGGGAAAGACCCTTGCATTCAGGGGTTGCAAGCAAATACATAGGTACTTCGCTTCGCTCAGGATAACAGGGAATTTATGGTACCAGCTTCATCCATTGGCGAGGAGGAAAAGGCACAGGTTCGCGCCGTCGTCTTTGGTCACCTTGCGGGCGTTGTCGTGGCGCCGACGGTGAAAGCCTTGTGGGACCGGCGCGTGTTCGATCTGTTCGGCTCCGCTGGCGAGTGGGTAGATTTCGATCGGGTCGCTCAAGAGACTCGCTCCAATCGCGGTTACTTACGAGTGGCGTTGCGACTGCTGGCATCGTGCGGTTGGTTGAAACAGCAAGTCGAAAGCGGACAGGCCCCGCGCTACGCCCTGACACCCGAAGGGACGATCGCAGTAAACACGGCGCCACTTCTGTACGGCGAAGTGCTCTCCTTTGTTGCTAAGGCAGTTTTCCTGGAAGATTTTCTCTTCGGAGCATCCGACCGTCCCGTCCTTCCCTCACTGCAGGAGCTGGTTCGCAGGTCCAAAGAACGCTGGGGCTTGCAACCTGACGCCGACCCGGTCGTCAGCCGCGTTAGAAATCAAATTCGCGAGCACCTCGATGGCCTGCTTATCGGCCCAGCCATGGTTGCCTTGGCGCGCGCTGAAATTCTGGCACAACTTGCGCAGCGCCCGGTGGAGTTCAATGAGATTGCCGCGAATCGCGCGAGCCTGACCTGCATCCTCGACCTGCTGGCCGCGCAGGGGTGGGTTGTGCTGGAATCGACGGCCCGAGACAAGAATTCCGTGAGCCTGACCGCATGCGGCCGTTACGCGGCGCAGATTGCAACTTCCTACGGGGTCACCGTCTCGTACCTCCCACTCTTCGACAACGTGAGCACGCTTTTGTTCGGCAATGCCCGCATGCCACGAATGGACGAGAGTGGAGTGGAATTGCTCGTCAACCGCGGCATGAACGTCTGGGGCAGCGGCGGGGCTCATCGCACGTATTTCAAAAAGGTGGACGAGATCATCGCCGAGATCTTCAACCGGCCACTCAATCTGCAGCCTCGGGGCATCTGCGATATGGGATGCGGCGACGGGAGTTTTCTCGAACATCTGTATTCCGCGGTGAAGAACAAGACCGAGCGCGGCAAAGTGCTCGACAAGCATCCCTTAATCCTCGTCGGCGCGGATTTCAACAAGGTGGCGCGCCGGGTTGCGAAGCAGACGCTGCGGAAAGCGGGCATTCCTGTCTACCACGTAATCCCGGGCGACATTAACCGGCCGGCGCAACTGGCGAGTGACCTCGAGGAACTGGACATGGACGTTCACGATCTGCTACATGTCCGGTCTTTCCTGGATCACAACCGGCCGTACATTCCGCCGGCGAACTACGCGGGAGGGACACGCATCGGGAAATCTACCGGAGCGTTCGCCCACCTCGGGGAAGAGATTTCGTGTGATGCGCTGGAAGAGAATTTGACCCGTCACTTGAGGCGGTGGGCGCCCTATGTTGGTAGGTTTGGCTTGCTGGTGCTGGAGCTGCACACACTGCCTCCAGAGGTCGCGGCGGCGAATTTGTCCAGGACGCCAGCTGTGGCTTACGACGGTACTCATGGGTTCTCCGATCAATATCTCGTGGAATTACCGGTCTTTCTTGATGCGGCCAAAGAAGCTGGTCTGAAAGCCGATCCGCGATACCAATCGAAATTTCCACCGTCGGAGTTGGCGACGGTCAGCATCAACTTCTTCACCGCGGCCGGCGATCCATTCGACGCCGGATTGTAAAGCGATGAAGAGTTGGAGGTCCTGCCCGGGTTCCGGAAGCTCACATTTTCAGCGTTTAGCCTTCGCCTCGCTCACGCTCTCATTGGCGCGAAAGATGACATACGCGCGAATGTCAGCCGCATCTTGCTGCGATACTTCCTTACCAAACGCCACCATGCCTAGCGACTGATATGCGCCGTCGCGCACGATCTTGAACCATTGCTCGTTCGCCAGCGCGCTCGAGTAGCGAAGATCCGGCAGCACTCCGCCGCCGACTGCAACATCGCCGTGACAGCCGGAGCAAAAGCGCTGGTAGACTGCCTCTCCATGGTGAATCTGCGCCGCGCTCGCTGTTGATGCGGGAGGATTCAAAATAGGGTCTTCGAGCGGCGGCAACGGCGGGAGGCTCGCTTTTCCATTCAGCTTGAATGCCAGCATCCGGCTGAGATTACGTACTCGTCCTGACTTGAACGAGACTTCGCCCGAGACCAGGGGGAAAACTCCGCCCCAGCCGGCAAGCACCGCGACGTACTGCTCACCATTCACCGTGTAGGTCATGGGGCCTGCCATCACTCCGGTTTGCGCATCGAACGACCAGACTTTCTCGCCGGTATCGGCGCGATACGCTTCAAAGCGCCCGGCGGCCGTGCCTTCGAAAACCAGATTGCCGGCCGTCGCCAGTGTCCCGCCATTCCACGGTCCCGGCCGGTCTATCTCCCACGCTTCTTTCTGCTGCACCGGATCCCACGCGACTAATTTCCCTCTGACGCTGTCGAGAATCGCCTTCTTGATCTTCGCATCCTGCGGCATTCCGGCAGCGACCATGTCGATGCCGAAATTCAACGCCGAATTCTTGAACTCGAAATTCTCCTCCGACTTGTAATTAAATCCGACTTCGTTGACGGGAATGTACGTCAGGCCGGTCAGCGGACTGTAGGACATCGGCTGCCAACTGTGTGCGCCTAATGGACCGGGAACAATCGGCGGCGAGTCAACGTGAGGGTAGCGCGCCGTGGCGTTTTCGATCGGCCGTCCAGTCTTCATGTCGACCCCGCTGGCCCAGTTGATAAACGTGAATGGCTTAGCGGAAATCAGCGCGCCGGTCTCGCGGTCGATGACATAGAAGAGGCCGTTCTTCGGAGCGTGCAACAACACTTTCCGTTTCTTGCCGTCGATGGGGATGTCGGCCAGAATCATCTGCTCCGCTGAATCGTAGTCCCAGTCGTCCGCCGCATTTTCCTGATAGTGCCAAACGTATTCCCCGGTATCGGGCTTGAGCGCGACGACGGAGCACGTGAAAAGATTCTCGCCTCCCTTTGGACTTCGATACTTCTCATTCCACGGTCCGCCGTTGCCGACGCCGATGTACAGCAGATCAAGCTCGGGATCGTAGACGATGGCGTCCCAGACCGTGCCGCCGCCGCCGATCTTCCACCATTCGCCAGTCCATGTTTTGGCGGCCTGCGCGAGAATCGGCTGCTCGAACGGTTTCGAGGGATCGCCCGGGACGGTATAAAAGCGCCATGCCAGTTTGCCAGTTTGCGCGTCGTAAGCCGACACATAGCCGCGCACTCCGAACTCGCCGCCGCCGTTGCCGATAATCACTTTGCCCTTCACGATGCGCGGCGCGCCGGTGATCGTATAACGCCACTGCGGGTCGATGGTGAGATGTTCCCAAACCGGCCGGCCAGTAGCGGCATCCAGCGCAACCAGCCGGCCATCGAGAGTTCCGATGTAGATTTTCTCTTGCCAAACGGCGACGCCGCGATTCACTACATCGCAGCATGCGTTCGCTCCCCACTGCCGCGGCACTTTTGGATCGTAGGACCACAGGCGAGCGCCGGTCGCGGCGTTCAGCGCAAACACCTTGCTCCATGCGGTGGAAAAGTACATCACGCCATCGACCACGATGGGTGTGGCTTCCTGCCCGCGGTGCGTGTCGAGATCGAAGTACCACTCTAATCCAAGCCGGCTTGCGCTATGGTCGTTAATGGCCTGCAGGGGGCTGAAACGCTGTTCGCTATATGTGCGGCCGTATGTCATCCAGTTTTCCGGATGACTGTCAGCTTTCACGATCTGTACGTCGCTCACATTTGCCGACGCGGCGGCCTGAGGCTTTCTTTCTCGCGCCGTGGAGAGGTTGTATCCGAGAAAAACCAAAAGGCCGAGAACGACAGCAATAACTCGTATTCCACCGTTAGTCCCGCGCACGCGCGTCACTCCTTTCGCCCTTTGCGCTTCTTCGTCCTCGAAAGTTTCCTGATCACTTCCCGGGGCACCGGTACGCTCTTCAATCGGTGCGCCTCAGTGGGATGAGCGGCCGCCCAGACATGAGTCTCCCAGCCTTCCATGGCCAAGACACCATCGCGCACGAATCGGTGGCTGATCACAAAACTGCTCTTTCTCCACTCCGTGACGCAGGATTCCGCCACCAGTTCGTCGCCATACGTGGACGGCGTGATAAACCGCGCTCGCGCCTCTACCAGCGGAATGCCGACGACACCGTGGGTTTTAAACAACTGCCGCAGAGGAAGTCCCGCCGCGCGAAACAGCGCCGATGTGCACTGATCAAACCAGCGGAAATAGTTGGCATAGAAGACAATCTCGGCGGGATCACAATCCCCGAACTCGACCCGGATACGAATGCGATTCACAAACATATTAAGTCGTCCTGTAACAAGAAAACCGATTGACGAAAACCGACCATACTCCCAACTTGTACGTCTATGCCTGCCGAGCCTCAGCCGCCATTGCCGCCTTGTCCTCGTACGCCCTCTTCACCATCTGCCCTTTCATCTCGTAGCGCGGCAGCGAGCCTGCACGCACCGCTTCAACCGACGCCGAAATGCCCAGTGTCGTCTTGATCCTGCGCTCAATTGCCAGCTTGAGCTCAGCCAAAGCCGCGGGCTCACCGCAGCACTCCGCAACCACTTTCAGCGGCGGCGCGACTCCGGGCCCCGGCTGGTCGAGCACGATTTGAATTTCCCCGGTCGTCGCCGGATAGAAGCTCGAAACCACATCCTTGATCGCGGAGGGAAAAACATTCACCCCGAGCACGATCAGCATGTCGTCTGTGCGTCCGATGCAACGCAGTTTGAAACCTGTGCGCCCGCACCTACACGAGGTACCTAAAACCTCAACCCGGTCGCGCGTGCGAAAACGCAGCAGCGGGACGCACTCCCGCTGTAAGCTCGTGTACACCAACTCTCCGGTTACGCCCGCTTCCTGTGGAAGGCTCTTGCCCGTTTCCGGATCAATGATCTCTGCGACCACAGCATCCGGCCCGTTGAAGTGCATTCCAGACTGCTCCGGACATTCACTGAAAATAATGGGCGCCATATCGGCATTCCCCAGTCCTTCCGTGACTCGCGCGCCCCAGTCCTGCTCCAGCTTGGCACGTATCGCAGGGATTCCGGCCCCAGGCTCAGCACCACAAAACAGTTTCTTCAACCCCAGCTCTCGCGGATCGATGCCCGCTTGCCGCACGAAATCGGCGAAGTACGCGGCATAGGACGGTGTGCAATGCATCGCATTCACGCCCAGCAACGGAATTATCGTCAGCGCCTTTTCCGACGCACCTGTGCCCAGCGGAACAAACACCGCGCCCACCGATTCGATCGCATCCTTCGAAGTCAATCCCGCGACAAACAGCGTGAGCCCCGCCGCGTGCACCACAACATCGGTTTTCCTCAGACCCTGCGTGTAGAAGGACCGCGCCGTGAGCCTCGTCCACACCTTTGCGTCGCGGCGCGTGATTCCGACAAAGCTGGGCTGGCCGGTGGTGCCGGTCGAGCTATGAACGCGAATCACGTCACGCCAGTCGGCGGCGATGTGGTGTCCCAGAGGCGGATGCGCCGCCTGGCTTGCGCGCAACTCCTCCTTGGTCGTGAAGGGAAAACGAGCGAGGTCGCGCAACTTGTGAAAGTTCTTGTGCCGAATTCCAGCGGCACGGAACTTTTCCTGATAGAACTCGGACCGAGCGAACAAATAGTCGAGTTGCCGAGCGAGCAGTGCCTGTTGAAGACTAGCCGTCTCTTTCGCTGTCGCCGTCTCGATTCTGCGATCCAAGTAGTCGTTCCGTCTCATAAACCAGGGCGTCGCGGTCGCGTCATTAGCTGGTCGTGCCAGGGTCGAGCGCGACGAATTCTATCGAACGTCCGTTCTGCTCTGCAAGCCTTTTTCTGTGTTTCACTTACAGGAGTCACGGGCCGTAAGCCACTCTCAACCTCGCAAGAGACCTTTGAGTTCAATAGTAAGGATGCTGATCTCCAACGGTCCTAAGTTCTCCACCGTGTGCGGCGGGAGCGGTGGCATCCACTGCGCACAGGGAGTCTTCGGTGGCTCTCCCGCCTGTCGACTATCGAACAAAATCTCGCCCCTCTCATCCCGCCGGATGAAATGGCTGAAGCTCTGTACGTATGCGACCCCACCCCATCGATGAGTGTGCAGCGGAACCATGTCTCCCGCCGCAATGCGGGTATGGAGAACGCGCACCCGTTCGTCTTCCAGCAACAGTTGATGGTGGGCCGGCGCCGCTGCGCGCGCGTCAAGCGTATCGGGCCACGGCCAGTGTTTCGGATTCGGAACAGGATTCTGGCTCACGCGTTTCTCGGCTCCCCGAGCATTCTACTGAAACTGCGCCATCGTCGTCTGAAACGCGCGCGTCGCTAACTCCTCGAGCGGCAGCGTCCGGAGTTGCGCGGAAAGAACTTCAATCCCCCAAGGCCCGGTGTAGCCTGCCTTCCGCAGACCTTGAACGAAGCCGCGGACATCAAACTCTCCCTCGCCGCAAAACCGCCGGTGATTGATCGTATCCTCGTGCAGACTCCATGGCGCATGAAAGGTCCCATCGTTCAATTCCACGCCGACCACGTATTCCAGAGGCACGCGGCATACTCCTTCATAAGGAATACGAAGCTTCACCGTGTGCCACAAATCGAACACGATTCCGCCGTTCGGTGCACCCGCGCCCTTCACCATCGCCAACGACTCCTCCAGCGTTCGGATCATGGCGAAGGGCATAAGCTCGAAGCCGATTCGGGTGCCGTGCTGCGCAGCCTCTTGGCAGAGAATGGCGAACGCATCGATGAGGCTCGGTAGAGAACATTGCTCCTGAAAGAAATCGCCAACCTTGATATGACGTGCGCCCAGCAGTTCGGCGGCTTCGAACAGCTTTCTTTTTCGGATGTCCGACGACTTCTTTCGGTCCCCCTCCAGAAACCAGTCCGTTAGAAATTCCAACTCCACGTGCTGGATGCCGTTGTCGTCAAGGATCTGCTTCATTTCCTTGAGTTGGTACTTTTCGAGAACGTGTTCGAGGTCGGCATGCCAGATGCCAAAGCCCTTGAAACCAGCGCGGGCAGCCGATTCTACGCGATCTTTGAAATCGAACGGGCTATACTCCCGGTCGGTGTGGGGAAGGCCCGCCGAGATTGTCCAGTAAGAAGCGATCAAATCGACACCTGGGGTCATCCCGATTCTCCGCTTCTCCTAACATTCTAAAGCTGCGCGCAGACCGACTTCGTTTCGGTGTACAGCTCCAGTGCGGCATGGCCCATTTCGCGGCCCCATCCCGACTGTTTGTAGCCTCCGAAAGGCAATGCGGGATCAAAGACGTTGTAGCAGTTGAGCCACACCGTGCCGGCACGAAGCTTGGCAGCGATGCGGTGCGCCTTCCCGATGTCACGGGTCCAAACCGCGGACGCTAATCCGTAGACCGTGTCATTGGCGAACTTGACGACCTCGTCCGGATCATTGAACGGAATCGCAGTGACAACCGGGCCAAAGATCTCCTCGCGTACGACTTTCATGTGCGGCTTCACGTCGACCAGGATGGTGGGCTCAACGAAATATCCAGTGTTCCCAATGCGGTGGCCACCGACGATTGCCTTGGCCCCTTCCTGGGCGCCGGAATCAAGATAGCCGCAAACACGGGCGAGCTGCTCCTTCGAAACGAGCGGCCCGAGGTTGGTGTACGGGTTAATGCCGGGGCCTACGTTGAATTTCTTAGTCTCCTCAGCAACGCCTCCCACGACTTTGTCAAAAATGCTCTTATGCACGAACAGGCGCGAACCGGCGGTGCAGATCTGCCCCTGATTAAAAAATATGGCACTCGCGCTTCCGGGAATGGCGGCATTCAGGTCCGCATCGGCAAAAACCACGTTGGGCGATTTCCCGCCAAGTTCGAGGGAAACTTTTTTCAGATTCCCCGTAGCTGCGCCTGCGATCAGTTTGCCAACCTCGGTCGAGCCCGTGAAGGCGATCTTGTCCACGTCGGGATGGGAAGCCAGCGCGGCACCGGCCGTTTCGCCGAAACCCGGCACGATATTGACCACGCCGTCGGGAAAACCTGCTTCTTGAATCAATTCCCCCAGCCGCAGAGCGGTGAGCGGCGTTTGCTCGGCGGGTTTAAGTACACACGTGCAGCCCACGGCAAGCGCCGGAGCTAGTTTCCACGAGGCCATGATGAGCGGGAAATTCCATGGGATGATCTGCCCTACCACG
>Ga0181536_10001178_pt1 | contig 30955 bp, 15 predicted proteins | sample PEATcosm2014_Bin_41_FD_121105 | JGI IMG/M metagenome (GOLD analysis project Ga0181536, IMG submission 121105) | Peatland microbial communities from MTU Mesocosm Facility, Houghton, MI, USA - PEATcosm2014_Bin17_60_metaG | ecosystem: Environmental > Terrestrial > Soil > Wetlands > Peat | place...
GGCGCGCCTTCGCGGTCCGATCCCTGCGCCAGACAATAGAAGCACCCACCCGGTCGCAGGTAGCGGGGTAGCCCCATCACGATACGGCGCGTCACCTGTTCTCCGTCCGAGCCTCCATCGTAAAAAATCTGGGCACGGTTCAGCACGGGCATATAAGGTGGATGGGCGACGATACGGTCAAACGTCAGGTCGCCCAGGCATTCATAAAGGTCTCCTTGGATCGCCGTGAGGTTGTTAAGCCCATTGAGCAAGCGGTTGAACTCCGCCATCTGGGTGGATCGCTCGGTAATGTCAACTGCCCATGCGTGGCTCGCGTGCCGGGCGGCCTCTAACGCCGCCACGCCGGACCCAGAACAAAGTTCGAGGAAACTCTCGCAAGGATCCGGCGGCAAGGTCGCCATGAACTGCGAGGTGTTTGCGGTAATCGCCGGAAAAACAAAATCATCTGGCAACTCAGGGGCGATGCCCTCCGGCGTAGACCATCGATCCGAAACAATAAATAACCGCCCTACAGGGTAGAGCGCCACATTGGCACATGTTCTCGCATGGTCCGCAGGGTCTTCAATCAGCAAGCCCAGATCTTTCATAGCTTTCAATGCGCGTGCCGGGATCACGGGTTCCAAGTCCTTTACCCCGAGCAGATCTCCCAGCAGGAACAAGCGAATCAAGAAGCCCAGCCCATCCGATTCGCTCGAAAGAGTTACCCGGGCTCGGTCATTGGAAAAGAATTCATTGAGACCTGCCATGCCCACCCGGCAGCAAATTGACTTCTCGTTGAATTCCGAACTGCGCAGAAAATCGCGCAAGAAGGCGAAATGTGGCGATTGTTCGAGCCGCAAGCGCATGGCTGAGGCGCCTGCCTGCTCTTCCTGTCGCATCCCCAAATTGACCTCCTGGTGGTCCATTTGTTCAAGAAAACCGCTACGGCCATTAACCCTGACTGAGTTTCACTCCATCAGTACAGCCATGCGCGCGAGGCCTCCCAACACGTCCTCGGTCTCAGCGGCAACCCTTTTCTCCACAGTCTGCATGTCACTGACTGGCTTGTCACCGTCAAGCAGCGTTAGAGCCCCTGACTCGAAAAGCTCGAGAAGATCTCTTCTCAGAGCATCGTGGTCGCGGGTGCCGTCCATGAGCATAACCAACCCTCTTTGCAGCGCATCACCTAGACGCAAGCTCCTGTGGTGCAGTGTGCTTATGACATCACTGTCGCGAGCCTCTAATCGAGCCAGGGGGCTTGCCACAGGCCTTTCGCTGACCTTGGTCGCGAAAGGCAGAACGCACACGTGCAGATCGAGCAGTCCAGCCGAGTATGTCTGCCATACGAAATCCACAAGGTCGGAGGTGAAATCCTGATCGGGTTTCGGAACAAAACCCAGGTTTTGGCGGGCCCGGGACTCGACTTCGGTCAGGAGCTTTTCACAAGCAATTCGCTGTGGTTGTGATTCGATCAGGTACCAGAGCAGTGCGCGCGCCAACGGGTTGGCGGTAACAAGTTCGGCTCCACTGCCACTACGAAAAGTCTCTTCCGCCCCCGCAGAAAAGTCCGGAGCCGGTGAGTTCGGCCGCGCTTGAGACGAAACGTAATATGACCTGACTGAGACGGATTTCCCCGAGCGGTCGAGCTGCACATCTTTGTGGCACAAAAGCGTCTTCCGGAAGGCCCGGCCGCGCATGAAGTCCAAATACTGTTCCCTCAAAATGATGTCATCGGAAATCTTATCGAGGACTTCTTTCGCCTGGGGCGTGAGGCCTCCTGTATGCATCTCGAAAAAGTCGGCTTCCCCCAGGAACTGGAGTTCATGGCGTTGAGCGTGCTCCATGAATTGGTAAAAATAGACGGGCTGGAAGACTTCCGCCAACTCGTCATGGTAAAGAGCTTCTCTTGACCGCTTGGAGGTTCGCTCAAACTCCTCCTGGAGTACTTTCGTATAGTTCTCGGCTCCCGCGCCCGAATTTGCCAGCAGCTTGAGCAAGGTGATGGCCTGCTGCATCTGCTGCTGCGGATCATGGAAATCCCGATTGTGGAACAGCATCATCTCACGGATCATTACCCGTGAATAACATCCTGGAAATGTGTTGTAACTGACATAGGCAATTCCCTGGGGTTGCAGGCTGCCTTTGCAGATGGCCAGGATCTGATCACGAACCTCCGGCGGAACCCACGTATAGAGACCATGCGCGATGATGTAATCGAACTTGCCGTAGTCCGGGGCCATTTCGAGCAAGTCAATCTGTCGGAAAGCAAGATTCTTCAGCCCAAGAGCCTCCACCCTGGCCTTTCCCTGGGCAATCGGTCTTCCGGCCAAATCGACTCCGACAAATTCACTTTCCGGCAGCATGACTGCCATGGATAACAAGTTGGCCCCGGTGGAACACCCCAACTCCAGCACCCGGCATCGCTCAACAGGCGCAGGCTTCATGCCGAAGTGCGTCGCCACGGTGGCTAGGCGATCAGGATGTGTGTATGAAATGGGAAATGTCGGGTAGGCAATTTCATCGTAAGGGGTCAACTCGGGTTTTGTCATACCTGGATTTCGAGCCTCCAGCACTTGTCACCCCCGCGAAAGCCTGAGCGTGTCCCGCATCTTTCGCTGGACACTGCGGTCCCGCCTCCGACTTCTGCCCCTTCCCAAAGGAGAAAGGGAGCGAGTTGGGTCTTTGCCCTCTCCCGTGGGGAGAGGGTGGACCGCGGCCGGCGCTTTCACCAGCCGGCGCGGGCCGGGTGAGGGGTCACCTGCACGGCGGGGAGGGATTCATATGGGCCAACATAACCAAGTAACCCCTCACCCGGCTCGCCCGCGCCTGCGGGATCGCCACCCTCTGCCCAAGGGAGAGGGCTAAGTTTCTGACTTCTGCCCCCCTGTGTCCAGCCGAAGATATGGGTGAAGATCAGCGCGAAAGCGGGGGTCCATTGCTCTTGCTGCAGGCTGCTGGGCAAAGGCCATCCTTAGGAACTCCAGCGGCCGGCCAGGGAACTGAGAGGGTCGGCAATGGCCTGGAACCGCACCAGCCGGACCGTCGGCTGGTCCTTTAACGAGGCAAGCGGCATGAAACCCTTTTCCATCATTTTCTCCGCTGCCGTCTGCGTCAACAAAACCTCCGCGCAAGGCAGGTTCCTGAGCTCGCCTTCCACCGTGTGGATATACACGGGCAGTCCGCTTATTTCCAAAATCGAACCGGGCCTTAGTTCCCACCCCTGCTCTGCGAAAGACTGCGCCAGCAATAAAGCACAGGCAAAAGCTGAATTGCACCACAAGTAGTTCTCATGGGCGGCGGGATCGGGCATTTCTTCGAACTGGAAGAGTTCAGCGGGTTCGGTGTCCTTCCCATAAGGCAGCCGCAGAAGAAAACGTGGAAGTCCCAATCCAACAAAACGAGCTTCGGGCGAGCTCCTCAACGATTGCCAGGAGGCGGCGGTCTCCCCGGACATCTGAATTTTCCATTGCCGCGGATCAGGCAAGTCAAGGACAGACTCGCAACCCAATAGGCGCGGACTCGCGCCGGCAATGAAGGGAGCGCCGGCTCCAGCCGCCACCTTCGCAATTCGGCTAAGCAATTCGATATCTTCCAAGCCAGGCCCGAAAGCGAAGTCTCCCGCAATGACGGCCCACGGTTCCGCCCCGGGCGTACCCACTGTCTTCTCCACGAGCAATTTGTAGATTCCCGTCGGGCTCAAATCGCTGGATGCCAACAGGTCCTGGGCAAGTTCTTCTTTCGAGACATCGATCAGAAATAACTTAAGCTGAGTATCCGTTTCGATATTTCGGACCAGAAAGAACACGGCGCGCCACGCAGCTTCAAGGGCTTGGAAATCGGGAGCATGCAATAAAGCCGCCATCTGGGCGCTGGTGGCTCTATCTATCAGGGCAACCAGTTCTGCCTGGCGAGGATCCGCTTTGGCGACCACATGGGGAGCGACAATCTTATTCAACAAGGTGGTCCATTCGTCGGCGGGCTTGGAGGGATGCTCTTCTGCTGCCTTGCCCTCGGTTGCTTCGATCATTTCATCCAGAAGGCTACCCGAAACCACCCGCTCTATATCCTCCCCGGAGACTCGGTGCGCAGGCGGTGGAGGGGCGATTTGTGACGAGGGTTGCTTCCCTACAAGGCCCAGTTCCGAAGCCGTCTTGGCAAATGTCGCCGGATCGTCGAGTTTTTGCCGCGTCTCGCGCAACTTCTGGAACATCTGAACCTGCTCAAAGAGCCTGTCAGGATGAAAATCGTCCAGATCACCAAACTTCAATGAGATGCGGAAGGCATCCTCTCCCCCTGGAGCCAGTTCAAGCCGAGGCGCAATGCTTGCCAGCACCGAGTCAAAATTGTCGCGATCGATCATCTGGGGACGCCGGCTCGCGAGGGCATCCCCACTTTCACACAAACCACGATTGGTGCGCCCGCTGAAGTCCCCGAGAATAGCGATTCGAAAAGGGGTCTCGGAGCTAGGCGTGACCAGTGGCTGCTCACGACCCGCAGTCACGTCAAGATGAATCTCACCAAATGAATGGCGGCTCGGCATGGGCTGCTCCTGTTTGTGGACGTAATAGGTGGCCCTAACTTGGCGGACTTGCCCACCGTGGAGATTGTACGCCAATTGTTACGCGCAACCAAGACCCCTCAAAGATTGGTAGTGGATCAAATTGATGCTGTAGCGGCGACCCCGCGCGGGATCGCCAAATGGCGGCGTAAAGCCGCCGCTACATGAGCCAGGCTATCGCGTCACCCACCTGCCTGTCGACCGTGAGGGCTTGCTGCTTTCTTGCTGGTTCATCTGACCACTGATAACTGACGACTGACCACTTCCTTCGAGATATGGCTGCGCTGCACCGACGCGGTAGTGTTTCGATATTGTTCTGCGGCAATAGAAGTTTACAGTCGACGGTCAACAGTCAAGGCGTTCTGGATTCTTACTGTCAACCGTAAACTGTGGACTGTGAACTCGTCGCCCTGCGGCACATCGTCACCTCTCAGGTGGGACATTCCTCGGTGCTGAATTACTGCATGGCGCTCGGTAGCGCGGGTTTGTCCCCTATTTCCTAGCGGTGGTCTATGGCCGCTGACCTTTGATTCAACAGCTTCCGGTTCTCATAGAGCGCCGCTCAAGCGAACCGCACCGCTACCCAAGGGATTCTCCCTTTGCATTTGCACAACAACAGGCCGATAATTAGCTATTTTCAAAATACTTTAGGTGCCGTGTGCTGTCAAACCATGAGATCGTCGTTATTGCCGCCTATCTTATCGGGGGCGTCTCTCAAAGGGTCGACACAGAGGATGTCGCAGTAAAGGCGAGCGAAATCGCCCCAGGCCGGTTCAACTGGCGAAAGTACCCCGAGCAAATAAACATCGAAGCTGTCCGGAAACGGCTTTGGGACGCGTGCAGGCCAGACAAGGGCGCGTACGTATTAGGGTCAGAGAAGGATGGCTGGACGCTGACCGAGGCTGGCGTCATGTTTGCCCGGAGGCACGTGGATTCCATCCCAGGGGCAAAGAATCGTGTGTCGCTGCGAGAACGCGCGTGGCTCAAGTCGGAGCGCGAACGGTTACTTTCAAGCGATGCATTCGTGAAGTACAAACAGTGCGACGGTGCAGTGATCACGAAACGTGACGCCGAAAGCTTTTTCCGTATAGATAACTACGTCAAAGGTGAAGCACGAGACCGTAAGTTGTCACGCATCCTGAACGCTTTTGGGGAAGATTCCGAACTCGGGCCAGCCGTGAAGAGATTTGCGGCCATCGTGAGAGGGGAGTAATGGGCGTGGGCGCACACATATTCGTTAAGAGCCACGTCAGCCGGGACTTAATGCAGAATGCTGCTCTGTTCAGGACTGACAAGCTCGTCGTGTGGGAGTACGTTTCTAATGGACTTGAATATGTTGACCTCGGTACGAGTCCTACCGTATCCGTAAAGCTGGACAGCAAGAATCGGCGGATCACAATCAATGACAATGGCCGCGGAATGGATTGGGATGGTTTGCAGAATTTCTTTCTTATGCATGGAGAAAACTTGGATCGCAAGGGTGGGCGACCAGGGCGTGGACGGTTCGGCACGGGGAAGTCAGCGGCGTTTGGAATTGGTGATGTGCTACGTGTAACGTCCGTTCGGAACGGGAGGCAGTCAGCGGTTCAGCTGACGCGCCAAGAGCTCGAAGCGGCGTCGTCCGGGTCTCCGATCCCAGTCCGAACGTTAGGGAAAGAGGCGCCGTCCCCGTTGCCAAATGGCACGCGAATTGAAATCGAGCAGATTCACCTCCGGTCATTGGATCAACCCGGAATTATTAGGTACATCGAGCGCCACCTCGCCCATTGGCCCAAGAATTGTACGGTCTTCGTCAATAACCATGAATGCGAGTTTTCCGATCCTCCCGTTGCTGAGGAACGGCGCTTCCGACCCCCCGCTGGATTCAAAGAAAGGCTCGGTGATACCGAGCTTGTGATCAAGGTAGCAAAAGCACCAGTCGATGAGGATTCGCGCGGGGTTTCGATCTTCTCGAATGGGATATGGCATGAAACCACCTTGGCAGGCAGCGAGGGAAAGGAAATGGCCAATTATCTCTTCGGGGAAATGGAGGTACCTCAGCTAGATGACGACAACTCCCCAATTCCACCCTTCGATCTCAGTCGGTCGATGCGGCTGAATGCAAGTAATGAGCTGGTCCAATACCTCTACGCGTTTATAAATCAATCCGTCGAACAAGTTCGGCGAGAACTTACCGAGCGTGAGAAGAAGCGCAAGGCAGGCGAGGAAGCCCGACAGCTCACAGCTGAGGCAGCCAAAATCGCTCAATTCATTAATGAAGACTTCGATAGCTTCCGCGACAAGATCTCTAAGATTCGCGCCAAAGCTCCTGGAGGTGTCGATTTAGCTGACGCCAAGATTAGTGACCAGGCTCCTGGCACGGACTTGTTCTTCGGTACTGAGGTTCCCGCAGAAGTCACGAGCCCGGCGGGTGGCGCGGGTGCGGATGGGACGGACGGAGGGGACGGTGCGGAGCCGCGAATCCTGATGCCTGAAGTGCAGCCGGCTCCCGCAGGGGAAAAACGAGGTCGTCACGCTTCAGGTCAGACCCCACGGCCAAAATCTCGTGCTGGGTTCAATGTCGAGTTCCAGGCAATGGGTACCGACGAGCGGCGCGCGACATATGCTCCCGACGAACGCACAATATATATTAACCTCGAACACCCTCAGCTTGTCGCGGCACAGGGCGACGCCGGCGTTGAAGAACCGACCTTTCGGCGGCTAACATACGAAGTAGCCTTTACCGAATATGCCATCGCGTTGAGCTCGGAGTTAGCGCAAAGGGGCGAATACCTCGATCCGAGCGACCCAATCTACGAGATTCGGGATACTGTAAACCGACTTGCGCGGCGAGGGGCCTCGCTCTATTCGGTCTGAGAAATGGACGCATCGGAGCCGCCCGCAATCCTCGATCACCCGCTCACGCGTGCGGAGGTCTCAGACCTGTTGCGATCTCCGGCTAAACTCACGAGTGAAGAGTTGAGGCGACGCCGGTTCCCTCAGCTTGCAGCCTCGGCTCGCATAACAGATCTGCCGCTTACGAGACGAGTGCAGAATTGCCTTGGCGAGCTCGCATATTCCCAAGGTTTTGCGGACCTTAACCACCTTAGCGATTTCACGATTGGGGAACTTCTGCACCTAAGGAACTTCGGTCGGAAATCTCTTGCGAATCTGCTGTCATCGATATTGCCAATCATTCTGGATCCTACAAGCGACGCTGCCCGCGTTGAGGCCTCTCGGCGCGAACCCGTTTCTGTCACTGTAACTAGAGCTGCTGAGCGTTTGCGGGCACAAACGTACTCTGCACGTCTCCGCTGCTCCGACCCCAGATTTCGATCAGAAGCCGGCGTACTACTCCTTATCGCGAATTCCAGCAGTGATGACCCGGGGCTTGCCCCCTCTGCATCGCTCCGTACAGTCGCTCACCGGCTCGTTGGACGGACGCGTGATGGCTCATCACCAGAACGGACCCTTAATGCAATCAGAAGGGTCCGGCGTCAGATTGTTCGCGCGCGACGGCTTCCTCTGGAACGAGAACTTGAAGAAATCACGCGCCGATTTGTCACTGGTCGGAACCTCGACATAGCACTAAGCTTTTTCGGCTGGACCGGAAACGGCGTCAGAACGCTACAAGCTGTAGGTGACACGTTCCAAATGTCCCGCGAGCGTGTCCGACAGATTACGACCAGATTAAAGGACAAAATCAAAGAAACTCATCCATTCGCTCCATCTCTGAGGCGCACGATCAACCACATTAGTAGACATCTGCCGGCCTCAGTTGGGGATTTAGAAGCGGAACTGTTTCGGAGTGGCTTGACCCAGTCGTTATTTCGCCTAGACGGTATAGTTTGCGCGGCAGAGCTCTTTGATATCTCGATACCATTCATGATCGAGCAACATCATGGACTCGCAATGGTTGTTAGCTATGAAGACGCCGGTCTGGGTAAGTCCGTAGTTCGGGTGGCCAGGAAAATGGTCTCGCACCAGGGACTGGGTAAAGTCGAGGACCTTTGCGATCGAGTTCTGGAAGATGCGGATACCTCTGTCGCAACTTCGGTGGTCAGGCGTATTCTGCAATCAAACACTTCGTTGCATTGGTTGGACCAAGAATACGAATGGTTCTTCTTTGAGGATTTACCTCGCAACCACCTGGTCACGCTGGTGAGTAAGGTACTGAGCGTTGCGCCGCGGATTCACGTGAACGAGGTGCGTTCGGCGATAGCCAACGATCTTCGAGGAATGGGCTTCGCCCCACCGAGGTCTGTCGTTCTGGAGTTTTGCAGGGCGGCGTGCAAATGTGATGTCGACGGTGACAACATAATCGCAAAGCGCGCGCCGCTGCTCGTCGACGTTCTGTCCAAGGGCGAGCAAATCGCTTACTCCGTCCTAACAGAGGACGGCCCACTTCTTCACCGTGCCGAATTCGAGCGTAAGTGCATGGAGCGCGGAATGAATCCAAGCACGTTTACGAACTACTTGACACGACTCCCAATCCTGGCGCGCTACGGGCCCGGCGTATACGGCCTACGGGGTGCGCTTATCGCTCCTGGGGATGTTGAACGATGCATACCTCCAACGACCAAGCGACTGCACGATCACGGATGGACAGCAAATGCCCAGCCATGGTTGGCCGTCGAACTCTCATCTGCCGCATTATCGACAGGAGTCATTACTGTTCCCTCAGGAATCCGGCGCTTCATTGCGGGGAGATACTTACTCCGTACTCAGGATGGCTCCGAGGTTGGAACCCTCGTCGCCTCAGGGCAGGCAGCCTGGGGCCTGGGGCCATTTTTCAGAAGGCGTGGCGGTGAGCCCGGCGACGTAGTCATGCTGACCTTCGATTTGCAGCGGCACGAAGCTGCTGTACAAATCGGGACAAAGGAGGATGTGTTCGTAAACACAGAAGAATTTGAATCTGCGCCTCGATAAGGCCGTACCTTATGGCAGATCGGTTGCCCGCACTCCCCTCCCACGGCATGGTGTGTGCGGGCCCCATGCAGCACTTAGATGAATTCAGCACCGAATCGTTCACGCTGCTTTGAATCGTGTCTTTCGGTGCCAAGCAAGGTGAATTGGATCTGGCCAAAGAGTTCTATCTTCCGGTAGGTGGAGTCGGCTGCCGTGATAGCTTTCGAGTAGATTATCCTTGTTCGGTCCTGCTTCTGCAAAATGTCCAATTGCAACGATAATTCGGTAGTCGTCCGCTACCGTCCATAGCCCCTGATCAAAGGTCCAATGGGCGTTCTTAGATAATGCGATTCTATTGCGGGGGTCGTTGTTTCGGCTGTCTCGGAATTTGTGAATATGCGCCGCGTCAAATATGCTGCCGGCAGTAATGGTGACCGTTGGTTTTTGATCATGCGAGCGGCTGCCCGTTGTTTTGGAGTGCGGCAGCTTGCTGCCGCTTTGCTACAGGCCAGCTTGCTGGCCGGAATTTGGTGAAAAGCCGAGAGACCGCGAGCAAGCTCGCGGGGGGGAAAGCGGCGGCAAGCCGCCGCACTCCAAAGCCACATCATGAACTATGGCGTCGTCACCGGGGCGCGGTCAATCCTGAGTTTCGAGAATTTGGTAAGCCAGTAATCAGGTCTGGTCATGCGGGGTAGGGCCGAACGGCGTTCGGCCCACACGGGCCAGCGCGGCTGGCCCTACGACAAAGGACGGCGTTCGGCCCGCAATTTGGAGAATTTCGCGAGCCAGTAATCAGGTCTGGTCATGCGGGGTAGGGCCGAACGGCGTTCGGCCCACATGGGCCAGCGCGGCTGGCCCCTACGACAAACGACAGCGTTCGCCCCGCGTCGGCCAGCGCGGCTCGCCTACAACCCCGGCCAAATGCCATTCGGCCCTACGTTTCGTCGGGGTTCCAGGGCCATTCCTCTTCGGACCCTGGTTCCGCCTCAGGGTTCTCCCGATCCAATTTCCAGCGCGCAGGGTTCGAGAGAATGTACTCGCGAATCCTGAACAATTCATCCTCGTCGCGAATGATATGTTCGAAATAATCCTCTTGCCAGACGGCGGCGCGCGGTCGATTCCAAAGCTCTCGAATCCGACTCGTAAGCGCCGATTTGAACCCCGCCGCCCAGGAGGCCAACGAATGGGAGCGCATGGGCGGGATGGGACGCCGCCGGTTCCGCGGGGTTTGTAGGGCCGAGCGGCGCTCGGCCAAGGGGCGAGCGCGGCTCGCCCCTACGGGTGTTTGGCCATCGGGCGGGCGGACGCCGTCCGCCCCTACCGGTGTTTGGGCATCGGGCGGGCGGACGCGGTTCGGCCAAGGCCGAGCGCCGCTCGGCCCTGCAATTGGTGGTGCGAACCCGCTACCCATCAGCAGGCGCTCGCGCTTCCGCCCCAAAATCCAAAGAATTCCGTGAAGATGGTTGGGCATGACAATGAAGGCATCCAATGCAAATTCCTGCCGGATTTGGGCGGACCCGAACCACTCTTCCCGCGCAAGCTTGCCACAATCATTTTCATACATGCGGTCTTCGACCACACGGCCGAAGATGCACTTTCTGTTGAACGCGCAGAGCGTGACAAAGTACGCCCCCGGTAACGCATAGTCATAACCGGGCAATCGGAGGGAATGGCGATGGTGGATCTTCGCGTCGTATTTCATTGCTGGGGCCCAACCGCGTCCGGCGTTTGTAGGGGCCGCCGCTACGACCGTTCGAGCATTTGTAGGGCCGAGCGGCGCTCGGCCAAGGGCGAACGCCGTTCGCCGCTACAGGTTTTAATCAATGGGAGGCCGAGCGCCGTTCGCCCCTACTTCGCGCTCACCGCCTAGTTTTCCGGCTTCGTTCGCTGCTCTGCGGGGATGGACAGGATGACGTCAAGAATCAGCGACGCCGACGTGGTGCTGTCCCCTCGCTGCGCTCAGGGCAGGCTCTTGCCGCTGCTGAAGCCCACCAGCCAAGGGCGTTCGTCTTCCAGATAGAGCTGGCGGAGAGAACCCTTAATGTCCTGAAAAATAGTCGCTGCCATTGGGGCGAGTATGGCCGAGCCAGCGGTTGATTGCAAGAATGGTCTTCAAGGAATCAGTATATTGCACTACATATCAGGAGGTGGGCCAGGTACTTTTTTGCAGCGCCAGGGGGCGACACCCGTTATCCCATAGCGCCAGCGACCGGAAGGAGCGGAAAGAGGCGCAGGGTGGCACGCGAGGCGTCGCAGATAGGGTACTTATGTCACCCATCAAGCGGAGGAGCGGCTAGGTGTGTCAAAATGCCACATTTATGCGCTTTTCCGCATGTCCTCGGAATTCCCCTAACCAACTGAAAACACATGGGAATAATTTGTGGCGGGCGCAGAACACTTCAAAAAAATGAGAATTGTGGTAAAAGTGGAAATCCCTCCCGAAGGAGGGGACAACACCGCAATCTCGAACTCGGCCATGCGATCCTCGCTGGGTCGCAGCCCGGTCACCTCTGAATGCTGGACCGTTTTGGCAGGGCTTCGACTTCACGGGAAAGCACTGGCCAAGGATGCCATTGCAGTTGCAGGATTCGCCGCGAGGGGTCCCGGTCGAAGGCGCGATAGACGTCCTCCCAGGCATTGCGGAATTCCGCTTGGACCCGGCACAAAGCTTGGATGAGTTCGTCATAGACGCGATCTACAGCCTCTGCATCGAGTGTGACGCCAGGTCGTAATTCCAACTCGAATTCAAGTACCTGTTGGCCGTCGCGCGACCCCAGCCTCGCTTTGTACATGCCGGTCAGAACGCTCTCCAGCGCCGTAGTTCGAACCACTTCATCGAGCATCGATTCGGAGTAGTTGGAGCCTTCCAGGATGAGGGCATCGTTACGCCCCTCAACAGCTATAAGGTCCGTAAGAATCATCCGACTTTTTCGGACTACCTCCCGCAGCGGTTCATCCGAGGTCTGAATCAAGTTGGACTTCAACACGGCCCCTCGTAGAGTGCGCCAGCGATACAACCGCACTCGGTCATGAAGGTTGTAGCGCACAATCGGAATGCCCTGCCAGCGCGTCACGCAAAGCTCGCCGTCAATTGTCTCCAGATAAGCGTCGGGAGCGCAGTAGTGAAACAAGTGCGGCACGGGTTCGGAGAAACCCAATTCCGCAGCCAGCCCCTCGTTCAGGGTCAAAAGCTTTCGCAACGCCACGGACGCCGGCGACTCGGTACCCAGTATTCCCGTATCGGCACTGGCATAGAAGGAAAACATAAAAGGTTCCTGCGGCGGCACGCCGGCACGCGCTTGCAAAGACATGCGCAGACGTTCCGGGATGGACTCGCCCAGAACCATATATCGTAGCTTGGACAGCGGTAGGGTTTTACCCAAGGACTCTGCTCGCAGTTGCAGATATCGGATATAGGTCGGGCAGAGATAAAGAATGATCAGGTCTACGCGCGGCTCGACTTCATTGATGATGTCGATGATCTCCGTATCTTTATTGCCGGGAGCGAAGACGGAGAAGCTGTACCGGGCGCGGAGAGCCGCGGATTTCAGTAACCATGATATCTGGTCGCCGCCAACCCAACTGCCCAGCGAATCCGCAACTATGGCAAGCGTCCTCTTGCGATGAATGGCAAAACAAGATTCCAGGAAACGCCTGGCGCCCCACGCCGCGTAGCGATCATGACTGCGCAGGCATGGCCAATACAAAGCCCTCCCGGAGGCGCCGGAAGATCGGAAGATCGCGAAAACTTCAGGGTGATTGTCAGCCAGGAGTTGCGCGGTGGGGAATCGTAGAATGTAAAGGTCCTTACTCGTCAACGGCCGATCCGTGAAGGCTCGCGGCTTTCCCCGTTGCGCTACGAACTCCTGGTACGCTGGAACGCGACGCTCGGCCCGACGAGCTATCCGCTCAGCCAGTCGCCGCCAACCTATGCTGGACAGGATGAAGCGTTGGGATCCGGGAGTTCGCGCCCCCTCGGGGGCGCCTGACATCTTGGTTTCTGTTGAGTTTAACGCCATGGCGTAATCACCTCATGATGCCCGCCGCGCGAGGGCAATGTGGTCTGGGAGCGTTCCGCTATGTCATCATTGATCTTCAGCTTGCCGGGACGACCACGGCAATCGTGCGGTCTTGGTCAAGCCAGGTTGCGGCAGCGATCTTAATTCCCCGAGGTTTGCATTCCATCTCCACCGCGCCGGTTCTCTCTTCCACCGCGACGATGCGCAACTGCGGCAATTCTGCGAAGCCGAGTCGGAACGCCTTCACAGCCGCCTCCTTCGCACACCAGCCTCGGTGAATCCACACATCGCGTGAACTCTGAGGAAGAGATGAGAGTTCGTCATCCCTGAAAGCGAAGTCGGAGAATTCCCGGCCACGCTCCTTCACGGCCGCAAGATCTACGCCCACCCCTGGCGCTTGGGACACAATCGCGATGGCTTCGTCTTCGGTGTGGGCAATCGAGATGGCCAGGGATGGCATCCTTGGAACCAGCAACCGCGGAGCACCGTCGGCCTGATTGACGATTTCCACTTCCAGGGGATGCAAAAGCATGCCCTTATGCTGGCGCAGCCAGTCACGGACCGCATCCTTCGCGGCGATGCGGCCCAATAACCAATCCAGGGCCGGTTTCTGCCTGTACATCGCCCACTCATCAGCCCGCAGATAAAATTGCGCCATCCATCCGGGCTTGACGTCCCCGAAATAGTCGCTGCTTACGCGGTAACAGGTGATCTCCGGCTGGCCAATGGGCCACGGGCGAGCAAGGAAACCTTCGCGCGGCCGATGATTCGCCTCGGTCAGCGTTTTGGGGTAGAACACGCGCCAATCCTGCAGGATGTCAACCCGAATCCACATCTGGCCTGCGGCGTCGTAAGCCTCATAATCCGCCTCTATCCGGCGCCCGTCTATTCTCCGATATCGGACCGAGGCACGTATCGGTGAACCTGGCGCCGGAGGCGGACCGTAAAGCGAGAGGCGCTTCATACCGATCGGCATCACAAACCAGCCGTCGAGCCAGGCGCGATAGCCGACAATCTGCTGCAAACCGTCCAGAAGCAGCGGGTCAAGAAGCAGATTCGCTCTTGGACTCGTGGTGAAGTACTCCCTGGGGTCACTGGCGACAAGCTGCGCTCCGATGTCGCGGTCTGACATTCCGCGGAAGGATCGGATCAACTGGAACATCGGACCATGAAAGAGCGGGCCTTTGCGGTAAAACTCGGCGGCGGTGTGAGGGCAATTCCGGTCATACACTTGTTCCAGCGCGGCCGGCGGCGTGGGCAGAGCAACGCCCAATGTCGCATGGCCAAGAAATGCCGGTGCATTGTGACCTTCGGTATAAAGTTCAACCTCGACTTCACTGTCGGCGACACGCCTTGCCCGGATCGTTACTTCCAAGGTTGGCGTGCTCTCAAAACTGATCCACCGCTTTGCCTCCAGGTCATGACAGGCGATGACCCTCAGTTCAGGGACCAGGGCTTCCGTCACTTCGCAGAGGATCTCCAGTTCAAAGGTAAGCGGCAGGGTGGGCAAGCGCTCCTCCACAGGCTTGAGGCCGTCCGGGATATTTAGGAACGCATGGTGTGAGAGAAACAAATGCTGCGAGAGATCCAACACCAAACGAGATTCCAGTTCCAGCCCGGGAACGAGCCGCTGAATCTCGCCCACCAGGGGCCGTTCGGTTCGCAGCTCGGCCCACGTCACGGATGCGGTTTCGATGCTCGAGGCCCCTTGCGGCGCAGGCGCGGAGGATAACACTGAAGTAGCCCTCACTTGCGTCTCAAGAAATTGCTCAAGCAGCTCATTCTCCGTTTCTTCCCAAGACCGCTGCACGTCCAAGAAGCGCCCCATCATCGCTAAACTTTGTTCTGTAATGCTTTGCTCACCCAAATGAGCGAGGGCACCTGATTCCGGCGCTACCGGCTTCGGCTGCGGCAGTTCAACGGCATATTGTGCCCGAATCCACTCAGCATCCTCTGCTGAAAGACGCAGGCGTGGGGGCGTCAGGGAGAGTCTGCGAGCCCCAGTGCTCGCCGCAACCGTGGTTTTCTCGAAATCGATGGGCTTGCAACGGCGATAGCGATACAGAGCAGACAACTGGAACGGTACACCCAGGGTCGCCAAGCGCCCCAGCAGATGATGCAACTGTTCGAGACTACTGCGGTGTGGAAGGTCCGTGGAAAGTGCTACATAATCCGAGCCTTCGAGGGTATTCTCTATGTTGGAGAGCATTTTCCCTCCGGCTCCCAATTGCACAAAGATGCGAACCCCGTCAGCGTAAAGCTGGGCGATCGTATCCCGGATTCGGACGCGTTGTGTAACACTGGCGAGAATCATTTCTCGAATTGCTTCGGCCGATTCCGGATACGGCGTCGCCGTGGTTCCGGAGTAGACCGGACATCTGCTGGAGCCGAGCGGAATGGTCTCCACCATGGCGCGGAGTTGGGCTTCAAACGGAGCAGCCATTTCCGTGTGGACGGTCAGAAAGGGCAGCAGCAAGGGGAAGACAGGGAGCGCTTGCCCCCATATTCCTGCATCCTGAAACTTCTGAAGAGCCGCACGCACCGCGGCTTTATCCCCACCAATGAAGACCTGGGAAGGTGAGACATCCATAGTGACCGTAACTTCGCCGGGTATTTGGTGCATGATGGTCTCCGCTTGCTCAGCCGAGGTGGCCACCATCGCCCAAAGCGCTCCCGCGTCCTCGCTGGGCTGGGAGGACGCTTTAATAGCGCTCCGCATTTGCCGTAAAGTGTCCAAATTGAAATGCTCGCGGTCTATCACTTCGGAAGCAAACAGCGCCGACAGCTCGCCCAGGGAAAAACCGGCCATGGCATCCGGCTGTAAGGCGAACAACTGGAGCAAGTCCCAACTGGCCATGTTGGCCATCGACATGCCTATGGGAGATCGTTCGGACCAAGCCAGGTCGCGTTCGATCTGCGCCAGCGTGTCGCGGTCCAACCCCGGTGGCGGAAACATTTGATAACTCAACGGAAGACCGGCCGTTTCGTCCTTGGTGAGGCTGTCCACCATATCCAGATTTTTGCGGATCTCGGGAAAGTGGAGATACAACTCGGCCAATCTCGTGGCATATCCACCGGCGAGTCCGGGGAAACCAAAGCCCGGAAAGAGAAATGCGAGCTTTCCCCCATATCGTGAGGAGCCGTAGTATAGGCCTGAGGGGTCTTGCTGCGACTCATCCCTTTCCGCAGTTATCCCGGCCCGAGCCTGTTCCAGCTTCGCCCGCAGCTCGGCGATACTCTTGACCACCATCGCCAGCCGCACCGGATGTGCATCCGCGACGCGCCCCATTTCGGTGAAGCAGATATCACCCAGATCCTCATCGCGGAGAGTTGCCGCGCGATGAGACCAGAGCTGTAAACGCTCCAGTAGCTGAGCCGGTGATTCCGCGCTGGCCAGGAAGAGCTCAGAACTTTGCGGGGTGATCGACTCCCAGGTGGGACGATTCGCAACTTCTTCGAGGATGACATGCGCGTTGATGCCGCCGAACCCGAAGGCATTGACACCCGCGGTACGAGGACTTTCCGGGGGTGAAACCCAGGGGCGAGCAACGGTGTTCACACAGAACCGGCTGCCTTCCAATTTCGGGTGCACGCGCTCCACGTTCAGTGTGGGGGGCAGCAAGCCGTGGTAGATGGCCAGCGCGGTTTTGATCAACCCGGCCATCCCGGCGGCTGGCATGGCGTGGCCAATCATGGATTTCACCGATCCGAGTGCGACACTGGAGCCTTCCTTCCCGAATATGGCGTGGAGCGCGTCAATCTCCGTGCTATCGCCGACCACGGTGGCCGTACCGTGACCCTCGACGAGCGTAACCCTTTGCGGATCGATCCCTGCCTCGTCGTAGGCTCTCTGGATGGCCAACACTTCTCCCTCCACCCGGGGAGTCATCACGGCCGTGCCACGTCCATCACTGGCCACGCCCACGGCGCGAATCGCGGCATAAATCCGATCCCCGTCCCGCAAGGCATCAGAGAGCCGCTTCAACACTACGGCGCCGACTCCCTCACCCATGAGCAATCCGTCCGCATCCGCAGCAAACGGCCGGCAAACACCCGAACGGGACAAAGCACCCAGGGTTTGGAACACCAACCAGAAATGGGGCTTCTGAATAATATGCAATCCGGCCGCAATGCCGAGATCGCAGCGCCTCTCCCGGAGACTCCGTACGATGCTGTCCACGGCAAGCAGAGAAGAAGCACACGCCGCATCGACAGTACAGTTCCGCCCCATAATATTGAGGCGGTTTGCCGCCCGTCCTGATGTCAGGTTGGGCACAGCACAGGCCACCACTTCGGGCCTTACCGGCGGCAATGCTGCCACCAGCCGCTTTCGAATCTCCTCCGTGAATCCCTTCGACGCACCCGGCAAGATCTGGCCCAGCAGTTCCGTGATTTGCTCAACCACCTCCATGCGGAGATATACGTGCTCGACACCGTTGCCGAGATAACCACCTCGACCGATCACAAGCTCGGTTCTCTCCGGCGATAGCACTTGAATTCCCTGCCGCCCAGAGGAATTCTTCAGGTCGCGGAGCGCCCGCTCGATGATCGACAGGACCAGGAACTGCTCGGGGTCCCCTTCTTCAACTTCTGCAGGCATAATGCCGAACGGAAGAGGATCGAACTCCACCGATTCGTGGATGAAGCCACCTGGCACCCGTGGCAGATCGTGAATTTCAAGCTGGTTCCACCGCTTCAGGGGGATAGGGGTCAGGCAGTTGGTGCCGAGCACCACGTTTCTCCAGAAGGCCGCGAGGTTCGGCGCACCCGGAAAAACACAATCCATGCCCACTATGGCGATGGGCTCGCAGGGAACCGAATCCGAGCGCTTCTGCTCAGGTGAAGGCATGTCTTCAAGATGTCGCGGCTATTCGGGCAGTGGCTGGTCCCCAGGTAGGTAATGAAAAACCTCAGGCTCGCCCTTTGACCCGAAAAGTAATTCGTTGACAAAACTCCGCACTCCAACCGCAACCGAGTGGTACACAACCCCGCGTTCTTTGAGCAGTTCCGGAGGATAACGGCTGGCAATCCCGATCTCTGCCCACGGGCCCCAGCCGATCGCCACCACGCGTGCCTCCCACTCTCGATCCAGCTTCCTGGCGAGCCTGTTCAAGACTTCATTGGCCGGCGAATAGTCCGTTCCTCCGGCGTAGCCGTGTCGCGCTGCCAGCGATGAGAGGAAGAACAGGAAGCGTAGCGATTCCGGATGCAAAGCGCGGGCCAGGACCAGCGCGGGACCCACCTTGGTGTCGAAAACCCGCTGAAACGACTCCGGGGACTTCGTATCCAACATGCGGTCCTCGACGATTCCCGCCCCGTGGATGACTCCATCGATTCGTCCGTGGCGGTCGTACACGGAATGAATCAGGGTCTCAAAGGCGGCTGAATCCCTTACATCCAACGAATGGTACTCGCAGCGTGCCCCGAGAGAAGTCAGTTGATCCAAGTTCGACCGCACTTCACGCCCCCGCAGGACAGCCTGGTACTCAGCTTCGACGGCACTGGGTGTGACCAACCGACCGTGGCTCCTTCTCCGTTCCACAATCGCCCGCTTCAGTTCGCTAGCTCCTTCAAGGCCGAGCGTTTCAGGTCTTTCGCGCTCCGGGACGGGTGACCTTCCGGCTATGACGAAGGTTGGCCGGAAGCGCGCACCCAGTTCCTTGCAGATAGCCGCCGTAATTCCCCGTGCTCCACCGGTGACCAGGACGATGGAACTCTGGTCGAGGGGCGGCCGGCCCGCACGCTGTTGGTTGAGTTCGGATTCGTAAGTCTTCACTACGAAACGCCGGCCAGAGGTGTAACCAACTTCCACCTTGGAATCGGCTCGGGCAAACTCCGCGAGTATGTAGGTGAGAACGTCGGCGCCGTCGCGCGGGTCCAGATCAACACACTTCATCGAAACCTCTGGCCATTCGTAGGACAGGCACTTCAGAAAGGTCGGTATGGCGGCCGCACCGGGGCGAAAGTCCCCCGCCTCGCCATCGAAGCCGAACTGCCCGCCCGCGCCCGTAATCGCGAACAAACAACCCTTCTTCTCTCGCAGGTCCGGCCCGAAGGCTGTGGCCAGCATAAACAGACTCTTCAGTTCCAGGCTCTCTAGGGCAGTCGAATTGCTATCCAGGGGTAGGAAGTGACACAGGGTCGTTACTTTCCCATATTGCTGGCTGACCAGTTCGTGAAGTTGCCTGACTGCATCTCGGGACGAGAGATCGGCCTCATAAATGCCTGGAGCGGGAACGCGGCATTCGGGGCTGTGCCGTACCACCGCGACTTTCACCCCGGCAGACGACAGAGCTGCCACGGCCTCGCGGGCGCGGCCCGAATGGTCCTCCGTCAGAAGCACTACTTCATCTGGGCGCGGCTGCCGGACTGCGCCGTTCAGGGGCTCCTCGACGGCTCGCACCAGGAACCTTCGCAGTTCTGGTTCCTCGGAAGCGGAGTGAGTCTGTTTCGCCTCCCCCGTCGCCGGCAGCGGCTGGGGAGCGTCTTTTCCTGCTGTCTGCTCCTGTAACCAAGCGAGGACCTCCCGCAGCGTACGCAACTTGGAAATGGTCAGGAAGTACTCCTCCCTTTCCCGATCGCTGTGCGTAAAACCAATATGTTCGGCCAGCGCTCCGAAGATTTCGGCCCGCTTGATCGAATCGATTCCTAAGTCCGCCTCGAGGTTTAGGTCGAGATCAAGCATTTCCGCCGGATAGCCGGTCCTCTTGCTAATCAGCCCCAAGAGGGTGTCATGCAAAGACAGGGCGGAACTCGTTGCGGGTGGTTCCGGTTGTGATGGAGGCGCCGCAGGAGCAACTTGGGGTTCCGATGGGGCCACCACGACGGAAGTGGACAAAGCCACTGGCGCCACCGTCTCCGTTAGAGTCCGAGAGAGCTCCGGCAGCAAGGGAGCAGGAGCCAGTTGAGGCGGACTCGTGAACGCTGGTGCTGTCGATGCACCCGACCCATGGTGGCCGTTACCGTTTCCCGCCAAGACCTCAACCATCGCCTGCTGCGTCTCCAGAAACCGGCTCATCAGTTCCTGCCGCTGCCGGTTCGATTCCAGTTGATAGTCGAGGAACTGCTTCATCGTGGTCTGGAATGCGGTGACCACATGTTCGAAATGGCCGTTCCCCGAGGACCCATTTCCCGAATCGTTCAGCGCTGCCATGGGCATCTGGGCTGGTGGAACCTCTCTGAACGCCGCGGGTGGAAGGGACGGCGGCGGTTGCACCGGCCTCTGTGGAGCTTCCCACGAGGGGCCATTGGGGTTCGAAGCCAATGCATTGGTGCTCGGTCTGGAAACTGAAGTTGATGTCGAAGAAGCTGCCCCAACCGTTGATGGAGATGCGAGCTTGGGTAAAGGCGCGCTTCCGCCTGCTGCGGCTGCCGCAAATGCTTTCCCCGGCGCCGCGACCGGCGCCTGAATTTTCTGGACCATAGGTCTTGCGCTTGCCCCAGTAACAATCCACTCTGTGGGCTTGGGGGGGTCTTCCCCTTTCAATAGATTGGCTAGTTCTAGTATCTCGCGGTTGCAGGCGGCGAAGAGTTTCTCTAGCCGAACCGCCCTTCCCGCCGCATAGAACCAGCCCACAACTTTCAGGTAGTCAGCTAACCCACTGTCCGACCCCTTCTTATTGGTGGCCAGGACTACGGCAGGCCGGTTGCCCAGAATTCTATGCACGAGTCCACTGAGGACGTTGCCGGGCCCTACCTCCACAAAGATCCGCACACCCGCGGCATAGATGGCCTCGATCTCTTCTTGGAATCTAAGCGGCTGCGTCAACTGCTTCACCAGGATTTTCCGCATGGCCTCAGCTTCCGTAGCATACGGAGCCGCTTCGAGGTTGGAGTACACGGGCAAGCGAGGCGCTTGCAGTTCAACTCTGGCCAGCGCCGCCGCAAAGCGCTCGGCAGCAGCCCGCGCCTCAGGAATGTGGAAACCTGCGCTCATCGCCAGCTTCTGATACCTGATCTTCGCGGCATCCAAACTGGAAAGGAAGCTTTCCATTGGAATGCGCCGCCCGCCCACGATGGTCTGGTCGGGTGCGTTGGCGCCGGCAACGGCGACACCCGCATGGGCTCCCAGCAGGTTCGAGACCGTATCGAGGCCAGCCTGGACGGCCACCATTTGGACTGACTCGGTCCCCTGCGTTTCCTGCACCGCCCGTCCTCTCTGCTCGGAGACACGCATCAGCTCCGAAAAAGAGAGCGTGCCCGCAGCACAAAGGGCCACATACTCGCCATAGCTGTGTCCAGCGACGACATCCGGCTCAATGCCAGCCGCTTTCAGCAGGGAGAACAGGGCATACCCGGCAGCGCCCAGAGCGGGCTGGGCCAGCCAGGTCTGGTTGAGGGTGCGACTCTGCTCGGTTTCCTCGGAGGGCGAATAGGCTGGAGGAGGGAAGATTGCCTCGGTCAGCCGTTCCGGTAGTGCGCCCTCCAAAACCACATCTGCCGCCTCAAACACTTCGCGGGCCAAGGGAAAGCAGAGCGCGAGTTCTTCCAACATGTTGAGGTACTGTGAGCCTTGGCCAGGGAAAAGAAAAGCCACAGGTCCCAGTGTGGCCGCCTCACCCAACACCATCGGTTCCACGGGAGAGAACGGCTCGTTGCCTGACAGTTTACTTGCAGCGACGGTCAGTTGCGAACGAAGACCTTGCAGGTCCTTGGCAACGATGGCCAACCGGCAATCGCCACGGTGTTTTGCGACCTCCCGGCTGAGAGCCTCGGCGAGATCAACCAAGCGAACCTGGCTAACCTCCGCAAGACGGCCCTCCAGTGCTGTCAATTGACTGGCGAGCTCGTCCCGTGAAGCAGCGCGAAACACGAACAACTCCGCCGGGCGGGCCTGGACGGCGGTGGAGTGCTGCCCATGTTCCTCCATTACAGCGTGAAAGTTCGTTCCACCAAAACCGAAAGCACTGACGGCGGCCCGGCGTGGGCTGGTGTCGGCATGAAACCAAGGTCTGGCCCGGGTATTCAAATACAGAGGAAGCGAACGGTCGCGCAGTGCGGGGGCGGCGTCGTCAATCAAAGTGGGCGGTAACACGCGATGGTGCAGCGCCAAAGCAACCTTGATAAGACCCGCCAGTCCCGCGCTCCCCTTGGTATGTCCAATCTGCGACTTGACGGAGCCCAAAGCGCAACTCTGCGGTCTTGCTCCCACGGACTGGAATGCGGTACGAAGCGTTTCTAACTCCGTACGATCGCCGACCACGGTCCCAGTCCCGTGCGCCTCCACCAACTCGACAGAGGACGGGGAGAATTCCAGTGAATCGTAGGCCCGCAGCACGGCGCGAGTCTGACCTCGCACGGCCGGAGCCGTCAGACTCTTCTCGCGGCCGTCACTCGCCGAGCCGATAGATCGTATGACCGAATATATCCGATCACCATCTCGCTCGGCGTCGGATAGGCGCTTCAGAACGAGCATCGAGACCCCTTCGCTGGTTACAATTCCATCTGCGGAGGCGTCGAATGGGCGGCAGCGCCCACGCGGCGAAAGCGCCCCGGTCTTGCTGAACAAGAGATATCCGAAGAGGGTCTGGTCCACCTCGGCAGCTCCTACTAAAACCACCTCACTGGTTCCGTGCCGCAGTTCCTGGATGCCCGTTTGCAGCGCCGCGAGGGAACACGCGCACGCGGCGTCGACGGTGAAGTTCGGACCTCCCAGGTCGAAGCGGTTGGCCAGCCGTCCGGCGGCGACGTTGCCCAGGATGCCCGGAAAACTATCCTCCGTTAATTGCGGCAACGTACGATGAATATGGTCCATCACCTGTTGGCGCACCGCCGGGTCGAGGCCCGGCATCCGGTTTAGTTCCAGTTCGGTCAAACAGCGGGCGATATAGGCCTGTCCCAGGTTAAAGGTGCCACCGGGAAAGCCTACAATTACGGCCGTGTTTTCCCGCGCGAACGGCCTCCTGTCGTAGCCTGCGTCGGCCAAGGCTTTTCGGGTGACTTCCAGCAGAATAAGCTGCACAGGCTCGATGGCCGAAAGACTGGCGGGGGGAATGCCGTAAGTCAGCGCATCGAGTCGAATCGGAGCCATGAAGCCGCCCCACTTCGACACGGTCCGGTCTGGAACCTTCGAGTCAGTCGTAAAGAACAGGCTACTGGGCCAGCGATCGCTCGGCACCTCCTCGATCGCATCGTGACGCCGGAGAATATTTGCCCAGTATTGTACGAGGTCGGGAGCTCCTGGGAGATGGCAGGCCATGCCGACAATCGCGATAGGCTCGGGGCTTCTCCGATCGCGGCGCCGTGGTGGACGAACATGTTCCTTTTCCTCGCCAGAAACGAAATCCTCAAGCTGTGCGACGGCGCCACGGCAAACCTGTTGGTGCAATTCCTCGATGGAGCAGAGCCCCTCACGAAGACCTGCAACCTGGCCCATCATATACATTCCGTCCGTCTTCTGGCGTTCAACCGAAACCTCTACCAATTGCGACGGCAATGAGGAGCCCTCATCTGAGGCGGACCGAGCCAGCCCCTTCGTCGCAATGCGAAGCCGGCCTACATTGATGTCCTCCAGGCGGCTGCGGACCTCTTCCGCCGATAGGCCCTCTTCCCGCAACTCCCTCTGAAAGACCTTGAATTGTTCTGTGTACGTTGAAGGCGCGCAGCGGATGGCGTGACCGTTTCCCATCTCGAGAAGGACCGTTTCGTTGCACCGCACAGCTTCGTCTTGGAACAAAGGCACAATCGCGCCTGTGTCTACCGCCTCGCGGGTGAACAAATAGGCAGTGCCCATCAACACGCCGATGCGGATTCCGGCCGCCGAAGCAGATGCCGACATAGCGGAAACCATCGCAGCCGAGCGGCCATCGTGAATCCCCCCGGCGAAGACAATGTCGATGGCTTCCTTGGAGCCGCTCTTGCGTTGAAACTCCACGAGGGTTTCTATGACGGATTCCCACAGAACGAAGCTGGAAAGTGGCCCCACGTGCCCGCCGCACTCCCGACCTTCGAAAATGAATCGCCGCCCTCCCTGGCGAAGGAACATTTCGAGTAATTGCGTGGACGGAGTGTGGATATAGGTGCGGATACCGGAAGCCTCCAGGGAACTCGCTTGCTCCGGGCGCCCCCCAGCCAGGATGGCAAATTGAGGCCGGACCTTGAGGACAGCTTGCAGTTGTTCGGCGCGCAAATCTTGAGGCACAAAGGCAAGAATCCCAACACCCCAAGGCCGGTTCCCCATGAGCGCGGCAGTTTGTTCGAGGAGCCGCTCACATTCCGCTTGGCGCAGAAGAGCCATAGCCAGAAACGGCAATCCGCCCCCCCGTGAAACCGCATCAGCAAACCCGGCCACATCGCTCACGCGGGTCATGGGCCCCTGGAGTATGGGAAACCGGATGCCATGGGCCTGAGCAAAGGGAGAGTTCTCCACCATCGCAGGCGCCGACCTGTCAATCCTCAGATTGTCTGCTACTTGGCTGCGGTAAGCTCTCAGGATCCCGGCCACGTTTCTGTGCTGGCGCGCCAGCCGCGCCGCAAAAGCAACGCCTTGACCCAGCGCCAGAACCTCTTGCCCGTCGTTGCGCTCGAGAATCTCATCCCGCCGCGCCACAAAAGCACCCGGCTCCGCCCCGCTCATCTCTAACTGTTGCAGCTCGCAGATCGAACTGGCGCCTTCCTGGCGGTGGACGCGGTAACGGCGGCCCAACAACTCTCCCAGGCAGATGGTTTCCGTACCATCCATCGCCGCCATCCGGGAGCGAAGCGGCTCGGGGATAGAACACTCTTCAGCCAGAGCGATCTCGTCCTGAAGCACAATGCCAGCCGCCCCCGCTACTCGGCACGCCGTGGCGCCGTGAGGTCCAATTCCTCCGTAGGCCCACACGGGAACGGCCACGCTCGAGCACAGACGCTGCAGCAGTACGAAACTTGTCTCGCTGCCCACTCGGCTGGCAGCCTCATTTCCCTTGGCCACGAGCCCATCCACTCCAGCCTTCACCGCCTCCGGGGCTTCCTCCTGCGAGATAACCTCGCAAAAGATGCGCTTACCGAACCGGCGCAAGTTCTCAATCGAGGTCGAAAGACGGGCGCCTCCATCGCCATCCGATTCCCCGGAAAGAAGGATCAGATCGACACGCGCTCCCATGCTCTCCAAAACGGACGCCACCCGCTCCTGGGAGCGTACGGTCGTCCTGATACCAATGTAGCCTCCAAAATGCCCGCAAAGACCCCGCACGGCGTTTCGTAAAGCCGCTGCATCCCGAACGTAGCAATGGTCCACAATGGGCAAGCCGCCGGCTTTGCCGGCGGCAAGCAACACTTCCTCCGCCTCGGCGTGAGGAGGGGACAACACCGCAATCTCGAACTCGGCCATGCGATCCTCCCTGGGTCGCTGCCCGCGCACAACCACGGGCTCTAGCCTCAATAGCTACGTCAGGATGAGCAATATGCGTTGGCTGCGTTTAGTGCTGTCCACAAGTCATGCGCCTGGAGCCAGGACTTACAACCGGCGATGGGCCACATCGCCACTTCTGTAAGCCCACGCCTATGCACTAACCTGTCTTTAATATTTCCCCACTCTCTGTTCTTACCTCCCTCCCCTGGGGTGGCGACCACCCCGGATGGCAATTGACCCGAACATCGCCGGGCACTGTGCGCACGATCTACACCTGTATTTCCCTTTTGAACATCGCCCACGAACCTTCTCTCGTCTCTCCTCATCCTTATCGGCTATTCACCGCCGCGGCTTGAGAAAGATCAGCCCTCCCAGCCCTCGTTCCGTGCTTCCTTGAAGGTGGATTTTCAGGAGTCCCGGCTCGCTCCCGAGAGCGGTACCTGACGGACTCTCGGGCGAAGAATGCGCCCTTACCATTTGCCGATCCCGCAGAGCGGGACCGAGCGGCGGGCCGCCGACCCGACCTTCCGGATTAGCGGTTTCTTAGAAAACGCATTGGAGAGGCGGCCCTGGCTGCTATTCAGGACTCGCGGAGGGCGGAAGAGAGTGGTTCGGACCATCCCGGAGAAGAACAATGCGCTGGCTGCACTTGCGAAGTGCCGGGACAATGAAGGGCAGGATCCGCTGCGGAGACTGTGGGGGTGTGCACGACGTAAAAGTGGAGGTCAAGGCATTTTCCTTGGTTTGTTGCACGCTTCTGAACGTACTGGTACGCAAGGGCAAAGGCCCAGAGGGCCGAAAGAACTTAGCCCAGGGCGCCAGCCCTGGGTCCAGAAGGCTCTCTGGCTCGCGGCAGCCCCAGCGGGGCGAAAGAATAAGGTTGCGGCGCGGGAACTCTCCCTGGTTCTGCTGCCCCTTGCGGGGCTTGCCCGGCGGTTGGGCTTGGTTTCCCAGGGCTCGCGCCCTGGGCTAAGTTCTATCGCCCGTCAGCCAACGGGCTCCCCAGACCACCCTGCTGCTGCCACCGTAAGCTCTCACGAATATGTCATGCAACACCGGCAGGACTCCCACTTTTATATCGCACACCCAGACTGTGGTTCGTGCTTGCATCTCTTGGCGCGATTGCGTACTCTCAGGGGCGACTTTTTTCGCGTGGAGGCGCAACTGATCCCATGAAAACTCGATTTCGAAGCTATAGTCCAATGGCCGCAGCGCTTGTAGCGGCTACAATCTTGCTCTTCGCCGGCAATCTCATGGGCGCGAAGAAAGCAAAAGAGACTCCGCCTAGCGAGGCCGCGGCGCCCACTGTTCCGAAGCCGGACATCCCGGACCTCGAGTTCATCACGCGCTTGCGGGAGGAGGAATTCGGCCACGGCGAGGTGATGGACATTATGAGCCACCTCACGGACGACATCGGCCCTCGCCTGACGGGTTCGCCCAACATGAAGAAGGCCAACGAATGGACGCGCGACCAGTTCGCCAAGTGGGGTCTCGTCAATGCACACTTGGAGGCCTGGGGCACTTTCGGTCGCGGTTGGGCGTACCAACTTTGCGAAGTTCGCATGCTCTCGCCCGACATCATGCAATTCCTGGCGCTGCCTGAGGCCTGGACGCCGGGGACGAATGGTCCGATCCGGGGCGAGGTGACGCAACTGGTCGCCTCAACGTCCGCAGACTTCGAGAAGTACAAGGGCAAACTGGCGGGCAAGATCGTGCTGATCGGCGACGCGCGCGTCCCCGACCCCAGCGATAAGCCGCTTTTCTGACGCGACGACGATGCTGACCTAGCGAAGACCGCGGAATACCAGATCCCCGGCGGCGGCCCCGGCGGTCCCGCCAACCGGCAGCAGTTCGCACAGCGCTTCCAGTTTCAGCGGGACTTGGAAAAGTTCCTCACTGATGAGCACGTGGCGGCCGTGCTGGATATCACCCGGCAGCCCGGCGAGGACGGCACCATCTTCGTTCAGTCCGGCGGAAGCTACGAAAAGGGCAAGACCATCAGTTTTCCACGCATCACGCTCTCAGTCGAGCACTACGGCCGCATGGCGCGCCTGCTGGCCAAGAAAGTGCCGGTAGAAGTGGAAGTGAACATGGAAGCGCAGTTCTACGACGATGACGACAAGGCCTACGACACCCTTGCTGAAATCCCCGGCACCGATCCAAAGCTCAAAGAGCAACTGGTGATGCTCGGCGGGCACATGGATTCGTGGCACGCCGGCGAAGGCGCCACCGATAATGGCGTGGGGGTAGTGGTGGCGATGGAGGCCGTGCGTCTGCTGAAAAAGCTCGGCGTCCAGCCGCGGCGGACTATTCGCGTTGCGCTGTGGTCGGGTGAAGAAGAGGGACTGCTGGGCTCGCGCGGATACGTGAAGAACCACTTCGGAGGGCGGCCGGAGAATACCAATCCGAAGTACAAAGACATGCCCCCGTTTCTCCGTCCCCCCGGCGGCCCCTTGCAGTTGAAGCCGGAACAGAAGCTGGTCTCGGCGTACTTCAACCTGGACAACGGCGCCGGCAAGGTTCGCGGCGTGTACTTGCAGGGTAATGCGCAGGTCGCGCCCATCTTTCAGAAATGGATAGAACCGTTCCGCGATCTTGGCATGACCACACTGACCATGCGCAACACCGGAAGCACGGACCACATCTCGTTCGACGCCGTGGGCATCCCGGCATTCCAGTTCATCCAGGACCCGCTGGACTACGGTACTATTACCCATCACTCGAACCAGGACGTCTACGAGCACGTCCGCGCCGACGATCTGAAGCAGGCCGTAGTGATTATGGCCTGCTTCGTCTACAACGCCGCCATGCGCGACGAGATGATGCCGCGAAAACCGATTCGGCCCGAAGAATTCCAGCCGCCGCCGGAATCGGAAAGCGGAGCGGAGAAGAAAGGTGAGCCGGCGCCTCCGCCCGCCAATCCTGTGAACCCGGCAAAGCCGCTGCCGAGCGGCGAGCAGCAGCCTCCGACGCCATAGAACAGAGGTTAGAAGCGAGAAGTTAGAATGTCTCGCCCTCGCGCTCTTCCTAAGCAGCCTTGGCAGCCGCGTCCATGCCTTTGAAGGGACCCCGCAGATTCTGGCTTGAAGCCGGAGCATCTCCGGGTTATCATTTGTGATATTGCACGGGCCCCAGCGGCAGAAGGGTGTTTTGAGCCGGATAAGGCACGATTCCAGGAGTAGCCCGGATGGCTGTACCATGAGCCAGCCCCGGCGGCTTTGAGGAGGCGCACAGATGATGGCTACCATTCGCGACGAACAGCAACGCGACTTGCTGCGGCGAGGCTTCTCCCGCCGCGACTTTACGCGGATCTCATTGCTGCTAGGTGCGGCAGCCGCGCTCCCCTTTTACAACGAACCTGCGCTGGCGCAATTGTCCGACCTTGGCCCATTGCCGCCGGACGCTGTGAGAGTGAATGCCAACGAGAATCCCATGGGTCCGTGTCCGGAGGCTGCCGAGGCAATTCACCGCGTGGTGCAGAAGAGCGGACGTTATATGTACGACGAGGGCATTAAAATGGCTCAGACCCTGGCTGAGCAGTTGGACCTGAAGCCCTCCTACGCTATAGCATTTCCAGGCTCGAGCGATCCTCTGCATCGCGCCGTGCTTGCCTACACCTCTCCCACCAAGCCGCTGGTGATTGCCGATCCAAGTTACGAAGCCCCTGACCGTGCGGCGAAGTTCATCGGTGCGCCGGTCATCCATGTTCCCTTGCGCCCGGACTACTCGCACGACGTGAAAGCCATGGCTGCGGCTTCGCCGGAGGCCGGACTCATCTATGTCTGCAACCCGAACAATCCCACAGGAACCATCACCCCCAAGACGGACATCGAATGGCTGGTGGCTAACAAGCCCCCAGGCGCCGTGGTCATGATCGACGAAGCTTACATTCATTGGAGCGAAGAACCGTTCGCCACCGGCCTGGTCGGCGCGGACAAGGATGTGATCATCCTGCGCACCTTCTCGAAAATCTACGGCATGGCAGGCCTGCGTGCCGGAGTGTCCCTGGGCCGTCCAGACTTGATCACCAAGCTGAAAGACTACGGTCCACCCTCCATGCCCGTCACTGCCATGGTGGGCGCCTCAGCCAGCCTGGCGGTCAAGAACCTCGTCCCCGAGCGCCGTAAGATTGTGGCCGACATCCGAAACGATGTCTTCGATTGGATGACCAGGAAGAACTATTCCTTTATCCCTTCGGTAGCAAACATGTTCATGGTGGATGTGAAGCGTCCGGGCCAGGAAGTTGTGCAAGCCATGGCTGCGCAGAACGTCTACATCGGGCGAGTCTGGCCCATCTGGCCAACCTATGTGCGCGTTACCGTAGGCTCGCGTGAGGATATGGAAAAATTCAAGACGGCGTTCCAAAAGGTGATGAACGCCTGATGGACTGACCGCCTCAGGGTTTAGAACCACACGGCACACTTAACCTTCTGCGATGCCACGACCCCCTCACCCGTCCCGCGCCGGCTGGCGAAAGCGCCGGACGCGGGCCGCCCTCTCCCCCAAGGGGGAGAGGGGAGACTTATCTGAACCTACTTATTCCCCAGACCTACTGCGCCCTCCCCGTTGATTTCCCCTCGTCCTATCAAAGCCAAATGGCTCAGCCTGCCATTCGTGCACGCCTCTCCCACGCTGTCATTCTGAGCGCAGCGAAGAATCTCGCTCTGGCGCCTAACTTTTGGGTTGACATCTTACCCAAAGTGTGGATACTTGGGTTATATGTCTACCCAAAAGGAGAAAGAGCGGCTGGAACTCTTGCAAGGCACGTTGGACCTGCTGATCCTGCGCACGCTGATCTTCGGCCCGCAGCACGGCCAGGGCATCGCGCGCGCCATTCAACAGACAACCGAAAACGAACTCCTGGTCGAGCACGGGGCGCTTTACCCCGCGCTCCAGCGTCTGGAAGAGCGGGGTTGGATCGCGGCCGACTGGGGCACCTCCGCGCATAACCGCAAGGCGCGCTTCTACACGCTCACGCGAGTGGGCCGCAAACAGCTCGTCAAAGAGACGACCAAGTGGCGGCGACTGGCGGCGGCCATCGGGCGGGTCCTGGGACCGGAGGCCGGGGAGGGTTAATGCCATGTTCTGGCGAAAGCGCAAGCAGAGCGACTTCACAGCGGAGATCGAAGCGCATCTCGAACTCGAGACGGAGCACTTGAAAGAGCAGGGTTTGAGCGAAGA
>Ga0181536_10001184_pt1 | contig 30923 bp, 27 predicted proteins | sample PEATcosm2014_Bin_41_FD_121105 | JGI IMG/M metagenome (GOLD analysis project Ga0181536, IMG submission 121105) | Peatland microbial communities from MTU Mesocosm Facility, Houghton, MI, USA - PEATcosm2014_Bin17_60_metaG | ecosystem: Environmental > Terrestrial > Soil > Wetlands > Peat | place...
AAAGCGCTAAAACCAAAAGCCCCTCTAGTAAGGAGGCAGGGCTGGATGCAAGCTACCAGCCTCGTGTCCCCTCGAGGGGGACGGAGAAGAATTTTTTCTTGACATCCTCTTTAATAGGATGAGCGTTATCGCCTATTTTTCGCAGGAACTCTTTCACGGGCCGTTCTACCGGAACAAGGGGCGTTGGTCTCGGCTCTCTGGATTGTCGGCGGGCGCTGTGAATAACGGTTTCCCGTTCAGTTTCAGGTTAAGAAAAGGGTTGTCCTCGACTCCCATGGTTAGCGAGCCTTTATCCTGATTCCAGATCCGAAACATCGTGCTGCCGTCCGGTTCGGCAAGCAGCAGCGTTGTCTGAAAGCCCTGCCCGTCCAGGGCAAAAATCGCATTCGCGTAGCTATCGCCAGTTGCATAGCCACCGCGCTCGGTGCCTGTAGCGTCGGAGATGATAATCCCGGAAATGACGCCGCCCCGATTGTGCCGCTTGCCGGCAATCATAGGGTCCGGCAGTGGCGCGGCGATCAGCACTCGTTCGATTCCATGGTCATCCACCACGGCCGGTTCTCGAACCCGGAGCTTTTGCGGGTTTTGCAAATGTCTGATTTGGTGCGAACACGCCGCTTATTACCTCGTGCTCGCCGAAAAATGTGGCCCAAGAATACTGCTGCTTGCCGTCCTGAAAGGCGCTCAGGGCCATACGCGTGTCGAGAAACAGGCCCGCCATGACTCCTTCCAAAGCAGCACCCCTAGGTTCATTGTCAGTCTTATCGATCCCCAGCAGTTTGCAGATGACCTCAAGCTCACATAAAAGTTCACGTCTGATATGATTTGCTCGCAACTTGGAGGAGTGCCCGATGCTACCCCCTGGAAAAAGCCTTCGTGTTCTGCGCGAAAAACTTGGTCTTTCCATGCGCGACGTGGAGAATTCCAGCATGTGCCTTGCCGAGAAATATCGCAACGAAGAGTTTTACATTCCACCAAGCCGTTTGTCCGACATCGAAACCAAGGGCATTCTGCCCAACATTCACCGGCTCTACACGCTGTCGGTGACTTACCGGCGTGATCTCCGCGAACTGCTGACCTGGTACGGTGTGGACTTGAACAACATGGCTGCGGATCTGGGCTTGGTTTCGCCGCCGAAATCACACGTCTCTGACGCTCTGGCTAGTCTTTCGTCGGTGCAGGTTCCCTTGCGCATGGATGCCGCGTTCAACGAGCGCCACACCACTAATCTGGGCCGCATGGTCGAGCAGTGGGGTCTCGTGCCGTTCGCTTATCTGGCGCAGTTTGCCACCGACGCCTTCACCTACGGTTACATTGGGACCCACGATTTCACCATGTTCCCCATTCTGCCGCCGGGCAGCTTCATTCAGGTGGATGAATCGAAAAACAGCGTGGTCGAAGGAGCCTGGCGCTCAGAATACGAACGGCCCATTTACTTCGTGGAAACCCGCGACGGGCATACCTGCTGCTGGTGCAGCATGCGAGGCGACGGCATCATTCTGCAGCCCCATCCGCTCTCTCCAGTTCCGGTGCGGATCTTACGTCATTCGCAGGATGCCGAGGTACTGGGCCAGGTGGTGGGAGTGGCTATGAAGTTGACGGAGTGGCACGCTCTCGATTCTTCTCCAGGCTCGAAAGCGCCGCCAGCACTGAATTAAGATGGTTCGCGGCAGGCGAGCGGCTGCGATCCTCGGCGCAACAGCTGGTCCTTGGGCGACAGGGATCCCACCCGCCGTTCCTGGATGAAGGAAGTCCTTGCTGTTACGAATTCCGAACAAGTTCAGATTTTTGATGGACGGCCCTTCTTCGTGTGCTAATTGTGGTGCAAATCCTTCCTCTCAGCCTGTTCGGACTAAGGCGGAAGGCGGAGCGGGCGTGTTGCGCTTCCCCATCCGTCTTAGGCCCAGGCATTTCCGATGATTGCGAATTCTCGACGCTCTCGAATCGCCAACCACCTGCGTCTGCGTGTTCATCGGCGCGGCCCGCAGCCTTTTCGTTTTGACCTGCGGCAATGCAGTCGTTTCCTGCGCGCGGGCGCCGTTACGACTGCGACTATCTCTCCTGCGAACTTGCCTTTCGGTAACCAGTCGGTAGGGTCGACCAGTTCTGCACAGAGCGTAACCATCACGAATAACGGCTCAAACGCCATGACCGTTTCCGGGGCCACGACGTCTGGGGACTTCGCGGCAACGAGCCAGTGCTCCTCGATTCCCACCAGCCAGTCGTGTACGATCAGCGTGACTTTCACTCCGAGCATACGTCGGCGGCAAGCTGTTCCGCTTCATTTGTCATTTAGCTTGTGATTAACCGTGCTGCCAGTCAGCGCCATCAAGTTCCAGAATGAACTCGATGCGAGTGGCGCTCCATCCGTTCGAGTACCTCGGTTTTGACTTCGGCACATTCGCGCGCAGTCGTACTCGCCTTGGTTCGGAATTCGACGCCGGATAGCTTAGTCCCCTTGTGCCCAAGGCAAGCGGACAGGGCGCAGGGCTGGGGCTAGCGACGGTGTATGCTCTAGCCGAGCCCTCAATCCACCACGGGATCGGAGACAATATACTTTGAGTGGGGAGACCGCCGGCGCTGCGGGAACTGAGAATGGAGGGCGGGGGCTCTACCGTGCTCTCAGCCGCGAAATCTGCTGAGGGATTGCACGTCGCCTGAATTTTGCACGGGAACGGACCGGTGGTTCTAGCCGATGGGATCAAGCCCGGAAATGCCCGGGCGAGCGTTGGTCGAACAACTCGCTCAGATACGATCCGAGGCCAGAACTTTCTTCATGTCTGTCTTTTTGGAAGACATCGGGACCACCGCGGCGGCCTGCTTCCCGGGATAAGTCTCGCCGGCAGGCCCATGCCAGAGATCCTTGTGTGCCAAGATTCGTGAGGTCTTGCGAGGGCGAACTGGACATGGGGCGTCATCGCCCTACCCTTCTTTCTGTGATTTGATCTTGGGAACACACTCGGGACATACGCCGTGGCTGAAGTTAGCGGCGGAGTGCGCCGTAATGTAGGATTCCAGGTCGATCCAGCTCCCGGCTGGCGTCTGGATCCTCTTGCACCAGGCGCAAATGGAAAGAAGTCCCTCGAGCGTCCGCACTTCAGCCACTGCTTTCTGCAGTTTCTTGAGTGCGGACTGGAGTTGATGCTCAACCTTCTTCTGCTCGGTGATGTCCATAGCGTGGCCGACGACGTAGGGTGGACTGCCTTTTTCGCACACGAGCAAGTTCCGGTACAGCCACACTTGCTTCGCCTGGTTACGCCCGACTACAAGCATATAGCCAGAGTCCTGACCGTGATCTCGCATTCGCTGCAGATAGGCCGGAAAGTGAGATCGGGCAGAGGGAGCCAGGAATTCAGCCAGGTTCTTTCCCTCCCCACCTTCGGGCTCATAACCGAGAGCGCGTGCGCCTGCCGGGTTGACCGAGAGCAATACGCCTTGCATGTCATGAGTGCAAATCAAACCAAGGCTGTTCTCGAACAGGCCTTTGTAGCGGTCTTCACTGCGATGAAGTTCGGCTGCAACTCGTTTGTACTCGTCGTAGAACGAGCCTATTAAGGGCGGGTCCATGCCAAAGATGGACCTGTCTCGATCGACACACTCCAGCCCGACCTGCCCCTTGTGCCTGCTGTCTTTTTCTCCTATCCAGACCACACGATAACGCGCTCGCTCTTGTCCACACTCCAGAAGGAGTATCGTGTCCACGGACAAGGGGGGAAGTCCCTGCAGCCGCGCCCCGCTTGCGCTGATCTCTACTGTAAAGGTGTTCTGTGAAAAAGGATTGCCAAACGCGTCTTGGCCTAACACTGTGACCGGTTTGCAACCGGCGAGGCGCTGCTCTTTGCGAAGGCCTTTCGCCCAACCAGGTTTAGCACCAGCGGACATTCGTTCCAACCCTCTTATCCTGCTTATCCTGCGGTTAGTGGCTTCTTAACCTGGCACTTCGCCTTCAGCCAATCGTGCAGAATTATGAGATCGACCGGCGGAATCCTCAAGAACTCACATCCTGCGCGGCCGTACTCCCGCGTCCACAACACGCGAACATGGACGAGAATGTCTCTTGACTGGCCGGACAGTCGCAGGCGAAATGACAGAACATCTCCGGTGACAAGTTTTTCCTTGGTGCTAAGCCCGACGCCGCCGTCCCCGATGTCAGTGACAGTCACTGACAAGACCCGCCCGTCGTCGAGGGTGGCGACCACAGGCGACATGAGGGCGTGCCTGGCATGTCGACGGTAGTCCAACAGCATTCTGGAGTAGGCGTCTTTGAAGGACTTCGCGCCGGATTCGGCGGTAACCGGCTTCTTGAGGACAACGTGAGCGCCTGGCAGGGGAGGGTCTGACGATGAGATCGCAACCACCGTGGGCTTCCTCCACTTGCCACCTTTCCAGAGTCCGTACATCAGTTCGGAGGACTCTGCGTCCTCCCAGTCGATCACGATGAGGTCGGTGCTCCCCTTCCCCAACAACTCGAATGCCCTGGAAGAGCTTAGACAGATGCTGGTCGAGATGGATAAGTCTCGAAGGATTCGGCCAAGGGTTTTGAACAGGCCCGCATCTCGCGAAACAAACAAGCATTCAAATGCCATATCGGAGGTCATAGACAACCTTGCCGCGAGAATATCGCTGCTCGCATAAGACCTACTGGTTCAAGGGAAGCAGCGCCTGACAGGCTGCTTCGCTGGCGACCCCGGCCCCTGTGGGCTGCACGCGAACTACCGCGTCTTCAAACGAGCAGAAGGTGCGGGTACCGGTCTGGTACAGGGTGATCGGAACCGCGGTGGTGTAATAAGTCGTCTGGGGTGTAGCCACCGCTCCTGGCGCCTCGGTGAAGTTGTAACCGCTCTTCTTGCCACCGGACAGAACGCTATCGATCAGACAAGCCGTGGTCGAGGTTGGCGTGCACGGAGCCACGCCACCCAACACTGCTAAATTGGCGGCAAATCCCACCGTGGGATACGTGGACGAGTAGGTGATTTCGGCGGTATTGATGGTACGGATCGAGGCGACAGCAGACGACTCGTTGGCCGCCATGCGGGCGCGCAGCAAGTTTGGAATGGCGATGGCTGCGATGATCAGGATGATCGCTACAACGATCAGTAGTTCAATCAGTGAGAAACCCTTCTGTCTGCCCATCTCGATTGTCCTTCGATCTGGAAGCTGTCCGCCGCCACCAGCCCGCGCGGCCCACTCGCGTTTCACACCGGCGCGGCGACTGGGACTCATGAGTCGAGATCCTACCTGGCGCTGTCTCACGGGAAAGCCAGGAACCTCCCACAATTGGATCGATGCGTGGTTCGAGCGGACTGTAGTCCCGTGCAGTTCTGTGTCCAATAGTCAGACTCTGGAAGTTGCTTATTTTTCAGGTGATTCTGGATCGGGCTAACCCGAATGCAGTCTGGAATTGAGACACCTTTCGCGCAGACGGACAATCGCCGGGCAGGCTCAGACCGCGGATTCTCGCCGCGTTCGCCGGGATACGCCTGCAGGACGGCCGGGCGCGGTGCTGTCCTTTGGTCAGTGGCCTCTCAAGACACAAGAGAAGGACATACCCAAAAGTATGTCGGTGACAGTCCGCTCCAACCTGCAGCGCGCATGACCATGCTGATGGGGCGAGAGCGCCGAGCCGGCGCCTTCGTTCTCTTCATGCGGTCACGCCGCCCCTGTCCGGTCCAGATGGAGACAGTCAGTGCGACCCAGCAATGGGCACGACTTTCGCCGGCTTCCCTCTGTTCGGCAATCAGGCACCTGTCCCGGAAGCAGACACCGCTAATCGAGCCCCGGGCAAGAAGTCAGGTTTACTGGCGAAGGTCAACTCCTAACTCTCGACTCCTCATAGAGTTGGCGTCATAGGTAGGCCCCACCCGAAGGGCGGGGCGGAAGAGCATTGTGGTAAGCCTCGTGCCTCAATAACGTGGGTTATGGACATATAGTGACTCAGAATTCTGACATCGCTGACCACTCTCGATAACGAATAGCAAGATCGATAGGCTGTTACTGCCCATGAGACGGCTGCGGTCGGGCGCGAACGGGTTTCAGACACACAGGCGTGAGGAGCCTGTCGCTAGCGCTGTACGGAGGAAGAGAAATGAGAATCTTGGTCGCCGAAGATTCAAAGTTTTATCGTCATCTGATTAGCAGCTGTCTGAAGGATTGGGATTTCAATTTCGTAGTGGCAACTGATGGGCTCTCAGCTTGGGAGGTACTCGAAAGCGCATGGGCACCGACATTAGCACTGCTGGACTGGGTTCTCCCAGGAATTACTGGGCTGGAACTGTGCCAACGGCTCAGGGCCCGTGTGCAGAATGAGCAGTATGTCTACACCATCGTCCTGACCGCAAAGAACGACCGCGAAGATCTTCTGGCCGCCATGGAAGCAGGAGCTGATGACTTCCTGTCCAAACCCTTTGATCCTCCGGAGCTCAAGGCGCGACTTCTGGCCGGCAGACGGATCATTCTGCTGCAAAGGGAATTGATCACTGCCCGTGAGTCTCTGAGGTTCGCGGCGACCCACGATTCCATGACGGGCTTGTTGAACCGGGTAGAGATCATTTCAGTCCTGCGCCGCGAGATTGCCCGTGGCCGCCGCGAACGGCGTCCCGTGGCCATCGTGCTGGCTGATCTGGATCACTTCAAGCGAGTTAACGACGCATTCGGGCACTCCGCCGGGGACGCAGTAATTCTCGAAGTAGCGCGCCGCTTCCGAGCCGGTTTGCGCGTCTACGATGGGGTTGGAAGGTATGGGGGGGAGGAGTTTCTCCTGATTCTCCCGGGATGCGATCTCGATGCCGCCATGCATCGCGCCAATGCCATCCGGCGACTGATCGAGCAGGATGTGATCGTGGCGCCGCAGGCCAGCCTGACGGCAACTGTTAGTATGGGCGTAACGGTCGCGGATTGCTGTCGTGATGCAACTGTGGAAGCTCTTCTAGAAAAGGCCGACGAGGCATTGTATCAGGCGAAAAGCAGCGGTCGAAACCGCGTTGAGTGCTGTGAGATGCTAGCGGTTGCTAATCTCTCACTCTAGCTGGTTGGGTCGGGCTTTGCAGTTCCTTCCCCTCGACTAGCAAAGCGAAGCGCGCCACAAGATTCCCCTAAGGAGGGTGGCTTGATCGCCACCAATGCGGTCTCCTCACAGCCTGCGATGATCGGTCGAGATCGACTCGCACCGGAGAGACCTCGCTTCTTGCTGTAAGTAAAGTCACCGGCGCCATGTGCGCCTTGTCCGAGATTGGAATCGCGTTGCTGGCGCTCACGCCAGCCCCGCCTTACACGACTGCTCCGGGAGATGCGATTTGATCGGCCCTTACGTGCTCGACGGCATCAACCAGCACACTGCCGTCTTCTTCCAAGTTCAGCTTTGACTTCTCAAAGTAGGCCGCTGCTCCTGCCATCTTCAGCTTCTCCTCATTTCTCTGCGATAGACTCGACAAGACAATGACAGGAATAGGTTGAGTCAGCGGGTTCCGCTTTAGGTGTCGAAGCACTTCTGTACCTTCCAGGGTGGGTAACATCATATCCAACAAAATGACGTCAGGGCGCGTTTCCTGCGCCTGACGCAGACCTTCCTGGCCGTTTCCCACCGCGATCACGTGGTGTCCCGCCTTGACTAGCATCTTTTCGAGTGCGAAGCGTAAGAAGCGACTGTCTTCAATCACAAGTATCGTCATCTTCGCCGCCCGCCCTCCGGGGAACCGGCTGGACTGTCTTCGGAAGATGCGCTCTCCAAGAAGCGCTGCAGCCGCTGCTGGCCGTCTGAGGACATGCCAGTAAATTCAAGGCCATTCCCAGACTGCGGGTGACAGGTAGCGACTCTGACGTCGACCACCAATTTTTCGTCGCCAAGCCAGAGGACGACGTCCAACGGTATCCCTACCGCCAGGGTGAGTGCCATTTCGACGTAGCACCCACCCAAGCTGATGTCTGCCGTCTCCACCCGGATCGGCGTTTGGTTTCCTCGCACACGCAACTCTGTCTGAACAGCGATGGGCAGGCGCTGAAACCGCCTGCGTTCGCGGAGCATGTCGGTCACGTCGTCCTGAAAGACATGGGCCACGATCATTGCATCTCCTTTTTCGCCGTCCCTGGCCACCAGGGGATCGTGCCATCACTCCGACTGCGGCTCTCGATTTCGTTCTCCTCACCCGGCCCCGCCCCCGGCAGTGACGTCTGATTCAAGATCGCTTCCGATAGTTCCACAGTCCGGCCCAGTTGACGGCCAACCGCTACTTCCTCGAGCCCCTCGATGATCAGTACAGGAACGTTTAGTCCGTTGCGATCCGCCCGCAAGCAGCGCAACAAGTCCAGGACATGTGGATCGGCCGCCGTGAGGTCGAGCATGATAAATTTCGGCGAGATTCTGAAGGCCATTTTCAAAGCCTCAACGCGATCGTGTAGCGTCAGCAGATTGAAACCAACGGCCTGTAGTCGGGCATAGTCAAGGGGATCAGATTTGTCCGGCGCGCTGCGATCTAGCTCGAACGACAACCACCTTCCAGGATCCCGCTAACATTAGAGTCTCCGCATTTTCGTATTCAGCGGCCGCCCGCTCTGGTCCTCGCGGTCGGTTCAGCGCTCTTTTATCAAGCAGGTTCCTGGCAGCCACCCGGCCGGGGGAATGGGTAGCAACAGCACTTGCCGAGGTTGCAAGATGCATGCCGAAGTGCCAGCCAAGAGCTCCGTCCGCAAGATCAAGCAGCAGCGGCAGTTAATAGGCCTTTCGTAAGCTGGCACGACCGGTCCGGGTGGCGCGATGTCCCTATTCCGAAAATACTGTCTTTAAACTGGATGAGTGCCGGGTTCTGTCTTGCAGTGATGCACGCTGCTGCTCTCAAGACGGATCGCAGGCCGGAACACGTAACTGCGGCTCACACGATTCCGCCAATTGTTCCCTTTTACGTGTTTCAGGAGTCTCAAAGTCAAGTTGTCCTTTTGCGGGAGGGACGGTCGTGTCCGCGGGCGCTGTCTTGCTGACCGGGAAGGCGTTTCGGTTGGGAGTTGTTCGCCGGGGACCGGCTGATCAGGACGGGATTCCGGCAGCCTTCGACCGAGCCAGGCCCGCGCCCGCCACATGACGGCTGGCCAGGAGTTGCTCCATAGACGCTGCGCCGGCGGGTTTAGAGAACAGGTAGCCCTGGCCCATTTCGCAACCAAGTTGCTGCAGCGTGGCCATTTGTTCCTGGCGTTCGATGCCCTCAGCGACCACCTTCAGGCCGAGGCTGTGCGCCAGCATGACAATGGTCCTGACAATCTCATGGGTCTCATGGTCGCGATCCATACCGGAGATGAAGGCGCGATCGATCTTCAGTACATCGACCGGGAACTGCTGAAGACGGCAGAGAGACGAGTAACCGGTGCCAAAGTCGTCGATGCTCAGCCGGACGCCGAGTTCTTTCAACTGCGAGAGCACAGTGGCGGAACGCTCGGCGTCGGCCATGGCGATGTTCTCCGTGATCTCCAAGTCTACGCAGCACGGATCGATGCCTGTTTGCCGGAGAATCTCGCCAATCTGCGCTGCCAAGTCAGTCTGTGCGAACTGCTTGGCCGTGACATTTGCGCTGATGGTCAGCGGCGAGGGGGCGGGAAACAGCGCCTGCCAGCGGCGGATTTGCTGGCATGCCTCGCGTAAGAGTTGGCGGTTAATGGACAGAGTGACCGCGATCTCGTCGGCAACCTTAATAAATTCACCTGGCATAGCAATGCCTTGCGGGCGCTGCCAGCGAGTGAGAGCCTCGAATCCTACGATTTGACCGTTCTGCAGCGAGACCAGGGGTTGGTAATGGACACGGAACTCATCCAATTCCAGCCCCTTGCGCAAGTCTGTTTCCAGTTGCAGGCGCTTGACCGCACCCGCCTGCATGGCGCTGTCGAAGACTTCACAGCGGGCTTTACCAGCGCGCTTGGCGCGGTACATGGCAATCTCGGCGTCGCGAAGCACATCGCTGGCCTGAGTATTGGTGCTCCCGCTGAAAGCGATACCGATACTGGCGCTGATCACGATCTCGTGATTATTCACGTTGAACGGAACGGCCAGGCGTTTCTGGATGCGCTCCGACATGCGGATGGCGTCGCTGGGGTCGCGCAACTCCTCGGCCAAAATGACGAATTCGTCGCCTCCCGGCCGGGCCAGGGTGCTGTCGCCCGCCGGATTTTGAGCTGTGTTGCCAGGTCGCGGCCGTGAAACGGTGTCAACACCGCGCAGGCAGGCGGCCAGGCGCTGCGCGATCTGGATGAGGAGATCGTCGCCCGCACTGTGGCCCAAACTGTCGTTGAACATCTTGAATTCATCGATGTCAATGAACAAGACGGCGAACCTGAAGTCACTGTGGCGTTGCGAGACCGCGATGGCGCGCTGCAAACGGTCCAAAAAGAGGGCCCGGTTGGGGAGGTTGGTCAGCCCGTCGTGGAAGGCTTGATGTTCCAGCAAAGCCTCGGCATGTTTGCGCTCCGTGATATCCCGGTTGACGATGACCAGCCCCTCGGTTACGCCGTCCTGGCCGGGAATAGCGCTAGACGTGGACTCGAGAACCCTCCAGCTGCCGTCCTTGTGGCGGAACCGGTACTCGATCCGCTCTCCACAGCCGGTGAGGTGGGCTTTCTCGGCGGCCTCAAGCACGCGCGCGCGATCGTCGGGGTGGACCTGCTCGATTGAAGACGTCGTCGCCAATTCTTCAGGGCCATATCCCAGCAGCTTCTCGTAGGCGGGGCTGTTGTAGAGACGGCGTCCATTTCGGCCGACCACAGCGATCATGTCGGCGGCGTTTTCGCTAATCAGATGAAAGAGCCGCTCCCGTTCAGCCAGCCGGTGGCGCATGCGCTGCAGCTGCAGATGTTGATAGACCGTGTAGACGTCGAACAGCAGGACCAATGCCGCCAGGCCGCGGACCCACTCTTTGAGAGTGAAGGAATAGAAATCGTCTTTGGGTAAATGGAAACCTGGAAATGTTAAGGAGAGTATGCCGAACGTCAGCACCAGGGTGACCGCGACGGCGAACCCCCAGAGCCACCACTCGCGGCCTTCCACTTGACGAATAGGAATCAGACCAGGAGCCGAGCCGGGTCGGCGTTGAGCGGGCTCCATCAATGGATCAACTCCTCCTGCCCCTCACAGAACCGAGAAACATTGAGTTCGTTCGCTCCCACTGAGTTCGAACTGCAATGGCACAAACAGGTAGTTACTCCCTGTTACTACCTTCTATTACCATCTCGCAATTGTCAGCCGTACACTCACCGACGTAATCTCGACACATGAGAGATTGCAGGGAATCAGTCGAGGGCGCGAAACAGGCTAGCGGTGCCGCGCAACCCGTGCGGGTCAGGGGAAAAGCTGTTATGAAATCGATCTTATGGTCAGCGTTGGGCGTGTTGGTATTGGGCGGAGTCTCAGCGGCGAAGGAACCCTTGCCTGATGCTCCGAGCGTGGTTGAGACGGCGAACGGCTTCATCGTTGAATCTCCCCTGCTGGCTCCGCGGCCGAAGGCTGGCGAGACCAGACCCATCGATCGGAAGTTCGTCAGCCTCGCGTTGATCTCGACCGGCAGCACATTTGCCGATTCTTACACCACGCTATTTGCCCGGGAGAATTGGCTGGCGGGCAAAAAAGGCGTCTGTAACGTGGAAGTGCAGTCGGCCTACCTGTACGGCACCCACCCCACCCTGGGACGCACGTATGCAGTTGCCTCTGCTAAAGCTGCCACTTCTGTCTTGTCCGCCTACTATCTGCGCAAGCACCACAGCAAGTTCTGGAGTCTGCCACTGGTCGCGAATTCGGTCATAAGCTTGGAGGGTGTGACCCAGAACATGATGACCTGCAACTAGTCTCCTGTATCCGCGCCAGTCTTCCAGCGCCATCTCTCATTGCACGGTCAGAGCTAAGGAGAGGGAGTGCTGTAGAACCCCAGACGTCCCGGTGACCGTGATGGTATAAGACCCCGGTGGAGTTCCAGGCTGGCTCTGCGTGGCTATGCCGGTGCCGCCAGCGCATGCAGTCATGACGAGCAATGTTCCTATAAAAGCCAGCACGATCAACCGCCGAGTCCAGCTCCGCCAGCATTTCGACCCCGCCAGCATCACTCCCAATAGCCCGAATCCCGGGAACTCGAACCACATCGCGTACACTGACTGCTGCCGCGTGGGAGCAAGTTTCCTCGCCTCGGCCGTAGACGCCGTCGTGCTGAGTGTGACCGTCAGCGTAGCGGGGTTCGAGCCCGGAGTGGCTGAGGCGGGTGACACGCTGCAGGTTGAATGCGCCGGAGCTCCGCTGCACGCCAGCTGGATCGCATTGCTAAACGCTCCGCCCACAGGAGCGACGGTCAGCGTGTAGGTCGCGGTGGCGCCTGCTTTGACCGTGTCACTGGCGGGCGAACTCGCAAGGCTGAAATCTGAGCCGGCGCCAGATAATGCTACCGCGTGCGGACTGCCGGTCGCGCTGTCACGGATCGCGACTGTGCCAGCGCGACTGCCGGCAGCCGTCGGGGTAAAGGTGATGCTAAGAGTGCAGCTGGCGCCAGCTGCCAAAGCCGCCAGACAGTTGTTGGTCTGTCCAAAGTCCCCTGTAACTTGGATGCTGCTTATATCCAGGCTCGTGTTGCCTTGGTTGGCCAGCGTCACCGTCTGGGCGAGGCTCGAAGTTCCTATCTGGGTGCTCGGGAATACCAGGGTGGCAGGGGTCAGGGCGACAATGGCGCCCAAGCCGCTGCCTTCCAAGCTGACCCGATGAGGCGATCCTACCGCGGTGTCGTTGATTACGATGGACCCGATGCGGGACCCCGCTGCGCTGGGGGTAAAGGTCACCGAGAGCGTGCAGTTGCCTGCTGCCGGAAGGCTAACCCCGCACCCGTCAGTCTCCGCATAGTCGCCAGTGACCGAGATCGACGCAACGGTGAGCGGCAAGCTGCTCATGTTACGAAGCTGCACCTGCTGCGGCTGGCTGGTCGAGCCCAGCAGCTGCGGCGCAAAGTCTAAGACACTCGGACTTAACGACACCGTCGGTGCCGAACCCGCGCCGATCTTGACTACAAAGGCGTCGATGTTACCGCCGAGCTGACTCTGGAAGGCCCCCTGAGTGACGGGAAAGTCGCTGGAATCGGTGGATCCCGCCATGTAGATGTTGTCGGCAGCGTCGAGAGCCATCCCGACAGGGATATCACTTCCGCTGCCCCCAAGGTAGGTGGAGAACAGTTGCGTGGTCGCTCCCGGATCGATTTCGACCAAGAGCAAATCTGCCTTGCTTACATATGCTTCGATCGCGTTATTGGTTTGGAACAGGGGGCTGGACGTCGCACCTAGCACATAGGCATCGCCCGCGGCGTCGAGCACGAGCGCCTGGCCGTTGGCGTAGTTGTTCGGACCAAGGAAGGTGGAGTACAACAGAGTGGATCCCGCGGGATCAAACTTGGACACAAAAGCATAGCTGCAACCATACCCATAGACCGCTGGATCGCAAATACTCGTGGAAGTGATGGGAAAGGTACCGTCGCTTTCGGCCGCGCCCGTGATATAGGCAGAACCCGAGCCATCGACTGCAATAGCGCTGATTGCCCCAAGAGGGCTCCCGCTGGATGCATAGAAATACGTAGAATAGCTAAGACTGCCAGCACTAGTAAACTTGCTCACAAAGCCAACGCTGGCGTCCTGCTGGGTGCTGTCGCCGGGCAGGAAGGCGCCAGGGGTAACCGGAAAGTTGTAGGTATTCGTAGTGCCGGCGACGTACGCGTTCCCGTTCGCATCCAGGGCAAGTGTACTAATAGCGCTGTCAGGCGCCGGCCAGCAGGGACCGTTCGAGCAGTCTTGTGCGACATTCGAATTCCCGGCCAAATACGTGGAATAGATCAGCGACGATCCATCCGCGCTGAATTTGGTCAGAAAGCCGTAATCTCCATAAATACCACCCTGGTTAGCGGACACAGTACTCTGGTAGGCATTGGCGACGGGGAAGTTTTGCGATTCCGTATAACCCGCCACGTGCACCTGTCCAAAGCCATCGATGGCGATGCTGGCGGGCTGGTCGAAAGTGTTCCCCCCCAGGTAGGTGGAGTACAAGAGAGAGGAACCGTCGGCGGAGACTTTGGCCAGAAATCCTGCATACGGACCCGGTTGTTGCGACTGATACGCTTTCACTACGGGAAAGTTGCTCGACTCAGTACTGCCGGTCACATACAGCTCGTTTGCGCTGTCCAACACCAGCGCAACTCCATAGTCTTCCCCATTGCCGCCGATGTAGTCGGCATATATCAAGTTTGCGCCGGCTGGGTCCAGTTTGGCCACAAACACATGGTTCGCATTCTTGGCAACCGTACCTAGCGTTGTCAGGGGGAAGTCGACTGAGTCTGTGTAGCCGGCAACATACACGCTGCCGCTGCTGTCGACGGCGATGCCCGTTGCTTGGTCAGTGCCATCCCCCCCTAAGTACGTCGAGTAAACGAGTACAGGGTCAATCACCAGCGGCTTGCTTGAGTCGTAGTGGGCAACCTGGAAAGCAATGTGGGTAGGGTCCGTCATAACGTACGCTCCACCCACGGGGGTACGCTGGCCCTTGGACTCCTGATAGACGATCGGACTCTGGAAGTGAATCTCTCCGTTCCCCAGTCTTAGAACCAGGTTGCCTTCTGGGCCTAACTTGATTTGGCGAGCACCTCGAATTTCGAATTGGATTCTGCCGGGGTCGGATCCCGGCTGGACTTCAAAGTCGTACTCCAGTTGACGATGGTTCCCGTAGTATAGGAGATCAATCCCGGGATATACGTTCTTATATCGAACTCTGCCATAGGTCGGCACATTGGTGTGCCACTTCGCCGGATCGTTTCCGAAGAAGTAGTTAACTCTCCCGGGTTGCGAATCCTCGCCTGCGACGGTGGAATTCCGGGTTGCGCCTAGTAGAGTAAATTGTACCGTCGCGCTTCCGCCGGGGTGCGGATTGACGGGACCCGGGGCCGCCACGACTGCACCTGCGCGCAAAGAAAGCACCATGCCGCCAGTGGTAAGGAATGCTGTATAGCCCGAGCCGCGGGAAAGAAACTTGACCTGAGAGGCGATCTGTCCCTGGTTCATTTCAAACGTCAACGGCAGCCTTCCGTATTCCGCCCGGCGAACGTGTACCGGCGCCTGCACTGCCGCAAGTTGGGCGGCGGCGGACGTCGCTGCAGCCGCCGCCAGAATTCCCCACGCGAGAGTCTGGAGTCTCATTCGAACAATCCCTTCACGCGAAGTTGTGAGCATCGCAGCCCGATTTTTTTCGGGGGGAACCGCCGAGGCGGTACAGCAGGTCTACAGTGCATGGCAGGTGCCGAAAGCTTTGGGTTCGCTCGATTCCTTGTAAGGCCGTGATTGTGCGCGGGTTAAGAGGCTAAGGTAGGGAGCCGGCAGGTGGTGGCTGGGGGGCATGCAGTCCATGTTTCAGACTCCTGTCTGGCCCGAGGACACCCGTGTTTACAGGTTTGTATGAAGCCGCTGGAGCCATCGGCAGGGCCGAAAGGACTGCTACCGTTCCTGGTCTGGGAGCGACAGGGTTGGGAGCACCAGAGTCCAACTATGGGACGCTATTCTGGCCGCCAGACGAAGGGGGTGCCCAGAGGACCTCGCTTTGACTGGTCGAATCGCATTACGCTTAAGGACTTACACCACTACAAAACGGCTGTGAGCGTTTGGCCCGAACCCTGCAATTAGAGATGCGCCTGCTAGCAGTCCCTCCCCTCGGCTGCGCAGGATCGAGCATCCCACGTTTGCGCGCGTAAAGCCGCTGGTCCTAGGACGGTAGTAATGCACAGCCACAGCGGAGACCCTGGTGTAAGCGATCATCGACCGCCGATCCGCCCCCTTGTCAGAGGCAGGGTTACCGGTAATAACCGCAACGAACGTTACTTTGAGGCACTCTTTGAGAACGCGTTGGATGCGCTCGTGGTGTTGAGTGAAGCTGGCCGTTTCATTGATGCGAATCCAGCAGCCTGTCAACTCATCGGTCTGGACCGGGACGAACTGATTGGACGGAATGTCACCGAAACCATCGAGACTGGCACCGACTTCGAGTCGGCCTGGAGGAAGTTCGGGAGAGAAGGAAGCTATCGCGGACAGCGCTGGCTTGTGCGGCCAGACGGCGACCGCCGGCTGATTGAAATCATGGCGACGGCCAACGTTTTTCCGGGTCGCCATTTGGCCGTTTGGCGGGACGTGACGTTCAGATACTTTCTCGAAAGCGAGTTGGTACAGAGAGAGCGGGACGGGGCCCTAGCCCGGCTTGCCGGAGGAATCGCTCACGACCTCACCAATCTGCTCAACGTGGTTAGCGGGCATGCTGAATTGATGATTGATCAAGTCGTGCCCAATTCCGAGGTTCAGCGGCACATCGACAGCATCCTTGCTGCCATGAAGCAGGCAGCCGCCCTGACGTCTCAGCTTTCCGCTTTAGGAAGGCAGCAGGTGCTGTGCCGGGCTGCGCTCGACTTAGACGCGTTCGTACATAGTTGCAGAGGGACCCTGCGAAGCATAGTGCCAGAGAATGTCGATCTGGTGCTGCCGGAGACAAAACCGTCAGCTCCGATACGCGTCGATCGAACGCAGATGGCCCAGATAATCTTCACGTTGGCCTCGACTGCTAGCGAGTTCCTGCCGAACGGTGGGCGTCTGACGATTGCAGTTAAGGGTGTGGTCCTGAAGCAGGCTCTGGCGAAGCTAGGTTTCCGGATTCCGCCTGGTGAGTACATTGTTCTTGAGCTGCGAGCGCAGTCCCGGGAGCTTGAACGCCCAGAGAAAGCGCGGTTGCCGCAGGCTTTGTTTTCAGCGCAGATGCCTCGCGTTGGCTCTGCTCTACCCGCTGTAACTGGTACCGTGAAGCAGAACAACGGATTCCTTTGGGTCGAAGGCCATCCCGCAGAAGTTACCGTCCTCAGCGTTTACTTCCCTCCGATGGCCGGCCACGCTCTGGCTAGGCCCGAGAAGGAGTCCTGTGGAGATCTGGGCGGAAGCGAGACGGTCCTGCTCGTTGAGGATGATCCCGGGCTGCGGGTAGCAACGCAAAAATACCTTACCGGCCTCGGCTATCGAGTTCTCCAAGCGGGAAACGGGGAAGAGGCCCTGGGGACAGTACAATCTGTGGAGCGTATCGACGTTCTCATCGCCGACTTGAGAATGCCCAAGATGGGGGGTAAGGAGCTCGCCGAGAGGATCTCGCCCACGCTGCCCAGACTCAAAGTGATGTTCATCTCAGGCAACATCGACAGAGAGTTCTTTCACCCGCGAGCGGGAGAGGGACGACCAACCCTTCTCCCCAAGCCGTTTGAGATGCGGGCGCTGGCGAGTACGCTCCGCGATTTGCTCGATGGCCGGATTTGATCCTTCCTCCCGCTGCCTAAGGGGGCAAATAAAGAGGGCGGCAAGACGGCTAAACGCCGGGATCCCCCGGCTTTCTCTCTTCCGGCTTCATTCTCGACAATAACTGGTAGATCGTCGCTCGACCAATGCCCAACACTTCTGCGGCTCGAGCTTTATTGCCGCCGACGCCCTCCAGCACGCGCAGGACATGGCGCCGTTGCAATTCATCCAGGGAGAGAAAACCCGCATCTCCCGCAAGGCTTTCGCTAAGCGGCTTCCGCAACCGTTCGGGGAGGTCGTTAATATCGATCAGGTTTCTGTCGGCCATCATACAGGCATTGCCGATTACATTCTCTAGCTCCCGGACATTCCCCGGCCAAGGGTAGGCCGCCAAACGAGTTTGCGCCCGTCGCACGAGCCCGGCAATAGGCTTGTTATATTCGGCGGAGAATCTCTCAATGAAGTACCTTTCCAACAAAGGCAAGTCTTCACGGCGATCGGACAGGACTGGCAGCATGATTTCCACCACTCCGAGACGGTAGTAGAGATCTTCACGGAACCGGCCTTCGCTGACCATGGTCCTGAGATCGCGGTGAGTGGCCGTGATGACCCGAACATCGATATTCCGGGGAGTCAGTGATCCCACCCGCTGCACCTGCCGGTTTTGGAGGACCCGCAATAGTTTGGCCTGCGCCGCGAGTGCGAGTTCCCCAATCTCGTCAAGGAAGATGACTCCGCCGTCGGCGTGTTCGAAAAGCCCGACCTTGTCCTGGTTAGCGCCGGTAAACGCCCCGCGCACGTACCCGAACAGTTCGCTCTCCACGAGGTTTTCCACGAGGGCGGAGCAGTTACAGACAACAAATGGGCCGCGTGCGGCCGGGCTTAGTCGATGCAAAGCGCGGGCCACAAGTTCTTTCCCGGTTCCGGTGGCACCCGTCACCAGCGCGGTTCTGAAGTGCGGCGCAATCCTGCGAATTCTGGCAAAGACTTCCAACATGAGAGGACTACGTCCGACCATACCCTCGAATTGATAGGCACTAATCAGTTCCTGCTCCAGACGCAAGGTCTTTTGCCGTGTCTCAGCATCGGTTAGCAGGTTCTGGATGCGGGACCGGAGCCTCTCAATGTCAAGGGGTTTTGTCAGATAGTCGCAAGCACCCTTCTGAATCGCCTCGATGGCTGATTCGGCCGAATAATGCGCGGTAATCAGAATGACATCGACACCGGGGTCAATCCCTATCATGCGCTCCAATATCTCTATACCGCTCATCTTCGGCATTACCAAGTCCAGCAGAACCAGCCGGGGGCGCACCCGCAAGAACGTCCTTAAGCCTTCTTCGGGATCTTGCTCTGTCAGGATCTCCAGCCCATCAAACTCGAGCGCCGATCGAATGAAATCCAGGTTCTCACGATTGTCATCGATGGCCAACAACCTGAAGAGACTCGGTGAAGTCATTGAATACTCCGAGGTTCATTACCGTCAGTCTGAACTCCATAGTACCTGAAGCTTGGAGGGGTCAGCCGTTGGAACTGTTCGGCCGGGGAGAAACGATGCCATTCGACATTCATTGTCGCCTTCGCGACCGGGAAGCGAGTCCGGCGCAGTTTTATGGGAGGCGCCATGTTCACACGGCGTGTGAAAAACAAAACTGATCCACTATCGAGAATCGCAAGAGGGCGAGCGTCGGCCCGTGGGGGTTCAGGAGACAGGAGACCGCACAGCCCCCCCCGACCACCAAAGCTCACGCCTGCCCGCACTCTGGCCCGCAGGCGAGAGGAGTCAAAACGCAATGATGTGTGCAAAGCTGTACTTACCTTTGGGCACCGAATGCGCGGGTCGACGTAAAATCGACAAAACGCCTCATTCTCCAGCCGAGTCCATTGTTCGTCGTTTTCCTTCAATCCACTCACGATCGCTATGTAACGACAGCTATGCCGCAGGAACCGTCGAGGGTGGGCTGCCGCTCTAGCCCTCCGCTGCCTGGTCCAACACCGTTCGCAATTGACGCAAAAGAGCCAGCCGGGTAAACGGCTTTGGGAGAAGAACAACGCCCGGTTCCAGCACCGCTTGATTAGCGATCAAGGGCCCCGTGTAACCGGACATATAGACTACCTTTATGTGAGGCCGGGACTTGCAAATGCGATTGGCCAGCTCGCGCCCGTTTAGGCCGGGCAGGACGACATCGGCGAGGAGTACATGGATGGGTTCTGCGTAGTCGGTCGAGCGAGCGATTGCGGCTGGCCCATCAGCAGCCTCCAACACTGTGTACCCTTCTGTCCTGAGGAGTTCAGCGGTTACTTCACGCAAGCCACGCTCATCCTCTACCAGCAAGACCGTCTCCGGCCCACCCTGAACGGCGGCTTCTGTTCTAGCCGGAGAGCGCGACTCCGCTTCCTCCTCGATTCTGGGAAAATAGAGTCTGAAGGTCGCTCCCTTGCCTTCCTCACTGTAAACGCCAACGTGACCACCGGCCTGCTCCATCGCACCATACACCATAGATAGTCCCAGACCTGTGCCTTGCCCGGGAGACTTGGTGGTGAAGAACGGATCGAAGATCTTCGCCATGGTCGCGGGAGCTATTCCAGAACCAGTGTCACTGACCGACAACACGACGTAAGCACCGGGACGAACCTTAGGATGACGTCTGGTATAGCTCTCGTCGAGCTCCAGGTCCGCAGTTTCGATGATGATCTTTCCGCCCTGAGGCATGGCATCGCAGGCGTTTACCACCAGATTCATTAATATCTGCTCGACTTGGCTCGAGTCTGCTCTCACGTTGCCCAGAGTGAGGGAAGGTTGGAACCTCAAGTCAACATCCGCAGATATGACCCGCAGCAGCATTTGGAGCAAATCTCCTACAACGGCATTGAGATTAAGGACGCTGGGCCGCAGCACTTGTTGTCGGCTGAATGCCAGCAGCTGGCCAGTCAACCGGGCAGCATGCTGTGCCGCCTTTCTGATTTGCGCGACATCTCTTCCGACTGCGTCCGGGTGGGCGCGGCCTTCAGCCAGATCGCAATAGCCCATAATGACGCCAAGCATGTTATTGAAGTCATGGGCGACACCGCCGGCGAGCCGTCCCGCGGCCTCCATCTTCTGAGCTTGTCGAAACTGTTCTTCCATGGTTCTCGCCTCCGTGATGTCGTTGGTAATGGCCAGGACGCACGAGGTTCCCTCGAGTTGAATGAGCTCGGCGGAGACCTGAACTGCCCTTGTTCCATGGGATCGTGAATTAAACACAGTTTCAAAGGAGCTGACCAGTCCGACGCGGTCCAGCTCCGCAATCATTCTTGTGCGGTCCTCAGGTATCTCCCAGACGCATAGCTCCAGGGTTGTGCGACCAACCACCTCCTCTCGCTGACGACCGATCATGTGCAAGAAGACGTCATTTGCATCCAGGTATCGGCCCTCGGCTTTGGTGCTGATCGTGATCGCCGCCGGGCTGGATCGAAAGGCCTTGGAAAACTTTTCTTCTGATTGCCGGAGTCTTTCCTCGTTTCTTAGGACAGCGGTGACGTCGTGCGCCAGAACCAGCATGGCGCCAGTTCCCCGAAAGTTTACCTCGTGGCTGAAAATCTCGGCCTCGATCAGCGTGCCGTCCCTCTTCCGGTGCGTCCTGTTCTCGGCTTGCTCGAGCCCGCGAGGACGGCTTTGAAGCCCGGACGTCAAGCCGACGGAGGGCTCTTCTTTGGGCTGTAAATCAAGGAGGGTCATCCTCAGGAATTCTTCCCGGGAATATCCGTAGTGACGTATCGCTGCTTCATTGACCGCGAGGAAAGTGAGGGTAGTGCGATCAAACACCCACATGGGCTGCGGATTACTCTCGAAAAGCAGGCGGTATTGTTTTTCCGATTCCTGGTGTTCTTGTTCTAGGCGGCTCTGCTTTTGACGCAGGTTCCTTTCGTCGAGCGCTCGCCGGACCGCGTGGGGCAAGCGCGTGAGATTGTTCTTGAGCACATAATCGGTTGCTCCTTCCCGAATGCAATCGACGGCAGTTTCTTCCCCCAAAGTGCCTGACACGTAGATAAAAGGCACGTCGAGCCCAAACTGGCGTACCCAGCGCAGGGCCTCCAAACCGCCCCAGCCTGGCAGTGTAAAATCACACAGGATCACGTCGTACGCTTTGGCAGCCGCCCACTGCATAAACTCGCTCGCGTTTCGCGTCTGATCGCTCTCCACCCGCAGCCCGCCCGCAGCCAGGCTACGCAGGGCCAGAGCGGCGTCTGCGGGGTTGTCTTCGAGTATGAGGATCCTAATCGTCGCCGACTCGCCCGTTGTGCTGCTAATCATGCGCCGCTCCGCGGACGTGATGGCGCTGCCAAATTTCGCTCCCCACCCCGGGAAGCACATGCTGAAGTCCAGGCTGCGGATTGGTTCAAGGCGGACTGGATCCTGTTTGACGAAAACGGAATTGTCGGCAAGAAGCACGCCGGAGAACACCTTGGACTTCCGATATCAAGCCCCAATGGGTGCGCTGGCAGCGGCCGGCCGTGCAAGAGGTTGATAAAGGTGGAGATTTTGGAATGATGCGGAGCCCGAGTCAGGCGGGGAATGAAGGGCGGCACTCGATCGCCGCGACAGCGAGGGGGCTGACAAGCTTTCGATTCATCGCAAGGGCGAGCTAGACTGCGGGCGGACGCCATACAGCAAACTCCTTGGCGTTTCTCTCGACAGCCGCCGTCCAAGACTTCCGGACAACGCAAAGAGGGCCCCCGCGCAGGGCCCAGGAGAAGCTAGAAAACATTGACCTTTACCTTCTCCGCTTGTCGACCTTCGAAACGACCTTCCGCCGTTCCTCAGCCCGCCTAGAAACGCACACCGGCGACTGGCGGGCTGCCCCTCATTTACTTTCAGTTAAACAAATTGCTTTTAGTAAAACAAAGGCGTCCCCGCCTGTCAAGTTCCGGGGAAGAGTCGGTAGTGTCGTAACACTGCGTTGAAGCTTGGTGGCGGCCTAGGAAGAGAAGGCCGCCAGTGCGTCACGGCTTAGCCTCAGGCAGCGAGAGCAGCAGCGTAGAGCCTTTCTTGGGATAGGCTTTTTGGATCAAGTGATAGAACTGCTCCCAGTCGTCGGATGCTCGCATGAAGCCGAACAATTGGCAAACCCCAACCAGCAACGCACTCTTAGGACCAACTTGGCAGCACATCCCGCGAGTTAACAATTTACGGAATCGAAACAGGATCAAGTATTTTCGTCCGATGCTCGTCTCGTCGTGTATACAGTTAGCCCGCTTTAGAAAGCGAGACTCGCTTATAGCCCTTTTCAACCTGCATGTCCTTCTCCTTTTCATCAACGCACTGCTAGGACACTACCGAAGAGTCAATGTCCTATCGTCTCTCACACAAGAATGAGAAGAAGCGATCCCCGGCCGAAGAAGGGCGCTTGGCGGAATTGTAAAGGCGCGCATAGATCGCATCACAGGCTACAGATTGTTGTCTTCCACCACCAAAATCACGCCCATTTCCATCCCACCTGGGTCAGCCCGCTTCGTCGGAGGGGGTTGGCGCTAGACGTTCGATCCGCTTCGAGACTCCGAGAATGACTTCTTGGCGTCGGCGTTAAAGGCGAAGCGGAAGGTCGCTCCTCGTCCGACGGCACTTTCAGCCCATATTCGGCCTCCGTGCCGGTGAATGATGCGCTGTACGGTTGCAAGACCAACCCCAGTGCCCGGAAAGTCGTGCCCGTCGTGCAAACGCTGGAAGGGACCGAAGAGCCTGTCGGCATGGCGCATGTCGAATCCCGCACCATTGTCTCGCACGAAAAAAACAGGTTCCGTGCCATGGATTTCGGCGCCGAATTCGATGTGAGCATCGGGACGGTTGCCGGTAAATTTCCAGGCATTGCCCAGCAGGTTTTCGAGCATTAGACGCAGCAGGGTGCGGTCTCCCTCTGCCATCAGACTTGGAGCGATAGTAAAAGTCACGGTTCTTCTAGGACTCGCGCTTTGCAGCTGGGAGACGATCTCTTGGGCAAACTCGCTCAGGTTGACCGTTTCGCGAATCAGTTCCTGACGCGCCGTACGCGCAAGGTTCAGCAGATCGTCGATCAGGTGTCCCATGTCCTCCGCACCGGCGCGAATGCGCTGAAGATGCGCTCTCCCATCTTCCGACAGCTTTTCGCCGCAGTCCTCAAGCAGAGCAAGGCTGAAACCGTCAATCGCCCGCAAGGGTGCCCGGAGATCGTGAGAGACGGAATAGCTGAAGCTCTCCAGTTCCTTATTGACGGCGAGAAGCTCTGCATTGCGGCGTTCGAGTTCCCGGTTCAGATTCCGTACTGCGTCTTGAGCCCTCTTTTGCTCCGTAATGTCACGAATGGCACTCGAGACCAGCACGCCTTCCTCGGTATCGAGTGGACTTAAACTGATTTCCACGGGGAATTCATGACCGTCTTTGTGCAAGCCGTACAGCTCGAGACCCGCCTTCATCGGGCGCACTCGAAGTTCGGCAGAGAAGCCCGCCCTGTGTTCTGCGTGCGGGCCGCGGAACCGCTGCGGCATCAGCATCTCAACGGGTTGGCCGACCAACTCTTCGCGCCGGTACCCGAATACTGTTTGCACCTGGGCGTTCACCAGGACAATCCTGCCCTGCTGGTTCACCACAACCATTGCATCCGGGGCCGCCTCCAGCAATGCCCGGAATTTTGCCTCTCCTTGTTCGTGCTCGTCTCGACGTGGTTCGAAGGCGTTCGTGTTTTGGACGAGAGCAAGTCCCCCGGGTACACTGAAGAGAAGCGCGGTGGCAGTCGTCACTGACGCCAAAGCGGAGAAAGCCTTCACCATTCCGGACAGCACGGACACCGGATTCCATATGGTGACAACCCCCATGAAATGCGTTGTGCCGCAAGCCACGAGGAACAATCCGACAGCCAGAAATATCTCGTGAAAGAGTGCCTCACGCCGCCCCCTGCAGACCAAGTACGCGAGCGTTCCTGGAATTGAGACAAAGGCAAGGCCAGTGAACCAATCTGCGGTCAGGTGCGTCCACAGAAGGCCCGGCCTTCCGAGGCAGCGGTAGAAGTGAGACAGGCAATTCGTCGCCGAAACGCCGCCTGCCAACGTTAGCCAGACCAGATAGGGACCAGTCCCAAGAGTGAATAAAGTCGCGGCCCTATGAAAGGTCTTCCTAGAAGGATTGAAGGTGCGCGTGTGGAGTTGAGACATCGTGAAGAAATCTTACCGCAGGTTCGGAGCAACCAAACGCGGGCCAGGTGCGACGAGGAAACTGGACGGTAACATCACCGCCCATCCGCTCTCGCGGGCTACGGAGAAGACTTATCCTCCAGTAGCACCCACCGAAGGAGTACCTTCAAGTTACGACGATCTGTGAAACGCCATGCCCCGCAAGTCATTGTTAGATAACGCCTCAAAACGACGGGAGCGTGAGCGGAGAACATTTAGGAGCCACTTGCTGCGGAGCCCACCGGAACTGTTGGCTGTCCACAAACTGGATGGGATTCCATCCCGCAGACAGCCCCCGCCACCGGACTGCAAAAGCTCACCAATCTTCCGCGGCAAGTGGTTCTGCGGAAAGGGGTTAACAACCAGCGGCAAACTCGGTTTGAGAGCCGATTGGAAGCGCGCGTGCTCATTTGCTTCTGCCTTCCTCCAAAAAAGACGGCCACGAACGGCTGCTGACAGGGTATCGGCCGCCAGAAAGGAAGTCCTGGGCCCCGATGGAAGCTGGACTCATAGGTTCAGAGCTAACTGGCATGGGCAGTGGCACCAGCATGCGTGATCGCATGCGGGTGATTGAGCATCGCGATTGGTGGTTGTGGGTCTGCGCGGTCCTTATCACGCTGCTTCTGACCGTCGGCATGGTCTCGTTCGGGTTCTCCGCGCTCCATATACGGCGTCCGGAACTGAATTCTGCGCCGCTGAATGACACGATGCTTGGCCTGGTAGGGCTGGTTCTGCTGTTCGACATCTACACAGTCTACCAGCACTTCCAGATCCAGAGTGTCCGGAAGCAGCTGGTTGAACGCGAGGAATTGTTCCGGCTGATCACGGAAAACGCCGCCGACATGATCGCTGTGGTCGATGCGAAGGGCAGGCGACTTTACAACAGCCCATCGTACGAAAAGATCCTAGGTTACACCAGGGAAGATCTGCGAAGCACAAGCCCGCCAGACCAAATCCATCCGGAGGATCGAGAGAAGGTGATGAAGGCAGCCGCAGAGGCGCTGCGCTCGGGCGCGGGTACCAACCTGGAATACCGTATGCAACATAAGGATGGGACTTGGCGCATGCTGGAATCCAGCGCTAGCGCCATCGTGAAGGCGGGACAAGTCGAGAAGTTGGTCATCGTGAATCGTGACGTGACCGAACGCAAGCGACTGGAAGAGCAATTTCGCCAGTCTCAGAAAATGGAAGCGGTGGGACGCCTTTCTGGAGGTGTGGCCCACGACTTTAACAACCTCCTCGGAGTCATTATCGGTTACGGGGAAATCGTGCAAGATGGCACCGCAGCGGATAGTCCACTCCGTACCTGTGTGGATGAAATGCTGAAAGCTGGGCATCGAGCCGCCTCGTTGACCCGGCAGTTGCTCGCGTTCAGCCGGCAGCAAGTGATGGACCCGCGGGTCTTGGACCTGAACGTGGTGGTCAAAGACATGGAAAAGATGCTGAAGCGCCTGATCAGCGAAGACATCCAGCTTAGAACCGATCTGGACCCTGGACCCGCACGCATAAGGGCGGACCAGGGTCAGATCGAGCAGGTGATCATGAATCTGGTGGTCAATGGGCGCGATGCCATGCCCAACGGCGGCAGACTAGAAATTACCACTTGCGATATTCACATGGACGATAACTTCGTCCGCCGCTATCCCTACCCTGTGCGGGTTGGGGACTATGTTCTGCTCACCGTATCCGACACGGGAGTCGGGATGGACGCAACCACGCGCACGCACGTCTTCGAGCCCTTCTTTACAACTAAGGGAAAGGGCAAGGGTACCGGGCTCGGGTTGTCCACCGTGTACGGCGTGGTCAAGCAGAGTGGAGGCTACATCGAGGTCAACAGTGAGCCGGGCGCCGGGGCTACGTTCAAGATCTACCTTCCCAAAGTTGAAGACGCTCTTGACGCCCAAAAACCCGCGGCTGAACTGCCAGATTCTCTGCATGGAACCGAGACCGTACTGCTGGTGGAAGACGAGCTTTCTCTCCGCAAGCTGAGCCGCCATCTCTTGGAGCTCTGCGGGTACTCCGTGCTCGAAGCGGAGAACGGGGCGGAGGCGTTGAAGATCAGCCAGGAGCAGCACCAGCGGATCATCCATCTGCTCTTGACCGATGTCGTTATGCCCGGCATGAGCGGCCGAGCTCTCGCCGACCAACTGGTCAAGCAGCGGCCCGAGACTCGTGTCGTCTACATGTCCGGATACACGGGCCAGACGGTTGGCGAACACGGGGTTTTGGCAGAAGGCAGTTTCTTTCTTCCCAAGCCGTTTACCCGGGAAGGGTTGGCCCGCAAAGTACGGACGGCACTGGATGGGAGGGCGGCTGCGGTCGGCGCCGACTAAGGCGCACAGCCAACGATGAAGTGGAATCTCGCAAGGAGCAAAAAATGGAAAAGATCCTGGTTGTCGACGATGATGATGCCATGCGTGGTCTTATAAGAATGCGCTTGTCGGATACCTACGAGACGATCGACACGGGAAATCCGGTACAAGCCCTGGGGCTCGCTCTCGAACACCGGCCTCGCGCCATCCTGCTCGATCTGATGATGCCGGACTGCTCAGGGTTCGAGCTGTGCCAGAGCTTCCACAACCTGAGTTACACAGCCCGGATTCCGATCTTCGTTGTGACTGGCGAGTCGGCGCAGAAATACCAAGAATACATGAGCAGTCTAGGCGCTGCAGGCTATTTCGAGAAGCCCATTGACTTCGCAAAATTGAAGAGCCGCTTGGCGACCGAGTTGCAGAGCCGGACTCTAGAACGACGTGCTCATGTGCGGGTCAAAATGAAGCTCATCGTTAAACTAAAGGGTACGGACGAATCCCGGCGATCATTCGAACAGCTCACGACGACGGAAAATGTGAGCGCCGGCGGATTTTTGTGCGCCCTGCCGCTCGCCTTGTCAGCGGATTCCACCGTTCAGGTTTTTCTTTCCGGAGCCGGCCACGAGCGCTACGCCGGTCGTGCCCGGGTTGTCCGTAAAGAGGCTCCCGACACTCCTTGGCAGCGCTACGCCTTTCAATTCATCGAACGAACCGCGGAATGGGTCCTGCAGGGCTAGAACTCGTCTGGCTCTGTTGCCACGCTCGGAAGAAGCCGCGTAGCGTTGGAAGGACGCGGCTTCAAAGGCGGGCAGGCAATGATCCAAGAGTTAACGCGGCCTGTGAGGCCTGCCCTTCCACGCTGGCCCGCAGCGTCCGCGTCCCTGATTTGACTACAAGCTATCTCACAAATAGCAGGTCGTCCTGGAAGGATGCCCGGAGGTCCAGCGAGCAGGACTCGGGAGTCCAATTATTGCCAGCCTTAGTCCCGCTCGCCGACCACCTGAAAGGCGCGGCGTAATTGAACCATTGAACCTCCAGATGCGACGTTTCGTGCCGGAGAGGGCATACGCTTGCAACTTGCCTGCTGGGGCCCGATCACCCGGCGTTGGACATCGAGGGTCTCTCTCCAACTTTTCCGCCTCGGGATATTGCCCTCCGTTGCCCACAGTCATAGCCGGGTGACGATTTCTTCCACCGTGTCAGGATGGTCCGGCCCGAGCACACGACGTTCCACGTCGAGCGTATTGAGCACAAGCTTCTCCGACTCAGAAAGTTATTGGGACTGTTGTTCTAACGAGGCGAGTTGCTTGGCGTGCTCGACCAGCGCCGCGAACCGGGGGTCGCCGTGCAGCGACTTGAGCGCTTCCTCCTCGCCGATGGCAAGCTTCCCAGCTACGGGCAGGCCGTGATCAACAGCTTCGCGCAAGAGCGATAGAGCTTCATCATTGCGCCCCCGTACGGCCACCACAAGACCCAGAACGTACAGAGCGTCGGCGGTCTGCCGATCGTCAGGCCCGAATAGGCGTCGCAGACTGTCAACGCACTTGCGCAGCAAACTTTCTGACTCCGCGTATTGGCCTTCACTTAGTAGAGTGAGCGCCAGAGTGTGCATTGTGAGCAGCGTGGTTTGGTCTTCAAGTCCGAATACCCTACGGTCAGCATCGAGAATCTGGCGATCCAGCTTCTCCGACTCGCTGTGTCGACCTTCCCGGCTCAGGGTGAAGGCCAAATTGCCTGCCATGATCAAGGTGTCTGGGTGCTCGGGCCCGAGCACGCGGCGGTCGATATCGAGAGCCTCTCGCTGCAACTTCTCGGCCTCAGGATAGTTTCCTTCGTTCCCAAGCGCCAAGGACAGTGCGCGGAATGTCGCCACTGTGTCGGGGTGGTCCGGACCGTACACTCGCCGCTCGATGTCTAGGAGGCCGCGAAGCACTTTCTCCGATTCGGAGTACTTTCCTTGGAATCCAAGCGTCATTCCCAGATTACTAGTTGAACGAAGCGTCTCCGAGTTTTCAGGCCCGAGGACGCGACGTTCAATCTCGAGTGCCTCACGATACAGCTTCTCCGCTTCGGACGCCCGGTGCTCCACCTCAAGGGTGCCAGCAAGGTTGTTAACTGTCACGAGTGTGTCAAGCCGCTCCGGACCAAGGACCCGGCGCTGTAGATCGAGAATCTGGCGCAGCAGTTTTTCCGATTCGGGGAGATGGTTATTCCGCTGCAGAATCCATCCGAGATTACTGCTCGTCCTGAGTGTGACCGGATTCTCTGGCCCCAGCAGCCGCCGCTGAATATCCACCGCTTGCTGATACAACGGCTGCGCTCGTCCATAAAGCCCAAGCCTTTCATATACGGTGCCCATTACATCCATCAGCTGCGCTTGCAACTCTGGGTCTTTTGCGAGTCCTGTGCCAATATCATTCGATGCCTTGTCGAGGATCTCTCGGGCAGTGATGCTGTTGCCACGAGCCTCGCCGGGGTCCGATACCTTGAACATGCTGGTCGTGAAATCTGCGATTCGAGTTGCACGGTCGCGTTCCCGCGTAATGCGGCGTAGCTGTAGCGCCTCGACCGCGGCGAAACTGACCAGCAAAACCAGGATCACGCCTGCCACGGACGCTGCGACGAGATGCCGGCGCAGGTACTTTTGGATGCGATAGGGCGCGCTGGCAGGCCGCGCCTTCACCGCTTCATGGTTCAAATAGCGTTGAATGTCAGCGGCTAACTCGGACGGCGTACCATAGCGGCGCTCTCGCTCCCTCTCGATAGCTTTCATCGTGATCCAGTCGAGATCGCCGTGCAGTTCGCTTACAAGTTGTTTCGGATCAGTGCCCCGCCCGGCTGCCGCAGCGGCCGCAGTGGCCGGGTCCGAGCTGAGCTTTGCGCTCGGACGAGGCGGATCCTCCTCCCGCAGTTGCCTCAACATTTCATCTACGGGCCGCTTCTTGCTGGTGTCAAACGGCAACGATCCGGTCAGGAGTTCGTACAGGACCACCCCTAATGAGTACACGTCAGTTCGTGTATCCACATCCAGATCCCCCGGATTGGCCTGCTCGGGGCTTATGTACCCAGGCGTCCCGACAAGTATCCCCGTGTGCGTGAAGAGGGTCTGCCCTCCGAGCGGGGTTACCGCCTTGGCCAACCCAAAATCGATGAGCCGCGGTTTCGGCTTGCCGTCCACCTCTACCGCCAGAATGTTCGCGGGCTTCAGGTCGCGGTGGATGACCGCCTTCTGGTGCGCGTGCTGCACGCCGTCGCAGGCCTCTATAAACAGCTCCAGCCGCTTGCGAATCCCCAACTTCTTCTGGTCGCAATAATCGGTAACGGCCAACCCAGGTACGTACTCCATGACGAAAAAGAGCTGGCCATCGGCGGTCGCGCCTGCGTCGAACACCTTGGCGATGGCCGGGTGATCCATGATCGCCAACGATTGACGCTCCAACTGAAATCTCCGCCGTGCGGCTTCGTCGTACATGCCTCCGCGGATCAGCTTTAATGCCACCTGCCGCTCTACCGGGGCGGTTTGCTGGGCCAGCCATACCTGCCCCATCCCGCCTTCTCCCAGCTTTCGAAGGAGTTGATACGGACCAATACTTTTCGGTTCGGTCGGGTGTTCCTGCGATGAGTCCAGCCAGGAAGGTTTCGAAAGGCCGTTCGAGCTTTCGTAGGCCGAAAGCAGTGATTCCATCTCTGCGCGCAGCGAACTGTCCTGACCGCAGACGGAGTCGAGATAGGCGATCCGCTCGTCTGCTGGGCGTTCCAGCGCTCCGGCAAAGATTTCTTTAAGTTTGCTCCACGTTTCCGTCTCGGCCACTGTCGCTTCTCCGCATCTGGCGCGATAACCAGGCCTTGGCCATGTTCCAGTCCCGCTTCACCGTGGCGGGAGAGATCTTCAGCACTTCGGCGGTTTCTTCGATGGTTAACCCGCCGAAACATCGCAGTTCGACGATTTGGCTTTGCTGCTCGTCGCGCTGCGTCAGAGCCTTGAGCGCATCATCTAAGTCCACCAAGTCCTTGCGCGACGCTTGTGGTAACTCAACCGCTTCGCCGAGTTCAATCGTGCAGTCGGCGCCCCGCTTGGCCGCACCATGAGCCCGGGCATAGTCCACCAGGATCTGTCGCATGAGTCTCGCG
>Ga0181536_10001185_pt1 | contig 30891 bp, 35 predicted proteins | sample PEATcosm2014_Bin_41_FD_121105 | JGI IMG/M metagenome (GOLD analysis project Ga0181536, IMG submission 121105) | Peatland microbial communities from MTU Mesocosm Facility, Houghton, MI, USA - PEATcosm2014_Bin17_60_metaG | ecosystem: Environmental > Terrestrial > Soil > Wetlands > Peat | place...
AGCGACAGGACTCTGCCCAGCAAAAGAGCATATGCCGGGGGTTCACCCGACGGCTAAGGCGGCCATGAATCGTTGTGATGGGCACAAAAATAAGTGCACTCCCGCAGGGGTAGTCCTATAATTTGGAAGAATCTAATTTTTCAATGCGCAGCGCTCGGTTCTGGCCGTTCCACAACGACCTTTCTGCGCAACACTATAGAAAGAAGCCGTGACATTCGGCCCTTCGGAGGATACATCTTGGCTACGACCGAACCGCGTCTCGAACACAAAACTTTGAAGATACGGCAACTCATCGAGGATTACCGCCTGGGCCGGATCGTTATCCCAGAATTCCAGCGTGAGTATGTTTGGAAGAAGAGCAAGGCTCCCAAGCTTGTCGATTCGCTATACCGCGGATTTCCGATTTCCTCCCTTCTGCTGTGGCAAAGCACAGAAGAGACCCGTTCGCGTCGTTTGGACCCGAGACCAAAACGCACTTCGGTGATGAATTGGCTTATCGATGGCCAGCAAAGAGCCATTACGTTGGCAAGAACTATGAGTGGCGACCAAGATATTGAAGTAGTCTTCAACCCTTCCGAAGATGCCTTCAGTCTCGCTAATGCTGCCACCCGCAATGATTCGAATTGGGTCCGAATAGCAGAACTCTGGGATGATGAACTCTACCGCAACTTAAGGCGAAACCTCGACGGCAGTAGAGCTGCGATTAAGCGCGAGGCCTCGTTTGAAAGAGTCCGACGCATACTGGACTATGAGGTGCCGCTTGTCCTTATGGTGGATCACAGCTTTAAAGACGCCGTAACAGCATTTGAGCGCATCAATACGCTCGGCGTAAAGCTTAAGAAGGAAGACATCGAAAGCGCAAACATAGCCGCACGTCACTCTGGGTTTATTGCCGATGAGGTTGCACCATTCCTCGAAAAACTTAGAACTCAGGGGTTCAACAGAATAAATATCATGCACCTTTTTCGCGCCTGCGCATTTGTTGCCAAGCCCGACGGACGGAATCGAACCCCACTCCACGAACTCGAAAGTAAGGAAGTTCTAGCAGCCTGGAGGCAGACAGAGCGAGCCACAGAACAGGCCATCGGGCTTATAAGGAGCGAGCTTGGCCTCATTAACATGGACGTACTCTGGTCCGGGTCGCTCGTCGTGCCTATCATCGCGCTATGCGCTGCCACTCCGCCTCGTCAACGCGATTCTAAAGAGTTTATTGGATGGTTAGCTCTCGCCGCCCTCCTGCATCGGTACAGCAGTTCAAGTGAAACCGCGCTTGACCAAGACCTTAGAGCCTGCCGCGAAAACGACCCAATCGGAGCGTTGTTGAAGAATCTGAGGCAGATTCGTGCAACCACCGCAGCACTGCCCTCCGACTTCTCCGGAGCGCTCGCCGACCGGAGCGGATTGTTTGCCCTCTACGTTTCATGTATGCATTGCGGAATACTAGATTTTTACACAGGTGCAAAAGTTCTGCTCCAAAATGCCGTAGATCGCCACCACATTTTCCCCAGGGCACAGTTTCCTGAGCCGCTAAGAACGAAAGCCGACAACGTCGCCAACATCGCCTTCATCACTGGAGACGTGAACAAGTCCATAAGTCAAACCGGCCCCGAGGTCTACCTCAGGAAAATTGGCCGAAAGGTGTTGGAAAGCCAATGCGTTCCGCAAGAACAGGGACTTTGGGCCATTGACCGTGCCGAAGATTTTTGGGCCGCTCGCCGTGATTTGCTTGCTGAATCATTCAATGACTTCCTGAGATGCGCATTCCCGCAGAGACGTCTTGGGCTGGGATAAGTACACTTGAGCTGCCCGCTCACCGGCATCAATCGCTCACACGCCGACGAATATCTTTCAGCAGCACCAGCAGATTGAGCGGGTCTGCTGGCGAGGCGGCAAAATCGAACTGCTCATAATACCGCCGCGCTTGCTCATCCTTTGCATGGACGGCAAGCGCCCGAATGCCGGCGATCTCGGCGGCCTGCATGGTTCGCAGCACGGCATCCCGCAGCAGCGCGCGTCCGACGCCCTTTTTCTGCCAGTCTTTATGAACGGCCAGACGAGCCAGCAGCATGACCGGCACCGGATGCCGCGCAAGCCCCTTCTGTAATCGTTCCGGCGCATCGGCATACTCAATCTGCCCGACGGCCAGGCTGTAATATCCAACCACAACCTCTTCAACCAGACCAACGTAAGTCTGAGCCGCGCCCGCGCCCTGATTCTGCAGCGCGTGCTTGCGCAGCCAGCCGTTCAACACATCTTGTCCGCAGTCGAAGGCGTCTACTGGATGGTCGCGCCGGAGTTTCTCGATGATGCGGGTTTCGATCATCGCGCCGCGCCGGAGTTTGCCTCGCTGGCATCGAAGAATCCAGGTTCATCGAGGAGGGCTTGCAAACGAGGCAGGGGACGGGCGGGCGCATCGAGGGCGGTTTGGAACGCGGCCCACTTCTCCGCGTCCAGGCCGAAGACTTGGCGCTCGGCCAGGGTTTCCTCTGCGCGCGCGAGAGCGCTTTCCATCACAAAATCGCTCATTGACCGATGAACGGCGGATGCGGCAGCCTGCAACTTTGCCTTTGCCGCGGGCGATACCCGCACATCCAGCTTTTCCGTGCGCCGTTCTGTCAGGATGGGTTGAGTGGCCATGAGATTTCTCCGCTGCTTCCTAGATGATGGCCGATTGTCATGACAATGTCAAGACAGGATGCAAACATTTCCTCAGTATCCAGCCTCGCGCCCGTGCCGAACCGCCAAGATCACGACTTGCTGCCCGTCGTAGTGATACAAGGCCACATACGTCCCATGCCCGAACTCAATCACCCATTCCCGGAACTCGGGCGGCAACTCATCGACGGGACGGCCCATCTGCGGATGCTTGCCCAGCGCTTTCACACCCTGCCGGATCGCCTTGACGGCGCGTCTGGCCGCGTCCGGACTCTTGGGAGCCAGAAAAGCGTGCAGACGGGCCACATCGCGCAAGGCCGGTTGCGACCATTTCAGACGTGGCATTCGGGGGCCTCGGCGTCCTCGCCCGCTTCGAGTTTGGCCAGCCAGGCGTCCGCTTCCTCGGCTGTCGCATGAAGGCCGGTCGTCTGGTAGTGATTCCAGGCCGCCAGCGCGTCCTGGCGCAACTGCTCCCGCTTCTCCTCGCGGCTCACGTACTGCTCGACGGCCTCGCGCATCACCCAGTGCGGAGACCGCCGCCGCGCCGCCGCAAGCCGTTGTATGCGCTCTTTCAGATCAAGATCAAGCTTCAGGCTGGTTGTGCAAGATGTCGCCATCGCGGGTGCTCCAAGGTGTTACTTTATCGTACCATACACAGACTTGCGGCGGGGCGCCGAGCGCTCCAGTTCTCGGTTTCGATTCCTGGGAAAGCTCAGACCGGAACCGTGAAAAATCGCATCATGAAAGCCTAGTTTCGCTCTAACCCGAAAGCAACTTCAGCGTACACTGGATGGGTATGAAAATAGGAATCGATTTTGGAACGACCCGAGTGGTGGTTGCCGCCGTGGACCGGGGCAACTTTCCGCTTGTGAACTTCGAGGCTCCGGATGGGCAGGCGCGCGACTGGTTCCCCCCCGTGGTTGCGATCTACGGGGATGCGCGCCGCTATGGCTGGGAGGCGATTGCCGCGCAGGAGGATGAGCGCTGGACCGTGGTTCGCTCCCTCAAGCGTTACCTGCGCGCCGCCGGCCCGCATACCGAGGTGACTGTGGGTGGGCAAGTCTTGCCGCTGCGGCTGCTGATGGCGGAGATGATGGAGGCCCTCAAAACGCAACTGCTGGAGCACTCGAATTTAGGCGCGGACTCCGGCGAGGATCGGATCGAGCGCCTGGAAGTCATGCTCGGGGTTCCCGCCAACGCCAACAGCAATCAGCGCTTCCTGACCGAGGAAGCAGCCTGGGAGGCGGGCTTCACGGTGCTTGGCCTGCTCAATGAGCCGTCCGCCGCGGCCATCGAGTTTACTCACCGCAACAGCGCAGAACGCAAGAGCAGGGCCGGCAGCGGTCTGGTCGTCTACGACCTCGGCGGCGGCACCTTTGACGTCTCGCTGGTCACCCTGGGCGAGACGGAACACACCGTCGAAGCCTCCGACGGCATTCCGGCTCTGGGCGGCGACGACTTCGACCAGATTCTGGCCGACCTGGTATTGAATAGCCTCGGCGAACACGGCAATCTCACCGCGTCGGAGAGCTATCGCCTGCTGGAGGAATGCCGAGAAAAGAAAGAGTCGCTGAACGCCAACACCCGCAAGATCACGCTCGATCTGGAGCGGGTTCGCGCCGGATGGGAGCAGATCACCATCCCCGTGGACGAGTTCTACGAGAGCTGCCGTCCGCTGATCGAGCAGACCCGCGCCGTGGTCGAGAACCTGCTTGCCGCCCACGCAGGGCGCTCGCTGGACACCCTCTACGTGACTGGCGGCGGAGCGGAGCTGCCCCCCGTGGCCCGCATCCTGCGCGAAAACTTCGGGCGCAAGGTGCGGCGCTCGGCCTATATGCGTTCCGCCAGCGCCATCGGGCTGGCCATCCGCGCCGGCGCCTTGGCCGACAAGTTGCCCGAAAACACGATACGCGACCAGTTCAATCGCAACTTCGGCATCTGGCGCGAAACCGATCATGGCGGAACCATCCTCTTCGACCTGATCTTTTCCCGCGGAATGCGCCTTCCAGCCCTCGGCGAACCGCCGCTGCGCGTCGAGCGCGCCTACCAGCCGGCGCATAACGTCGGCCACTTCCGCTACCTGGAATGCTCGCAGCTCGACCAGCACGGACAGCCTTCCGGCGAGATAGCCAACTGGGGTCAGATACAGTTTCCCTTCGACCCTGAGTTACAGGGCCGCGCGGACCTGGCTACGCTTCCTGTAACTCTGCTGGAGCATCCGGAAGGCCTCGCCATTCGCGAAGAGTATAGTTGCGACTCCACAGGCCGTCTGCGCGTGAAAATCTCCGCCGAACCGGCAGGATACGAACGCGAGTTCACCATCGACCAGATCGACCAGTCGTAGAAAATAGAGTTGCGCGCCGCAGGTTGAGGAAATACTCGCGAGCTTTCCATGAAATATCTGCCACCTGCGGTAGGGCAACCGGTATGCAGCTACTTATCGTCCAAGATAGGCAGTGTGCGCAAACGGTTGCCGCGATCGTCGATGGTGACGATCATCCCGCTCTCCGTGCGCGCGGAGATGGCGTTGTGCGCCGCGATGACTCGTGCTCCAGGCCCCAGCGGGTTCCGTTCGCTGGTTCGGAGGTAAATGACGCTTGGCCGGCTCAACCGCCGCAATGCAAGCATTTGGGAGAAATCGCCATCGCCGGTGAGAATGGTTGCATTGTGTTCGACTGCCCAATCCAATAGTTCCGCGTCGGGTGCATCGCCCTTGCCCACACTCTGCCAATGCACGGCCTCGATGCCCGCGGTTTGAAGGAAATCGACCCAAAACGGTGTCAGGTTTGCATCGACGAGGATATTCATGGAACCGCGCTTACGCGCTTAGCTCCACTTCTTCTTCCTGCGCGCGCCACGCGGCATATTGCAAGGCCTCGAGCACATCTTCGCGCAGAATGTAAGGATAATCCTGGAGAACCTCATCGATGGAGTGCCCAGCGGCAAGCTGGCCAAGAATCGCGCCCACAGTCACGCGCGTCCCCTTGATGCGCGGCTTCCCGCTCACCACCCCAGGAGTACAAACGATCCGCTCCAGCGTATACATAGCGCCTCCTGTATCCAGAATCCGCGCCCTATCTCATATTGTGCCACACCACCTGCGGTGGGGCCAGCGGCCTTCGGCGGGGATTCAGGCGGCGTGGGGGGTGAGCTTGATGCCAAGACCTTTCATCACACCAAGAAAGGTCGAGAGCCGCGGATCGCCGGTGGCCGAGAGCGCCTTGTAAAGCGCCTCGCGCGTGACGCCGGCGCGGCTGGCAAGCTGGGTCATTCCCATGGCGCGGGCGATATCGCCGAGGGCGGCTGCAATCAGGGCAGGGTCGCCGTCCTCGAAGGCCGCTTCGAGATAGGCCGCGATAGACTCCGGGCTGTCGAGATACTCCGATGGGTCCCATAGAGTTGTTTTAAGTGCCATTTTGAGCCTCCTTTGCCAGCTTCTTTGCCTTGACAATGTCTGTCTGCTGCGTCTTCTTGCTGCCTCCCACGAGCAGGAGAACCAGCAGGTTTCCCCGTTGTTGCAGATAGATGCGGTAACCCGGTCCATAATCGATCCGCAACTCACTGACGCCCTCGCCGACCGGCTTCACGTCTCCGAAGTTGCCCAGCGAAAGGCGGCGGATGCGGATTTGAATGCGAGCTCGCGCATTGTGATCGCGCAGTTTACGGAGCCAGTTCGAGAAGACTTCGGTCTGGCGAACCTCGACCATGTGTCAACTATAGTTCACGAGCGGATTTTCTTCAAGCCACCTGCGGTGGGCCAGTGGCCGTCGGCGCGACGAGCGAACGGCATCGGTTACCCATCCTTCGCTGGAAAAAACAAAAGAGGGGTATCCGGCGTAAAATGAAGAGAGTGGTGAACAGGCTTCCATTCAGATTTCATGCAAATCGCAAGAGAGGAAGTTCCCCGCAATGAAACCTACCCTTACGATAGATATTCTCCTTCGAGAAGCGGCCTCGTTCTCTGCGGCGGAGAGTGCTCACGAAGAACCTGCGCTATTCGGAGTTACCGATGGCAAGGCCGTGGGGACGTATTTGGAGCACAAGTTCATCGCCTGTTTAATGGAGAAATACTCCTTCGCGGGCGGCAACTCCGCATCTGGAATCGACATTCCAAGCGTCAACGTGGATATTAAGGTCACGAGCATCAAGCAACCCCAATCCTCGTGTCCATATAAATCGGCACGGCAGAAGATTTACGGCCTTGGCTATGGCCTGATCGTCTTTGTGTACGAGAAATTCGACGACGGAGCGAGACAAACTGGACGCCTCGATATCAAGCACACAGTATTCATTGAACAGGAGCGGACCGGCGACTACCAAATGACGCGGGGGCTGCGCGAGATTCTGGAGCGAGACGGGAATGCCGAAGACTTGATTGCTTTCATGCAGGACCGCAATCTTCCGGTGGATGATATTGAAGCCCAAAACATTGCCGAGTTGCTTCTACGTCAAAAGCCCGAACAGGGCTACCTGACCATCTCTAACGCGCTTCAATGGCGGCTTCAGTACGGCCGCGCGATACAGCAGGCAGGCACGGTTGCCGGAATTCTACGGGTTTCATGATGCAAACAGTCAAACAACGCAAGAGTAGAAGAATAACCGAATTCGGAGACTTTCAGACGCCCCCAGAGTTGGCGCTTGCGGCCACGCAAATTCTTCGCGATCTTGGCGTTCGCCCGCGGTCGATCCTAGAGCCAACCTGTGGCCGTGGAGCGTTCCTAGGCGCTGCCGAAAAATGCTTCCCCGACGCAGAATCGATCATAGGCATCGATATCAATGAAAGCCACCTGAGGTTTGCGGACCTTATTGCGAATCGTTCCAACAACAGAATAGATCTGCGCCAGGGAGACTTCTTCAAGGTGGAATGGAAAGACATCGTCGCGAAGGCAGGCGGGCCGTGGCTGATTGTAGGCAATCCACCGTGGGTCACTAGCTCCAATCTTGGCGCCATCGAGAGCGACAACCTCCCGGAAAAGTCGAACTTTCAAGGGCGCGCGGGCATAGAGGCAATCACCGGAAAAAGCAACTTCGATATCTCCGAATGGATGATACTTCGCTATCTTGATTGGTTCGATTCATGCGAAGGGACCATTGCCGTACTTTGCAAGACTGCCGTTGCCCGCAAAATCCTGCTGCACATTTGGAAGAAAGAGAGTATTCCGCTGCGTGCAGCCCGTATTTATAAGATTGATGCTCTCGCCTGCTTTGGAGCATCTGTAGACGCTTGCTTTTTCGTCCTTGAATTACAGGATCGGGGAAAGGCCGTCGAATGTGAAATCTTCGCCTCGCTAAACTCCGAAACGCCCTCTCACACTATAGGTTTCATCGACGGTCATATTATCCCCCATATAGCGACATTTAATGAGCACAGAAATCTCCTGGGGCTCGATAATCGTTATATTTGGCGCTCCGGGATCAAACACGACTGCTCTAAGGTTATGGAGCTTATGAGAACTCCAGTAGGTTATTTGAACGGGCTTGGCGAAGCTGTGGATATTGAGGACTGCGTTCTGTTCCCGATGCTTAAGAGTTCCGACATCGGGAACGGACGCATTGAAACACGAAATGCAATGGTGGTTACACAGAGGTTCGTAGGGCAAGACACGAGTTATATCCGGACAAAAGCTCCCCGTACATGGCGCTACCTGGAAAGCCATGCTGAGTTGCTGAATAAGCGCGGAAGCATCATCTACAAGAACAAGCCTGCGTATTCCATCTTCGGCGTGGGACCGTACAGCTTTGCTCCTTGGAAGGTGGCAATTTCTGGATTTTACAAAAAACTTAACTTCGTCAAGATAGGCTCATTGGACGGAACCCCCGTCGTTTTCGACGATACGGTTTACTTCCTCCCTTGCTGGTCTGAGGATGAGGCGGAATTCATCGACAGCATACTCCACTCTGAGGCTGCTCAAGCATTCTTCCATTCAATGATTCATTGGGATGAGAAGCGTCCGATCACAGTTGAAATCCTGAAACGCCTCAGCATTCGAAAACTGGCAGCAGCGCTCGGGCGTGAAAACGAATACTTCCGATTCACCGAATATCAAGAACCGCCTCTTTTCGCGGCCATATAATAATCTTTTCTCCAGGTAGCAGGTAACCCACTTCTTGTTAGGGTTTTCGCGCAAAAGTAGGTGCCCATATTTCGCCTGCTCCAACGGGCAATCGTTCAGCTTGCTTGCTGCGCTTCATGAAAATGCCCCCAAATAGTCTCTGCCGTTTTGCGCGGCACCACGGCGGCCAGCGACTCGACGGTGGCTTGCTGCACGTCGCGCAAGCTGCCGAAGTGAGTTAGCAGCCGTTGCCGGGTCTGCGGGCCTACGCCGGGGATATTCAGTAACTCCGAGTCGCGGTCGCGCATGGCTCTGCGCTGGCGGTGGTAGCCGACGGCGAAGCGGTGGCTCTCGTCGCGGATAAGCTGGACCAGATGCAGCACCGGCGAGCGGCGGTCCAGCACCACCGGCTCCTGCTCGTTGCCGTAGAGGTAGATGACCTCCTCTTTCTTGGCGATCGACGCGAGCGGCTGCGCGGTGATGCCGAGAGACCCCAGCGCCTCGGCGGCGGCGTGAAGCTGGCCGAGGCCGCCATCGACCAGGATGAGCGAGGGCAGCGGCTGGTTTTCGTCGCGCAGGCGGCGATAGCGGCGCTCGACCACCTCGCGCATGGAGGCGAAGTCGTCCACGCCGGGGACGGTCTTCACCTTGAATTTGCGATAGGCCTGCTTGTTCATCTTGCCGTCTTCCCAAACCACCAGTGAAGCTACCGTCTCCGCGCCCTGAATGTGGGAGATATCGAAGCACTCGATGCGCTTGGGCAGCTCGGGCAGCATAAGCGCGTCGGCCAGCGCCTCCTGAATGGCCTTGCGCGATGGCTCCAGCACGCGGAAGCGCTGCACATAAGACTGCTTGGCGTTCTGGGCGGCTAAGTCAACCAGCGAGCGCTTCTCGCCGCGCTGCGGAACGGCTAACTCGATGCGATGGCCGGCGCGCTCGGTGAGCAAAGCGGCCAGAGACTCGCGGTCGTCGAAGTCAACAGGGATCAGGATCGAACGCGGGACGTAATGCTGATCGATGTAGAGCTGTTTAAGCAGCGCGGAGAAGACCGTAGCAGCATGAAACTCCGGTTCGCTCGCCGCCTTTCCTTCGGCGGCTAAAGCCGCATCCGTATTGGGTGCTTCTACGGCACGGCTAAAGTCGCGCCCTGTTGCAAAGCGGAGTTTTTCCGCAGCCTGTTTAGCCCCGGAGGGTTGCTTCTCGGGTATCTGGCTGGAATCCTGGCCTTCGCCCGCGTCCGCAGTCTCCAATAACTCCGGCAAATCTTCCCAGAAGAACTCGCGGCGGTCGACGATCTTGCCTGCGCGGACGTGGAAGAGGTTTACGGCCAGGCTGCCGGCCTCGAAGTGATAGCCGAAGACATCGGCATCGTCGTCCATCTCGGCGGTGGCGGCGCGCTGCTTTTCCTGTAACTGATGCACGGTGGAGAGTTGGTCGCGCAGGCGCGCGGCGGCCTCGAACTGCTCGGCTTCCGCCGCGGCGGTCATGCGCGCATTGAGTGTGCGTTCCAATTCGGCCGAGCGGCCCTCCAGCAAAAGCTGCGCGTCGTGGACCGCGTCTTTGTAAATCTCCGGCGTGGTGAGACCTTCGACGCAAGGACCCAGACAGCGGTGTATGTAGTATTGGAGGCAAGCGCGGGGATGGTAGCGTTCCAGATCGACCTTGCAACTGGGAATAAGAAAGCTGCGATGGATCAACTCGACGACGCGATAGGCCAGGCTGCCGGGAAAGTATGGGCCGTAGTAAGCCGCGCCGTCCTTCAGCAGGCGGCGCGTGACGAAGACCTTGGGGAAGCGGCCGGCCAGAGTCAGTTTCACATAGGGATAACTCTTGTCGTCCTTGAGCAGTATATTGAAGCGCGGCTTGCGCTGCTTGATGAGGTTGGTTTCGAGCGCCAGCGCCTCCGACTCGTTGCCCGCCAGAATGTAGTCCAGATCGACGGCCTCGCGCATCAGCGAGCCGGTCTTGGCGTTGGCCCGCGCCGCCTCCAGAAGATAAGACCGCACCCGCGAACGCAGGTTTTTGGCTTTGCCCACATAGATGACCGCACCCTCGGCATTCTTATAGAGATAAACGCCGGGCTGTGTGGGCAAGGTGCGGATTTTCTCGTAGAGGTCCATGGGGCGGAGCCAGTTTATAGGATAGCGGGTTCAGGGGTCAGAGATCAGGGGTCAGAGATCAGGGGTCAGGGGTCGGCGGATCTAACACATGGTTCGCGTTTCACGCATTCCTTACCAAATCGAGTAAAAACTACACAGCCCTCGTGTGCGGCGGTCAACGTAGACAATCGGACCAAGACGATTGTTTACATGGAGTTGAAGGAATTGTCCGGTTTGGACAACCAGATGCAAGTTGAAGGCCGGAAGAAATGCCACTTCCACCGGCAGTACGACTGTTTGGCAGGAAGTATAGCGCGGAAGGGAATAGGACAATGAACATATATCGCTATGGAGTTTTGAGTTTGGCGGCTTTGGCCGCAGTAGGCGCGACGGGATGCGCAACCAAGAATTATGTGCGCAATGAGACGGCGCCGCTGGTCGAACATACCAATCAACTGGACGAAAAGACGGCCGCGAACAACCGCCAGATACACGACGTGGATGATCGCGCGCAGGCGGGCATCAAGCAGGCGCAGGGCGCGGCGGACACAGCCGGCCAAAACGCGCAGAACGCGGCCAAGGCAGCCGGGGACGCGGACCTTGCCGCGAACAATGCCGTCCATCGCGCCGATTCGCTGGAGAGCGTGGTGAAGGGGCTGGATAGCTACAAGCCGGTGGCCAATATTGCAGTGACTTTCGGCTTCGACAAAGCGGTGCTGACCAAAGAGGACCGCGATCAACTGGACGGCTTTGCCGCGCAGCTAACCTCGACCAAGGGCTACATTCTGGAAGTGACCGGCGGGACGGACTCGATCGGGCCGGCCCAGTACAACTACGATCTGAGCCAGCGGCGGGCCGATGCGGTGGTGCAGTACCTGGCGTCGAAGTACGCGATTCCCGCGCACCGCTTCTATCTGATCGGCATCGGAAAGGACAAGGAAGTGGCTCCGAACACCACCGCCGAAGGGCGCAAGCAGAACCGCCGCGTCGAGGTGCAATTGCTCTCCAATGCGGGCGATGCCCTGACTCAGACGGCGACAGCGCGGTAACGGTATCCGCAGGTTTAACTAACTCATTGTTGAATCGACAAGAGACTCCGGGCCTTCGCTCGGAGTCTCTTGTCATGGGGATTGATTTTTTCACTCGATTACTTACGAGAGTCGTCAGGTTTTCAGCCCGGATTACAACGATGCTCTATTGAATGCCTGGGATATCCATCGCCCGCGCCCCTTCCCCGCATGAGAAAATCTCATCTGTGATTGCTCAAATGTATCTTCGCTTCCATCCCCTCTTGCTGGCTCTCGCCGTCCTTGCCGCAACTCCGGCCCACGCCCTCTTCGGCGCGAAAACCAAGGCCGCCGAGCAAGCCGGCGCAATCCTCTTTCGCGACAAAGGTTGCACCCACTGCCACGGCGTTGGCGGCATCGGCGGCAAGAAGGGACCGGACCTCGCCGGCCTGCGCAAGAACAAGCTCTGGACCCCCGCTAAAATCACCGGCCAGATTCTCGACGGCGGCCAGAAGATGCCGCCCTTCCGTGAGGCGTTGAGCGGCGAGGAAGCCGCCCAGTTGGTCGCCTATCTTCGCGCCAAACACAGGCCCGTTCCGCCGCCCGCGCCGACGGCCAGCGGCAATTCAGCTTACTGATATTCTTTACTCCTTGCCCCATCCTGCCGCGTCTTTGTTTTTTGCGGTAAGGATGGGATACCACGACAGCGGTTGCTCAACCCTCGATCATCGCGGCAATACCGGCACGCACTTCATCCGGCGCCGCGGGCATCCCGCCCTGCTGCGAGGCCACCCAACTGCCCCAACGGTTCCCGGCCTCGTTCAGGGTGGCCAGGTCGGCGCCGCGCAGCAGATAGTGGGTCATGGCTGCCGCGAACGCGTCGCCTGCGCCAATGGTATCGGCCACCTTCACGACAATCCCGGAGTGCTCATGCCACGTCTCGCGCGTCACCAGCAGGCTGCCGCGCGCGCCGCGAGTCACGGCCACCATGCGCAGCGCGGGAAACTCTTCGAGCAGCCGCTCGGCTCCGAGCCGCAGCTTGTTTGGACCTTCGCTCACCGGCAATCCAACCAGCGCCAGCACTCGCGGCAACTCGGCATCGTTCATCTTCAACACCGTAGCCAGTTCCAGAGACTCCTGGATCGCCTCGCCGGAGTAGAACGGCTCGCGCAGATTCACATCGAAGACGCGCGCGCACTTATCCGTGGTCTGCGCCACTAGCTCCTGTATCGTCTGCCGCGACTGAACCCCGCGCTGCGCCAAAGAGCCGAAGCAGATCGCATCCGCCCTTTCGGCCAGTTGCACCCACTCGTCGGTAAGCTCCAAAAAATCCCACGCCGCGGGCTGCTGGATCGTGTAGCGCGGCTGTCCATCCTCAAACTCAACCGTCACGCGGCCCGTCTCATGCGCCGTGTCCACCTGAAGAAAGCTGGCGTCCACCGGAAGCGGACTCAGCCGGCCAATCGCCTGCCGGCCCAGATCGTCGCGGCCGATGCGGCTCAGAATCGCCGCGTGGTTGCCCAACTGGCCCGCCATCACGGCAAAATTCGCCGGAGCTCCGCCCAACTGCGGACCATCGGGCAACAAATCCCACAACAACTCGCCGATTCCCAGAATCAAATGCGGCTCCGTCAAAGTCTCTTTCTCCCCGATGCGGCCGTTCCCGTCCAGCGCCACATCGAACAATCCTCATAGTTCGCCGAGCCATACTCGCCATCCGGCTGATTGGCCAAAATCCGATAGTCGGCAATCGCATCCGCCTTCGAGCGGCGCACCTGCCCGTGAAACAGCCGAACGAAGCCCGCCTGATTCTCCAGTACGCTCTCCTGTTCGTTGTTCACGTAGAGCAGGTCCAGTTGCCCCGCTCGCCCCGCCAAGCTCTTGCTCCACGCCGCCAGCAGCCGCCGCATCACCGCCGCGCCGAAGGGATTGAAGAGAAACGCCAGGCAAGGACCGGCGGGCAGCTTGAACTCGACCGCGTCGCCGCAGACCAAGCGCATGGGAGCGCGCGCCCGCCCCGCCGCCTGCCACAGCGCCAGGTTCTTGCGCGCAATCCGCGCCAGCGCTGGATGCAGTTCCACCCCCACCACCTCGCGAAACGGCAACTCGGCGGCCAGCAGTACCGCCCGTCCCATCCCCGCCCCAATGTCGATAAAGGTGACTTCCTCCAGCGGCGCAACGGGCCTGCTCCTCTGCCAACGCCCCACCAGCGCCTGAAAGACCGACGGCGCAACCCCGTAGTAAGCCGTGCTATAGCGGTCATGGCGATGGCCGCTCTTCAGATGCCTTCCCGCAACCAGCCCGCTGGTCCGCACCCCGTACTCTTCATCGAAGGGATGCCGCGTGAAACCATCCTTGACCGCCAACCCCGGCAACACCCGCCGCCCAGCCTTGGCGGCTTGCCCCGAAGATTCCTTCCCTTGTGCTTCAGCGTTCACGGTTGAACCTTAGCACAGGCGGCGGGAGGGATGGCGGCAAGAATCATATCCAGCGCTCTGCGCAGCCTTCCGGCTCTTATCCCTTCGGCCATCGGTCGCGCCCAGATCAGGCCAGCCTTTTCGTCGAACGGAAGAACACGGCTGGCAAACAGCGATTGCGGCCCTTCCGGCGAGGAAAATCCGGCCCGGCAAAAATCGCTTCCACTGCTCCTTTTTGTAACGCAGGCTCAACGCAGACTCAAATGCTCGAAAGGACGGATCATGGACCAAGTTTTCCGGTTGCCCAGTCAACCGCCGGCAATTCGGAGACTTAACGATTTCTCCGCTTGCGGCGATGGATGAATGCGTTGGCGATTTGGCACTCATTGAGGGTTTGTGACGAAGTAAGCGCTGGCCATTATGTCCTTTGAAAGGTTATAGTCTTAGGCAGAACTCGTTTTGTTGATGGTTTTTAACACGCAGTGTGCATGGAAAGTGAATTTGTATGCCTTATTCGATACTGACGGACAGAACGATTCAACGGCGGCAACACTGGATCGAAGAACTTGCCCAAATCAGCGGAAAATTCGGCAAAGATACCGCTAGAGTCGAACGCGAATTGAAAGCGGAGATTCAGCAAGAGGGGGCTGTCGCATTGTACGACCATCTCCATTTGTGCGGGACAATTCCTGAAGAGTATGGGCACGATACAAGCGAAGAAAAGCTCTATTCGAAGTACACTGACGCCCTGCTATCCGCGGCCTTTCGTCAAATTGGACTAACGAGCACCGTACTTGCGGAGCGGGCCGACGCCGCAGATGTGGAAGCTGTCGGAGCCAATTATTCACTGGTCGCGGACGCGAAAGCATTTCGGTTAAGTAGAACGGCTAAGAATCAGAAGGATTTCAAAATAGAGGCGCTGCACGGGTGGAAGCGTGGGAAGCCTCATGCTATGGTAGTGTGTCCGATATATCAGCTTCCTGCTCGGACAAGCCAGATATACCAACAAGCAATCGTTCGGAATGTTTGCATCTTTTCGTACTCGCATCTCGTCACGCTTGTTCAATTCTCCGAGGCAGTGGGGACTTGTAAAGCTCAGGAGCTTCTGTTGAATATCCTCAGATGTTCAGAACATTTGAACCCAACGAAGGACTCCGTTGAGTACTGGACTAGTGTAAATCGAACGATACTCCAATCAGATGCGGCTATCCTGCCGATGTGGCAACAAGAAAAAGCAACGACCCTAGAATCGATAGCTGCCGCGAAAGAAGAAGCTCTTACCGCGTTTGCTCGCGAGCGGGAACAGATCATGCGAATGAGCCGAGATGAGGCTATAAGCAATTTGATCCAAGGCCGGAACATCGACGGTCGAGAAAGGGTCGTCCGTTCTGTATCGGACAATGGCATTTTGGCTATGCTGTGAATTGAAGCTGACCACTATCGTTTAGCCTGTCTCTACATACTTGGACATACTTGCCTTCAAGCTCAAAGCCGACGAAGTGGCGACCGAGGTTGCGGGCGGCCACTAGGGTCGAACCACTCCCGGCAAATGGATCAATGACAATCTGTCCTGGTTTGGTCGTGAGTTCGATAAGAGCTTGCATAAGACGAACAGGCTTTTGGGTTGGGTGCAAACCGCCTTCGCCTTTTCCAAAACCGCACTGAAGAATATTATTGGGGTCGCGAACATATTGCAGAAAAGCCTCCTCATTGTAAGGCCCGACACCTTGGCTCAGAGCGTTGTCTGCGATAGTAGTTCCGATCTTGTACGGTTTGGTAAACCAGAGAATCGGTTCAAATGACGGTCGAAGATTTCCCACTCTCCAGCCCTCCCACTCGCGAGAAGACTCAGCATCTCCACGCCGGTCGAATACGATGCTGACACGTTGGGCGCGGTGCGGCGCATGATCGCGTACCCATGCGAGCATATCCTTAAAAGAAAAGCCGACGTCTTCAAGTGCACAAATACACCGATGCGAGAAACGGCGACCGGCAAAAATAAACACAGACCCGCCTGGTTTTAAGACGCGAAACCATTCAGCAGCCCAGGTTGAGCACCAATCATAATATTGCTTTGGTATCTCCCTATCCGCCTCAGACCATCCATTAATCGGCTTTCCGCGTTTCTTGAATACGGCTCCCGCCTTTTCCTGAGCGGGACTCGACCCCATATACGCAGAATTGGTATTGTCATGCAAAACATCCCAATCCTCGGCACCGATTCCGTATGGAATATCGCTTAGAATGAGGTGCCCCATACTAGACGGAAGATCCTTGATCCGCATGATCGAATCGCCCTGGATGATTTCGTCGAGCGGATGTGTTCGCACATGGGACGAGGAAATCGATTTTGTTGGGACAATTGTCATTGATTGATCTCTACCATGTCCGCGACGTATATTCAACCTCGCAGAAATTCGAGGTTCTCACTCTGAATGATACCGGACCAGCTCCGGTTGGCGGGTGGCCCACGTCTGAGGAGGAATAAAACAGGGTGCCCCAGGAGCCTCTTGCAAAATTACCTTCAGGCTATGGATTATTTCAGGGCACTACTTTAGTCGTGCCGCAAATGGCCGATTCAGATTCCGGCTTTAGCCGCTGCGGAATTGCAAATTACTGAAAACAAAAACCGCAGGGACTAAAGCCCAACATGATTTTGTTGCTCTTTCGGCACGACTCAAGTCGTGTCCTGACACATTTTGCACTCTCAATGGAATTTTGCAAGAGGCTCCAGGTCTCGATTTTGAGACCGGGGAAACCGTCACCGTAGGTTCCTCGAGCCGAAGGCCTCTGGCCCCACCGCGGGTGGTTGCCGAAAATTACCTTCCATCGGCGCACAATGGGAATGGAGAAGAGCGGAGAAGCCACTCCGGGGTTCCCGGCGACTCGGGGTTCCCAACGAGCGATCTTTGTTCGTTGGGAGTGAAGGGACAGCTCCTTGTCGCTGGGGTGGAAGGCTGCGCCGCCGGACGCCAAAACATGAAAAATACCGAGCAAAATTCGCCAACATTCCACGCCCTGTCCTATATATTTCAACACTTTAGCCTTACCAAACTCATTCCATCCTCCTCTCTTTTTTGCCGGTGAAACTGTGGAGCATCTCCTATCCTATTTATAATCAATTGGTTGCGCAGGCCCGCTTCACAGGAGTTGATAAATTGTGATTCTGTGAAACCGTGGAGTCGCGTCTAACATAAGCATAATAAACAGCTTATCGCTCACAGTTTCACCGCGCCCATAAACTGTGATTCCGTGAGACTGTGGGCCGTAACTCCGCCGTTTGTTCGCGCGGAGCGCGGGCAGGTATCATGAGTCTTCATGGTCACGCCGCCGACAATTGAACTCGCCAACCTGGGCATGACAGACTCGCTGATTCTGATGGTGTTGGCGCTGGTGGTCTTCGGACCGCGGCGGCTGCCTCAGATTGGCCGCCAGATCGGCAAGCTGATGTACGAGTTCCGCAAAGCCTCCAACGACTTCAAGTTCCAGATGGAAGAGGAGTTGCGCTCCGCCGAAGAGGCTGACCGGCGCAACCGGCAAGAGGAACGGCTGCGGGCGCTCGGGGTGGTGGTTCCGGCACAGACGGCTGTGGATTCGCAGGCCTCGGAAGCGAGACCGGGGGCGCCTGCTCCGATAGCATCCCTAAGTCCATACCCCGGCGAAGAGCAATACCCTCCCGTGACTGAGCCGGTTGCGGAAGCTCAAGCGCAAGAGGCGCATCCCCGCATTCAGCCGCCCTCGACCGGCGAGCCGGTGCCTGCCGCTCGGCCCTGGAGCCTAGAGGAGGAGCTTGCGGTGGTCTCAGCGACCGATGCTGAAACCAGCGCCGATTCCGGCAAAGCTCCTGCGGAGACCGGCCAAGCCGCCCCGGCAACCGAGCAGGCCCGCCATGGTTGATCCAGCGGAGGCAATCGGCAAGGCGCGGACGGCGGTGACCCAGCGCGCGGAGCTCCCCGGCATGAGCCTGATGGAGCATCTCGACGAACTGCGCAAGCGCATCGTCCACTCGGCTATTTATCTGGCTCTGGGATTCGTTGCAGCCTGGGCCTTTCGCGATCGGTTCGTCGGTTTCATCCAGGCGCCGCTGAACCACATTGGCAAGTCGCTCGTCTTCACCCACCCCATGGACCCCTTGAACCTGCAACTGCAGGTATCGCTGGTCGGCGGAGCGATTCTGGCCTCGCCCTTCATCCTCTTCCAGGTCTGGCTGTTTATCGCGCCGGGGCTTTACCAGCGCGAACGGCGGTTCGTGGTTCCCTTCATGGCCGCCACGGTGGGACTGTTCCTGACCGGCGCCGCCTTCGGCTACTACTGGGTGCTGCCCGGCGCGCTGAGGATTCTGATCGTCGATTTCGGCCATAATTTCACCTCCATGGTCACCATCGAGGATTACTCCAGCTTCTTTCTGTCGATCATCCTGGGCCTGGGCATCAGCTTCGAGATGCCTGTGCTCATCTTCTTTCTGGCCATGTTCGGCATCGTTAGTCCGCGCTTTCTGTGGAAGAACTTTCGCTACGCGATTCTGGCGGTCTTCATCGTGGCGGCTGTCATTTGCCCCAGCCCCGATCCCTGGACCATGTGCATCTACGCCATCCCCATGCTGGGGCTTTATCTGATCGGCATCGGCGTGGCCTGGTGGGTACACCCCTCGCGCCGCAAGGCCAAGGAGGCCGCAAAATGAGTCGTCGCTATGAAGGGGATATGACGTCGTTGTATCGGGGCGCGAATTTAGTCGTGCCACAAATGCAACAAAATCGTCGCGGGGTTGTTAGTCCCTGAGGGAATGCATTCTTATCTTTGAGATATGTTCAGATTCCCAAGGAGTCGCACCATGAGTTTGTTCTCGTTTCGGAAGAAGATAGCGGTTGGATTGCTGCTGGCTGCTCCGCTGGCCGCCCCGGCCCAGCCGCACTTCAATGGCGCGCAGGCGCTTGAGTACGCCCGCCAGTTTGTGGCCATTGGCCCGCGCTGGCCCACCGGCCCCGGCCACCTGAAGGCCGAAGAGTTCCTGCGCAACCACTTCAAGCACGATGCTCTCGAAGAGGATGCCTTCGTCGCCAACACGCCCATCGGCCCGGTGCCCATGCGCAACTTCATCGTGCGCTTCCCCGGCAAGAAGGACGGCGTGATCGTGCTGGCCACTCACTACGAGACTAACTACCCGCTGCGGAACATCGACTATGTCGGCGCCAACGACGGCGGCTCGACGACCGGACTGCTGATGGCCATTGCCGACCGGCTACGCGGCAAGACCCTCGACGGCTACTCGGTCTGGCTGCTCTTCGACGACGGCGAAGAGGCCATTCAAAACTGGAACGACTCCGACTCGACCTACGGCGCCAAGCATCTCGCCGCCAAGTGGGGCCGCGACGGAACGCTGGGCAAGATCAAGGCATTCATTTTGGCCGACATGATCGGCGACAAGGACCTCGACATTCAGCGCGAAACCCAATCCACGGACTGGCTGGTCGCCCTGGTCCGGCAGGCCGCGAAAAAATTCGGCTACGAGAAGTACTTCTTCAAGCAGGACGAGCCAATCTCGGACGATCATCTGCCCTTTGTCCAGCGCGGCGTGCCCTCCATCGACATCATCGACCTGGACTACGGACCTAACAACAGCTACCACCACACCGCCCAGGACACCATGGACAAGATCGGCGCCCACAGTTTGACCATCGACGGGGATGTGTTCATGGAGACGATTCGGCTGGTGAATCTGCGGTAATGCACGCTGAAACGCTTCTAGCCCGGATGCACAACCCCTTCGGTCGCATTGTTGTCCCTTGCATCGGCACGATCGGAACCAGATCGATACTGCGCGTTGCTACCGATCGGTTATTGGCAGAGCCTTCCCGATTCGGCGCTCGCAGTGCTTTCTGCTCGTTAGTGAGCTTCGTTCCGGCGGCAAACCTTGTTATTCTTGCGGCAGATGGAACCTGCGGCGATTCAGACCTACGGGCTTACGCGGCGCTTCGGCTCGCTGACGGCTGTGGAGAACGTCACGTTGAGCGTGGCTCCGGGACAGTTCTTCGGCTTTCTGGGGCCGAACGGTGCAGGCAAGTCCACCACCATCAAGATGCTGACCGGCCTGCTGGAGCCGACGGCGGGCGCTATCGAAATTTTGGGCCGTCGGTTCGGGGCTGGCGCGCTCGACCTGAAGCGGCAGATCGGCGTGGTGCCGGAAGGGATGGCGCTGTTTGGCCGGCTGACGGCTTCCGAGTATCTGCGCTTTGTGGGCCGTATGTACGGGCTGGACAGGGAGACCGCCAACCAGCGGACTGAAGAGCTTTTGGAGTTCATGCAACTGGCCGGCGAACACAAAAAACTGGTGACCGACTTCTCGCATGGAATGCAGAAGAAGCTGGCGCTGGCCGCGGCGGTCATTCACGGGCCCAAGGTGCTGTTTCTCGACGAGCCGTTCGAGGGCGTGGACGCGGTGGCGGCGGGAATGCTGAAGACCATGCTGCTGGGGATGCTCAACCGCGGCGCGACCATCTTTTTGACCACCCATGTACTGGAAATTGTGGAGCGGCTGTGCAGCCATGTGGCCATCATCTCGCAGGGGCGACTGGTAGCCAACGGGCCGATCGAGGAGCTTCATGCGGGCGTGGTTTCCACGCTGCCGGATGCCGCGAAGGATCAGCGGTTGACGCTTGAAGAGATTTTTCTGGCGATTGTGGGCGCGGACGGCGGGCAGGAGCCGGCGCAGGAGTTGTCATGGCTGGCGTGAACGGGGCCGGCATCAATGGCCCAATAGAAGAGTCTGGCCCACGGGGGGGGCTGCTGGGCGCGCCGGCGCGGGCGCAGTATGCGGCGCTGGCCAGTCTGCGCTGGCAGATGTTGAGGAACAGCCTGCGCTCGGTCGAGGGCGTCTTTGAGTTGGGCGCGCGCGCCATCACGCTCTTCTTTGCCTTTGCCGTGCTGGGACTGGGTCTGGGCGCGCTGGTGGGTTTCAGCGCTTATACGCAGGTTTCCCATGAGGAGTGGGTGTATCTGCCCATGCTGTTCTGGCTGGTGTTCTTCCTGTGGCAGGTCGTTCCGGTGATGCAGGCCTCCTTTCAGGAACAGTTCGATCTAAGCAGCCTGCTTCGCTTTCCGGTGAGCTTCGGATTGTTCTTCCTTCTCTACATAATCTTTGGGCTGGCCGATGTTTCCACGATCATGGGCGGGATGTGCTGCGTCGGTCTTTGGTTGGGAATCACCGTGGCGCGGCCAGCGCTGTTTGGCTGGACGGCGCTGGCGGTGGGGGGCTTTGCGGCCTTCAATATTCTGCTGTCGCGGGCCGTCTTATCTTGGATAGACCGATGGCTGGCGCAGCGCAAGACGCGGGAGATTCTGGCAGTTGTGTTCATGGTGGCTGTGTTGAGCCTGCAACTGCTGAATCCGGCGATCTACCAGAAGAGGCATACGGGAACGGCGAGTATCGAACAGCAGGCTGAAAGCCGGCGTAAGCGGAAGGCCGAGTTTGGGCCTTGGCTCAAGACCGGCTATTCAGCGCAAGAGTGGTTTCCGCCAGGGCTGGCCGCAGTGACGCTGCGGCGGTTTGCGCAGCAGCGCCAGATAACGGCGCTGGGATCGCTTGGGGTGCTGGGGATGTACGTGCTGGCTGCCGGGGGCTTGCTGGCGGTGCGGCTTCGGGCAGAGTATCGCGGGGAAAATCTGGGTCATGCCCCGAGCCGGAGCATTGCGCCTCCAAGGCGAAAAGAGATTGCCCGGAGCGAGGTCGAATGGCGCCTGGGCGGCTCCGGTCCCATTACCGCGGTAATTGAAAAGGAATTGCGCACCCTGCTGCGCACCATGCCGCTGCTCTATGCGTTAGGTGCGCCTTTGTTGCTGGTCCTGGTCTTCTCGGGCGTTTTCTTCAAAGGCGCTCAACAGGGGCATACCTCCGCGCTGGCGCTGCCGGTAAGCCTGATCTATGCCCAACTGGGCTTTACCCAATTGTTTTACAACAATCTGGGCGTCGAGGGCGCGGGGATTCAGGTGTTTTTCCTCTCGCCTACGCCCATCCGAACCGTTTTGCTGGCCAAGAACCTCTTTCACTCCCTGCTGTATGGCCTTGTGCTGCTGGCGGCCGGCATCCTGGCTACGCTGCGGCTGGGCCTGCCGGACGGCGCGGTGATGGCGGCTACGGCGGCATGGCTGCTTTTCTCGCTGCCGTGCAATCTGGCCGCGGGCAATCTCTTTTCGCTCCTCCTGCCTTACCGCGTGAATCCGGGGCGGATGATCCGGCAGCGCGGCTCGCGAACCAATGCGCTGCTCAGTCTGCTGTCGCAGACGGCAGTGCTGGGCGTGGGCGCAACGGTATTCGGGCTGTGCCTGTTTGGCAATCGACTGTGGCTGGCCGTGCCGATCTTCCTGGCGCTGGCCGGGGCCGCGGCCTTCGCCTTGGCGTGTGTGCTGCGCAACGCCGACGGAATGGCCAACCGGCGCAGAGACTCGCTGATTGCCACGCTGGTGAAGAAGGAATAGAGCAGGGGTCAGAGATCGGGGGTCAGGGATCGGGGGACAGGGGTCATACAACAGGAGTCAGAGAACAAATGAGCTTCCTGGGTTAACCACATACAAATTGCTTGAAACCAACCGGTGAAAACTCAACTCGGATCCCTGATCCCTGACCCCTAATCCCTGACCCCTGCTTTTAGAACGGAATATCGTCGTCGGAGATTTCGGCGGATTGGGCGTATTCGTCCGGTGCTCCAGCGGCTGCGGGGGCGCGCTGGTCGAAGCTGGCCGTTGAACTTCCTGAGTTGGCCGAACGGCTGTATCCGCCCGCGCCGCCCGCGCCTTCCTCGCGGCCGGAGAGCAGCGAAAGGTCATTGACGATTATTTCAGTCCGGTAGACCTTCTTCTTGGTGTCCTTGTCGTCCCAATTGCGTGTGTTCAACCGGCCCTCAATGAACAACTTGCTGCCTTTCTTTACGTAATCCTTCACAATCTCGGCCAACTTGGCATAGGCGACGACGTTGTGCCATTCGGTTCTATCGACCCAGTTTCCGGTCGCGTCTTTCTGCCGTTCGCTGGTTGCCAGACCGAAACTGGCCACCATGGTGCCGCTGGCGGTGGAACGGATTTCAGGGTCCTTGCCTACGTTGCCCAAAAGGATGACTTTGTTGACGCTCTTTGCCATGTTCTTGCACTCCCGTAATTGAAAAGCATAGCAGACGATCAGCGTTTGCGGGCAAGCGAGCGATTGCGCAGCCACTTGGCCAGACCGAGCGCCAGCAGTAATCCGCCGAAGGGGATGCACATCAAGGCGACGATCAGGGCGAACCAGCCGGTGTTGGTGCCCGCGCCGGTGGGCGAGAAACCGCCCAGCAGGGTTTCCAGCAGCGCGGCGGCTACCAAGCCCGCGCCCAGGATAGACGCGCCCCATTTCAGCAGTTGCCGGGTGCCGTCGCCGGGCTGATTGGGTCCAGAGCCGACTGAATTCGAGTTGGGACGGTTTGCAAGCATGGTCGCTCCTAGTCGTTCACCGGCTTTAGCCGACCCGCAGTATTTGAAACTTTGGGTGCCCCACCCTCGCCACGTTCTTGTTTTTTGTGGCTAGGGTGGGATCGTGCAATTGTCCTTTGTTTTGTTAAACTTGCATTCTTGTTTCTTTTCAGGAACAAGGCGCTGGTTGAGGTTTGAGGTTTCCCACCCTAGCCGCAAAAACAAAGACGCGGCGAGGGTGGGGCACCCAGCATGATCCCTCCTATCCCTGCGCCAGCCGCAGCATCGCCCAGGTGACGACGCCGGTGATGGAGACGTAGAGCCAGAGCGGAAAGGTCCAGCGGGCAACCTTGCGGTGCTGGGGAATCCGGCCGGTGAGCGCAAGGAAAAAGGCAGCCAGCACCAGCGGCAAGGCTACGATGGCCAGCACAATGTGGCTGGCTAAGAGCGGCAGATAGACTGCGCGCAAAGCGGCGTGGGCCGGGTAGCGCACGTCTCCGTGCAGCGCGTGGTGCAGGATGTAGCTAACCAGAAAGAGCGTGGAAAATGCAAACGCAGTCATCATGGCCGCGCGGTGGGCTTTGATGCGCTTGGCTCGGATGAAGGCGTAGCCGGCCAGCAGCGCTGTGGCGCTGAGGCCGTTGAGCAGTGCATTGAGCGCGGGCAGAAAGGCGTACCGGACGCGGGCGGCGTCGGCGGCTGGATGGACGTAGATGAGCCAAAACAGAAAGGCCGTGGCCGCGGCGCTGATCGTCAGAATCGCGGCGATGGCCGGGCGGGTATTCGAGGATGGGGCTGCTGTCGTCATAACTCCCTAGTGGGTTGGGTTGGCGCAGAGCATGAGCGCGGTGAAGAGCAGCGGCAGGTAGAGGACGCTGACCTTGAGCAGGTCGCGGGCCAACCTGCGGCTTTCCTCCTCATCCTTTGCGCGCAGGATGCGGGCGAAGCGAACTGTGTATGCCAGATAAAGCAGGCCCAGCGCGGAAGCCAGCGCTGCGTAAGCCGGCCCAGCCAGGCCCAGAACCCAGGGCGTCAGGCTGACGGGAATCATAACTACGGCGAAGACCAGCGCCTCGGCCACGGTGGACCAGCCGTCGGGCTGGACGACAGGCAGCATTCGGATGCCGGCGCGGGCGTAGTCGTCGCGGTAGAGCCAGGCGATGGCCATGAAATGCGGAAACTGCCAGACGAAGAGAATGGCGAACAGCGCCACGCCCGGCCACTCGATGCGGCCGCGAGCCGCGGTCCAGCCCAGCATCGGTCCCATGGCGCCGGGAAATGCGCCGACGAAGGTGGCCAGCGGTGTGAATCGCTTGAGCGGCGTGTAAATAGCCACGTAAGTAAAAGCGGTGAGCAGCGCCAGAGCCACGGTGAGCAGGTTGGTGCGCGCCAGCAGCCAAAATGCGCCGAGCGCCAGCGCGCCCAGTCCGGCAATGATTCCCTGGGCCAGCGAGAAGCGTCCGGCTGCCATCGGCCGGTCGGCGGTGCGCTTCATGAGCGCATCGATCTTGCGCTCCAGAGCCTCGTTCAGCGCGCCCGCTCCGGCCGAGACCAGGCCGATGCCCAGCAGCGTATCCATCAGGCCGCGCTGCGCGCTGGTGATGCCGGACTGCATCGATCCCAGGTAAAAGCCGCCCCAGCCGGTAACCAGCACCAGAGCCACGACCTTGACCTTGAACAGTTCGCGGAAGTCGTGGATGAGCGTGGCGGTTGCTCCGGGGCTGGGCGCGTGAATGTGCCCGTGGCCGTGTGCGGCGTTCTCCGCTGAGGGAGCCGTAAGCTCTACCTGAACAGCGGCCTGAGGAGCTGAATTCATCGGCGCGAAACCTCGGCGGGATAACCCGGATTGGATGGAGCCGGGAGCCTGTTTCGATGATAGCAAGCGGGAAGCGCATGGAATCGATGCGACAAAAGAGCACTACAAGGCGCATCCGCACCGCTGTCGTTGATCCGGCCAGTTCATTGTGCTGTTCGAATCCCACCGCAGGTGGCCTGGTCATCAAAATCATACTGATTTAAAAGTAGCTGTGCCCCGTTCATCGCAGCACTATCGCGATGAGCGGGCGGGTGGATTGAGCTCAGATTGTGGCCGGACTATGATCGAGCCATGCCTTACGGTCTAAAACGGTTCCAGAAAGCGGAAGCTCTCCACTTCATCACTTTCAGTTGCTTTCACCGTCTCCCTCTTCTCGATGCGCCGGACGCCAAAGAGACAGTCGAGTCCGTGCTGGAACTGACCCGCGCACGACATCAGGCGAGGGTCTACGCCTACGTCCTGATGCCCGAGCACGTCCATTTGCTCATCAACGAGCCGCCATCGATCCTCTTGGCCCAGTTTCTCAAAGCTGTAAAGCAGATCGCGTCGCGCAAACTGAGAGGCCGTCACGAGAAGTTCTGGCAGGAACGCTACTATGACAGCAACGTTCGTGGTGAAGAAGCTCGCTCCGAAGTGATACGCTACATTCATCTGAATCCGGTCAAGCGCGGATTGGTTGCTTCTCCCGGCGACTATAAATGGAGCAGCTTCAACCACTATGCAACCGGCGTTCGAGGAGCGGTTGAAATTGAGTCGGAGTGGACGGCAAGACTTCGCGGCCCACTCATCGCGATAGGACCGCGATGAATGGGGCACAGCCTTTCATCTTGGCTTATGATCGAAGGGGGCAGAATCGATGCCTGGGCCACCTGCCATACGCCGCCACATCTTGTTCGGCGAACATAGGCTCTTGCTGTTGGAGCAAGGCGTAAAACGGGAAGTCCCCCGCGATCGTGGCCAACCTCGGCAAAACCCATGTCTCTCCGTTTCGGCTTAATAGCGCCTCGCAGCCCTCACAGAGCAGATGGTGTCTCGTCTGGCGAGAGATTGGCATCATCATGTGTGTAGTGATGAGAACCGGGTCACAATCGGACGTCCGGCAATAGCGATACAAACCCTTCGGCATCAAGTGGCTATCGCAAAGTACCGATCCTTCCCGTAAACACAATCGGCATTTGCCAACAGGCCTTTTCCCGGCGGACTTGGAAAGCTCTGGCACACGTTTCACAGAGAGTATTAAAGCATGAATACGATGCCGTGTGCCCTAGGTCTCGATTCTGATACATGGGAGGCAACTAGCTAACGACAAGACTAAGAGGTTTCGGATGGGAGCAAGTCTTTCACGCGGAAGCGGTTCGCGTCTAAAAGGGTAAATCCTGCAACGTGCCGCATCTAATCCGGCGGAAGGCGCGGTTCAGCGACGATGCGAGCAAATGATTGACCCCGAATATGCAGGAGTTCTCCCGTGTCAATCCTCACAGAAAACTCGCTTAAATTCGTGGCCATCGCCTCACGTTCCGACAAATGCGTGTCGAGAATTCCCGTGATCGTTCCCCATATCTCACCGAAGTTTCCACCAACATCTTTAGCCGGAAACAGTACACGAGCGCCTATCAGCTTTGAAACGTCCCAAGGTGTCATGTCCTTTAGTATACCTGTAGGCAGGTGGCCCGGTCATCAAAATCATCCTGATTTAAAAGTAGCTGTGCCCCGTTCATCGCAGTTTTATCGCGATGAGCGGGTCTTGGGGAGATCATGAACCCCGATTCTCCGTTTTCAGCAAGCCTGCCGCCTTCCGGGGCGGCGGGTGACCCAGGTGCCTCGCCTTTGTGCACCTGGGAGAGCACCATCTCCGCAAAATGCTATCCTCACAGGCGAGATGCACGGTCTTCCTCTGCTGCAATTTGTCGCCGTGGCCATGCTCATTCTGGCCAACGCCTTTTTTGTGGCCGCCGAGTTCGCGCTGGTCTCGATCCGCGATACGCGCATTGAACAAATGCTGGCCGCCGGCCTTCCCGGAGCGCGCGCCGTGCGCCGCCTGCAGCAGGACCTGGACGACTTCCTGCCCGCCGTGCAACTGGGCGTCACGCTCTGCTCGCTGGCCCTGGGCTGGATCGGCGAACCGCTCGCCGCGCAGATACTATTTAGCTGGTTCGGTGCTCTGCCGCACGCGCTCATCTACGCCCACCTGGCCGCCATCACGCTGGGCTTCGCCATCATCACCTATTTCCACGTAGTGGTCGGCGAACTGGTGCCCAAGTCGCTGGCTCTGCGCAGGGCCGAGGCGCTCGCCGTAGCCGTAGCGCCCACCATGCTGCTGTTCATGGCCGTGGCGCGTCCGGCGGTGCGCCTCCTCAAGGGTTCGGCTGCCCTCGTCCTGCGCGGCTTCGACATTCCCATGACCGAGCGCGCCCAGGTGCATTCCCCGGAGGAACTCAAGCTGATCGCCACCGCCGCCCGTCGCATGGGCCTGTTGCCGCGCTTTCAGGAGACGCTCATCCACCGGACGCTGGAGATAGACGATGTGCCTGTCCGCGAGATCATGACCCCGCGGCAAAAGATATTCTCCCTGCCCTCGAATATGTTCATCGACGCGGCCAGCGCCCAGGTTATCGACCGCCAGCACTCCCGCGTTCCGGTCTACGACGAGGCCCGCGGTCCCGAGCACATTGTCGGCGTGGTCTACTCGAAAGACCTGGCTCGCTTGATGTTTTTACGCCCCTCGGCGCAGGCGAGCCTCCGCCCGGCCAGCCAGCCGCTGGTCGAACTCAAGCTCCTACAGGTCATGCGCGACGTGCTGGTGGTCCCGGAGACCAAGAGCGTCCTCGACCTGATCCGCGACTTCCAGCAGCGCCGCCGCCACATCGCCATCGTGGTGGACGAATACGGCTCGACCGTGGGCCTGGTCACCGCCGAGGACGCGATTGAGCAGCTTACCGGAGAGTTGGAAGACGAGTTCGACGATCCCGCGCGCCCCCTGCTCACCACCGCCTCCGGCGCGCTGCTGCTGGATGGCGGCGTGAACCTGCGCGATCTCGAGACCCAGACCCAATGGAGTCTGCCCCGCGAAGGCGGCGTCGAGACCCTGGCCGGCTTCCTGCTCATGCGCCTCGGCCACATCCCCACCCCTGGCGAGAGCGTGGACTTCGAGAGCCGCCGTCTCACCGTCGTCGAGATGGATGGCCGCCGCATCGGCAAAGTTCGCGTCGAGCCGATCGGAGAAGAGCCTCCCGGATCAAGCTAAAACTGCAGGCTTGACTTAAGTAGTCAAATATGACTACACTTCCTCAGCGAATCGAGAAATATCCCGATGACCCGAAAGACGCGGCCCATCTCATGGATTAAGGCTGCCCGCAAAGATTTCGAGCGGTTTCCGATAGCAGCGCAGTCGGTCTGCCTCGCAGCTTTGACCATTGCGGCTGAAGGCGGCAAAGCGGATATCGTCAAACCGTTCAAGGGGCATGACTCCGGCATCATGGAAATCGCGCTGCCATGGCGCGGCAATGCGTTTCGAGTCGTCTATGCCGTTCAGATTGCGGAGGAACTCTGGGTTCTGCACGCCTTCCAGAAGAAATCCACTCAGGGAATCGAGACCCCGCGGCACGAGGTCGAACTGATTGAGAGCCGGTTGAAGAGATTGCAGGAGTTGCTGGGATGAAAAGCGAAGAGATTGAACTGGTCCGGGGCAGCGGCAATGTCTTCCGCGACCTGGGTCATGCCAGCCCGGATGTGGAGCAACTGAAGGCCATTCTGGCTGCGGAGATCGTAAAAATGCTGGACCGCGAAGGTTTGAGCGTACGCGGAGCCCATGCTCGCACAGGGATTGCCGCCGCGGACTTTTCCCGCATCCGCAACGCCGATCTGGGCCGCTTCACACTTGATCGCCTGGTCTCAACCCTCAACCGGCTGGGAGCGCGGGTCGATGTGCGGGTCAAGGTGCGCGCCATTCTCCCGGTTGAGCAAACCATTGCCGGAAACTGAATTCCGTATCGAGCGATAGGGGTTGAGCATCGGGCGTGGGCGAAGCTTTCTTCATCGAAGCGCAACATACCGTTTGTTTACTCCTGTTCGAGTGCGGGCGGGATTGATTTCTCTGAAAATGGTTTCGCAAATCGATAGAGCCAGTGACGGGCAACAGAGCATATAATTTGGGCCATGATTTAGATTGGTTGCGGATGCGCGTCTACGGCGTCCGCAACTCTGGAGGCTTACCCGATGAGGCTGTTTCTGCTTGTTTTAGCTCTGATCCTGTTCGCATTCACCCTAACCTCCGCTACGGGCCGCGCGCAGCAGGATGCCGCTCCAACTTCGACGCCCGCGCCCACTGCTTCCGCTGCCGCCAAGAATCCTGTGAAGCCTACCGCCGACTCGCAGGCGCGGGCAAAGAACCTGTTTGAAATCGATTGCGCTATGTGCCACGGGAGCAGCGGAGACGGCAAGACCGATCTGGCCAAGGATATGCAACTGACGATGCTGGATTGGACCGATCCCAAGGCGCTGGCCGGCAAGTCCGACGGGGATCTGTTCAACATCATCCGCAACGGCAATAACAAGATGCCTCCCGAGGTCGAGGGCCGCGCCAAGGACAACGAGGTGTGGAATCTCATAATCTACATTCGCGCCATGTCCAAAGGGCAAACGGACGCGGAGGCCAAGTGAAGTCAACCAGGCTTCATCGAAGGCCAATGGTCTTACGCGATGTTTCCTGACCAGGCATGGAAGTCGATTGCTTGTCACGTTACTAAAGTTTTCTCAGGAATTATTTAATGTGACCTTTTCCTCGTGATAATATGCTGTGGTAATCAATCCGCGAGGTGACTATGGGCATTCAAGCATATCAGGTAGCATTCGCTGAGGCGTCTTCGGAACTCAGGGATATTGTCGAACAGTTCGATAAACTGCGCGCCAGAAAAGAATTGGTCGAAAAGGTTGTGGAGGCTCTCAAGCCGGTTGCCGGTTTTGCCGGCCAAGTAGCCGTTCTGGCGCCTCAACCCGCAGGTTCGTTGCCTTCGCATTCGCCGCAGGGATTCGAGAGTTCTTTGGGGTCGGTACCGGGAATCAGGCCATTTTTAAGTTCAAATGCAAATGCAAATTAAGGCCTTCGATATGCGAAACTCCGCCGGGAATGCAACCCCGGCGGAATCCCGCGCAGATCGCAGCAAGCCAAGTTGCTCAACAGTTTCTCAGAACGCCGCCACAGTCTGACGCAGGCTGTAGGAACTGAGCATTTTGATGTAATTGCCGCGGTCGAAGGGCGAGGTATCGGGCACCGAGCGGCGGCTCAGGCAGCCGCGCGTCTCCCACAACGAAGTGTACTCGCGCTTCTCCAGCCAATACTGCACGTCGGCCAGCACTCTCTTGATGTGCTCGATGCCGTGAATGTGCAGCGCCGAAGCCATCATGGTGATG
>Ga0181536_10001186_pt1 | contig 30890 bp, 26 predicted proteins | sample PEATcosm2014_Bin_41_FD_121105 | JGI IMG/M metagenome (GOLD analysis project Ga0181536, IMG submission 121105) | Peatland microbial communities from MTU Mesocosm Facility, Houghton, MI, USA - PEATcosm2014_Bin17_60_metaG | ecosystem: Environmental > Terrestrial > Soil > Wetlands > Peat | place...
CCGACCGCCCCTCCGACCGTCGACGCTCAACCCCGGCTGTGGTGAAGACCTTTCGATAGTCTCCACTGATTCCAGGGCATTTAGGTTGTCCGGCCGACCCCAAGTGCGAAAGTCAGGTTAGCGGGGAGTCACAGATCAGAATAAAACCGCCTTGCCTCGCCCGCTGCTGCACGCAGTTCGAGCTTCTGACTCCTGACTCCTGTTTCCTGACCCCTGTCTCTCATTTCAACGCTTCCAGCGCAGGCTCCATCCAGGAGAACAGAAAGTTCGAGATGGAGGGGAACAGCGAGGCGAGCAGACCAATGATGGGTAGGGCGCCATAGCGGGCTAGCTTGAGATAGAATGTCGCGTTCCAATTGGTGCCCGCGATGCGGCTAAGGACCGGATCGCGCTGGATCTGCACCATGCACGTGCCCAGTATCAAAGTGATAGCCACGAACAGCACCAGGAGAAACCGTCCAATCGACTGCGGCGCTTGGAAATTGTAAGAACTCATCGAAAACATCAGAAGCACGGAACCGATGGAGGGAAACCACAGCAAGTTCTGGATCTGCCGCACGCCGTACAGCAGGAATTGCGAGTAATGCAGGGCCACGAAAGTCTGGGCCAGATCTACGAGTTTCTGGGGATCGCCAGGAGTATCGAGCGGCTGCTTGCGGGCAGGCGCCGCCGTGTCCTGGGCCCCCGATGTCTGGTCGTCGGTTGTCTGGTCCTCCGGCACCTGCTGCTCCGGCTTAGAGGATGGCTCGCCACCCAGTTTCCCCGCAGACGGTTCGGACTCCCAGGCGGTTTTGAGTATCCGCTCGCACATCTGGCTGGCCACCAGTTTGTTAAAGCGCCAGAGCTCCCGGTGCCCGTCCACCAGCGCCTGCCGGTCCCGTGGGGGATCGATCGTCAGCGCGTTGTCGACCCGTTCGCGATATTGCTTTTCCCACTGGCTCACCTGGTCCACGCTCAGCAGCGGGTTCGCCAATTGCTTCAATTGCAGTCCGATGTCGTGGAGGACCAGCATGGAGTTGCTGTGAATCTCCAGGGATTGGAGATTGAAGTGCCGCACCAAAATGGGACGGTTACCGCCCGCGGGGGACGCTTGGATGAAAGCCCGCGCCAGAGGAAGCATGTCGAGGCTCGTGGTGAAACGGTGAAGCGATCTCCACAAAAGGCGGATGTGCCAACACGCCAGCAGCAGCAGTCCTGTCACCAGGAGTTCGAGAGCGATGCAAAGAATATCGTACGGTGTGCCGTCGATCGAACTAAGCCGCTCGTCCACGCGGAGCAGACAGCACAGTCCCGCAAACGCGGCCAGCCCGATTGCGAACCAGCGCCACTCGCCGCGGTTGGACAGGCCCAGCGGCGAACGCGCCGATTCGTTGAAACGGTCATAAGATTGCCGCAGACGCCCCTTCAGAACCGTCTCCACGCCGTCGGTGATCACCTCGGGCTGCTGGCAAGCGGCGAAATAGAGGCGCGTCACCTGAACGAAGCACCACAGCAGCAGCGCGGCGGCGGCTGCCACGATCGGCCAGAGAGGCGAGGACCCGAAGCGCAGTTCGGCCGCCCGGAAAGAGAATAGCTGGCCCTGTGTCAATAGCTGGTTTTGACTGCCTTCACGAAGGCAACTCAACCATTCGACGACAGCCGCCAGCACCGCGACCGCCCCGAGCCCCATCGCCAGCCAGCACTTCCATCCTGCGTGGCGCTGCCGGAATCCTGTAAATGCCGCCAGCGAAACCGGCAAGCCGCAGCCGAGCAGTGTTACGATCAGCCACAGCCGGTCGGTATCGAACGGCCTCGCCGCACGAATCGCGATTTGGATTCCGGCCAGGATCAGCAGGAATAGGAGGAGATGGAAGCCGCGCCAGGAGTCTTCCGATTCCGGAGGTTCAAGCCGTGCGTCGACGTCCCAGTCCTTTTGCCGGCAAAGGCGGAGAATCCAGGCGCCGATGGCGACGCTGAACAGAGCGAATGCGCTCAAGAGGAGGTTCCACATTCGCGGGGGAGCCAGTGCGCCAAGGTCCGGCTCCGGGTTTCCCGTCACCGGTTGAAACCAGTCTTTTGCCGCGCTGTTGGCCCAGACTCTTACCGGCGAGAATCCCCGGCGGTCCATGGTCAGGAGCCAAGCCGCGGGATACGGGACCGAGTGCCAGGCGTAGTCGGCCACCGCTGTCTTGCCTAGCAGCAAAACGGTTGCGTTGAATACGCCTTGCGAGAGCGTATCGGGGAAAATAGGGACTGCCGTGTCGCCCTGCCATAGTTTGCTTTCCGCAAACAGCGGATAGCTCGCCAGAAACAGTGTTCCATTCAGCGGCTGGGTCTGCTCCGCCTGCACGAAGAGCAGATCGGCGGACTGGATCAACAGCCGCGTGTCGGGGCACTGCCGCCGCAGAACGCCCGCCAAAAACAGCAGGTCGAGTACATTGGTGGCGCTGACCTCAACGATCCGAATATTGTCGCGCAGTAGCGTCCGGGTAATCTCGTTGATCACGCCATTCTGCGAAAGCGGCGTTTGCGCTTGGGAGTAAGTGGGGACACTGTCCTCGCCGACGGTCGGATCCTTTATGGAGAAATCCAGATTGGGGACTGGGGCGTTGCCCGGCTGCGCAGTCTGCTGCGCCTGGCGATAGGCATCTCGCAGATGCGAAACGTCCCGCGGAAATCGGAAGACGCGAACCGGCGAGGGCAGATCCTGGCCGGGTCCTGGCCGGTGGGACCCTGCGTAGGACGCCTCCCCTCCAAACGTGGATTCGTCCTCAGCCAGCACGGCTGCCCGGTCTGCCGGTATGCGCAGGTCCTTCAGCACGTCCTGGAAATGCCGGCTCTGGTCCGAAAGGTTTTCAGTTGCTGAATGGAATGCGACGTCCGCCCCGGCCTGGCTGGTGAAAGCCTGCGCGGCGTCCAGGCTTTGCGCCGTCCCGCTTTGGATTTGGTACTTCTTCCCCGGTTGCCTGGCTTGGTCTTGGCGGATTAAGAAAGCCAGTGAATCGAACGAGCCCGAGAATGCCGGCCCATCTATTCTTACCTGGTCCGGATTGTTGTTTGGATCGCGGAGCGCGTTCATGTAGGCCCGCGCGATTTGAAACTGACCGGGATTCACTCCGGCCGTGGGCGTTTCGCCCACCACAAAAACCAGCAATGCACCCTGTCCCCAGTCCGCCGCGTACGTCGACTTGTTCGCAACCCGGCCCGCGTGCCGGAACGCCAGTACACCCGGCTGCATCTCCTGCGTCCGGATATAGGTCCGCTGTTGCGCCCTTACGGCGGGGTCGCCCTGGTTGGGATCGGCCGTGTCGTTCCAGGGGAGCCACTCGGCGGCGAATTCCCAACCCGCCGCAACCGCCCCTTTCTCGATCGCCTCGATGGTGTGGTCCGTGAACAACGCAAGCCGCGTATGATAGGGGTCCGGCACGATCGCCAGGGCGCATTCCACGCCGGCGGTCCCCTGCAATCCGAAGAATTGCTGCAAGTGTGGAAGACAATTCGAATCCTCGGAACATCCCAGAATCTCGTCAGGGTTCTGGAGGTCTACGATCTGCGAGCGCGCATCCTCCACCGAAGGCGGCGGCGGCTCGTAAGGCATGAAGAAATGCCGGGTAGCGATCCAGGGGCCTTCGTAAGGCTGCGGAGCCCCGCCCGCTGCCTGAGCCTTTCTTGCCTTCCCGCCGCTCCGATCCGCGGACCCAGGTCCGTGTGCTGCAGGAATCGCAACCCGAGCCCCGAGCGCCAGGAGCGCGACGATTCCGGCCGATAATCCAACGTTTCGGTTCACAGGCGCCGATTGCTTCCGTCAGTTGGCATGCGAGCGATAACCTGCCCGCGCCTATCCTGGGTAGTGATTATAAGACGGAAATCGTTTCAACGGACCGGCAAAAAACCTTACGCGCCAGCCGGCTCCTGCGGGTTCCGCGACTTGGAAATGGCGGGCGTTTCCAGACTCTCCGGCTGTAGATGAGTCATCAGGTGCTCCTTCAGCATGCCGAACGCCGTCTCCGGATCGTCGGCGTACCGGAACAGATCCAGATCCGCCGCGCTGATGGTGCCATGCCGCACCAGCGCCTCGAAGTTAATGACCTCCTTCCAGTAACTCGACCCATAGAGCACAATCGCGACTTTCTTGGCCAGCTTCTGCGTTTGGGTAAGCGTGAGCACCTCCATCATCTCGTCGAGCGTCCCGAAGCCCCCCGGAAACACGATCAAGGCCTTCGAAAGATACGCGAACCACAACTTGCGCATGAAGAAGTAGTGGAACTCAAAGCTCAGCCCGGGCGTGATGTACGGATTGGGCAACTGCTCGAACGGCAGGCCGATATTCAACCCGATGGTCTTGCCGCCGGCATCGGCCGCGCCGCGATTGGCCGCTTCCATAATGCCCGGCCCGCCGCCGGAGCAGACCACGAAGCGGTGCGTGCCGTTGTCGGTGAACTGCTCGGCCCACTCGGTGACCATGCGGGCCAGCGTGCGCGCATCGTCGTAATACTTCGCCAGGGGACCCTCGTCGCGCACGCGGGCGGAGCCGAAAAACACCACCGTATCGCGGATCTTCTGGTGGCGGAAGACCGCCAGCGGTTCCAGATACTCGGCCAGCAGCCGGATAGCGCGCGCATCCGGGCTGTTCAGAAAATCCTGGTTCAGGTAGGCCACCGGTCTGCGGCCGTCAGGCGTCTTATTGTTTGCCATGTTCGAGTTGCTCGATTCGTTTTTTCAGCTCGCGCACGGTCTTCAATAGCTCCGGCAGTTTGGGAAACGCCGTGATGGCGCGCAGCCATTCGTTCGCCGCAAACGCGGGAGAGCCTGAGACGCGCGCGCCGGCGGGCACGTCGCCGCCGATGCCGCTTTGCGCGTACACGATGACGTCGTCGTGAATCGTCAGATGCCCGGACACGCCCACCTGCCCCGCCAGCAGCACGTTGCGCTCCAGAATGGAACTCCCGGCCAGGCCGGTTTGCGCGCAAACGATGTTGTCCTCGCCGACCACGCAGGCATGCCCGATCTGCACCAGGCTGTCGATCTTGGCGCCGCGCTTGACGCGCGTCTCGCCGGCCGTGGCGCGATCCACCGAAGTGAGGCTTTGCACCTCCACATCGTCTTCGATCACGGTGACGCCGGACTGCACGATCTTGTAATGCGTGCCGTCGGCGCGCTTGGCGAAGCCGAAGCCGTCGCCGCCGACGACCACGCCATTCTGCAGAATCACGCGATTCCCGATCTGGCAGAACTCGCGCACCACGGCGTGCGAATGGGCCAGGAAATCGTCGCCGATCCGCGCGCCTTCGTAAATCACCGTGTGCGGATGCAACACGGCATTGCGCCCGATGCGCGCGCGCTCGCCAACCACGGCGAACGGCCCAATCGAGGCGCCCTCGCCGATGGCCGCCGTTTCCGCGACGAAAGCCAGCGGGTGAATGCCGGGCGCGGGCCGCGGCGGTTGATAGAAAAGCTCCAGCGCGCGCGCGAAATCCAGGTACGGATTGCCCGATACCAGCTTGGCCAGCCCGGCCGGCCCGCTGACCTCGCGTTCCGCCTCCGATACCAGGATGGCGCCCGCCCGCGTGTGCTTCACCTTGGGCGCGTACTTGGGGTTCGCCAGAAAGGTCAGCTCGCCGGGACCGGCGTGCTCCATGCCGGCGACTCCCGTGATTTCGATCTCACCGCCGCCCGAAAGCTCACAATCCAGCCGGGCGGCGATCTCGCGTAGTTTCATGGGCCAAGCTACAGGTTAGCTTAATTAGGAGGGCGGGCTTGAGCCCGCGCGGGGCTTTAGCCCCGCAACCGCCGCCACTACTGCGAGATGCGCAGAATCTCGGAGGCGACTTGTTGGAATACGCCGCCGAGATCCGTGGCGGTGGGAGAGTAAAAGTACTCTCCGGCGGGCTTGGCGGAATTGTAGATGGGACTTCTGGGATCGTTCGAGACACGTTCCATGAAGGTTGCGTCGATCGGTTCCGCGGAAGTTCCTCCCAGTCCGATGGCATAGATGACCGGGACAAGATTGGCGTCGTTGCGGATGGTGGTGGCCTGGTTGTCGGCGGCATTTACGGATGCGGTCACAATGGCGGTCGGCGTATCCACGCGGATCTGGCCCACATAGGGATTGCCGCTGGGATAGGTATCGCCCCCGGCGAAAGACTGATACCCGGTAGTGACATTGCCATAAAGGTCCGTGGCGGGGACATAGGCGATGTCCCTGCGCATTTTGGACTGGTCTGAAGACATGCCGCAACCGGTGAGGCCCGAGGCCACCTGTTCGCTGGTACTGCTGTCGGAACTGCTGGTGACGGAAAACAGGCCATACGTATATCCGGTGGACGGGGCCGGTTCGCCGGACCATTCGGCAATCTCGCCTTGCAGGGTGGTGGTACTGGTGCAAGTGCTCTTAGGCGTGCTCACCAACGTGCCGGTATTCGAGTAGTCATAGCGGGTGTCCACCTGGGTCTTCACCGGGAAATTCGCGGCGATTCCGTTGGGATGGCCGTCGGTGAAGAAGACGATCAGATTGAGAGCGCCCGGCAGGTTGACGGCCTGCAACTGCGCATACGCCTGGTTCAGGGCTCCCGCCGTGCCGGTATCGCCGTAGCACTGCACGCCGCCGATTACCGTCGCCAGCGATGGGACGTTGGAGTCGAAGTTGAGGGTGGGTGCATACGTCAGATTGTACCCGTCCATGAACGTAACCAGCCCGATTTCATCCCTTCCGTTGGCGAAATAGCCGACAAAGTTCTGCGCGGCGGCAGTCATTGTGGCGCAGACACCCGCGTCCTGCAGGGAACTGGAGCGATCGATCACGATGATCATGACCACATCCCGCCGGGAGGCCTGTCCCTGTGCGACGACCGTGGCTCCGGTTTGGCCCAGGATCCGCATGAACGTGAGCGGGACAGTCGCGCTGGCTTGGATGGTCACGGTGCGCGTCTTATACGCGGTTTCCGCCACGGCGGCAGTGAACGACAGGTTGCTGGTGCTCCAAAACCCGGTTGGGAAATTGGCGCTGAAAAAGGATTGGGCGGTGGCGGTGGCGCTGGCCGTTTGACTGGTAAGGTCCAGGCCGACGCTGAGCGAGCGTGCCGCGGCCAATGCGGCCGCATCCACGGCCGCCGACAGTTTAGCCTGGACCAGATAGAGGACGGTGCCGTCAACAGCCAGGCCCACCAGGGGCAACAGAACCACTGCCACCATCAGGGACAGCATGATCACCACGATGCCCCGCCGGCCCCGCCGTTTATCAGAAGATCTTCCGGTCATAAACTCCTGCCCCACTCATGTAACTTCCCCACGCAAAATCCGGCGAACTGAAGTACGTCTCGGTCAGGTAGGCTACCTGGCCTCCCGTCAAGGAGAGCACGCTGCCGAAGCCCGTCGCGCGATCCGAGGTGTTCGTGAGGTAGGCCGAGGACGCGATATTGCCGCTGGTGCCGACGATGCCGGCCGGGGGAGTTCCGAACACACTGGATAATAGGCTGGCGTTGCCCACCACGACGCGCTGAATAAACACGTACTGGCCCAGGTTCGGACAACTGCCCGAGTTGCCGGCCAGTCCGCCGGCCGTACACTGCGACGTATCGATGTATTCCACGGTGGAGAAAACAAACACTCCGTTGCCGCCGCTGGCGGTGACGTTCTGGCCGGACGCAAGCAGCAGCAGGAGGCTTTGGTTTCCAGTCTGCGTGAAATCCAGCGCCTGGCTGTACATGTGCCCCGCGTCGCGGCAGATTTGCTCGATTTGCAAGGCCCGGATCAGATTCAGCCCCACCGTGGCGAGCCCCATGATCAGCGTGACCCAGAGCAACGTGCTCAGGCAGAATTCGATCATCGTGCTGCCCAACCGGCTAGTTCGTCCGCGTCCACGCATAGCGATCCGCACCCCTCAACGCGCCGGGGGTATGCCTCCCGGGGATCCTTCCATGCGGTCGAATGCCTGCGCCCCCAGCGACAAAGGCGCGGGATTTCGCAAGATCGGACCCAGCGGAGGCAGGCTGTAGCCTCGCACGTAGACCTCGACGATGTTCCCGCCCTGGTTACTGTCCAAGCCCGAGACGGGGGCCAATGTGTTCGGCAGGTAGTATTGGATGGTGATCAGCGCGGCGCCGCCGGAGCCCGACAGCAGCCCCATGGCGTTCTGCTGCACTACGCTTTTGATGGATGCGTCCTGCCCCATCCCAGTCATCGTCTGGCTGGTGATGGCGTACCGTACTCCTTCGCGCACGGCGTTCTGCAGGGTGGATTTCACGAAGAAAGCCCAGGCCATGTCCAGAATCAGAAACACCATCGCGCACAGCGGCAGCAGCACCAAGGCAAACTCAACGACTTGCGACCCGCGTTCACGAGATCTGACCATACATCTAGTTAGTACATCGGCTAGCCGCGAGGATTTGCCCGAAGAAAATCACCTGAAGATGCGGCTAAAGTCGCCTTAGCTTAGCGAGACTTGCCGGCGGAGTCCGGCGTTTCCTGCCGATAAGATTCTTGGGAGTGCGTTTTGAAGGTGCCGTCGCGCCAATCCGGGCAAGCCGTGGTGGAGGGTCACGCTACTGGTTCCCTGGATCGTTTTCGCATTCGTGGCCGCTTTCAACTTTGGAATCTTCGCCTACGCGCTGATCTCCACCCAGAACGCCGCGCGCTCCGCCGCTATGTACGCTTCCCAATCGCTTACGGTCGCACAGAGCGGCAGCGCCGTGATGCAGGTGCGCACTTATGTATTGGGCGAATTGGGAGATGCCCCGGGAGTCGGCTCCGGCGTCACAACCTGTAAAGGCTCGCCTGTGACTGAGACGGTGACTGCCAGGACTCCGGGGGCCGGCCTGAGCCTGGTGACATTCGATCGGGGTTTCCCGAGGCTGGACGGGCTCGAGGTCGAGCTGCTGTCTGGCCGCGTATAATCTCATCATGATCGAATACGACAATGCCAGCCCCGAAGTGCGGGCCGTATATGACGATATCATGGCCACCCGGCAGACGGACTGGATCACCAATTTCTGGAAAGCGCTGGCGCACGATCCGGCCACGCTGCGCCGCACCTGGGAGAGCATCAAGCAGATCATGGCGCCCGGCGCGCTCGATACGCTGACCAAGGAGATGGTGTACCTGGCCGTCAGCGCCTCCAACCAGTGCCCGTACTGTATTGCGTCGCACACGGCAGCCGCCCGCAAAGCCGGCATGTCGGATGCCATGTTCGCCGAGTTGATGGCGGTGGTGGGGATGGCCAACGAGACCAACCGGCTGGCGAGCGGCTACCAGGTGGAAATCGACGAGCGGTTACGTCGCCGCTAACGTCAGAGGATTATGCACAACCTGCGTTATGCGCTGCGAACCCTCGCCAAGAGCCCCGGCTTTGCCCTCACCGCGATCCTGACGCTGGCGGTAGGTATCGGCGCCAGCACCGCGATATTTACCACGGTGGATGCCGTGCTTCTCCATCCGTTGCCCTATCCGAATTCCGCGCAACTGGTGCTGGTTACCAAGAACATGCCGAAGTTCGAGCTGTTCAAGTCGGACGCTTCGGCGCTCGATTTCATCGACTACCGCGACCTGAGCCGCTCGTTCTCCCAGATGGCTGCGATCGAGACGAACAGCGTCAACCTGACCGGCGAGGCCGAGCCGGTACGCGTTGCCGGGCTGCGCGTCTCCACCAGCTTATTCCCGATGCTGGGCGTGCAACCGATCACGGGCCGCGTGTTCCGCCCCGAAGAAGAGCAGCTTGGCAGAGACCGCGTCGCCCTACTGGGCGAAGGCTTGTGGAGGAGCCGCTTTGGAGCCGACCCGCACATCGTGGGCAAACAGATCGAGATCGACACGCAGAAGTTCACCGTGGTCGGCGTGCTGGCGCCGGTCCTGCAATTCATGGAACAGGCGCAACTCTACGTGCCGCTGGCATTCACCCCGGCCCAACTGGACCCCAACGCGCGCGGCCATCAAAACACCGACGTGGTGGCGCGGCTGAAGCCTGGTGTGACCCTCGACCAGGCTCGCGCAGAGATGAAGGTGGTGGCCGCCCGCATGACCCGCAAGCTGCCGGATTGGTATCCGGCGGATTGGAACATCGAGCTGGATCCGCTGGTGGATTCGGTTGCGGGCGAACTGCGCACGCCGCTGCTGGTGCTGCTGGGCGCGGTCGGCATGGTGTTGCTGATCGGCTGCGTGAACGTGGCCAACCTGCTGCTGGCGCGCGCCACCGCCCGCCAAAAGGAAATTGGTCTGCGCATCGCGCTGGGCGCCGGACGCGCGCGAATCGTGCGGCAATTGCTGACCGAGAGCCTGCTGCTGGCCGCGATTTCCGGAGCGGCCGGACTGGCGATCGGCGCCTGGGTACTGGAGTTGTTCATGCGCTTCGGCTCACCCGAACTGGTGCGCTGGCAGACGGTGCGGATCAACGGCCTGGCGGTGCTGTTTGCGGTCGCCACGGCGCTTCTGACCAGCCTCGTCTTTGGATTGGCGCCGGCGCTGAGCGCGTCCGAGCTTCGGCCGGCCGGGCGAAGCCGGTCGGGCAACCGGTTGCGCAGCCTGCTGGTGGTCTCCGAGGTGGCGCTTTCGGTCATGTTGCTGGCGGGCGCGGGCCTGCTGGTGCGCAGTTACGCGCATCTGTGGCACACGAATCCGGGCTTTGTGCCGGAACATTTGCTGACCGCGCGCATCAGCCTGCCGCCGCTCCAGTATCGCGATCCGGCGCGCATTGCCGCCTTCTATTCGGAACTGCTGAGGGGCGTTGAGGCGCTGCCCGGCGTAGTTTCGGCGAGCGCCATAGACGGCCTACCGTTCGGCGCGGGTGCTGGCGGCGGCGATTTCCAGATTGTGGGACGGCCTTGGCCCGCATCCGAAGCGGAACCCGATGTGCAGAAGCGTATCGCCATGCCAGGATATTTTCAGACCATGGGCATTCCATTGAAACACGGGCGCCTGTTCACCGCGCAGGACAGCGCCGGTGTACGCCGTGTGGCCCTCGTCGATGAGACTTTCGCGAAGAACTTCTTTCCGAAGGGCGACGCGATCGGCCAGTCTCTCATCGATGCCAGGGTCAGCCAGAAGCCCGGCGACACCTCCCAGATCGTGGGCATCGTGGGCGCGGTGAAGGACCGCAACCTCATGAATAACCCGCGGCCGGTCATATATCATCCTGCGCTGCAGGCGCCGCGGCCGTTTATGAACCTGGCGGTGCGCACGGCCGGCGACCCGCTCGCGCTGGTCTCCGCGATCCAACAGCGCGTGCACGATCTGGACCGCAACCTGCCCGTGTACAAGATCGCGACTATGGAACAGAACCTGAGCGATTCGCTGATGCGCCGGCGCTTCTCGATGCGGTTGCTGACGGCGCTGGCCGGCTTCGCTTTGTGTCTGGCGGCGGTGGGCGTGTACAGCGTGATTTCCTACTCCGTGAATCGGCGCACCCGTGAAATCGGCATCCGCATGGCGCTGGGCGCGCAGCCGGGCAGCGTGCACAAGCTGATTGTGCGGCAAGGCTTGCGTCCGGTGCTCGCCGGCCTAGCCGCGGGACTGCTGGCTTCGCTGGTGGCCACACGCGCGCTGGCAAGCCTGCTTTACGGAGTCACTACCACCGATCCGCCGACGTTTCTGGCGGTCGCAGGCGTGCTGTTGGCGGTATCCGCGCTGGCCAGTGCGATTCCGGCACGCCGCGCGGCGCACGTGGACCCCATGGCCGCTCTGCGCCATGAATAACCGCTCCCTTACGGTCGCGGCTCAGTAGCCGAGCCGCGACCGTGAGGGAGCGGTACCATGTCTGCATGGCCGATGCCGCGCGCAGCCTCCTGACCGAACTACGGCATGTCCTGCTGGCACATCACAAGGCGCTGCTCGATTCCGAGCGTGCGCGTTACGACCACGACGTAGAGCGCATCAAGTCGAGCGGACAACTGTTGAACCTGGTGCTGCACGACCCGTTCTTCGCCTGGCTGCACGAGCTGTCGGAGTTGATCGTGTTGATCGACGAGACGCTGGACGCCGACGATCCGCCCACCGCCGCTGATGCCGCTCGCCTGCTGGCGCAAGCGCGCGCGTTGCTGACGCCCGCCGAATCGGGCAACGGATTCCGCGGGCAATATTTCGACGCATTGCAGCGCGATCCCGACGTGGTGATCGCGCATGGGGCGGCTACGAAGGCGCTGGCCGGTCTCGGCCTTGGGGCCGATGGGCGGGATCGGGCGCAATAGGCGCCATCAGGCACAATAGAGGAATGAAGCTGGAAGAACAGCGTGGTACCGAATATCAGGATCTTTGGCTCGGTGGCCCGCGGCGACGGTTCGCCCGCGCTACAGAGTGCTTGCAAATGGCTTCGGCGAAGGTTGGCGATCCGCCCGACGTTGCGCCGGATCGGAGGAGACGGTGAAGGTCCGGGACGTAATCAGATTGGTGGAAGCGGATGGTTGGAGGGAAAAGCGGACGCGCGGCAGTCATCGTCAATTCAGGCATCCTGCGAAACCCGGCAAAGTTACCATTGCGGGCAAGCCCGGCGATGATATGCCTGAGGAGACGCTGGGTAGTATCCTGAAACAAGCGGGTTTGAGCCGAAAGGATCTCAGATGAAGAAATACGCCGTAATAATCGAAAAGGGGCCGCACAACTATGGCGCATACGTACCGGATCTGCCCGGATGCGTAGCCGTGGGCGACACGGTCGAGGAAGTGGAGAAACTCATCCGCGAAGCCATCGAATTTCACCTGGAAGGAATGCGCGAGGACGGCGACCCCATCCCGGAGCCAACGACTCACGCGGTCGAACTGAGCGTGGAAATCCCGGCTGCGTGATTCTCACTCGATCACACGTCGCACAACTTCGCCGCTTCTTCCAGCGACGTCATCGGATCGCGCGTGGGCACGAATTCGTGCGCGAAGTAGCCCGTGAAGCCGGTGTTCACAATGGCCTCCGCCACCGCCCGCCACTGCAACTCCTGCGTGCCATCTAACTCATGCCGCCCGGGCACGCCGCCGGTGTGGAAGTGCGCGATGTACTGGATGTTCTGCCGGATGGTGCGGATGATGTCGCCTTCCATAATCTGCATGTGATAGATGTCGTACAGCAGCTTCACGCGCGGCGAATCGACGCGTTTCATGAGCTCCACGCCCCAGACGGTGTGATCGCACTGATAGTCGTGGTGGTCGATCTTGCTGTTGAGCAGCTCCACGCAGATGGTCACGCCTTTGTCCTCGGCCAGCTTCTTCACGCGGTTCAGGCCGATGACGCAGTTGTCCAGGCCCTCCGCGTCGGTCTGGCCGCGCCGGTTGCCCGAGAAAGTGATCACGTTGGGCACGTTGGCGGCGGCGGCGCGCGGAATGTTTTCCTCCATCTCGCGCACCAGGCGGTCGTGATTCTCCTTGCGGTTGAAGCCGTCGCCGATGGTGCCGGCGCCGGGCGTCATGGCCGGAACCAGCCCGTACTTCTGCACGGTGGGCCATTCCTTGTAGTCGATCAGGTCTATGCCTTTCAGTCCGATGCGCGCCGCCTCGCGGGCCAGGTCGTCGAGGCTGATCTTGCTGTAGCACCAGCGTGCCGCGGACTGCTTCAGACGGCCCTTCAACGGGGCCGGTTGGGCGCTCAAGGAGGGCACCGCAGCCGCCGCGCCCGCCAGTTGGAATACGGTTCTTCGTGTCATAACTGTTAGAATCATAAGATACACCCTCTCATCTATGACCGCCAGTGAAGAACGCCGCGAAGCCCTGCTTCACGCCCTCGATTGCCGCATTCTGGTCATCGACGGCGCCATGGGCACCATGCTGCAACAGGCGCAGCTCACGGCCGCGGATTTCGGCGGGCCGGCGCTGGAGGGCTGCAACGAAATTCTGGTGAAGACGCGGCCGGACGTGGTGTTGGGAATCCATCGCGCGTATCTGGAAGCCGGCGCCGATATCGTCGAGACCAATTCGTTCAATGGGACCAAGAGCGACCTGGTGGATTACGGGGTCGATGGCGAATCCTACGAGCTGATGGTTGCGGCGGCGCGGCTGGCGCGCCAGGCGGCGGGCGAGTTCTCCACCTCGCGCAAGCCGCGGTTCGTGGCCGGTTCCATGGGGCCGACACGCAAAAGCATCACTATCAGCCGCACCATCGCATTCGACCATCTGCGGCAGGATTACTACGATCTCGCCAAACCGTTGATGGATGGCGGCGCGGATATTCTGCTGCTCGAAACCTGCCAGGATACGCGAAATATCAAGGCCGGTCTGCTGGCCATCGGGCGCCTCGAGCGCGAACTCGGCCGGCGCATTCCCGTGATGGTCTCGGGCACCATCGAAACCATGGGGACGATGCTCGCGGGCCAGACCGCCGATGCGCTCTACGCGTCGATCGAGCACGCCGGCCTGCTCGCTGTAGGGCTGAACTGCGGCACCGGTCCCGAGTTCATGACGGACCATCTGCGCACGCTGAGCGAGATGGCGTCCACGCGCATCTCCTGCTACCCGAACGCGGGCCTGCCGAATGTGGAAGGCGAGTACAACGAAACGCCACAGTCGTTCGCCGAGCAGTTGGAGCGCTTCGTGGAGCACGGCTGGCTCAACCTGGTGGGCGGATGCTGCGGGACCACGGCCGCACATATCAAGATGGTGGCGCAGATGGCCGAGGGCAAAAAGCCGCGCGCACTGAAGCCGCCCGCGCATCGCGCTTATTATTCCGGCATCGAGCTGGTGGAGGCCGAAGACAGCAACCGGCCGCTGATCGTGGGTGAGCGCACCAACGTGATCGGCTCGCGGCTGTTCAAGCGCCTGTTGGCCGAGGAGAAGTGGGAAGAGGCCACCGAGATCGGCCGCCGCCAGGTGAAGAACGGCGCGCACATCGTGGATGTGTGCCTGCAGAGCACCGACCGCGATGAGATCAAGGACATCCCACCGTTTTACGAGAAACTGATCCGCAAGATCAAAGCGCCGGTGATGATAGACACCACCGATCCGCGTGCCATGGAACTGGCGCTGACTTACTGCCAGGGTAAGTCGATCATTAACTCAATTAACCTGGAGGACGGCGAAGAGAAATTCGAACGCACCTGTCCGATTGCGAAGGCTTACGGCGCTGCGCTGATCGTGGGCTCGATCGATGAAGACAAGCGGCAGGCACAAGCCTTCACGCGCGAGCGCAAGCTGGCGGTGGCCGAGCGGTCTGTCGGGCTGCTCGCCGGAAAGTACGGGATCGCGCCGGAAGATATCATCATCGATCCGCTGGTGTTTCCCTGCGCCACCGGCGACGCGAATTACATCGGCGGCGCGGTGGAGACCATCGAAGCGGTGCGGCTCATCAAGGAAAACATCCCCTATGTGAAGACGGTGCTGGGGATCTCCAACGTCTCATTCGGCCTGCCCGCCGCCGCGCGCGAGGTGGTGAACTCGGTCTTCCTTTATTACTGCACCAAGGCCGGGCTGGACCTGGCTATCGTGAATGCCGAGAAACTGGAGCGCTTCGCGTCGATTCCGGAAGAAGAAAGGCGCTTGGCCGAAAGCCTCTTGTTCAACACGCCGCCAGTAGGACAGGCCTCCTGGCCTGTCCTTGAGCCAATTCCCGAAGACTGGCGCCAACAGACCCTCGACCAGCGCGCCGCCATCAACCAGTTCCATATCGCGGCGATAGCCGAGCACTTCCGCAAGGCCGGCGCGCGCACCAAGGTCCGCGCCGAAGATCTGCCGCTCGACCAGCGCCTCGCCAACTACATCATCGAAGGCACCAAAGACGGTCTCGTCGCCGACCTCGACCGCAAGCGCGCGGAAGGCTCCACGCCGCTCGAGATCATCAATGGCCCTCTTATGACGGGCATGGCCGAAGTAGGGCGGCTGTTCAACAATAACGAACTGATCGTGGCCGAGGTGCTGCAATCCGCCGAAGCCATGAAGGCCGCTGTGACGCATCTCGAGCAGTTCATGGAGAAGGCGGATTCGGCGACCCGCGGCAAGATCGTCCTGGCCACGGTGAAGGGCGACGTACACGACATCGGCAAGAATCTGGTCGAGATCATTCTGAGCAACAACGGCTACCAGGTGATCAATCTGGGGATCAAGGTAACGCCGGACATTCTCATTCGCGCTTACCAGGAGCACGCGCCGGATGCCATCGGCCTTTCCGGTCTGCTGGTGAAGAGCGCGCAACAGATGATCGTCACGGCGGGCGATTTGAAGGATGCGGGCATTCGCGTGCCGCTGCTGGTGGGCGGCGCGGCGCTCTCGGACCGCTTCACGCGCACGCGCATCGCTCCGGCTTATGGCGAGGCCGTGTGCTACGCCAAAGACGCCATGACCGGCCTGGACCTGATGAACCGGCTGATGGACCCCGCCGCGCGCGACGCCACCATGCGCGATCACACTTACGCCGAGGCGCCTGCGCCGGCCCACGTCGCGGAAGAGGCGCCGGTGCGTCCGACCGAGGCGCGCAGCCGCAAAGTGCGCGCAGACATTTCGATCCCGGCCGCGCCCTATCTGGATCGCAAGGTGCGCGACGTGCCGCATCTCGCCGAAATCTGGAGTTACATCAACCCGCATATGCTCTATGGCAAGCATCTGGGTTACAAGGGTAACTTCGAGAAGAATCTCGCCGGGCATGAACCTAAGGCGCTCGACCTGTTCCATAAGTTGGAAGAGCTGAAGCATGAGGCCGCGCGGTTCATGCGGGTGAAGGCCGTCTGGCAGTTCTTCGAAGCCGAGCGCGACGGCAACGCCATCCGGCTTTTCGCGCCCGGAGCGGCGTCCCCTTTGCATACCTTCCGCTTTGGCCGCCAGCACCGCGACGAAGGTCTGTGCCTGAGCGACTATATCCTGGACCCGGAAGACGGCAAGCGCGATCACCTGGCCATGTTCGTAGTGACAGCGGGCGCGGGCATTCGAGATAAGTCCGAGGAGTGGAAGGAAGCGGGGCTGTACTTCAAGTCGCACGGCTTGCAGGCGCTGGCGATCGAGACGGCCGAGGGGTGCGCCGAATGGCTGCATCGCCGCATCCGCGAAGACTGGGGGTTCCCCGATCCGCCCACCATGACCATGCAGGAGCGCTTCACGTCGCGGTATCGCGGCAAGCGTTACAGCTTTGGCTACGCCGCCTGCCCCAACCTCGACGACCAGCAGGCGCTGTGGAAGCTGCTGCGGCCCGAAGACATCGGCGTGCAGCTCACCGAAGGCATGATGATGGACCCGGAGGCCAGCGTCAGCGCGCTGGTGTTCCACCATCCCGACTGCGCGTACTTCACTGCGAGTGAGGAGACCGAAGCGGTGATGGTGTAGGGCTTGGCAGCCTCAAGCAGCTTGGCGAACGGCGACCCCTGGCCGCCGGCAGCGCAACTGCGCCATAATGTAAAGGAGATTTTGCATGGCTACGATCACTACCATTACTACCGGCGCCCAATTCGACGCTATGCCCTATGAAGAGGGCCGGCACTGGGAGTTGGTCAATGGAGAGCGGATTCCTGTGTGGAGTCCGACGCCGCGTCATCAGGACATCGTGTTCGAGATACTGCTGGCGGTGCGGCGGTTCCTCCAGCAGAGCAAGGGACTGGCGGGCCTCGCGTACCAGGGTGTTGAATTTGCATTGACAGAGCATGATCGTGTTCGGCCGGATGTGGGCGTTGTGCTTGGGGAGAAGTCGACCCGCTTGAATCCCGACAAGGTACCCATACCTGGCGCCCCGGATATCGCTATCGAAGTTATCTCACCAAGCGAGCGGGCCTCCGATAGCCACGACAAGGTCCGCGCTTACCTGCGAAACGGAACCACAGAAGTGTGGCAGGTCTACCCGAAATCGCGGACTGTGCAGATCGATCGCGGAGAGACCAGCCGTTCCCTCGAGTGGAGCCAGCCGGTCGAGACCCATCTACTGCCCGGTTTCGTGCTGCAACTCGCATCGCTATTCGCCTGAAACAAGGATCTCCTCTCATTTGACCGGCGACTGCCCAATTGAGCCATGATCGAGAGGAGCCTTTGTTATGGCGTGACCGCTGCCATCCCGGCTGTTCCACTTGTGCCCGGCTGATTGCGCTGGCGCCGCTCCCGCTCGCTCAAGCGGCGCCGATTTAGGGAACTGCGCCGGTACCATGCTGAGCCACGCGTAAGCCAGCCGCTAAGCGAGCAGGGCGCGGATGAACTTCAAGTTCCGGGTCATGTCATTCTCAACGGATTTGGACGGACAATCCGTCTCCAAATTGGCAAATCCCTGAAAGCCTATATCCGTAATTGCCTTCATCACCGCCGGAAAATCGATGGGCCCTTCGCCCAGATAGTGCGGGTTGTCCTTAAGATGCATCTGGCAGATCCGCTGTGCGCCGAGCCACCGGATCTCCTTCACTACGTCGAAGCCGCCGTTGGTGGAGTTTCCGACATCGTAATAGACCTTGACGGCCGGGGACCCGGCGCGCTCCATGATGCGCACGTTGTCCTCGGCTGAGATGGTGTCTTCCAGACCCAGGGTCACTCCGGCCTTCTCGGCCGCGGGCGCAAGCTCCTTCAACACGCCGGCCACATAGTCCATTTCCGCGTGGTTGGTGAGCGAGGCTTTGCCAAAGAACGGGAGCAGGACCACATCGGCCTTGAGATTGGCGGTAATCGGAATGCTGTCCGCGACCCACTTTTGGGCTTGCTTATTATCTTTTAGGTGATCCACATGCAGGATATCCAGGCAGGTGCCCGACAAAGCGATGCCGTGCTGTTTCGCGGCGGCCAGATACTGGGCCTGAATGGAAGCGTCGTCCAAAGGGAGCTTATCCGAGGCCGGCTTGCGGCCCAGGCTCACCTGCACGCCGTCGAATCCGAGCTTGGCAGCGAAGGCGACAGCTTCGATTCTCCCAGTCATCTGAAGGTTCCAATCGGTGACCCCGATCCGCGGGCCGCGGCTGCGTGGGGTTGCCAAGCGGAGTGCCGCTCCGCTCGCCAGCAAGGTTTTGAGAACCGATCTTCGGGTCATGCCACTCCTTAACGGTGATAACGCATTCAAGCGCCGGCGCCGGCCACCCGGTCGACGGCTGGAGCTTCGCCTTGCCGTTCCGCCAGCAACAGGCGGCGCAACGTCCGCAGATCGTTCAAGATGCGGCGGCTGGTGGTGATGTGGAGGGTCAGCTTGGCCAGATTGTAGCTGACCAGTTGCAGCGCCTCTCTGCGCCGCTCGGCCCCTTCCGCGATGGCCGCCTCGATATCTGCATCCACATCCTGGCGAGCCTCTTCGATGGCCTCGGCGAGGAGGGAAACGTATTCTTGAGAACCTTCGATGCTGTCAAACGGCGTTTCAGGATCGTAGCTCACATATTCCTCCAGGGACTACACCGGCAGACTGCTTCGTGGCGTTCTCTTATTCTCTCACAAAAGCTTCGTGTCAATGGCCTCCGTTCCTCCGATTTGGACGGGTTCGTACCGGTGGCGGGCTCGTGGAAAGTCCGAGCGTTCCCGGGTGGTCCTAACCCCGGAAGAACAGGAGCAGATCCGGCAATTGCGGGAGCCGCAAACGGCGCCGTGGCGGGAAGCGCGGGTCTGGTGCCGACCAAGTCGGTGCCGATGACCGCCACGACCCAAGACCGGCGGGACACAAACTGCGGCCCGCTGCCTTGCACAATGCCGTGGCCCGTTCGCGCCGTGCCGGACATCTGCCATCCTTTCCACCAGCGCCCTCAGCCGGGAATTAATCGTGCGGAAGAGCAGTTCGTCGACGTCGCCATTAAAATGGCTAGCGTCGGGGCACACGAACGGAAATGGTTATAGTTAAAGCATGAAGGTTCGGGAGGTCATAAAATGGCTTGAAAAGGACGGCTGGCTCCTGGACCGCACCCGGGGCAGCCATCGGCAGTACGTCCACCCCAGAAAGCCAGGAACAGTCACGGTGCCGGGACACGAAGGCGATGACATGCCCGCTGGTACGTTAAACTCAATACTGAAAAAGGTAGGCTAAAATGAGATACGCCGTTGTGTTTGAAAAGGCGGCCCACAACTGGGCCGCGTATGTCCCGGACCTTCCGGGATGCGTCACCACTGGCCCAACGCTGGAAGACACGCGCAGACTGATTGCGGAAGCCATTGAGTTTCATATTGAGGGGATGCGGCTGCATGGGGAACCGGTACCGCAGCCCAGCACCGTGGTGGACAGCGTGGAGGTAATGGCCGCATGAGGAGGGATAGGAAGCGTGGCCGGAGGACTAGATGACGGCTATATCACCCGAACTGCTTAAGCGCTTCGCGGGCGCCGTGCGTGAGATCGAGCGACGGCTCGGTCCAAGCGGCAACAGAAGGCTAGCCGACGCAAATGCACCACGAGAGTGCCCCCGGTGGCTCGATGGCGACGATGATCCGCTTCCGTGGAAAGGCGAGGGCGTCACTCCCGATGAGTTCTTTTTCATCTCGACGCTGTGCGCGCGATGATTCGGAAATTCTCTCGGGCCCTCTTTGTGCCGCACGCAAAAAGAGACATGCGGAATCTCTGTGCGAAGCTGGGCGGATATGATGGTCTGCGATCGGGTTGGATGAAAGCGCGGCTGTGTAGGACGGGGGCGTTGCCCGGCCGGCGAGGAATCTCGATGCAGCAGTGCAGAAGCGTGGCCCGCCGTCGCGGCCGCTTACTTGTGGCATCTCAAAACAGCGGACCCTCTCCGCAATGACCCGGCGCAAGAAGCCCTGGGGATGTGACTAAATGACGGGTGCGCTCAGCCCTCCTCAAAACTCCAGCTTCGCCTGCACCGCGATCATCCGCGGCGAATTATCGCCACCCAAGCCGACCCCGAGCAGCCCAGTCGGAGGCGACGTGGTGAAGGTAATCGCCCCGAAGCCCGTCTGCGTCGCGGGCTGGCCGGGAATGCCCGCCACCACCGACGGCAAGGCGAAATTGGGATGGTTCAGCACGTTGAAGAATTGCCCGTCCATGCGCAGCGTCAACCGCTCGCGCAGGCGGAAGCGCCTGGTCACATACAGATCGCTCCAAACAAAATCCGGTCCGCGCAGGCTGTTGCGCCCCAAATCGCCGAACTGGCAGTGCGCAGGGCTGTCGCCGCCGGAACAGGCGCCCGTCGACGGATCGACCGCGGAGACGAACGCATCCGGGTTGAGCCACTGAATGGTGCCCGGCTGCGTCACACCGGCTACCGGGCCGTTCGCATAAAGCGGCATGCCTGGAACCACGCTCGCAAACTGCGGCCCGCTGCCTTCGACAATGCCGTGGCCGTTCGCGCTGTAAGGCGCGCTTAGGACCGTGATTGGAAGACCGCTGTGCACGAACACCGTGCCGGAGATCTGCCATCCTTCCACCAGCGCCTTCAGCCGGGAATGATTCGTGCGGAAGGGCAGTTCGTAAACGTACGACGCATTGAAATTGTGGCGCACATCGTAATCGCAGTCGCCGTACTGCCGCCACAGCTCGCCTGGCAGCGGCGACAGAATACCCGCCGAAGAGAACGAAAGAAAGCCGCCGTTTGAAACGGTGTCGAGGCAGCGACTCCAGGTGTAGTTCGCATGTAACTCGAACCCGTGCGCCAGTCGTTTTTCGGCGGTAAGCTGTAATCCGTTGTAGTGACTGTTGGCGCCGGTCGCAAGCTGATCCACGGCCGCAAAGCGGGCGTCGGGAGGCTGGCCGTATGGGAACGGAGCAAAGCATCCCGCGCACACGGTCTGATAGCCATTCACTTCCGTCTGATAGGGCAGATCGATGGCCCGCGTGCCGACATACTGCGCGCGCAGGCTGCCGGAGTTTCCCATCTGATGTTCGATGCCGAAGCTCCACTGCAGGAAGTACGGGGCGTGCAGCCGGCCATCGGGCACGGCATTCAAAGCGACTGGCGGCAGGCATTGCGCTGGATTGGCCTGCACGGCCGCACACGATAGCTCGCCCTGCTGGAATCCACGCAAGAACGCCTGGTTCGCCGCCGCCGTAGCGTCGATGGCGCTGCCGGGAACTCCGGGCGCGATCGCCACGCCGCCGGCCGATCCCAGCAGACCGCCTTGGAACGTGTTCACGTACGGCGGGTTGGCGCCGACTAAGTCGGCCACGCTTCCGGGCAGAATGTCGGAGAACACACCGAAGCCGGTGCGCAGCACGGCCCCCGGCGCGAACTGCCAGGCGATGGCCGTGCGCGGCTGCCACAGAGCCCAGGAGGTCGCGGAAAACAGGTGCGTCAGGCCGGTTTCGATTGCGGCGTTCAAGGGTTGATCGACATCGTGCGGCAGCGCCCCGAACGATCCCGGCAGGCGCGCGATCACGGCGTGCGGGTTCTCCGGATTGGAATTGTGCGCCATGCGCACCCCGATCGTCCAGGTCAGCTTAGGGCTAAGCTTGATGCAATCCTGCGCGTAGAGGTCGACATTCAGATAGTTGAACGGCTGCGATGCCGCAAGGGGAAAGCTCTGGGTCGCCGTGGACGCCACGCCGTAGATGAATTGCGGGAGAGTCGTGTAAGTGACCAGTGGCGTGGTGTTAGTGCCGAAATCGAAATCGTTGATGCGCAACCGCCGCGAGCTGATGCCAAACTGGAAGTCGTGGCGGCCCGTGGCGAAGGAGAGACTGTCGTTCACGTGAAAGCGGGTGGCGCGGCGGCCTTGCACCCAGTCATTATCCAGGCCGCCCAGCGCAGTGAACGGCGCGTTGGACCCGATCCCTTCGAGAACGATCGGAAACGCGGCCAGAGTCTGGGCGCGGTCCGCCGGACCGAACAGGCTCTCATACCAGGAGAACGCCGGGTTGAAGTAATTAACCAGTTGCGGACTGAAGATGTGCGTGTAACCGGTGGCGAAGGAGTAGAGCGGCTGCGAGGAGATGGCGTTGAATAGCGGATTGATGGGGTCGGTGTAGGCGGCTTGCAGGCCCGTATCCGACTGGAAGCGGTACCACGCGGTGTTTGCCGCGTTGATGTTGTAGTCCAGGCGCGTGGTGACCACCTGTTCGTGATCGCCGCTCGATTGCGAGACGCTGCGGCGCAGCGCGCAGCCATTGCCATCGGGAGGCGCCCCAGCCGCGCCGATTGCCGACGCCCCGTATGTGTCGAAGGGGCAGCCCAGCACGGCCAGCGGCGTTCCGCCCGCGCCGCGATAGAGCGAAAACATGTTGCTGTAGAACGGAACCAGTTGCGGCTCGGCTGGGTAGGCGGTGCCCGTCACGCTGTCCACGCCGCCGCGCGGAAGCTGCTGCAGCACGTAGCTGGCGAACGGCGCGCTGGGCACGGTGACCGGGGTCACGATGGGCAGCGCGATGCGCAACTGCTCGAAGTCCGCGAAGAAGAAGAGCCGGTTGCGACGCACAGGCCCGCCCAGGCTGCCGCCGAAATGGTTCACCGTGGAGCGCGGTTTGTGATTGCCCGCCGTGGCGTTGGTGAAGAAGTCCGCCGCGTTGAGCTTCGAGCCGTTCCACAACTCGTAGAGATTGCCGTGGAAGGAATTGGTACCCGACTTAGTCACGTAAGTGATCTGGGAAGCGCCATAGCGGCCCTCGTCGACCGCGTAGGAAGTCGTGTTGACGGCGACTTCGGAAATGGAGTTCAAGCCCAACACCAGGTTCGTCGCCAGTCCGCTGTTGAGATTGGTCAGCGGATCGTTGGTTTCGAGTCCATCGACTATGTAGGCGTTAGATAGAGCCGGCAGTCCGTTGAACTGCACGTTGCCGTAACCGTTCTGCGCGCCGACGAAGTCGTTGCTGCTGCCCGCCGTGTTGATGAGCGCGCCGGGCGCGAATTGCGCCGGATAGGTGAGATCCGAGCCGGGGTTCGGAAGATTCTCGATGGATTCCGCGCCGAGCGTGGTAGCGGTGTTGGCATTCTCGGTGTTGATCAGCGGCGCTTCGGTGCTGACGACGATGTCTTGGTGCGCGGCCGCGGCCAACGGCAGAACAAAATCGACGGTTTGAGTCTGGCCGACCGCGGCGGCGACCGACGGCTTGCGCTGCCGCTCGAATCCGGGCGCGGCGGCTTCCACAGTATAGGGGCCGGGCTTCAATTGGGAGAAGCTGAAACGGCCGGAATCCCCGGTGCGGGCGGTGCGCTCGATGCCGGTGCCCACACCCGTGAGCCGGACAGTGGCGCCGGGCAATGCGGCGCCGGTGGGATCGGCGACCTGTCCGACGATGGCGCTGGTGGTTTCGCCTTGCGGACTAGCGGGTGGCGGGAGCAGGAGGACCATCGCGGCCATTGCGATCAGGTTGGGGACGGGCCATCTCATACACCCTAGTTTACTACATGTGATTATGTATAGTTTCCAATCTTTAATAAACTGTAGTTAGACCTGCCGGGCTCGAGTTTCTACATTTCAGGATGATGTATTTGGCCGCGACGTGGCGCACGCTTTAGCGTGCAGCGGCGAACTTCAGTTCGCCGTCCGGAGGAGCGAAGCTCGCCCTGGAAGCGCTGGCCCAGAGGGCACCCTGCGGGCAGGATTGCCTGCTCCACAAGCCATCCTCTGCCGCACGGCAAACTGACCCACTACCAGGCCCGCTAACTAACTAGAGCCGACAGCGGCGGTTTTGCGGGCGATCTCCGGGCGCTGTTCTTTTGGGTGCAGCGGATACAGGGGAGGGTTCGGTGGGGCGGGCCAGTGGGGGCGAAACCTTCGAAAGCTTTCTCCCCCACACCCCCCTCTTCCAACGGTCTCCGTGGCTGCCCGGCTTCCGCTGGCAGGCAGATTGCGTCACCTCGCCTCTGCACTACAGCGTCCGAAGATCGCTCGGCATATCCGCCTCGGCCCGGCGGGGGGAGGAAGCCAACGGCGGGAACCTGCGTTGGCGATGTCCTGGCGCTGCTCTTTCGTGAGGGCAGTGGAACGGGCCTTTGCCTCGCAGACAGTTGGTCTGGTAGACGTCGGCGACCGGACGTGGAGCCGCGACGATTTCTATGAGCGGTGAGCGCCCACTGAGTTTCGTCGACACCAACGTGCTGGCCCCATCGTCGCCAAAGCCATGGACGCCCGCATCTACCCGCCGCACCGCGCCGGCAACCTGTGCAGCCGCAAGCACTGGGCCCCCACTGGCAGGCCTGCGAAGCCGAGGTCGGGGGGCAGGCGCCCGCCTGACCGCCAAACCCTGAAGGGGATGCGCCCCGCATCCCCTTCCAGCTATACTGGAGAAAATCATGACCGCGGAAGAACGTTTCGAACGCATCGAGCACGTCACCGCAGGCCTCGCCGAGGAACGCCGCAAAGACCGCGAGGAGTTCCACGCCGTGTGGCGCGACACCCAACGCCAACTCAACGAGCTCACCCTCCACGTGGCCGCAGTCAACGACGCCCTCAGCGCGCGCATCGCCGACCTCGCGGCGCAAGCCGCCCTGCGCGACCGCGAAACCGACCGCCGCTTCCGCGAGACAGACGCCCGCACCTACCGGCTCGTCACCGCCATCGGCCAACTCATCGCCCGCATACCCCCCAAGGAGTAGCCCAAAGGGAATACCGCTCTGAGCCCAATTTGTTCGGAAAGCTCTCGCATTTCACCGGGGTCGTTAGTAGCCTTATATCGCTTCAACAAAGACAAAAAAGCGCGATTGGATGTGTCAGCGGCGGTGGCGGCAGGCACAGTCTCATCGATTTGAGATTCGTTGAGTGTCCTCATGCCCAGTGCGAAGATCGCCTCTCGCGCGGCCGACCGCCGTGCTTCAGTGTCACCCGTTTCGGCCAGCCGTCGGTTCCGGTTCCGGCCGATGCAGAGAAGGAGCCCTCTCACTCGCCCGGTTGGGGTCCTCTGCATTTCGACGATCGGCGCGGCTCTTCCCGCCGGGCCACTTCCGCCTGAAAAAGCGGAACGAGCACCAGTTGCATCGATACGGCAGAACAACCAGCCCCAGCATTTGTTCCCCGTAACCACGTCGAGCCGAGCGGCGGATGTCCGGCGACTGGCAGCTCGGGCATGCGGAATCCAACGCGAGCGGGAAGCGCGCAATCGGGACGAACGGCCGAATGCTCCACAGTGCCAAGGGCGGTCCTCTGAAATGCAAAGACAGAAGTCGACTCTGCCTAGGGAATGGGCTACGAAATCAGAGTTTAGCCTAGCCGAATCCAACATGCAACTCAATTCAGAACGCTGGAAGTGGGGGAGGTTTCGCCCATAAATCGCAGAAAATAAATGGGATGGAGGCCCTAAATGCTGGCGAGTACTAGAGCATAAAGTACCCGGTCTACCCATCCCCGGTCTTGGCCGGTCTGATGAACGGAAATGGTGGCGCTGCCGGGTGAGGGCCGGAGTTGAATAAAGCCGCTCTTCCGCACCAGCCAGGCCAACGGCGCCGGTCTCCGTTTCGCAGACTCAGCAGAGCAATCGGCACATTCGGCCCGGGACTGCCCGCGTGGCGGCCTCACATCCAGCCCCGCAGGCGGTAGATGACAATGCCCAGCCACTCGTGCAGGGCCGCTTCGGAAGCGAGCAGGTTGTTGGCGCTGGGGAGGCATTTCTCCAGGAAGGTGGCTTCGCCCCAGCCGGTGCGGAAGTCGGCCGGTACCGGGATGACTTCGAAGCCCGCCTTGCGAAAAGCTCCCGCCGCCCGGGGCATATGGATTGCCGAGGTCACCAGGAGTATCCGCCGGATGCCGCGCGGCGCGAGCGCCTGGTAAGTCCGCATGGCGTTCTCGCGGGTGTTGATGGATCCGGTTTCGATCACGATGGCGGACGAGGGGATGTTCCATTCTTCGAGCAGTTCGGCCATCCCCGTGGACTCCGGAGCCTTGCCGGTTTGATTGCCCAACGGATTGTTTCCGCCGCTGCAGAATACCAGCGGCGCTTTCCCGGCGCGGTATAACCGAAAACCAACCAACAGACGATCGCTCGAGTCGATCAGTCCGCTCAAGTGGTGCCGGGCAGAGGGCATGTGCATCGTTCCGCCCAAGACCACGATGGCCTGAGCGGATGGGACATCCAAGCCGGGGTCCCGGTACTGGTCCTCGAGCGAATGCACCAGCGCGCCTGCCACAATCGAAGAAGTGAAGAGCAGCAGAAGCGCCACCGAGACAATCAGCAGTCGCATGGCTAGGCGACGATGCTTCCAGGTCAATAGGGCGCAGATCGCTAGCAGGATCGCCAGCGTGAGCGGGTCGAACAACGGCGCGAGGAGTTTGCTGGCTAGGTTGTACATGGGCCTGTCTTCGGTTGGTCGGGGCTTCGTTTATTGTACGCAGGGTTTACGGGGAGGTTTGGTGGGGCGGGGCCAGTGGAGGCGAAACCTTCAAAAGGCTTCTCCCCCACGCCCCCTCTTCCAACGTTCTCAGCTTCGCCGCGCCGAACCTATGCGCTGGATTTGCATGCGACGCGACGCCGCCCGGTCTCCGTTCCGCAGAATCGGCGCCTCAATCGCGGAGACCGGCGCCGAGGCCTTGACCCTGCCAGGACGTGGCGACCGCGAGACGAGCCAGCAACATGATGGGCACGGGATGACGAGCAAGCCCTTTCTTGAGACGCTCCGGCGCGTCGTCATAGGCAACCTGGCCGACCACAAGCGTGTAATACCCGACAACCTGGTCATCCGACAAGGCCAGGTAGGTCTGAGAAGCTCCGGCCTGCTGGTTCTGGAAAGCGTAGCGGATCAGAAAACGGTTAACTCGGAAAACCTCCAGAGTGTGAAAGCAGCCGTGCCGGCCGCGTCGCATTGAGGCCCGCGGCCCCAAGTACGTGGTGAAGCGCGGCAACACTCCGTGCTCAAAGCGGACCAAGCCAGGGCCTTGCTCGATTCGATCGAAACCGATTGCATCGTGGGCCTGCGCGATCGCGCCGTCATCGGCTTGTTGTGCTACACCTTTGCCCGCGTGGGTGCCGTGGTGGGCATGAAGGTTGAGGATTACTACCAAAGCCTTATCGGTTCTACTCCGACTTTCGTTGTGCTGCTGAGCGTGTTGGTCCTGCTGCTGCAGTTGGTTCAGCAGCATTGAGCCTGAACAGGGCCGCCCGCTGCGGAATCGCTGGATGGGATCGGGAGTTCAGAAAATGTTGCCCATCCTCATCGGCTATCCGTGGGTACGCGAAGCGCGGCCGTGCGAACCTGCGTGTCCGCTCCACTATTTGTTTTGAGCGAGGCCTGGACTGCCTGGATTTCCTTCACCTGCGAAACGAGCCGGGCAATCCGCGCCTGTTGGGCGTCGCCTCTCTTGCGCTCCCCTCGTATCTGCATTTGCTGGGCGTTGATCTGCATCTGCTGCAATTCGATCTGCGCCTGCTGCTTCCGGATCAGCGCCTGCTGTTCTTTGGTGGCCTCGATCAGCAGCGCGGTGAGCCGGCCGTAATCCACGCTTTGGGCGTCCTGGCCGTTCTGCTCCCAAGTGACTACCTCGGGAACGACGGCGCCGACCTCCTCGGCAATCACACCCACTTCGTGTTTGCCATTCGCCTTCAGGTCGTAGGAGACGCCGCGAAGCTGTTCCACTTTTGCCAGGGCACCGTCGAGCGTGTGGACGTTGGTCTTCCAGCGGCGGGAACTGAATGTTTCCCAGCTATCGCTCAGCGGATGGCCTGCGCCTCGGGCGATGGTGAGAATATTGGATGGGGTGGTCGTACCGATGCCCACCTTCACCGCATACGGACCCGTGCCTCCCAGCACCACGGAGTTGCTCTGAGCGACTACGGCGTGAGCGCCGATGGCAGTGGCATTACTGATGGCGTCGCCAGCGGTGCAAAGGAAACCGATGCACGTGAGGCCGCTGCCGGTGGTGTTGGACGCCAGCGCTTGTTCACCGACGGCTGTGTTTTCGTACCCGGTGGTGTTGTGGTACAATGCGGTGACGCCGCTGGCCGTGTTGAGATACCCGGTGGTGTTGGACGCCAGCGCTTGGACACCGTTGGCCGTGTTGGCGTACCCGGTGGTGTTGGCGTATAGCGCTTCCCAACCGCTGGCAACGTTGTTAATCCCGGTGGTGTTGGAAAACAGCGCTTCGTAACCGTCGGCCGTGTTGGCGTACCCGGTGGTGTTGCTGGACAACGCGTAGAAACCGCTGGCCGTGTTGGCGTACCCGGTGGTGTTGGCGTACAGCGCGTAGAAACCGCTGGCTGTGTTGTAATTCCCGGTGGTGTTGGTTTTCAGCGCGCCGAGACCGCTGGCCGTGTTGTTGGAACCGGTGGTGTTGGAGTACAGCGCCCAGGAACCGCTGGCTGTGTTGTAGCTCCCGGTGGTGTTGGAGTACAGCGCTTGGAAACCAGCGGCTGTGCTCTGATACCCGGTGGTGTTATTGTACAGCGCTGCGAAACCGGTGGCCGTGTTGAGGCCCCCGGTGGTGTTGGCTTGCAGCGCTTGGTAACCATTGGCCGTGTTGTTAATCCCAGTGGTGGTGGCATTCCCCGAAAATCCCAGAAACGCGTTCGCGGCGGAATACGAGCCGAAAGCGAACAGGTTGCCGCCAATACCGAAGCTGCTGGCAGTCATCGTGCCGGCAACCTCCACGTTTCCATTTGGCTGAACCACGAGGCTATTGGTTCCCCCCGTGGCGATGTTCACGGTACCCGTTCCCGAAGAATAAATGCCGGTGCCCGCATCCCCCGCGAAGCTCAGCGACGGTGCTGCCGCAGTACCCTGCGTCAGCGTGATCCCGCTCTGCGGTGCGTAGTAGCCGTTAATATCGATGATCAAATCGGTGGGGTCGTTGACAAACACATCCACGGACCCGGAAGTGTCGTTTCCGGCCGGCACGATGGCCGCGTTCGCCACCACCGTTCCGAGATAATCGTTCAGGGTGGAAGCCGAGGGCCGTGCCGCTCCGTACGGCCAGATCGTCAGGAACCCCAGATATCCAGGCGGGACTACCGTAATGTTTAGCGAATACGCCTGGGCGATCGAGGGGATGCTGCACGTCGTGCTGGCCTGGAGCGGAAAACTACGCGTAGCCCCGGCAACCAGGCTCGGCGGACCGAAAGCCCCGGTAAATCCAGCGGCGCTGCGCGTATCGACCAATCGGCAGGGCGTCATGCCGACGAAGACCAGCGAACTTACGGGCGTCTGGGCGAGCGGGGTGACCTCGGCCGCATTGCCGGAAATCTCGTTTTTCGCCGCAAGCGAATGCTCCTCCGCGGTTGGCTGCCAGTACAACGGCGCGGGCCAATTCTTTAAAGGCGCGACATCCTGGCGTGTCTGAGCGACCATAGCCACGGGCAACAGGAGCACGTACAAAAAGCTTTTCCTATCCATAGAGACCCTCCGCCTTTCGGATGGATAAACACAACTCGTAAGGGAATTGGGTCCTCGCCTCGGGGGTGCTGCGTCTCAATGGCGGGAACTGCTCTTCGCAGAGGCGAGACGCATAAGTGTACGCTGGTGTTTATGTGCCTGTCAAGAGAAAAGACGGTGCTCTTCGATTTAGTTTAGACCGTGGCCAATTCCAGTGACCGTCTGCAAACAGCGTCGCGTTCCCCATCGGGATGTTTCCTCACGATGACGATTTATGCACTGCTGAGTCAGTATGTTAAGCGCTTCGCGGCCGCAGTCAAAGCTTTCCATAGCGTGGTGACGTTGGAGCTTCTCGATCCGCAGAGGAATCATCCAAGCCCGCCGCGCTCAAACACGCTCGGCTTCTGCAGAAGCTTGGACAGCCGCGACGCCGGTTGGGGAGGCGCATCGAGCGCCGCCTGGAAGGCCGCCCACTGCTTGGCGTTCAGGCCAAAGTACCGACGATCGGGTAAGGTTTCCTCGGCGCGGGAAAGAGCGCTTTCGAGAACGAACTCGCTGACCGACCGGCGCGCGGCGTGAGCCGCAGTCTGCAGCGTGCGCTTCGCCGCAGGCGTCAGGCGAAGATCGAGTTTCTGGTTGCGGGTTTCGGCGTCAGGCATGAGATAGCCCTCCTTCGCTGTCTTCTTTCAGTCATCTGAGAACTCCCGTCAAGAGAAAAGTGCGCCTCTGTAAAATATTTTTTCATGCGGCCGCCTGCGCATACGGAGAACCCCTCCGCCGCAGAGCCGCGAGATACCGCTGTTCATCGTAGGGTCGGCGGTCTTTCCAACAACGAAATAGAATGCGCTGCCACTTGAAGGCCAGGGCCCGTACCGCGGCGTGGTGTCCTTTGCCTTTGCGGATTTGC